>Ga0114996_10001833_pt1 | contig 28045 bp, 13 predicted proteins | sample ArcticOcean_MG_C_4_FD_87039 | JGI IMG/M metagenome (GOLD analysis project Ga0114996, IMG submission 87039) | Marine microbial communities from western Arctic Ocean - ArcticOcean_MG_CB4_134 | ecosystem: Environmental > Aquatic > Marine > Oceanic | place: Arctic Ocean: Canada Basin | collected... | reverse complement strand
TTGTCGTTGATCGTGTAAGCGCATTCGCCTTTGTCGAGATCGCAGACACCTATCTGACACGAAGCGCCTTCATTGCAATCAATGTCCACTTCGCACACTTCACCGGGATCCTCCACAGGGGTAGTGGCAGTACCACAGCCCAAAAGTAACCCTACGAACAACAACGAAAGTACGATCCGCGTACGACACAAACGCATGACTCAACTCCTAATAAATCCCGGGGACAAAATGAATGGCATTTTGGGCCCCGTTCACTTGTCTCAATAATTTCGGACCCTACCACAGCCGAATAGCGAATGTACAAAACTACACATCCGTGAGGCCGAGAGTGCCCAAGACACTCAAGAATCACTCGTTGTGCTCCCGTCAACGGACAGCCGCTTGGAGCGCTTCAATGGCGAAGGCTTTCCTTAGACTGGCGGGCGAGGAGAACCCTCATTACTTGGGTTGAATGATGATGCCGGTTTTGCACACGCCCTGTTGGCACTTGCCGGACAACCCTGTTTTCATCTTGCAGGCGGAGCCGTTTATTTTGGATGTGGTGGCATTGCATTGATAACCCTGACATTCATATCCAACGCATTCGTCTTGCGGGCAATTTGAGTCTTTAGTGCCACATTCGTTGGTGATGCAGTTTCCTGCCCAGCAGACTTTGCTCTTTCCGCAGTACGAGCCCGACGCCTTGGACGAGGTGTAGCACGTGTAGTTGGAGCCACACTCATACAGCTCACACGGGTTGGCGTTCTTGGGTGAGCAGTGCGCGTTTGCAGTACATGCGACCGCGGTGCACTCGCCTTGGAGGCACGCCATCTTGTTGCCGCAGGTTCCAGTTTGTATCGATTGGGTTTGCACGCACTTGTAGTCATTGCCACATTCAAAGACCTTGCAGGGATCGGTGTCGCAATCTGGATCCTTCGTACATTCTGGAGTAATGCAGTCTCCCAACCAACAGAGGCCGCTTTTTCCACACGATGTTCCATTGCTAAGCGAGTTCGTTTGCTTGCATTCGTTGGAGTTACACGCCCATACGCCACAAGGGTTCTTCGATAGACAATCCGACGCAACAACACAATCTTGCAGAGTACACACGCCGTTAATGCATTTTGAACTGGGGTCGCACGTTCCATTTTCATTGGTGTTGCCCTCTTCGCAACCCACAAGCGGCGTACCCTGAGCACAGGTGCTCTCCGTGCAGGGATTGCCCGTGTCCGGACAGGTGACCGCGCTGGTGATTTCACATTCTCCGTTGGCGTTGCAATTGGCCACCTCAACGCATGCGTTGCTCGCCATGCACTGCAAGCCCACTTGGAGCTCTTCCACGCAGCCGCCAGCATTTTCATCGCACGTGGGTACCGTGCAGGGGTTGCCGTCGTTGTTCGAGCACGCAGTGACCCCGCCAGCGACACACTGACCCGCTTCACAGTGGTCGTTGTCCGTGCACGCAAGGCCGTCGTTGCACCCTTCGGTGGAGTCTTTGTTCAGCACTTCGCAACCCACAGCCGGATTGCAATCTTCGTACGTGCACGCATTGCCGGTTTCCGAACAGGTCACCTCGTCGCCACCGCCACAGACGCCTGCTTGGCACACTTCGCTCTTGGTGCACGCGTCGCCGTCGTCACAGAAGGTGTTGTCGGCCACGGCTTCCAGCACGCATTCGCCCGCTGCGGTGCACGCGTATTGCTGGCATGTCGGTGCTTGTTCGTTGGGACAATCGCTGACTGTCTGACAATCACACACGGTGCTGTCCCACGTACCCGCACAAGCCCCCGTGCCATCACACAAATCACCGGTCGTACACGCGTTCTCGTCATCGCAGGACACGTCGGCGGCCGACGGGACGTCCACACACCCCTGTACGGCGTCGCATTGCGCCACCAAACACGGATCGGTGGACGGTGTGCAGTCGACGGGGGCACCGGCAGTACACGCACCGGCCGTGCAGCCATCATTGGAAGTACAGGCATCTCCGTCATCGCAGCTTTCCTCGTCGGCGCCGTTCTCCAAAACGCACGCTGCGTCGACGCAAGCATACACCTGACATTGCGGGGGAGTAGCCGTACATTCCACTGTTTGTTCGCAATCACACGCTGTGGAATCCCATTCCCCCACACAGCCGCCCGAGGCGTCGCACACATCATTGGTGGTGCATTCGTTGCCGTCATCACAACTCGCCTCTCGGTTCGGGGCGTACTCACACAGACCGTCATCGCCACAAGTGTCGGTTGTACATTGGTCACCATCGTTGCACTTGCTGTCGTCACTGCCACACACTTGCGATGTACTCACACAACCTTGGTCCGAATCGCATGTTTCGTCGGCGGCACAGGTCACCGGAACCAATGAATTCGAACTCTGGTTGGCGTCACAGATCAGACATTTGTCCGTCTCTGAGACGTTGCCATCCAATTTGCAGGCACCATCGACCAAACAGTAATCGTCTTGAACTGTGTAGACACATTCACTGGTCGCGGAATCACAAACGCCAATCTGGCACGTCGCACTCGGTACACAGTTGGCGTCCGTTTCGCAGGCTTGACCTGGATCCTCGGCTGCTGTGGGGTTGCCGCAAGCCCAAACACAGAACACGGCCACAACCACTAAGAATCGCTGATTTAGATGAAAGTTCATGATCTACTGCCTCCAGGACGACGCCAAATCGCTCGAATGATGTGCCTTTAACCTATGCGTAACGACCTCCCAGATCAATGGCAACATGGTTTGTTTTTCATTCTTATTGCCAGGACACAAGAAGCGACAACTTGGGGGGGGCCAGGGCAGACATCGTCGCCTGGTTGCCCCCACCCAAACCATCGAGGTTTCGCTCCGGGAGCGTTGGCGGTATAGTTCGCAACGGTGAACAAACTTAAACGACGACTCGGACTCGAATGGATGCTCGCATGGCGCATCACTCGATCCCGTAAGAGCCGATTCTTAAGCCTCATCACCACCGTTTCCATCGTTGGCATCGCCCTGGGCGTCATGGCGCTGACCATTGTCATCAGCGTGACCGGCGGTTTCGAAGAAGCATTTCGCGAGCGAATCTTGGGGTTGCATCCCCATCTCTTGGTATGGCCGCGACAAAGCGAGGCGTTGACAGATTACCAAGACGCCATTCGTGCACTTGAAGCCGATCCGCGGGTGCTCGGTGCCACCCCTGCGACGTACGACGAAATGATGATCGGACACCGGGATCGTCGCGCGGGTGCCATTGTCAAAGGCGTCGACCCAGCGACCGTTGCATCCGTCACCGACGTGAGCAGACTCCTGGTAGAGGGCTCCATGGACGGGCTGGTAGAACAACCGAGCCTCATCCAGGAGGCCAGTGGACAGTTGTCTCTGCACAACATGCTGTCTGAGACGGCCTGGACGATCGTGGTGTGGGGAAACGGCGTCGATTATATGGCCATTATTGAAGACCACTTGGCCCTGCCGAATTTGGGGGAAACGAACGTCAGTATATTCCATGGCGACACCAAGCTCGGCGCCGTGGACGTGGCCATGGATGAGGCCGATCCACACGTCACACAAACACTTGAGCCGGGACAACACAGCCGACCGATCAGCATGCTCGCGGGGCCCCTTGGCGTGCGTTTGGGCAATGAATCGAATGAGAAAAAAACCATGGAGTTGGCCTCAGGTCGGTCGAACCTCTTGATTCTTCGACCGGGTGGTGGACGCACCCTCATTGAGACCGATCCGGATCGCCCGCTGGACGGCGAATGTCGGGTCCGGATTGTGGATGTGCGCGCGAATCCATCCCAACCCATGGCGATCCACTACAAGGGACGTCCATTGGAAGTCGATACTCCCCACTTGTTGACGGCGCGCACGCCGGTGATTCTGTTGGCGACGGCCCTGGCCAAACGATTGGATGCGCAGGTGGGATCGCAGATTTCGATCTCCACTCCCTACCGGGGCCTCGGGGTCCGGGGCAACGCCCCGATGGGTATGGAACCCACATCGGGACGCTTTGAGGTCGCCGGCATTTTTCGCACCGGCTATCACGACTACGACAAGCGCTTCGCCATCATCTCCTTCTCCGCAGCCACGCGCTTCCTCAATAGCGGTGATCGACCCAAATGGTTGGAGGTCCGAGTGGACGATCTGCTCCAGATCGACGATCGCAAGCAAGTGGTTGAACAGATTGTTCAGCCCTATGGCCTCTCAGATATGATGGTCGACCTCAACCGGATCACTTCCCGTGTCATACGCGTTACATCCGGTGATGTCCGCCAATATCCATTGGAAGAGCCTAAGTCGGCCCTATCAACGCTGCGCAACACCGCCCAGGTCATGGAAAGCCTTCGTACCACGGTGCCATACGGATTGGGCCCAAAGAGAGCCTTCAACATCATCACATGGCGAGAGATGAATGCCCCCTTATTCGGCGCGCTCAAACTCCAAAAGAATGTGCTGTCGATCATCTTCGCGATCATCATCTTGGTGGCTGCATTCAACATTGTGGGCACCCAAATCATGCTTGTTCATGAAAAAACTAGCGAGATCTCCATTCTCAAAGCGATGGGCGCGCCCGGCTCCTCGATCAAGAGCATTTTCTTGATGCAAGGATTGCTCATCAGCGGCTTGGGTACAGGGCTAGGATTGATCATGGGACTGGGCGCCTGTGTGCTGGTCGATCAGGTTGGGTATCCGCTGGAACCCGAGGTCTATCTGATCAGTGAACTGCCGGTTGCCATTGACCTGACTGTAATCGGGTTCATCGCACTCATTTCTTTGACGCTGACCCTGCTCTCCACGCTCTATTCTGCAGGACGAGCCGGGAGATTATTGCCCGTCCAAGGCATTCGATATGTGGAATAGAATACCCCGTTCCGAGCAATTTGCCCCCCTTTGTGAACGCTGATACGAAGGGGTTCACCGCCATAATGGCACATGGGCATCCATCCCCCGAATCGTGTATTGACAGCCCCCCCTGCCCCTGCTAGCTTCGCGGCGACCGGTGTCGGACAGGACACTGATTGGGAGTCATCATGGTTCAATCCATCGGACATGTACTGAAAGCGGCGCGTGAAGACGCGGGGATCACTGTTGTAGATCTCGTGCGCAAAACGCGAATTCGTACAGCTTCGATCTTGGCCCTCGAAGAGGGCGATTTTGATGCGCTTCCAGCTCCGGTCTTCGTTCGGGGATTTATCCGCTCGTACTGCCGAGAAGTCGGCTTGGATTCAGTCGAAGTTTTGGCTCGATACGATGCCGAAATTCATGAGCAGACGTTCCAAGAAGAGCCCGAAGATGAAGCTCCCAGCTTGGGCGCACTTCTGAACCCGCACAGCGGACTCCCCAATCACCAACACCGTGGGCTGCGAATTTCCCACGTGCTGTTGCTCTTGCTGGCCATCGTAACGTTCATCATCGCGTACGCAACGGCCGGTGTTTCTTCGTCGACACCCGGTGTGGATTCCGCACAGACCAATCCGACCACGGGCCAGGCGAAAACCTTCACTAAGCGACGGTAGGGTTGGCCCATGTTGGGCCCCAAACAGACCCTTCTTCTAGAGTCGTGCCAACGACTCTTGCGAAGAAATGCCGCCACTCGAGTAGCCCATCTTCTGAGTAAATCACGCGCTGAAGACATCGCGCTGATCATCCCCCGGCTTACATCCCGCGAATGTCAGCAGACGTTTGGCCTCCTGGAAGACCGAAGCCAACAGGCAGAGGTGTTGTCCGAGCTGGAGCAGACCACGGTGACCATGTTGCTCGAACCTATTTCGGTCGCTGAGCAAGTCGCCATTCTCCACGAAATGTCCAACGACGATGTGGCCGACATCTTGGCATTTCTGCCCGAAGAGCAGTCGCAAGCCATCTTGGAGCATATGCAAGAACAGGAGTCCATCGAGGTCGAAGGACTCATGGGCTACGATCCGGATTCAGCGGGCGGCATCATGTCTCCGGATTTCTTCGCTCTCCAAAAAAGCACCACTATTCGAGACGCCATCACAGCACTCCAGGAACAAGCCGAAGAGCTGGAGATGGCGTTTTATGTGTATGTCATCAACGAACATAGCCAACTCGTGGGCGTCGTTTCACTGCGCCAACTGGTCACGTCTCGTCCGGATCTTCCGCTCAGCACAATCTGTGAACACGACGTCATCAACGTCCCCGCTGATGCTGACCAAGAGGAAGTGGCACGGGTGGTCGCTCGCTACAACTTTCTGGCTGTGCCTGTCGTGGACGACACGAACAAGTTGCTCGGTATCGTCACCGTCGATGACGTCATCGATGTGCTCTACGAAGAGGCCACGGAAGACATCTTGAAGCTGGCCGGTGCCGGTACGGAATTGCCCACCAGCGACGGTCTCTTTTCAAACCTCAAACAACGCTATCCGTGGCTATTGGCCAGTTGTATCGGCGGATTTATCGCGGCGTTTGTGATGGCGCCATTTTCTGGGCAGTTGGAATCCACCCCCTTTCTGGCGCTCTTCATTCCCATCATCATGGGCATGGGCGGTAACGTAGGCATTCAGTCCTCGACGATCATCGTACGGGGATTGGCTACCGGACACATTGAATTGGACCGTGTTAAATCGGTCATTCGACGTGAACTGGGAATTGGACTGGTACTGGGCATCGGCTATGGCTTCCTGGTCGGGGGCGGTGCCGCTTTGTATTGGTGGCTGACCAATGACACCCCCAACCAATCCTTCATGATGTATTTCGGCATCGTCATTGGGCTTTCGCTTGCTGCCGCCATGTTGGTTGCGGCCACGGTGGGAACCTTTGTGCCACTCGGACTCGAACGCATCCAGATCGATCCGGCAGTGGCCACCGGCCCATTTGTCACAACAGCCGTCGACGTGCTGGGGATTTTCGCCTATTTCTCCATCGCAATTGGGTTGGCCGATGCGTTCGGATTGTAGGGTTTTGACGACATGAGTTCGCTCCCGCCCAGTGAAGGCATCATTCTACGCCGAATCAAACACGGGGAGCGCAATCAAATCATCACGGCCTTCACCCAAGAGCACGGAAAAATAACCGCGTATGCCCGGGGAGCGAGTGGGGTGAGCAAGCGTTTTGGTGGAAAACTCGATCTCTTTCAACAGGGCGTGGCGACCTTTGGTCGCCGGCGACAAGCCAGCGCTATGCCTGTATTAAGCGAGTTTCATCTGCAGACGGCCTACATCGGAATCCGCCACGACATTGTGAAATTCGCGATCGCGTCGTTCTGGGCCGAGCTGGTGCTCACCACCAGCGCCGAACATGACCCATCTCCTGTCCATTTCACGCAGTTGTGCGACGCGCTCGCCACCTTGGAACAATCGTCGCAATCCGCACGAAGAGACCTGATCTTGGGGTTTCAGTTGCAGTGGTTTGATGGCATGGGCGTGTTGCCTCCACTGGATGAGGAAGCCCTTGGGCGAGCCAACCTTCCTCCCCTCTCGGAGCGCTCGCTGGCCATCGCCCGTGCATTAGTCACCGGCGTCAGCATCGAAGCGTTGAATGCACACTATGCGGACGAAGTGGGCACACTGACACGATCTATCCGACATGGCGTCCTCCAAAAACCCATGTCGTCCGCAAAATTTCTTCATCAAGTCTTGATGGATCCCACCGGGGGCTAGCTTCCCCCCCCCTGTCCTTGATATGATTACACCCATGATGGGGACGACACAGAAAGGATGGATCGCTGTCACCGGGTTGTTCTTGGTGCTCGCATGCGCGGATCCCACCATCGTTGATTCGGTTGCACCGCCCGATCCCACCTACACGAACTGCAACACCCAGAAGCCATGCCCCGCTGGATTTGTGTGCGAAAACCAGATTTGCCAAGTGGCCTCTACGCAACCCGACACCACAACGCCCCCTCCAAACAATTGTTTTAATGTGAACTATCCATGTCCTGTGGGGTATGTGTGCGTAGCCGGCCAGTGTGCCATCGTGAGTCCCCCAACGCCCGATGCAGGAAATCCAGATGCCGTCGCCCCTCCGCCTCAACCCGATGTGACGATCCCTGAAGACATCCCACCGCCGCCGGCCAATGAGTGCGACCAACCGGGCAATCCCTCCTCTTGTCCCGAAGCCACGGAAACCTGTCGTATCGATCCCAACAGTGGTTCGTTTCTGTGCAGTGGATCCACAATGGCGTGGCCCAAGAACACACCCTGCAGCCAACATGAAGATTGTGACCTGCTCTACGGCTGCCATTTTGGGGTTTGTGCCACGTACTGTGAGCCGATTATTGGTCCGACGTGTTGCGACGCATTGGGCGAAACGTATAAGAAAGTACTGCCCACCCAATGGGGAGTATGTGTCCCCTAGTCCTTCTTAAGGCGAAGAGATAGCTGATACACACGCCGTTTGCTCGCGCCGGTCAGGGCCACCACCTCCTTGACCGTCGTCTCGCGCAACATGGCCAACAAGCTGGCGTCATCCACAACCTGCTCTGGCGGCCGATCGATGATGAGAGTCACTTCTCCCTTCCTCGGGGAAGCCTCCCATCGCACCAACGTCTCCGACACCGTTCCCGTCAGCCATTCCTCATATCGTTTCGTCATCTCGCGGGCCACCACGACCAACACATCTCCTCGTGTCTCGCGCACATCCGCCAAGATCTTGGGCACATCACGCGCCGCCGCATACAGCACCAACGTGCCTGGTGCTGTAGCGACTTCATCCAACCAGCGTCGACGAGCCGCCGCCTTCTTGGGCGGAAAACCCACGAAGGTGAAACGATCGGTGGGCAACCCCGAAGCACTCAGCGCTGCCACTGCGGCACAGGCACCCGGGATCGGAACCACTTCATGGCCTGCATGTCGAGCGTCCCGGACCAGCCGGTATCCCGGATCACTGATGCCGGGCGTCCCGGCGTCAGTGACCAACGCCAAATTGAGCCCCTCTGACAGCTTCTCCAACACCCACGCGGAACGTTGAGTTTCATTGTGATCATGCACACTAATGACACTGCCGCGAGACCGGGCTATGGACAGATGATTCAGCAGCTTCGCCGTGTGCCGGGTGTCCTCGGCCAACAAGATGTCACAGTCGGACAGCACTCGAACGGCACGCAAAGTGATGTCATCGAGGTTGCCAATGGGTGTCGCCACAATGTAGAGCATCGCTGCCTTATTGAAGGGCCAGACCCGCCGCCTGGCGAAGACTAAGATATTCTTCACTTAGCGCGTATACGGCCAGATCCACAAGCTTGTCTCTCGTTGTCAGTCGGCTCGGCGCAGTGAACAATGTTTTGTACGTCTCGGAACGAAGCATTCGACCTGCCAGAACCACATCGTTGCACAAAAACAACCCGGCGTGGTTCGCGGTCAACTCGATCTGATTCAGCCACCGATGCACGTTGAGACTTTGCCCCGAATGGACATGCTCCTGGACGCGCTGTTCCAGATGACCGCGCACCTGACTGGGAAGCTCTTCCAAGACCTCTCGAATCGTAGCCACGGCATCTGGGCTGCTCCCATTGCCCCCATCATAATCCGCAACGAAGTGACTCGCAGTCGCTTGAAATAGGGCTTGAAGCGACTCGGGTGGTGCCACACAAACCGCCAGATGCATGGGATGGAAGTAGGTCAACACTTTCCCCAGGACAAAGGCCAACTCTTGCTCGGTCTTTCCCTGACGAAGCTCATCACCGATCATGATGACGGGCGGCACCAACTCCTCGATGTGCATACCGGACGATTGAACCGAGTGGTACACCTTGGGAAGAGGAGCGATCCCCAGAATGTCGCTGGACGTGCTGAACACATGGGTAAAGAGTTCGCGCTGGCTCAGATCGATCTCGTCTTTCTTACGAAGACCTATCTCTTTGGACGTCTTTCGAGCCAACTTGTCTCCCAGACCCTGGTACAGGGTTTGGTACACCTGGCCCAACAACAGGTCTTCGCCCCGGCTCACAAGATGCGAGGCCCAGATGTCCTCATCCACGCTGCCAAGCGATGTCACCATCTCACCCGTGGCATTTTCTTCATAAAATGTTCGCTCTGGATCGTCTGCTTGGCCGAGCAACGCCAACACACCACATGCCATCCACGCCGCATCTTTGTTCTGCGTCTCCATGAACAGCTTCTTCAACGTACGATAATGCTTTAACTCGCCCGGTTGATGAGTTAGCAATTGACGGAACCGAACAATCGCCCGGTCTTTTTCGTCTTCCATCAGGTGAAGTTGAGACAAGATCTCCACCGTCTTGACGTCATCAGGCTGGACATCCAAGGCCGCCTCAAAGGCCGCCGCAGCCTTGTTCATTTCCTTCAATCGGGTGCGATAGATCTCACCCAGGTTGAAACACAATTTGAACTGCAACGCGGACTGACTTTCATCATCCTGCACACGCACCAACATGGTTCGATAATTCTTCTGAAGGGCGGCCCAGTCTTTCCTGTCCGTAAGGATCTCATCAATGCCACGGAACGCCTTCAAGTGCGTGGGATCGCAATCCAGGCCCAGATTAAAGTAGTGAACAGCCTGGTCATCATCACCCAATTTATCCCGATACACGTCCGCGATTGCACCGTAGTAACTACCTTTTCGGCGCCCATCTTTCTCCAATTCGACCAAGCGAGTCAGCGTTTCGACGGCTTCGCCATAGGATTCCGCGTCTACCAACACCTGGAATATCTTGAGGTGTGCGGCCTTGCTGTCGGGCTGAAAGTCCAACGCACGTCGGTACGCTTGAACCGCCTCTTCGGGCTCTTCCAATTGCTTGAGGTACACATCACCGATGCGTAGCTGGAGATCAAATTTCTCGAGAGCCTCACTCTTGAAGTCCTGCAGATCCGTGGCATAGCGAATGACATCGTGCCACTTGCCCTGCTTCTCCGACAAGGTCATGAGGCTTTCATGCGCTGCCACATCACGAGGTTGAATCAACAGGGTCTTCTCAAGATACTCGCAAGCGGTTTGGTCATCGCCTTGGCCGAGCGCAATTTCCCCGAGTGCTCGATAGTGAACCACCAGTTCCGAGTCATCGGCTTGCGCTTCGATTCGATCAATGACCGCCATATGCATCGCTTCGGCTCGCTCCAAATCGCCTGTGGCCATCGCGACCCGACTCAGAGACTTCATGGCTTCAACGTTGCTGGGATCCACGTTGTACGCAATCTCGTACTCCAACAACGCATCTTCCGGGCGGAGAAGGTTCTCCAGGGCCTGCCCCCGGTGCAATCGAACCTCTGCCTGGTGAGCAGGGGCCGTGTTTTCCGCCCAACCGTCTCGATTGACGATGAGATTCAACAACGCCTCAGCTTTCACCCAGTTCTCCGACTGAACGTACAAGCCGGACAGGATGTCGGCAGATTCCACATCATCAGGGATCAACTCGAGCGCCATCTCCAAGTGGTCTACAGCATTCGCCTCGTTGTGTAATTTATCCCGATGAATCAAGGCTATCTCGCGCTGGATCTCAGCTTTTTGCCGGTCCGTCCCCACGTGCAAATCCCGCTTGTTCAACACATCAATGACGTTGTCCCATTCTTCTCGGGCACTGTAGATACGTTCCAAGAGACTCAACGTTCGGGTATCCCCTGGGGCATCCTCCAACACCTTGTTCAAGACGTCGATGGCTCCCGCATGATCATGCAATTGCGAGAACACAATCTCTGCCCGGGCTGTCATCAGTTCATTGCGCTCATCAGCGGTCGCCGCATGAGTCGCTTTGCGGGCCAAAATATCTTGGACTGCTTCTGGTTGTTCCGCATCGCGATAGAGCTGTTCCAGCGCGTCCAAACTATCCCAATTCGAGGCCTGTTGTTCCAATAGGGTTCGATACGCGTCAATGGCGCTGTCCGGATCGTTCAGCCTCACCCGATACACATTGGCGACTTTGCCCTGGTAGTTAATCCACTCTTCTTCGTAGTTAATCCCACCACCGTCTGCAGCTTCTCCTTGCGAGTCCTCGGTCGCCGCCATGGTGTTCCATAATTGTTCAAGGTGGCGTCGATACACATCGATCAAATCTTCCCAGTGTTCGAGCCCCTCATAGATCTCTTCCAAGGCCGCCAAAGCACCCGCATGGTTGGGATCGATGGTCAACATTCGATGATAGTAATCGGCGGCAGCTTCCGCATCGTCTTGCACTTGCCGCTGCAATAGAACCAGCTTTTCACAAAACTCCAAGCGTTCGTGATCCGTCTGCGCCGTATCCAACAAACGCTCATACACACCGGTCAACTTCTCGAAATTGTCTCCCACAGCGTACAAATCGAGCAACCGATGCAGAGCGTCTCGCTGCGTGTCATCAAAATCGAGGATTTCCTCATAACAACGAATCGCTCGCTCCATGTCGCCGATGTTCCGTTCCAGAATTTGGCCGATTTGCAACCGGAGCGCAGTCTCGTCGCCCATGGCCATACCGGCCTTGATCTCCAAAATTCCAATGAGATCTTCCCAACGCTCGTGCTCGGTAAAGAGAGATTCCAATGCCTTCACTGCGGTCGTGTTGGAATCGCCGCTATCGAGGACACGTCGATACGCCACAACGGCGGCGTCCACATTTCCGAGTCGATCGCGATGGACTTGTCCCACTTCCAAGTTGATCGCGGTACATTCCTTTGGATCACTCGCCAAATCGATCCGTGATTCTTGGACGGCCACCAAGTCTTCCCATCGTTCGTTGTCACGCAAGACATCGGCCAATTCTCGAAGGGTATCCTCGTGTTCCGCATCGACCGACAAAACACCGCGAAAATGCCGAACTGCATCATCCACCCGGTTTAACCGGTCTCGGTGAATCCGAGCACTCTTTAGATGGACTTCAATCCGCTCCTCATCGTCCTCAAAACTCTCCAGCGCCAACTCGAACTCTTGAGTCAATTCGTGGTACAGCTCAGCCGCCGTTCCCACCCGTTCCAAGGATTCCAGGATTTCCGTGTCTCCAGCGTTCTCACGGTGCGCCGCCTGTAGAAACAGGAAAGCAACTGGCATCTCATCGAGATGCGTTTCATTGATGTCCGCCAACCGAATCAGTAAATCGCGCTTGTCGTGCTGATCTTCGGTGTGGGCAACACGATCCTCAAAGAGCTTGGCAAGGGAGGCCCATTGCTGATGCTCGGTGTACAATGTTTCCAGGCGTTCGCCCGCATCCATGTGTCCCGGTTCGAGGGCAACGACACTTTGATAGGCTGCCGTGGCCTGCTCCCATCGTGTCAGCTGGTATTGCTCGATTTCACCCAACGCCATCCAGACGGGAACGACCTGATCGGCAGGCACCAACGCGGCTTTCGCGCGCAGAATTGGGACGGCTTCTTCCCAACGGCCCGCATCGGTGAAGAGGCGCTCCAAGGCCTCCACCGTCTCCAGATCATTGGGCTCCATCTCCCGCACTTTCTGCCAAGCGGCGATGGCCTTCTCCGGGTGTGGCACATCATCGGTGAAGAGACGCGCCAGCTTCATGTACAAACCACACAGTTCCTCGCCTTCAAAATGCAGGGACGAAACCATCTGCTCAAGCACACCACACAGCGCATGCATGTTCTCGGATGCCTCGTATATGCCGCACAAGGCCTGCATGGCTTCCACATCGGATGCATCCAACGCGAGCAGCTTCTGCCATGCTTCTTGTGCGTGCATCGAATCGCCGAGTTGCATGGCCCACACGGAGCCCAACTCACGGTACAACTCGATCGCCCGCGCCTCGTTTCCGTCCCCGATCATACCGACTTCACGCTCTAGACAATCCACCAAGCGCTCGTGATTGGCGCTGGCACGGAAGATGCGTTGTTGGTTTTGCACCGAATCTACGCTCGTTGGATCGAGACCAAGCACCTCTTCCCAAAGCTCCACCGCGTCTTCGGTTCGTTGCAGATTCACCTCGGCCAGTCGCGCCATCTCTCGCAGATACGCGAGCCTGTCGTGATCGGAGTCCGACACTTCCGTGAGCTGCCGCAACACCTCGAAGAGGTCGTCATGTCGCTCTTGGATCCGATAGAGTGCTGCCAGGGCCTGGAGCGCCTCACGATGCCCCTCATCGATGGCCAACGCTCTGTGGAACGACGCCACCGCGTCGTCGGGTTTCTCCAGCTGATCGCGTTGAATCGCACCCAGTCGCATGAGCAGATCCACCTGTTCGTCTTCAAGCGAAGCGGTGTCGACCAGTCGTTCCAGCGTGCCTTCCAACTCTGCCCATCGCTCTTGAGACACATACAAACGGTCCAGTGCTTGCAGCGCGACCAGGTTCTCATCGTCTTCCTGTAGAACGAGTTGATGCACTTGTTCGGCTTCGTCCGGGAGAACCAATTGCTCTTCGAGAATGGTCGCCGCTTTCTGCCAAAGCGAAATCTTGCGTTCCACATCGTCGGCCGATGCGGCAACGGCCAGCAGTCTATCTTTGTGTCCGCTGTACTCACCCGTCTGAGCGACCAAGGCGTCCAGTCGGCCCAACAGATCCTCGTCCGACGCGTCCAGCTCGAAAGCCTGGCCCAACCAGTGAATCGCTTTCTCCACCTGGTCGAGTTGCTCGAGGTTCAAGGTGCCCAATCGACGGAACAATTCACCACGGTCCAAGGGATCATGGGTACACGTCAGACGAAGCTCGAGCATGTCATGTACCTTGGTCCACTCACTTTGCTCCATGTACACCGGCTCCAATAGCCCGGTGACTTCGGCGACCTGGATCCCAGCACGCGCTAAGCGCTCGAGTTGCTCCCAAACGGCCCGATTTTGAGCGTCCTGATAGAACACTTCGCTGTAGCACCGAACCGCCTCTTCCGGCTGACCTAATCGATGTTCCGCGTTTTCTGCCAAGCGAAGGTAGAGCGCCGTTCGTTCTTCGACGTCTTGTGCTCGGTCGACTTGTGTTTCGAGAATCGTGCTCAGATCCGACCAACGTTCTGTTCGCACATACAACTCGTCGAGCGCTTCGAGGGCCGTGGCATCATCGGGATGCTCAGCTAGAATGGCACAATACGCTTCGATAGCGCGATCCAGATCCGCGATCTCGTCTTTCAGAACTTCCGCGCTCCGCAATTGAAGCCGGCATTGTTGATTCGGATCGCTCAACTCCTGACTGATCTGCCCCAGCAGCGCTGTCAACTCTTCCCACAAGACATGGGTGCTGGCTAAACGCTCTACAGCTTCCATCGAAGGGCCATGATCCACTTGTTCCCGGAGCGCTCGGCCAAAACATACAAACGCCCGTTGGGGTTCCCGTAAATGTGTCTCTGTGATGGATCCCATGCGATGCAAGGAGTCGATGCGACCCGCGGGGTCCTCCCGATTGGCGACCAAGGTATCCAAGAGTGTCACCAGTCGCTCGTGCTCTTCACGCTCGACCAAAATGGGCTCCAGGACGGCAAATGCCTCTTCCCGGCTCGGCGACGTTCGGATCAAATTCTCCAAGGCATCGTGAAAGCGCGACTCGAAACGGTCGCTGTCCAACAACCCTTTGAGCACACCGATGGCGGAAGGGGCATCCTCAAGTTCCACAGAGAACACGTTGGCTTTGCGCAGCCCCAGCACAGTCTTGGCTTCGGGCTCGACCAAGGACGATTGCTGATCAAGCACATGGATCAGATCGTGCCAATTCTGTGTTTCTGTGAGCAAAACATCCAAGGCATTCAGTGCTGCGAGATCGGATTCGCTCCACTCCAAAATGCGTCGATGGGTTGCAATGGCCGCATTCAAATCTTCCAAATGGCGCTGTTGTACTCCGGCCATTTCGCGGGCGAGAGCGATCTGTGCTTCTGCCGAGTTCGCCTTGCTAATTTGACGGTCCAACACACCACAGAGTTCCGTCCATCCTTGCGCACGTTCGTACAGGTCGCGCAACGCATTGAGTGCCGCGTCATTGTCGGCATCACAGCGAAGGACATCTTCGTAGATCTCGATGCCCAGATCCGTGTTCGCCAGTGGCCCCGATGCCAACCCTCCGGCTTCTTGCAGCAACTCGACGCGCATTTCATCCACGGCCATGAACTCTGCTTTTCTACGAAGCATATCGACCAAGGCATCGTACGATTCTTGACCGCGATACAAGGCCACCAAGGCATCAACGGCTGGCAAGTCGTCAGGCGCATGATCCAACACACGGACATAATGTGTGATGGCACCATCCGGATTGTCACATCGATCGGAAAGAGTCTGGGCCACGACGCGATGGATTTCGCGGCGACGCTCTGGATCCAACGCGTCGTCCACAGCCGATTTCAGCAGATCGGCCAACTCTTGGTAATTCTCCAACCCATCGGTGAGGCGAAGCAATTCGGCGACTGTATTTACGTTGTCCGGAACCAAGCGATAGGCGTATCCCACGTGCTCAAAGGCGCGAGAGGTTGAACCGCCACGCTCTTCATGCAAGCTCGCCAGTTGGAAGTGTAGCGTCTCTTTTTCGGACGGCTCTTCCGCCGCTTGCTGCTGGACCTCGTACACACGAATCAATCCTTGCCAGTTGTCCGCTTGCTTGTAGGCCTTTTCCAAGACCCGAGCCGCGGCCGGTGCCAACCCGTCGGACTCAAGCATCCCCTCCAGAGGTTTGACTGCGGAGGGGTGCGTTGCATTAACACGAAGGACTTTTCCGTAGGTTTTGATCGCTTTGGATGGCACCGACAGCGAACCTGCCTCCAACTCCGCCTGGCGCACTAAGAGCGACACCTTTTCTTCATCGGCTTCCGCCTGCTTGATGCGCTCTTTGAGCACACCGTGCAAGTCATCCCACCGCTCGGCGCGGCCATACAAATCATCCAGACGAATCAAGGCCACATTGTGCTCGGGTCGCCAGTCCAGCACAGCCCGCATGTCTTCAATGGCGTCGTCGATCCGATGCAAGCGTTCGGCGAGAAGTGATGCCGTTTGAAAGCGAAACTCGACGCGTTCGTCCACGCCCTCACACAGAGACTCCTTCTGCCGCAAAATGCCCAACAGATTCTCCGCGTCGTCGGTTTCCTCGTAGAGGTTCTCCAGAGCATTGAGCGCCCCAATGTGCGTGGGATCTTCGTCCAGAATCCGACGGTAAAGCACCTCCGCTCGTTGTGGTTCAAAGAGTTGTTCGCGCGCTGCTCGAGCGGCTTTCTCGTACACAACCACACGCAATTCATCACTCTGAATGGACGGCGCCTGCTCCTCGTACAAATCGACCAGAACGGACCATTCCGCCAACTCTTCCACCAATGCCTCAATGCCGGCATGCAGAGACTTCTTCTCCGGATCGAGTTTCATCAGTCGACTCGATGCCCAGAGCGCTCGTTCTTTATCGTTTATCTGCTCCGCATAGAGTGAAATCAACCGCTTCAACAGGCTGATCTTTTGGCGCTTGGCTGGTCCATCCGCCACCTGGATTTCGAGTGCATCCGCGACGTGAGCCCAGTCTTCCTGGGCCCGATAAATCGGTTCCAATGCGCGCGCAATATTTCCCCGATGTTCGGTGCTCGCGAGCAATTCCTCCAAACTTCGTACAGCCAGATCGCATCCGTCGTCCACAGCCAACGCGTCCGTGTAATGCTCGATGGCGGCAGCCGTGTCGCCACGCGTCGAATACATGAGCATGCCGAGCTTGCAATGGAGCGAAGCCAATTCGGGCGCTGAGGCATCACTCATGTCCACCAGGCAGGCCATCTTCCGACGCAAGACCTCTTCCAGTCGGTCCCAGTCTTCTAGTTGCAGGTGCAGGTGAGCCAGCTCATCATACACGCCCATCTCATCGGGGAACCGAGCCATGAGTTCACGATAGACAGCCATGGCCGCTTCGGGCTCGTCCAACTCGTCTCGCCACACCGCGCCCAGTTCAATCCGCAGCGCCTTTTCGTCATCACGAGACAGACCACCGCGCTCGAGCTTCTGGTGGAGCACATCGACCAGCTCCGGCCACTGCTGCGTCTCTCGATAAATTTGCTCTGTCGCCGCCAAGGCCACCATGTTGGTGGGATCAAAGCGCTGCAAGACATCGCGATAATGAATCAACGCCTGGTGTGGCAACGACAAACGGGTCTGTACAACATCTGCCACTTGGAGTAGCAGAGCGGTCGCAGCTGCGGGCTGGTCGGTCAATGTCTGCGCCACCTGCTCTAGGACAGATACGTACACTTCCCAGTTTCCGCTGAGCTCACCGAGTCGGTCCAAGGTCGCCCGTGCTTCCTCACAACTGGGGTGCTCTTTATACGCCTCGACCGTACAGAAAAACGCCGCGTCCAAGTCCTTGAGGTGTTCCTCGTAGACGGCGGCTTTGCCCTTCAACAGGACTTGACGTTCGTCCCGGTCTCGGGTCGCCTCCAGGACCACATCGTACACCGGCGGAAGCTTTTGCCACGCTCGTTGACGCTCATAGGCAGGAATTAAACCGCGTGCCGCCCCAAGATGACCGGACTCGAGCGCCAAGATCGCCTCGAACGCTTTGATGGCGCGGGTGGGCTGATCCGCCTCGGTGGCAAGACTGGCCACGCGTTCTAGCAGGTCTATTTTGGCCTTCCCCTCGATCTGATTGGCTTCCGACTCGAGCGAACGAATTAACTCGGGCAAGGTGGCGTGGGCTCGAAATAGCGTTTCCAGGGTCGACCATTGCTTGGCCTCAAGGGCGCGCTTTCTGAGTTCATTGAACGCTTTCCGGTGTCCGGGCTCGATGCCCAACAAGCGCTCCCATACGTCCGCAGCACCCTCAGGATTCTGGAGGCGTGTGCCGACAATGAATCCCATCTTCTCCAGGGCCTTGACCCGTTCTTCATCGGAGTCGATGTGCTCGTAACGCGCCTCCATGATCTCGAGGAGACGGTCAAATCGTTTCTCCCGCTCATAGAGCGCCTCCAATTGCTGGAGTGCTTCCGCATCATCGGGGCGAACCCGATGCACATCTTCCCACAATTCGATGGCAATGGCCGGGTGGCGAATGCGCTCGCTGACCAAACGCGCGAGCTCCAGAATGGCAGTTTCCTCATCGCCATCGCCCTGATTCAAGGCTATCAACCGGCGAGACACCGCCACATACTCGTCCCAATTCTTCCGCTGCTCGTAGAGCCCTTTCAGCTTGGTCAACGCCTCTAGATCATCGGCCTCGATGGCCAAGATGTCCTGATAATGTTTGATGGCTTCGCTCGAGTTGGAGAATCGCTCGAGCATGATATTGGCGATACGACGATGCAGAGCGAGTTGCTTGGACGGATCGCTCTCACAATCGATCCTCGACTGCATGACTCGCGCAAGATCGGGCCACCTGTTCAACTCTTCATAAAGCGTTTGAAGTGCATCGAGCGCCTGCACATTGTCCGGCTGCAACTTGATGATTTGTTGCCACGTACTGATCACACGGGTGTCGCTCTTGATGTGGTCGCGATAGATGTTCAACATCTCCATGTGCACCACGACCGCGCCGGCCTTGTCCTCTGAGTCCAGCGACTTAAGTTGACTCTTCAGAAGCTCGACAAGGCTGTGCCACTTGCCCACTTCGGCGTACATTTTCCGGAGCGTATCGAAGGTCGCAGCGTCTGCTTCGCCCGCCGTGTAGACGGCCTGCCAGAAGGCGATCGCTTTTTCCGTGTTTCCTTTCTGCTCGGCGATTCCAGCGAGCTTTCGCTTCACCTCGATGGGATCCTGCCCGCGCTCCACCAAGAACTGTTCCAAGCGACGCCAGTTATCACGCCGAATGTAAAAAGCCTCGTAGAAACGGCCGGTGACTTCTTGAGCTTCCTCGCGGTCCTTAATGCGACGGAAATACACTTCGGCTCGATCGGGGTTTTCCAACACTTCCCAGTAGAGCCGACCCAACTCGAAATTCAGCCAACCTTGGGTATTTTCATCCTCGAACGTCCGGGCCTGGACATCAATGAGACGCAAGATCCGATCACGTGCCGGATCTTCCCCTATCGCACCAAGGACCTGGCGGTAGATCTGACCCAGTTCGTCCAGATTCTGCTCCTTCAGGAGCGCCCCTTGAATGGCTTCGAACGCCTTAAAGTCCGTGGGGGTTTCTTCAAGCTTTTCGCGCAGCGCAGTGAGATCCATCCAATGCCTCAGTGTTTAATAGCCGTTTAGGCCGCCGAGTTTAGCACGATCATAATGGGGCGTAAACGGCGCCGGGGGCCGCTCTGTCCACAGTGTGGATCCAGATTGAATTTCCTCGGTTAATTCCTCTATCGGCCAAGTATCCCGAAGGCTTTATACATGGCGTCGTGGAATCGCGGTCTGAAGGCCTTAATAGGCGGCTCTTCGACCACCGTGGGATGCACACGATTGCTTAGGAGTACCACGACAAGATCAATTTCTGGCTCCAGCCAAATCGACGTTCCAGTGAATCCCAAATGTCCGACCGCCTTGGAGCCGAAGTACTGTCCCGTTGATGAACCCTGGGATGAAACACCATCAAAACACAATCGCCATGTGGTGGTCTCACTCGATGGGGACGCGTCTGGGGACCAAAATTGGCGGACAATTTCGGGTGGAAGTCGTCCATCGCGGCCCTGCCAGATGTCGAGCAACACTTTTCCCCAAAGCGCCACATCGGCGGCGGTTCCGAATAACCCCGCATGTCCAGCGACTCCTCCGAGCATCCACGCGTTGGGATCATGCACCTCACCAGTGAGCACACGTTGGCGCATTGGGCAGTCTTCGGTGGGCGCGATCTCGGGCGTCGGAGGTAGGCCCAAGCGCCGATACGACGTATTTTTTAGATCAAATTCCCTACGTACCCACTGAAAGAGTGCGTCCAGGGGAGCGCCCATGGTCTCTTCCAAGATCCAACCCAAGAGTAAGAACCCCAAGTCGCTGTATTGCGTCCGCGTTCCGGGAACTGATTCGAGTGGAGTGTCCAACACACGGCACTGAATCAGAGAGCGCGCTTCGGAGGAACCAGGCGCCACCGTAGGGTGCCCATCCACCAACCATTTCGACAAATCTGCCCATGCGGGCAGTCCAGAACAGTGGCTCGCCAAGTGTCGAATCGTAATTGCATCCCAATGGGATACAGTACATGACAACCGGGCGCTCACGGGCTCATCGAGGGTCAGGAGACCGTCGGCGACCGCTTTCATGAGCAAGGTACCCACAGCCATCGCTTTGGTCAGCGATGCCAGGTCATAGACTGTGCCTGTGGTGTTCGGGATCGCCCGGGGGATCAAAGCACGGTGGCCGACCGGTTGATGGAACAGCGGCTCACCCTGTGCCCAAACACACGCCACAGCCCCTGGAAACGCAGTACCCACACCGGAGTCCAAGACCCCTTGTGGAGGAAAGAGCACGGGATCCATCAGCACCCCCCGTCCGGTCTTCGTAGCGCAGGCTCACTCAAAGCCAGGTGATCGCGGCCCGTGTCCAGACAAACCGTCGCGCCGACGGGGAGCACAACATTGCGGTCTCCATGCCCACAGGGCAGGCCACGCACCACGGGACCATCAACCCAACTGGCAAACTCCTTCAATAGGTCATCGAGCGCACGCTGGTCTCCCTGCGCCATGTCCGTAAAGTCGCCAATCACAGCACCGCGCACCCCGTCCAACGCCCCGGACATCCTCAATTGCGTAAGGGCTCGGTCCAGCCGATAAGTGGGCTCTCCCACGTCCTCAAAAAAAAGAATGCACCCCGCCAACACCGGCTGCCAGGGGGTTCCTATGAGCGAAGCGATGATCGAGAGATTACCGCCGACCAAAGGGCCTGTCGCTGTTCCTTCCTTTAAGAGGGTTCGGGTTTCCAGCAGTGGGATACGTGTTGCGGTCCCTTGCAGCATGGCTTTGAGATGCTCCAAGGATTGAGCATCCAAATTGGGCAACTGGGTGACGACGGGCCCATGTAAACCAACGCATCCCATTTTGTGCATCGCCAACAAGAGAACCGTCACATCACTGAAACCGATGACTGGCTTCACAACGGAAGCCAACACATCCGGCTTCATATGGTCCAACGTACGCACCGATCCATACCCTCCCCGAAGGCACCACACAGCGTCGACCTCGTCCGATTGGATCGCGTCGGTCAACACCTGAGCCCGAAACGCATCGCTGCCCGCGAGATAGTGACGGGACGGGTTTCGCTCTTGGGCCGTCAGGCGCACTCGATACCCAAGCTCCTCAAGAACACGGAGACCGGCCTCGATCCGCTCCGATGAGGGTTGGCTCGCGGGGGCAACAACAGCCACCGTGGATCCAGGCATCAATGCATTCGGTCGTAACAACGCCACGGGAAAACCCTACCCGATTCGACACGTTCGTACCAGCGGGTTACGATGGGTTTCATGGGCATGACAATTGTACAAAAATCGACGGGTCGAGCGCGCAAAAAACCGGCCAAAGTCGCGCTGGTCTTGGCCGGCGGTGCTATCAGCGGAGGCGCTTTCAAACTGGGCGGATTGTTGGCGCTCAACACCTATTTTGATTCACGAAAAGTGACCGATTTTGACATCTATGTGGGCATCTCTGCCGGTGCATTTCTCGCCGCGCCTCTGTCCGCAGGGATTCCGCCGGAAGAGCTGGTCCGAAGCATCCACGGACGCTCTCCCATCATCAGTCAATTCCGTCCGATGCACTTCTATTACCCCAACTTCAGCGAGAGCATCACCAAGCCCGCCGGTTTGATCCGTGATTCAGCGCTCTTCGTACCTGAATTGTGCAAAGCCATGGTCGGTTGGATGCGCTCTCGTGACGGCCGTTCATGCCTCACGAAGTTTCTCCGAGAGCCGAGCTACCCCAACCTAGAGCAGTTTTTGTCGGAACCCATCCGAGAGGTGACAGGACGGGGTTTGTTACAAGCCGGTCTGGGCAGCTACCTCCCGTCCGGCCTCTTCGACAATCGGCTCATCGAACACTTTATTCGTAGGAATCTGTGCAAGAACCGGCTACCCAACAATTTCCGGCTGCTTCAGCTGCGACGGAACAATAGCCTGTATATTTCAGCGACCAACCTCAACACCGCCAAACCCGTTCTCTTTGGTCACGACGAGGAAACCAGCCTGACGATTAGTGAGGCCGTTCAAGCATCCTCAGCCATTCCGGGTTTCTACAAACCCGCCCGAATCAACGGAAACGAATACATCGATGGTGGTGTCCGGCGCACAGCCAATTTGTCGAGTGCGGCGGCCAAGGGTGCCGACCTGATCATCGCTTACAATCCGTTCCGACCCTTCATGAATGCCGTCGATGCACGTGCGGACAGCGGCTACCGCTCATTGGGAGAAATGGGACCCGGTATGGTGTTGAACCAGGTTTTTCGCACCTTGCTCCACAGCCGGCTCCACGTAGGAGTGCGGCGGCTGGCAATCGACAAGCGTTTTAAGGGCGACTTGATGGTGATCGAGCCCCACGAAATGGACGCCCGCATGTTCAACATCAGCCCCGTTGCGTTTTGGAAGAGAGCAGCGGCGGCCGAGGCAGGCTACATGAGCGTCAAATCCACGCTGGAAAAGAACCATTCGCGCGTTGCCCCCATCTTTGCGCACCATGGCATCGAAACCAACTTGCAGCGGCTTATCGAAGATGAATCTGCGCTTCGAATGGCACGGCGGCAGGACGAAGAGGTGTTCCGTGTGCTCGAGCACACCGACGACGCCTCCTCAAAACGAAAACTCTATGTGGTCAAATAACCCTTTGAAAGTTCTCCGAGGTTGAAGACCCTCGTCGGGTGTGACAAATAACAAACACGTGGATTGCTTTGCCCCAAGAGACCTGATGTCGTCGGTTGTCGTCTTCGCCGCCTGTGCGCTGCTTGTTCCGGGACCTGGATGTCAAAAGGACGAGCCAACGCAACCGGTGGCCGAGTGCGAACCAGAGGGTGGAATCAAGTGTGAGGACAACCACCTACAACTGTGCATCGGAGGGGTTCTAATGCGCGCCGGTGAGTGCGCCGGTGGTTGCCAAACAGCGGGACGGGAAGCCCGGTGTTTTGATAAGTCCAAAAGCTTGATCGCCCCCATAGGGACCGCTTGCCAACCCGGTATGGCGTTGTGTGCCATGACACCAAACACGCTGTTGGTTTGTCGGGAAGGACGATTGCGTGAAGCGGCCACTTGCCCCGGGGGATGTCTCGATCGAGGGGATGGCTCGATGATCTACTGCCTAGACGACACGAAACACATCCGATTTGCCGAAGGAATCGGCTGCACAGGACTGGGAGAGAACTTTCAGCTCGCGTGCGGCGCCGATGGTCGATCCGTCCTCAAATGCGCCGACGAGTACTATGTCCACCATTCGTCCAAATGCGACGCCTGCAAACAGCGACGCGATGGACAACTCGCGTGTTTGAATGAAGTCGGCAATCGCATCGATCCAACAGCGGACGGCGACGCGACAACGTCGCCCGAACCACCAACGCTGCGCTAATTCCCTACTGAGACAGGAACATGGGGTTCTGGTAGTTGGGCGTTATGAAATAGGCGTCGTTCTCATCCAGGAGCATCTGGGTCTTTGTGGTACCCGCTACCCACGGAATTTCGGCGACGAACCACATATCGCGGTCGACGACAGGCACGTCCGCGACCTCCGCATCCAGCACACCGTAAATGTACACACGAACAGTCGCCAAGGACTCACCAAACCCATGGTCATCCCAAAAGTGAACACCCACGCGATAGGTGGTGTTCTCTTCGGGGATGTTGATGTTCAGATTCTCAGGCCCCCAACCATCGATGTCGTCCAGATCCAAACTCGGATTGTCATTGAATTCGGGGTTGAACGTGCCCCAGTTGGGCTCCTTGTTGTACCAAAAACAATCGAACGTGGTGTCAAACCAGGGATCGCCCACGGTGGTTGGGTTGTTGAGCGCGCCACCAGGAAAACTCAAATAGCCATCGATGTCCGGGCCATTGCTGAAGGGATGTGCAAAGTGCAGATCCATGTCGCTGCCGTTGCCCTCCCCCTCGTCTTCCATGTCTGTATCACCAGCCGTTGTCCACAACAATTCCACGTGAATGGCCTCATCGGGAACCACCACTACTGGGATGATGGCCGGCTCACAACTCTCCACATTGGCCGAGTCCGTGACAACCAGCGTGAACTCGTAATAACCGGCCACGTTGACCTCGAAAACAGGGTTGTTGAAGGTCGGGCTTGGAATGAAAATGCTCGTGGAGCCTTGAACCTGTTCCACCGACCACAGCCAATTCTTGATGTTCAGACCGGAGGGTGAATAGCTCTGATCGCCATGCAAGTGAAGCGTGGTTTGGGGAATCACTTCTTCGCCTTCTTCCACGGTCGCAATAGCAAGGGGACAAGCGACATCAATCCCCGCACCGGAGACGTTCACCTCGATTTCACCTTCGATACCATTGGTGTCAATCAGCAGGATCCCTTCATCCGGAATGGGCTTGTTCTCCGAATCCAAGGGGCTGATGGTGTCGGGAACATACTCAACGAGCAACTCGATGCTCTCATTGACGTCGAGGACCAGTGGTGCCTGCGGATCAATACCCGTTTCCGGGTCGACGCCATCGATGTTGTCGTAGCGCAAAGTGAAGTCCGGGGCACTCTTTTCCTCATCCATCCGGACACCGTAAATCTTGAGCGGCGCGGCCCCACAGGAAGAGATCTCCACGGGAAGTTCCGACTTGGTTCCCACAAGCTTTCCGCCAAAGGCCACTTCCGATGGGGTGATCTGAACACACGGTACATTTTGATTCGCGAGCAACGTCACGGGATGCTGACCCTTGGTGTCGTTTGCATAAATGACGATCTCACCGGCGGCCGCTTCCGGAGTCTTGGGAGAAAAGGTCACCCGGAGCTGAACCACGTCCCCCTCAGGTACAACAATCGGTTCTGGCAAAGACACCTTGAAGAGCGTTTCTTCGCTGCTCTGCCAAGTCAAGTCGCCCAAATGAAACGCGAAGTCCGAGTTCCCCGACAAGCGGAACCCATCAATGATCAAATCCGTAGCACCGGTGTTGACCGCTTGGACGAAGCGCTCTCCTTCGTCGTCGATGGGTACCACACCAAAGTCCAGGACGGCTGGGCCGACTTGCGCCACCGCCGTGGTGTTTTGCTCAGAAAACCCAATGATCAGCTTTTCGTCGGAACGCGAGTCCGACTCAATGGTCAAGGTCGCGGTACGATCGAGAAAGTCTTGTTGCCGCGTGAAACGAACCGTCAGGTTGTACTCCTCCACGCCGGTGGATCCGTCCAACCCGCCAACCGGTGCAATCACAACCGGCTCCTCGATGGCGCCGCTTTCCAAAACGAAGGCTTTTCCGTGCGTATCTCCCTCGGTGGGTTCCTCGTATTCAAATTGGATGCTCGAAACCGTCAGATCGGCCGTTCCTACGTTGACTATCCGAATGGGGAAATCCAGGAATTCGCCAATGGTGACCTGGCCTATTTCGGCCGAGTAGACATTTTGTTGGGGATCCAATTGGATCTCGCCCAGGTTGGAGAGCTTGAACTTATTCTTGTCTCCATCGCCTCCACCGCAACCGAGTGCGCCGAACACAACCAAGATGGACACGCCACAAATAATTCGATTGAATGTCTTCACAAACACACTCCTAAGGGGATGACACGCCGCCCGATCCCTTGTGCTGGAACCGTCTTCATCGCCGCCCTCAATACCGTTGTACTCATCACCATTTTTCGTCGAAACCATGCCCCTGCAATGGCTCCACAGGTGCCGAACGCCTAGAAGTGAAATCCACTCACAACGTGCGCTTCCGTAAACACCCCATTTTGGTCTCCCGCATCCGTCGGGAGTCGAACGTACGAGATTCGCGCTCGAACCCCTAAGGACATCACGCTCGAAAACCGCCACGTGAAACCCAATGAAACCCCTGGTGCGACGGTCGAGACCTCTTGTGTCGACTCCTCGTCACCCAAGTATACACGCCGCCGTAGGTACACGTACGCAATCCGCGGACCGAGCGACGTTGAAAAATTACCAAAATCGAAGCGATACGGCAAACCGATCCCGACCTGAATCATAGTCAAAAGCTGACTGTAGTGGTCGTTTTCCAATAATAATCGTTGTGATTGATGGGTGAAACCCACGTCCGTCACCAGGTCCAATTCGTCGACAAAGACTCCTCTGTATTGTAGCAAGGCGCTGAAAACAGGGCTCGCACCGACGTATTTGCTACGAATGCCAGTGTTGAGAAAGGACTGTATACCCACCATGGCGGAGACGCTCAAACCCGACTCCCCCTTCCGCAGATAACTCGCCAAAGACACGGAAGAAACCAAATCGTCGCTCAGGACGACGCGGTCCCCACTTCGTATGTCCAACTTTCCTTTTGCGAGGCCATCGTGTCCCTGTCGATAGACGGTAAAAAACCCTGAAGGTACCGCCAGAGACACCGGACGAGAGTTCGCTTCCAACTCCGCGATGACTCGTTTCTCATTCGGATCAAAGATGATCCACCGGGCGTTGCCGCCCGGCCGTAGTACGACCGTCGCCTGGGCTTGTTCCAATGCCGTGACAACCACATCCGGGGCACCCTTCAGCGCCAGTTCCACATGCGGATGCTGCGGCTCGAGGCTACGCGTGACGGTTTGACGCAAAGTACGCGCATACGCATAGCGAAACGCTTCGACCAACGTGATCTGTTGATCGCCATCCACGTCGGCTGCACCGCGAAGGCCCGAAACCAAGAAGTGGGTGAAAAAACTACCCAACAACGCGTCGGATTCTTGGCTCTTCTCCGAAGCCGAACTCGAGGTCAAAATAGCGTATCCCTCGGTACGAAGCTTCTGATCGATGGCAAACGACACAGGTTCTCCGTGATGCCGATTGCCTCCTTTCTGGCGCACAATTCCGCCAGAATGGCAGGCGTCGATAATGGCCAAACGCACGGTGGCTCGACTGGTACGGAGCCGGTGACGCAACGCTTTCAAGGAGAGACGACTTCCCGCAAGCTGCAAGTGGTCGACGGTCGCATGGCCCGAGTAGTAGAACAGAAACATGACCTCTCGACCCGCATCCCGTTCCGCCGCAGCACGCTCTTCCATCTGATCGAATGCGCTCAGAACGTCTTCCGCCCGAGGGCCTTTCGTCAGAAGAAGCAGATCGCGGGCCTCCACACCGCCCAATTCGCCGAGTACATGCGCCAACTTGGACGCATCGCGTTCCGCATGTTTGAGTTTCACTTGATCCACGGCCCCATGACCCGTCCCGACCACCAGAGCGAGCCGGCGCGGCCCCGCTGCTAGTGCGGTTCCAAGGGCTAAAACGACCACCACAAAACCTAGTGCTG
>Ga0114996_10001830_pt1 | contig 28079 bp, 26 predicted proteins | sample ArcticOcean_MG_C_4_FD_87039 | JGI IMG/M metagenome (GOLD analysis project Ga0114996, IMG submission 87039) | Marine microbial communities from western Arctic Ocean - ArcticOcean_MG_CB4_134 | ecosystem: Environmental > Aquatic > Marine > Oceanic | place: Arctic Ocean: Canada Basin | collected... | reverse complement strand
TTTATGAAAGCGCTTCGAGCACGGACTCCGCTTTACTGACATCGAGCTGACCCGGTGCCTCTACTGCAACGTGTGTCGCGACGCCGTCATCGACAATGATCGCAAATCGTTGGCCACGCAGCCCCATGCCAAACACGGTACCGTCCATCTCAAGATTGAGCGCCTTTGCGTATTCGCCATTGCCGTCTGCAAGCATACGGACAGCGTCGCCGACACTTTGGTCATCGCCCCAGGCGTTCATGACGAATACATCATTGACTGACATGCAAGCCACTGTATCTACGCCCTTATCGCGAAGCGCTGCAGCATTGCCCACAAAGCCAGGTAAATGACTGGCTGAACAAGTTGGGGTAAACGCTCCCGGCACGGAAAACAATACAACTTTCTTGCCTGAGAAAAGTTCATCCGTCGAAATTGCGCCCGGACCCGTTTCCGTCATCACGCCGAAAACGCCTGCTGGCATAATATCGCCTGCCTGTATCGCCATTTTTACATTCTCCAATTAATATTCGTTTTCAGCTACGTGGACCACAAGTCCATCCCATTCATCGTTCATTTCCAGCTGGCAAGTAAGACGACTGTTGTCTTTACGCTCGTACGCAGCGTCCAGCATACTATCTTCCATGTCATCCATTTCGGGCATTTTCTTTATCCATGCCGCGTCGATGTAACTGTGACAAGTGGCGCAGGCACAAGCACCGCCACATTCCGCAACGATTCCGTCGACGTTGTTATTGACCGCGCCCTCCATAATTGAATAGCCGTTTTCGACCTCAACTTCGCGGCGTTCGCCGCTTGGAAAAACATAAATTACTTTTGGCATATCGGGTACCTGATTCATTTTTTCGAGCACATTTTAAGAATGCTGGACCGCAAAGGTCAATACGGATTGCAAATGCGCTTGGTCACAAAAAAAACGGGCGCCGATCGGCGCCCGCCTTTAATTTTTTTTACTGTATTTAAATACGTTCGACAGCAGCGCGTCGTTTCGCTATTTCACGCAGTTGCTTCTGCGCTGCATTTTCAGCAAGGCGAATCTGTTCATTTCTCGCTACATCACTGTTAATAACTCTAATCCACTGGTTCGCAATTCTACTGGAACGCTTCGTTTCGCCCGCTTTGGTAAACGCATTTTTTGCGGCGGTATATTTCTTTTCGTTGTATAAGCACATTCCCATCGAAATCTGGGCATTGTCCGGACTCTTTATCTTGCCTTTCTTCACGCCCGCCTCGATCGCTGATATGCATTCGCCATACATACCAAGGTTCAAATAGGCATTACCCAAACGGAGATTTAATTCACCCTCGTCACTTAACCTGGCAGCTTCTTTTAAGGCAGGAATGGCCATTTCGTCTTCAGCAGCCAAGGTCAGTGCCTGTGAAAGCATGCGGTAGTGCTTGGCATTTTTCTCGATTCGGCCTGAAGCCATTTCTTTTTTCAGCAAGACGGCCGCTTTGTACGGCACTTCATGCTGCATATAGAGCTGCGCCATGGTGGTTAGCTCCGTGCCTTTCTCAAGCAACCCCTGCGTGTGGGCAGAGTCATAGGCAGCCATCAGATTATCGTCATCACCAAGCTCCGTGTAGGCGCCTGCAAGTGAAAACCAATAAGTCTTTTTCGGCCAGCTAGCGAGAAGGATTTTTTGAATATCGCGAACCTTGCCGTAATCTTCCTGCTGGAAATACGCAAAATTCAACAAAACATACCAATCTTCTTTGATCTCCTTTTCGCGTTTTTTAGCAACTTCCATCGCGGATTCGATTGGCCGAACCATCTCGGCGTACTTACTGATCTGATAAAGATTCTGCGCATACAGAATGTATGGCTCCGGCGCAGGGTTTGTTTCCAGAACAAACCACCGATCGAGCAGCCCCAGCGCCTTCGGATAATCTTCCTCCATCGTTGTCAGCTGCGCCATCGTATAGAGCGTTTGCTTTCTAATTTGCTCTTCGAGGCTTGGAATTTGCAGCATTTCCTCGTATGCGGCCATCGCACCGGAAATGTTGTCGAGGTTGTAGTTCACAAACCCAATGTAGTTAAGGACATTTTGCAGTTCGTACTCGGTCAGTCCTTTCTTGCCTTTCAGCTGATTCAGCGTTTTCAGAGCGCCTTGCTGATCATCGGCGTCGATCATCTCCTGCGCTTTTTGAATACGATCGTAGACTTCTTTGCTGACTGCTTGGGCTTTTTTCGTTTCCTGCTTGTCTCGTCTGTCGCGTTCGTCTTCTTCTTGTGCGAAGACCGCGCCAGATGCTAGAAGGCCACACAAAAATAGTGCGCCTGCTCGGACGAAAAAACGGTTCCTGATATTCATCATTTAAATCCTCGGCTAATTCCCGCTCTGCGCTGATTTATTCTTCTAGTTCAAATCGAATGCGTGTCGTGACACCTGCCACTTCGACGGGCTGACCGTCGACAACGCGAGGTTTGTATTTGAATTTCAGTACCGCCCTGGACGCCGCTCGTTCGAACAGACTACTGGTCGAAAACATCACAATTGGATTGGTGACACTGCCTGTCACCGTCACGGTGAACGACATATCAACATAACCCTCTATGCCTCGCGACAAGGCTCTTGCAGGATAAACAGGAGCGACGCGAACGATAGGAAGGTAATCGCCTTCCGCAATATTCATGCCACCCGGACCACCAATATTGATATTCGCAGATACTTCAGGTGCCGGTATAGCGATTGTTGGTGCGTTTGGATCAACAACATCGTTGTCCTGCGGTGGAACCTCTTGCGGAACTTCAGGTGGTTTCGGTGGCTTCTCAGGTGTGTAGTCATCGGTATTCAGGTTTTCGTTTCGTTTAATGCGCACAAAGTCCAGCACGTGCTTAGTACCTTCTTCACTGATCGCATCTTCGGCATGCTTGATCAGCAGGTGCATTATGAAAATCAACGACAACGTGATCGCTGATCCAACGACAATCGAAAATACATAACGGGCTATCATGATTAGCGCTCCTGTGCGGTTTCAGACCGCTTCGCTAAAAATTCAAAAGTCTGCGGAGTCATATAATCTGACTCCGCAAGCTTCAAACGATTCCTAGGGATTCGCCGCTAACGACACGTTGAAAACACCAGCCTGTCGGGCTGCGTCCATCACGGTCACCAGCGTTTCGTTGGTCGACTTCTTGTCGGCCTGGATAACAACTGAACCTTTCGGGTTTTCCGCATGCAGCCGCTCGATATTTGGCCGCACCGCCCGTGGATCAATCATACGTTTATCGATCCAAATCTCATCATTAGAACTGATCGCAATCAAAATATTAGCATCTGCAATCGATTCCGACGTCGGTGCGTCGGGTCGGTTTACATCGATACCGGCTTCCTTAATAAATGAAGCGGTCACGATGAAGAAGATGAGCATGATGAATACGACGTCCAGCATAGGCGTGAGGTTGATTTCATTATCTTCCTCATCGCCACCCATTCCTTGTTGTGCTCTACGCATTGTCAGAGTCCTTTTAGTGGTCCATCGTGAGAGAGTCTTCCAGAAACTCTACTTCACGTGCCGCACGGCGGCTAAGCATTGTAACAAGAAGCACTCCGGAGAGCGCTCCAACCATTCCCGCCATTGTTGGCACTGTGGCCTGAGAAACACCCGCAGCCATTGCGCGGACATTTCCTGAGCCAGAGACAGCCATGACCTCAAATACTTTGATCATGCCTGTCACTGTACCTAACAAACCCAGTAGCGGGCACAATGCCACCATGGTCTGAATCATCGGAATTGAGCTATTCGTCGCATGCGAGAATTGCGAAATCAACCCTTCACGAATCATTTGAGCGTGCCAGGAGCGACGTTCGCTCCGAGCCTCCCATTGATCGTGAATCGTGATCGACATCCTTTTCATCACCGAACGGAAATACAGCAACCGTTCAATAATTAACGCCCACATGATGAATATCGTCCCCGCGATGACGGACAATACCCAGCCACCCAATTCCAAGAAATCCCGAACTGCTTCTACGCTGTCAAATAGCCAAAGCATATTGCCTCCTCAGCCGGGATCAGCTGTTCTTTTCGGAATGCGTGGCAACGATGCCGGCACTCTGTGACTGAAGAATGTTGATGATCTTTCGGCTTTGGCCACTCACCAAGGTATGAATCAATACCATTGGAATCGCGACAACCAGACCGAGTACCGTGGTCATCAAGGCTTGTGAGATACCGCCTGCCATCATCTTCGGATCGCCTGCACCGAACAAGGTGATGACCTGGAAGGTCTTGATCATACCGGTCACTGTTCCGAGCAGACCCATAAGCGGGGCCACAACAGAGATCACCTTAATGAACAGAAGTCCCTTCGTCAGGCCTGGCATTTCTTTCAATGCCGCCTCACTCAGTTTCAACTCGATCGTCTCGGTATCAGCGCTCGCATTTGACTCGTAAGCCGCTAATACGCGACCCAGTGGGTTGTCAGTACTAGCAGTATCACTCTTCAGCTGAGCACTCACTTTCCGCGCTGCAGATCCCAAACCAATCCAACGTACGACGGCGATCAATAAACCGACAATACCGAGTCCAATGATGCAGTAGCCGACAATGCCGCCCTGATGTATGCGATCAGTGATCGTCGGTGATTCAACCAACAGATCCAAGATGCCGCCGCGAGTTCCATCCAAACCGAATGTTACCGGTCCGGTGGTCGCATTCGTCATGTTAGCCGCAGAATTCGTATAACGACTCTGCTCGGGTTGCCGTTGCAGCTCAACAACTGATCCCGTTTCACTGTTATAGCGCAGATAGCCGTTCTCGAACACGATGTTGAATGCCCCGACCCGTACGATATCGGTCGTAACCACTACACCATCGGCCGTTGTGACCTGATGCGCGAATTTCGAAATCTTGCCGGACTCCGTAATCTCGCGTTGCAGCTCGAACCACAGTCGCTCGATTTCCTCAATTGACGCCAAGGAACTCGCACCGGCCATTTTGCCGCCCAGCTCAACCAGAAAGTCTTCTCGGTCCGGAAATTGAATATTGGTCAGAGATGTCTTGAAGCGACCCTGTGCGTCACCAGAAACAGTCTGTAGAACCCCAAAGAGCTCTTTCAAAGCACCGAGGCGCTCATCAAGTGCGGCTCTGGATTGCACGATTGTTTCCTGATTACTGTTAAAAAGTCTTTCCAGGCGCTCGCTGTTTCGCTCTTGCCGTGTTCTCTCGGCACGCGCTTGATTAACGAGACTTTGCTGTTCGCTGCGAGACTCTGCGAAACGCGCTTCGCGCTGCTGCGCCTCAGCACTGTCCCGGGCTTGACCACGTTGGATCTGTTCCAGCAGGCCGTCCATTGAACTTGCGGCGTCCTGGGCCTGTGCCGCACCCATTGCCACAAATACGCTGGCGATCATTATAATTATACGTTTCATTGATCAGGCTCCCCCAACAGGTTTTGACACTGGCATTGGAAGCAGTATCAATTCCGGCGCGATCAGCTGTCTGGCCACACGAATACCCTTACGGATTTCGTTGCGGTATTCACTACCCAATAGCTCGTATGCCCCGAGTTCAGCATTCCACCATCCGGTAATATTGGCATCATCAGATTGGAAATAGAGTCCAACGCGGCCTACTTTCAAAATATTGTACTCGCGAACTGCGCCATCAATCGTCAGCTCTTCTTTATATATGTCGCTTGATGTGCCGTAGTCACTTTCAATCTGATAGGCCTCCATCACTTTGCGGAATTTCTCCGCGACACTTACATCGGAGCGCTCCATGATGTTTTTCAGATCATTGACGCGCTTGGTGCGTTCAGCCATCAAGAATGGAATATCCAGCGAAACGGACTGCTCGATGCCATCAATCATGCGCTCCATCAATGGAAAGATCTGTCGATTGATTACGTCGACCTGCTCCATGGAAAGCGCGATGTCATCTAGCGTTGCCGTTTGACCGTTCGTTTGCGCCGTCATTAACCGGTTGTAGACTTTCAAACCGTCGATTTCTTTATTAATCGCACGATAATCATCAGATAGCGACCGCGCTACTTCAACAACCTCATTGATTCGCTCTTGTGACTCTTGTGCGAGCTCAAGCCGTCGCATATCTGCCTGAAGAACCTGATCAACGGATGAGGTCTGGGCGAAGGCGCTGCCAGCGGCTATGACAACTACTGCGATTGCAGCACTTGTCATCTGCCGGCTGCTGTATTTGCACCGTTTCATTGATACTCCTTAATACTTTCGAGTTTTAATAGTTGTAGGATTTTGGGAGAGGGATGCGCAGTAATCACATGAATACTTACACAACAAAAGGACGGATCGCAGCCATAAGCTACCACTCCCCCTTGCGCTCGCGACCCTCTCCACTGCCGCCGCGGCGATTAATTCTTGTTTTTCACCCTTTATTTTTATTTATTTGGACCACCCGCTGATTCCACACTCCCTGTCCACTCAGCTTATCAATCTGGTCCCGCCTTGGTTGGGTAGCTAGAATACCATAAGCGTCATAGATGGCCAGCCCTTCAGCGACATAACGTAATCCGAGGCATTTGCCGTCTATGACATCCTGGAAAACGACGGGCTCGTATTGACTCTCGAATTTCTTTAATTAGCGTAACCCAAGCGTTCGATCGCTAAAAGAAGGAAAAGCTTGCGCGTCGTTTTTTCGTTGTGGCCCGTCCGCATGACACTCTCGTGCGTCATATGACGCTGAAATGAAGGACAATGTGCACAAACGCAATTAACTAAAGGTGCGTTACACAAGAGACCTAGCGTAGAGGTAATCTGAATTTTTAATTATTTAATTGTTTTATTTCAAATATTTACCGACATTAAATAATCTATTTTCGATAACTGCGTTGGCCTCGGAATCACATTAATAAACGCGCACAGCTAAGTCCCAAGCGCCACAATGGTAAAGACCGTTTCGAAGCACAACTAACTGGAATTTAGGGATTTGACATCCACTAGAGCTTGCAACATCATCCGCGCATATGAGAATGAGAATGCAATCCGCCGTACGAGTAAAACCAGTCGCCAGCCTGCTGCTTACGCAGACTGTGGTGCTCCTCCTTGCGGGGAGACACGGCGGGTAGCGTTCGAAATAAGATCTCAGCAACGCCCGCCCCGCATCCAAACAGGATAGTGGGGTTTTTTTTTGCGACTTATTCGATTTATCTATTTGAACAATATGTAGGAAAAAGCCATGCAAATGTACTCAGAATCAGACGTAGACACGACTTGCCTTGAAGGTCGTCAAATCACCATTCTTGGATTTGGTAGCCAGGGCCGCGCACATGCGCTCAATCTTAAAGACAGCGGTCACAATGTGGTGATCGGCGCGCGTGCCAGCGGCGGCAGCTTCTCCAAAGCTGAAGCCGATGGCTTCGTTGTGAAAGAACCCGGCGAGGCGGTCAAAGGTGCAGCGATCGTTGCGATCCTGACGCCAGACACTTCCCAATCAGGCTTGTACGCGTCCGTTCTGGACAACATAGACCAAGGCGCGTCGCTGCTTTTCGCGCATGGATTCAATATTCACTATAAGCAAATCTCGCCACGCAGCGATCTCGACGCCGTTCTCATTGCACCGAAGGGCCCAGGCGACCTTGTGCGCCGCCAATATGAAGAAGGTCATGGCGTACCGTGCCTGGTTGCCGTTGCACAAGATGCTACCGGCAATGCACTGAAACTGGCGTTAGCGTACTCACACGGAATTGGTGGTGCCCGTGCGGGTGTCATCGAAACAACGTTTGCCGAAGAAACGGAGACGGATCTGTTTGGTGAGCAAGCTGTGCTTTGCGGTGGCGCGACGGAATTGGTCGTTGCGGGTTACGACACGTTGGTCAAAGCCGGCTATCAACCAGAAGTCGCCTATTACGAAGTGATGCATGAACTCAAGCTCATCGTTGACCTATTGCATGAAGGTGGCATTCGTAAGATGCACGAATTCATCAGCGAAACGGCTGCCTGGGGCGACATGATTAGTGGCCCTCGAGTCATTGACGATCATGTGCGCGGAAAAATGCAAGAGGTTCTGAATGATATCCAGGATGGCACCTTTGCCAATCGCTGGATCGAAGAAAACAAAGCCGGGCAACCGGAATACCAGCGCTTGATGAAGGCTGACCTGGATCATCCCATCGAGGAAGTTGGGGCACGTTTACGCAGCAAGATGGACTGGTTGGAAAATTAGGACCTGAAAATTGCTCGACTCACACCAAGTCGAGCAAGCTTGGGATAGCGAGTGACGAACTCCGCAAAAATGGATCCGGAGAAAATTATGGCGACGAATCACATTAAGATTTTTGATACGACTCTGAGAGATGGCGAGCAGGCACCCGGCTGCAGCATGACACTCAGAGAGAAGCTTAGAATCGCCAAAGCGCTCGCCGATCTTAATGTCGACATCATTGAGGCAGGCTTCCCAGCCGCCTCTCCCGGCGATTTTGCGGCGGTAAAAGCAATCGCCGAAGAAAATAGAGGCCCGATAATTTGTGGTCTGGCTCGCTGCAATGTCGAAGATATCGAGAAAGTCCACGCCGCAGTCAAAGGTGCAGACAATCATCGTATTCATGTCTTTGTCGCGACCAGTGCCATCCATCGCGAATACAAATTAAAAATGGCGAAAGAAGAGATAATCAAAAGCGCCGTAGGCGCAATCTCGCTAGCCAAAAGCCTTTGCGATGACGTCGAATTTTCACCGGAGGATGCATCTAGAACTGAACTGGGATACCTTGCTGAGGTCGTTAGCGCTGCCATTGAGGCCGGTGCAACGACAGTCAACATTCCGGACACAGTGGGCTATACGGTTCCTGCCGAGTTCGACAATTTGTTTCGCTATCTTCATGAGCGCGTGGCGGGCATTAACGACATTACGTTGAGCGTGCATTGCCACAATGACTTAGGCATGGCGGTCGCCAATAGTCTTGCCGCTGTCGCAGCTGGTGCCAGACAAATCGAATGCACGATCAATGGCATTGGCGAACGCGCAGGCAACTGTTCGCTTGAAGAAGTCGTCATGGCGATTAAAACGCGCAACGAGTTCTATGACCTGCAAACGGGTGTGGATTCGACGCGCCTTTATCCAACCGCGCGATTGGTTGCTGGCATAACGGGGATGCAGATTCCACGCAACAAGGCGATCGTCGGTGAAAATGCGTTTGCTCATGAAGCCGGAATTCATCAACACGGCATGCTGCAACATGCATCAACCTATGAAATCATGAGTCCCGAGAGCATCGGCATTAGTAAATCGAATCTGGTGCTTGGCAAACACAGCGGCAGGCACGCCTTCCGTAATCGTGTGAAAGATTTGGGCTTCGATCTCGAAGACTTCGAACTCAACCGTGCGTTCCAGAAATTCAAGAAGCTCGCCGACAAGAAAAAAGATATGTATGACGGTGATATCGAGGCAATCATTATGAATGTCGACAATTCGTCAGCGGGACCCTGGATTTTGAAATCCTTACAAATCACTTCTGCCACTGGCGAAGACGCTACGGCAAATCTCTGTCTAATCGACGAGCATGGTAACGAACTGCAGAAAGAGGGTGTTGGCGATGGACCGGTAGAAGCCGCCTTCTCCGTGTTGGTAGACGCAAGTGGCGTTGACCTGACACTGAAAAACTTCGAACTGCACAGTGCAACCGCTGGCGAAGACGCCCAGGGAGAAGCGACGGTAACTGTTGAATTCAACGGGCAACCGTATCGCGGTCAGGGCGCAAGCCAGGATATTGTTGAGGCTGCCTGCAAAGCTTATCTGGAAGTTATTAATCGTATTTTGCGGCGCAGAGAGTTAGGAATGGATGACAGCCCGATGTCAAACGATGTTAACCGTGCGACGATTTGAAAGAGTACCAGGTGCCAATATAACGATCAGCTTGTTAAGCTACGCGCCTAATGTGACGCGCAAGATTCGGAGTAATTCGCAATGAGTTTTAAGGGTGGAAAGTTAATCTGGCAAAACGGTCAGATAATTCCATGGGATCAGGCCACTGTGCATGTGATGGCACATGCCCTCCACTACGGATCGTCTGTCTTTGAAGGCATTCGGGTCTACAAAACACCGGATGGACCGGCAGTGTTTCGACTCACCGATCACATGCATCGTTTCTATGATTCTGCGAAAATTTATCGAATGCCGATCGGCTATGAAGTAGACGAGTTGATTGAGGTTTGCAAAGAAATTGTACGTGCAAATGAGTTATTCTATGGTGCCTACATTCGACCGATCGCCTTTCGTGGCTTGGGTGAGGCGGGCTTAGCACCCAAACCTGATCACAAAGTTGATGTCGCGATTGCTGCCTGGGAATGGGGCGCCTACCTCGGCAAGGACGGTTTAGAAAATGGCGTAGATGTTTGCATTTCAAGTTGGCAACGCGTCGCGCCCAATACGATTCCAACGTTGGCTAAAGCGGGCGGCAATTATTTGTCCGGACAATTAATAAGCACGGAGGCGAAGAGACTTGGCTTTGATGAAGGCATCGCCTTATCAACGGACGGAACTGTTAGCGAAGGGGCCGGAGAAAATCTCTTTATGATTCGCGATGGTCGAATCATTACACCGCCTGCGTCGTCATCAATTCTCACCGGTTTAACGCGTGATACGGTCATCAAATTGGCGGGACGAATTGGAATGACTGTGGAAGAAAAGGCAATTCCTCGCGAAGCGCTTTACCTTGCCGACGAATTATTTTTCACCGGCACCGCAGCAGAAGTAACGCCCGTTCGCTCAGTTGATCGAATCGAAATTGGCTCGGGCCAGCGCGGTCCGATCACGACGAAACTTCAAGACGCATTCTTTGGTTTGTTTAGCGGCAAAACCGAAGACCGCGATGGATGGTTGGAATTAGTTGACATGCCCTCGGCCGCCGCCAGCGGCGGAACATAGATGAACCAGTTGTGAATGACCTCGAGCCGAAAACACTGTTTGAAAAAGTTTGGTCAGAACATCTAGTCAAGGAAGAGACTGCAGACACCCCTGCCGTCATGTTTATTGACCTGCATCTGATCCATGAGGTGACTACGCCGCAAGCATTTACGCTTTTACGTGAAAACGGCCTGTTCGTACGACGTCCGGATCTGACGCTCGGCACGCTGGACCATTCAACGCCGACGACACCCGTACGCACGTTCAAGGATCTTGCGATCGTCGGAGAAGGTGCTGCAAAGCAAGTCATCAAAATGCAAGAAAATTGCGTAGAATTTGGCTTGGAACTGCACGGCTTCGATTCCGACTACCGCGGCATCGTACATGTCATGGGACCCGAGATGGGTGCGACGCAACCCGGCAAAACGATTGTTTGCGGGGATAGTCATACCAGCACGCATGGTGCCTTCGGTGCTCTCGCTTTTGGCATTGGCACAACCGAAGTCGGACACGTACTGGCGACGCAATGCTTGCTGCAGCGCAAACCGAAAACATTGGCCATAGAGATAAGCGGTCAGTTACAACCCGGTGTGACGGCAAAGGATGTCATCCTGGCAGTCATCGGGGAAATCGGCGTTGATGGCGGCACTGGGTATGTCATCGAGTTCCGCGGCACTGCAATCGAAGCGATGTCGATGGAAGCACGCATGACAGTGTGCAACATGTCGATCGAAGCTGGCGCCCGCGCCGGCATGATCGCCCCCGATGACACCACAATCGAATACCTCAAGGGCAGGCCGAAATCACCACAAGGTGCGGAATGGGATACTGCCGTTTCGCGGTGGCTCGCTTTGCGTGGCGACCCGGGTGCAAGTTTCGACAAGACCGTGCGAATTGATGGCAGCAAGTTACAGCCAATGGTTACTTTCGGCACCAACCCCGGAATGGTCATTCCAATTGGCGAAGACGTACCCGGTGCGAATGGCGATGCCAGTTTCACTAAAGCGCTCAACTACATGCAAATCGACTCTGGCAAGCCCCTTAGCCAGTCCGCCGTTGATGTCGTATTTGTTGGCAGCTGCACAAATTCCCGAATCAGCGATCTACAGCAGGCTGCAGACGTTCTGCGGGGTCGAAAAGTAGCTGACGGCGTGCGAATGCTCGTCGTACCGGGGTCACAGCAGATTAAAAAAGAAGCCGAAAAAATTGGTTTGGACAAAGTATTCATCGAAGCCGGGGCTGAGTGGCGTGAATCCGGCTGCTCCATGTGTCTTGGCATGAATGGCGACACCGTACCCAGCGGACATCTTAGTGTCAGCACCAGCAATCGAAATTTTGAGGGCCGGCAGGGAATTGGCGCGCGTACTATTCTCGCAAGTCCAATGACCGCAGCCGCCACAGCAATCGAGGGTCGCGTTGCCGATCCGCGGCCTTATCTGTAGAGCACGCACATGGAAGCCTTAAGCAAATTCGTCTCGCGAACTGTTGTGCTACCAGCAACCGACGTCGACACAGATCAAATAATTCCAGCTCGTTTTCTGACCACAACGACGCGAGAAGGACTTGGCGCGAACCTGTTCAACGATTGGCGCTTTAATACAGACGGTAGTTTGAACGGCGAATTCGTGCTTAATACACCAGCGGCAGAAGCTTGTGAGATTCTCGTTGCGGGTCGAAATTTTGGCTGTGGTTCATCGCGAGAGCACGCACCGTGGGCGCTCTTGGATTACGGATTGCGCGCCGTCATTAGCACTGAAATCGCGGACATTTTTCGCAGCAATTCTTTGAAGAACGGATTTCTTCCGATCGTCGTTGACGAAGCCACGCACAAGTGGCTCTTAGCCAATCCGGGGAGTGAAATTGAGATTGATATTGAAGCCTCTTGCATTACATTGCCGGACGGCAAAAAGGTCACCTATCCAATCGACGATTTTGCGCGCTATTGCTTGCTAAATGGCATCGATCAGCTCGGCTTTCTGCTGGGCCACGAGCAAGACATATTAAAATTTGAGAAGGAACGAACTTGGACGCCTTAATAACGGTATTACCCGGTGACGGCATCGGAGCCGAGGTGTGTGGCGCTGGTGTACAGTCGTTGGAACGAATTGCAGAAATGTATGGACATCATTTCAAATTCTCGGAGCAACTCATTGGTGGCGCAGGTATCGACGCAACCGGTTCGCCATTTCCTGACGAGACAAAGGCAAGCTGCAAGGAAAGTAATGCCGTCATACTTGGCGCCGTGGGCGGGCCCAAATGGTCCGATCCCAATGCAGCGATACGACCAGAACAAGGCTTGCTCGCATTGCGCGCTGAACTGGAAGTGTTTGCGAACATACGGCCAGTTCAGATACTCGACGAACTCGCCGACGCATCTCCGATCAAGGCCGATCGCTTACGCAACGTCGACATCATCGTCGTGCGCGAGCTTACAGGCGGAATTTACTTCGGCGAGAAAAGTCGCACGAAAGATTCAGCCACGGATTTATGCACCTATCACCGCTATGAAATTGAACGCATCATCCGTGTGGCCGCTAAACTCGCCAGCGCGCGTCGCAACAAATTGTGTTCAGTCGACAAAGCAAACGTCCTGGAAACTTCGCGACTGTGGCGTGACGTTACGACAAGCACGCTTGCCAATGAGTTTCCGGAGTTGGAGTGCGAACACATTCTGGTTGACGCTGCGGCAATGCATTTGATTAATCAGCCAGCCGCATTTGACGTCATCGTTACCGAAAATATGTTCGGCGATATTTTGACGGATGAAGCCTCCATGCTGGCGGGCTCGATGGGGATGTTGCCTTCAGCCTCATTAGGCGACACAAGTTGCGGTTTGTATGAGCCCATTCATGGTTCGGCACCTGATATTGCCGGAAAAGGCATCGCCAATCCTTGCGGCATGATCGCCAGTGTAGCGCTGCTGTTACGGCATAGCCTGAGGCTGGAAGAGGAAGCCACTGCGCTCGAGCAGGCCATTCATCAAACTATCGCGGACGGCGTCCGGACCGCAGACATTGCGGCTAACAATGGCGCAACGTCAACAACATCCGAAATGACATCCGCGATTATTCAGCGACTGCAATAGAGCGGGGATACGACTCCTGAATGCTGGCCGCCTTTAGCGCGACCAATAAGTCTGCGACGAGATCCTCGCAACATTCAATGCCAATCGACAGTCTGATCAGTTCCGGTGTGATACCCGCCTTTTTCAGGGCAGCTGCACCGATTGGCGCGTGCGTCATGGACGCAGGATGACAAACTAGACTTTCCACTCCGCCCAGCGATTCGGCCAGTGAAAACAGTCTCAAAGCTTTGACGAATTGGCGCACGGCGTTTTGACCGCCATTCAATTCAAAACTAATCATTCCGCCAAATCCGCTTTGTTGCTTCACGGCAATTTCGTGGCCAGGATGCTCGTTCAGACCGGGGTAATGCACTCGCCGCACGGCGTCATGGCGATTCAGTACGTCTGCCACTATGCCAGCGTTTGCCTCATGCTGACGCATCCGCACGTGCAATGTTCTGACACCGCGCAACGTGAGATAGGAATCAAACGGCGCCCCTGTTATGCCGAGACAATTCGCCCACCAGGCAAGCTCATCTCCAAGCGCCTGGTTTGCCGCAACCACAGCACCGCCCACAATGTCGCTATGCCCATTTAGGTACTTCGTAGTCGAATGAACGACGATGTCCGCACCCAAATCAATTGGCCGCTGCAATGCGGGAGAAAGAAACGTGTTATCAACCGCCAGAAGTGCCCCGCAGTGTTTGGCCAGAGCCGATATGACTTTGATGTCTACAATCCGAAGCAACGGGTTTGAGGGTGTTTCAACCAGGATCAGACGAGGCTTATTGCTGCATGCACGCGCAACGTCGGTGCACTTTGTTTGATCCACAAATTTCACTGAAAAGTGGCCCTTCTTAGCCAAATTTTCGAGCAATCGATAGGTCCCACCGTAACAATCGTGCGGCGCAATCAGTAAGTCACCCGGCTGCAGAAGTTGCACGACCAGATTAAGCGCGGCCATTCCTGACGAGGTCACGGTTGCGGCCGCACCACCTTCCAGTTCCGCGAGCGTTGCCGCCAGAGCGTCCCGGGTCGGGTTTCCACTGCGGGTGTAGTCGTACTGTCGTTTCTCGCCCAATCCACTAAAGGTGTAATTCGAGGACAGATGCAGCGACGGAACAACCGCGCCAAATTGCGTGTCACTCTCTATCGCGGCGCGTACGGCGACGGTTGCTGGATTGACTGAACGGGTCATGCTTGGATCTCCGGCTAATTTCAATTGGCACACAACAAACTTGCGTTGCTCATCGAAACCCCGCGGAAATCGCGTGGGAAGTGTCGTTACCTGCACCTGTACGGCTACGCCGAACAAACTTCAAAAACGACATTCATCTCTCGGAAGTGCAAAACACTCCGCAGGAGTTGGCACCTTTCAGAATGGTTAATTCTGTAGGTTGCCCCGGCTTCATTGGGCCTTTCCCTCAGCCGGTCTCGATGAGTCCAGCGCAGTTTACGAAGCTACAATCGCCGTAGTCAATGCAAAAATTTCCCTATTTTTTGCAACATAGAAACGTATTGCTATTTGTTTATAACGAATAACAAAGACGACCGGCATATCCATTGCGCTCAGTGAACCCCTTTTTTTTACACCGCAGCCCTTCCCAGAGTCCCTGTACAATGCCGTCAATCCCAGCAGGAACACCAATGACGAAATTCAATATCGCGCGACCAGAAGTGGCCGCATTGCACAAAGTCGCCACTGGCCCCCAAGACCCGGATGCGATTCGATTGAACGCCAATGAGGCTCCCGAGACGCACTGGTTCGCCGACGACGAACAGGCGCTCAACCGCTATCCAGAGGCACGTCCAACCGTTTTGCGCGCGGAATTGGCAAAATTGTATGCGGTATCGGAAGACAACCTATTGGTGACGCGTGGCAGCAGCGAGGCAATTGACGTTGTTATTCGCACCTTTTGCCGCGCCTACCAGGATAGCGTCGTTTCGATGCCACCTACTTTCGAGTTGTATCCATACTTCGCCAGAATCCAAGGCGCTGAGAGCATTGAGGTCCCTTTGCACGATGAGACATTCGCTGTCGATTGCGCTAGCATTTTGCACGCCTGCAAAGATGACACAAAGGTGATTTTCTTCTGCTCTCCTAACAACCCTACCGGGAGTGTTGTGGATGCCCGCGACATCCTGAGTGTCGCAGACGCACGGCGCGGCAAGTCTGTCGTCGTTGTTGACGAGGCTTACATCGAATTCTCAGAACAAGCCTCATTGACGAGCGTCGCCACCACGCATGAAAATCTCATCGTGTTGCGCACCTTGTCGAAAGCTTATGCCCTTGCCGGTGCACGTTGCGGCGTCGCCATTTCAAATCGGGAAATCATCGATATCGCCTCGGGTGTGCTGTCGCCCTTCTCCTTTGCAGCACCCTCTGCGGATTGCGTGCTGCAAGCACTAGCACCGAATCGAATGGCGGCCGCGAAACAATATGTCGAAGAAGCCATTGCCGAACGAGATCGTCTGAGTAAGGCGCTAGGCGATTTCGAGTCGGTGGAAAAAGTGTGGCCAACGGACGGTAATTTTCTCCTCCTACGCGTCAGCCGCCAACAAGCCATTCTCGACAGCCTCAGAGACCGAAGAATTCTGATTCGAGGCTATGGCGAGCACCAGGGCCTGAAAGACTGCTTGCGAATTACAGTCGGAACGCCCGCAGAGAATGACGCGCTGCTCAACGCGCTAAAGGACTTCGACACGCAATAGGTTAGGCGTCGGCCTGGCAAACGCGGTGTCAGCGCTCTAATGTGGCCTGAGGAGAGACTTTAGCCCAAGCCCAGTCCCATTCGGCCGGCCATACTTTGTTTCCAGGGTTCAAGACGGTGTTTCCCAGCACGGAGCGAGCGCTGCGATAGTGATATCTCTCAGCGACGCTTAGTTTTCGGCTCTTTCACGATTACTGGCACAACCGATACAAAGCACAGCGGTCGGATCGAACTCGAGCCGCTTACGCGCAATAGGCTCGCCACACTCACGACAGTCTCCAAACTCGCCCTTATCAAGGCGCGACAGCGCGGCCGTTATCGAGTGTTGCTGGTGTTCGCGACGCCGCCCGGATGCTTGCGACATTGCCTGCGCCTGCATGGCATCCATGCGCGACAATCGACCTACTGCAGATTGATCAAGCTCAACCACCGCGGACGACGCGGCCCCAGTCGCGGCGACTTGCTCCAATGTAGCGCGAAGGGCCAGCAGCCGAGAACGCATTTCAGAAACAGCTTCAGCATCCATCTATCGAACCAAGAGACTTTTTGTAATGTTATATAACAATGATTTATTGTATTTTATTAAAGTTCTTTATGACTATGGATCACGATACAAACGAAGCAATTCTTGTTCTCGATCTCGCGTTAAACCCGCACGCAGTGTCGCTTGGGCTTCAGCTGGACGGGTGCGGTGCCACGCCAGGGTGTCCTGAGCGATGGTCGCCAATGGACGAAATTTCATGCCCTTATCAATTGCTCTGGCATTAACCATCCGTCCGTAATTCAGATAGCGGCCGCTCGGACGATTCCAGAAAACCACGGTGTCCTGCGGCACCTCGCCCTGCTCGACTAGGAAATCCCATGGCACCCAATTTAAGTTTGACGGCGTCGACGTAATTGCTCGAATCCCATGCACGAGTCCTGCCGTATCCAGCTCTGCTTGGGGGCCTTCCGTGTTGTAGATTCCTGTGGTGGAGTTTTCCAACAGATGAACGTAGAACTCCGAAAGATCCCTGACCTCGACAAATTGGATCGGATCCGCATGATGACCCTGGACCAAAACCTCGCCACCCTCATCGAGCCGATCGACCCAGTAAGTGAATCGATCTGTTCGATCCCCTGGCCCAACAATTACCGGCGGACGGGTAATCAAGGTACGTGCACCAAATCCTTCTTGCACAATTCGTTCAGCGAGCACCTTGTTGGGCCCGTAGCCGGACCATTCCGACTCGGGAATGCCCTTCGGGCCGACAGGTGCATCTTCATCCATCACCGCGGGGATGAAATCGGTGTAAACCGCACGAGTCGACGTAAATAAATACTGGTCACAACTATTCTTCAGTAAGTCGACGCTCTGCCGAACCTGAAGCGGCGTGTAGCCAGAGTTATCAAGCACGGCATCCCAGCGCCGGCCTTCCAACGATCTCAGATTATCGTTTCGATCGCCGACCAATTTCTCCGCCTCTGGAAAGAGGTGGGTATTTGTTCTGCCGCGATTGAACAGGGTTATCTTATGACCGCGCGCTAAGGCGTGCCGCACAAAATGTGGTCCTATAAAGCCCGTACCACCGAGAACCAAAATGTTGAGGCCACCCGAGGACTGCCCGCTGCTTTGCTCACTACCCAGCAGACCGAGCGCCGCAATCCCCGCGGAAGCGGTCATAAATTCACGGCGTGTGTTCATGTCATCTCCCTATTGCAGGTCGGAACTACGTCGGCGTCATGACCATAAAAGGCAACAATACGCCATTCATTCTCGCGTTTTTGCAATACGTACAAGGACCTTCGAATCGCCGGAGCAATTGCATCCCCATTCCTATCCAAACGTGAAAATCGCGTATCGACGAATGCCAAATTTGCCGAGGCAATACAGACTTCCGTATCCAGAATACGTGATTCGACCCACCCTTGTGACTCTAGCAACGGATACAGGCCAGTGAGACTGTCGATCGCCGCGTCCGGATCTGCATAAATTCGATGCGGGACGCCACCCACCTGCACCGGTGTGGCATAAATCTCATGTGCCACTTTAATGACATCTTTCTCATTAAAGACAGCAAAATACTCGTGCATTTTTGCAGCGGCATCATCTGCGTCATCGGCGAACGACGAAGCGCTCACCAATAGGGTAAAGGCCAAAACAACTAATCTCATCATCGCTCCCCCTCGTTTAAATCGTGATTTCTTGCGGTACATCCCTGAGATTGTAACGTGAACTCATCACATGGCCGTACGCGCCCACATTGGCAATCAGGATAATGTCCCCCTCCTCACACGGTGGCATTGCTCGATTAGTGCCAAGCCTATCCCCAGTTTCGCAGATGGGTCCGACAATGTTAACCGTTTCAGTTGGCTCGTCATCCAATTTAGTTAGGTTGACGATCTCGTGGTACGCGTCGTAAAGCGCTGGTCTGATCAGCGCGTTCATGCCAGTACTCACACCCACATAATTCACGTCACCCTTATTCTTCAGCTGTGTCACCCGCGTCAAGAGCACGCCCGCGGGCGATACCAAAAATCGACCTGGTTCCAACCAAAGTTCAAACTCAGAATTTGCCGCTTTGAATTCGCTAAGGAGTTGATCCAGGGCCTGCAAGTCAAAAGCCGAATCCGTGCGTTTGTCAGCAACTCCAATGCCGCCGCCCAAGTCGAGCACCGAGACATCTGGAAAATGTCGTGCTGCTTCAACAAGTGTTGCGGCAACCGCATGCCAATTGTTCGGATCTAAAATACCGGAGCCGCTGTGAGCATGAATACCAACGATGCTTGCCCCACACTCGGCAACCAGATGCTTAAGCGCTTCGATTTCATCCAACGAAATACCAAACTTGGACGTCTTGCCTACTGTAACGACATGCTCGTGATGGCCGCCCCCATGATCCGGATCCAGCCGCACAAAAAGACGCTGCCCGGCAAACAACTCGGGCCACTTCTGCAAGGGATACAGATTATCGAGCGTGACGCGCAGCCCTTCGCTCACGCCCCACGCATACTCGTCACGTGGGGCAAAATTAGGGGTGAACAATATGCGATCTTTTCCTCGATCTGGCAGTTCGTGTTGCAAACGGTCAACTTCACCAGGGGAGACACAATCGAAATCGGTGCCTGCTGCACTGAGTGTGCGTAAAACATCCGGATGAGAATTCGCTTTCATTGCGTAGAGCACACGTGAGACCGAGTTCAACGCAAGCATCGAATGGGCTGCAGATTCAATCGTTGCAAGATCGTAAACGTAGGCATCGCCACGTTCCTTGGCCATGCGCAGTAATAAATCGCGCTTATTTACCCACCACGTATCGTGCACAACGTCTGACATTTCAATATATTCCAGCCAAAAAAAACCCGCACGGAGATCCTTGCGGGCTTTATGACAGATTCCAGCTCTTTTTATTCGGCTGCTTTCCCCGTCGCTCAGACCCACGCACCTCTGGCGCGCTTTTATTTTAAGTATTATTGGGTATCGACTACGTCAACACCACAGCACAATACGTGGGCAGATATTAATTTGGTCGACGAAGATAAGCGGACGATGACCTTCAGGTCAAGTTTCCGCGCAACACATCACTCCCAAGGTGGCGCAATTGTCACTGCTCCTTCCGATGCAGATCCCACCTCAGCCCGATATTTTGCGAGTATCCCGGTGGTAACGTTGGATTTTGGTCGCACCCAGGCAGCCCGACGCTTTTCCAACTCACTTTCTGAAATTTCCAGATCAATGCGCCGCTCCTGCGCATCGATGATAATTTTGTCACCGTCCTCAATGAGGGCAATTGCACCACCCACTGCAGCCTCCGGTGAAACATGCCCGACAACAAAACCATGACTACCACCCGAAAAGCGCCCGTCAGTGATTAATGCAACGTCTTCGCCCAATCCCTTACCCATAATGGCGCCGGTCGGGCTCAACATCTCACGCATTCCGGGCCCGCCTTTCGGACCTTCGTAGCGAATGACAATGACATCGCCGGCAACAACCTCACCGTCAAGAATTGCTTGCAGGGCAAGCTCTTCCGAATGAAAAACCTTCGCAGTCCCCTCAAACCGCAAGCCTTCTTTGCCCGTAATCTTCGCCACAGCACCTTTGGTCGCAAGATTTCCATACATGATCACGAGGTGACCATCGGGTTTAATGGGATTGTCAAAGTCACGGATGATTGATTGATCATCAGGATAGTCTTCAACGTCCGCCAGATTCTCAGCCAGCGTTTTACCGGTGACCGTTAGGCAATCCCCATGCAACAACCCTCGATCCAGAAGGCGTTTCATCAACGGTTGAATTCCGCCAATTTCTATTAGTTCCGACATCAGATATTTGCCACTGGGACGGACATCCGCCAATACGGGGGATTTTTTGCCTACGCGAGTGAAATCTTCCAACGTCAATTCCACTTCGGCCTCTCGTGCCATAGCCATTAGGTGCATGACGGCGTTGGTCGACCCGCCCAGCGCGTTGACGACGGTAATCGCGTTCTCAAACGCCTCTCGGGTCATGATGTCGCGCGGCCTAATATCCTTTTTGATCAAGTTCAAAACCGCGTCACCAGCACGCAGGCAATCGTCCGCCTTACTATCCGAAATGGCCTCTTGAGCAGAGCTATTCGCGAGACTCATTCCCAAAGCCTCTATCGCCGATGCCATCGTATTGGCGGTATACATACCACCGCAGGCGCCCGGGCCTGGGATCGCTGTTCGCTCAACTTCCAATAATTCCGCATCGCCAATGGTGCCGCCGGCATGCGCACCAACCGCTTCGAACACTGACACGATGTCACGGCGTTTGGCGCCAGGTTTGATCGTGCCACCGTAAACAAAGACCGATGGCCGATTCAGTCGCGCCATTGCCATGACGCAGGCAGGCATGTTCTTGTCACAGCCACCGATTGCTATGAGCCCGTCAAATCCCTCTGCGCCTGTTACCGCTTCAATGGAGTCCGCGATAATTTCTCTCGAGACTAGTGAATAGCGCATACCGAGTGTGCCCATGGCAATGCCATCGGAAACGGTAATGGTATTGAAGATAACTGCCTTGCCGCCAGCGGCATCTGCACCTGTGGCCGCTTTCTCCGCCAGGTCATGAATATGCATATTGCAGGGCGTAATCATGCTCCACGTTGATGCGATACCGATTTGTGGGCGCTTGAAATCTTCTTCGGAAAATCCAACTGCGCGGAGCATTGCTCGACTCGGCGCTTGTTCCACACCATCGACCACCACTCGCGAGTAGCGACGTAGTTCTTTTTCTTCCATGGGTAAAGCTCTCAGGGATTGGTTGTTGTTATTCCGTAGAAACGGATTCTACGTATCATCGTCCCTAATCATAACCGCAATTTGCGAAAAAATATTTTCGCTAGCTGCTGACACCGGGTTGTCCAGCTCAAGCATGAAGGCTTCATCCGACTCCTCCCTTGCATCCTGCCCTAGTGGAATAATAATGCGCGCTATCCGCTGCCCGGGTGCAAAGTACCCCACCGTTATATCTGGAACGAAATAATCCTGGCCAGCCGATGCGGTTACATCCGTATAGTCGTACGCAACTTCGAGCGCAGTGTTGTCGGGGTTGTAGCGCAGCACATCAATTTGCGCAGCAGGATCATATTCCTGAACTGAAATTTGGTTCACCGCGAAAGCGACCGTATTGATTGGCAAGCCCTCTTCGAACGCTCGCTGATCATCGTCTTCAAGTTGCAGCTGCAGGGTCGCAAGCGTGAGGTCGGGTTCTCCCAATTTCGTTACCGTTAGCCGGACTTGATGATCCGTTTCTCGAACAGGGTTCGAGCGCATGGAAATTGTGGTACGGACCCGATCTTGACCCGCTTTGAATGAAATTTCGCCATTGTTCTCGAGCGCATACTGACCTGCGACCAACGGCGAACGGTTGCCGCTGAAACGCGTTTCGGTCAACACGATTGTCAGGTCACTCGTCGCATCGCCTCTAACAAAATCGACGATGGCGTCGCCGGCGTCTTCACGAATGGATAGATTGACCGAGTCGCTGTTCCTGCTACTGCCAGCCAAGTTAACGACCGAAGTCGGGCTCGGTAGTGCAGACCAATCGATGACCTCTGCTGCAATTGGCGCCGGTTCTTCTGGCACTTCGAATTCATCAGCAAAGTCATCCGAAATTTCGGCGATCGGAGAAACGTCACCGGTCTCGATTGCCTATCCGATACGATCAACCCAATCCGTTTGCGTCGTGATAAAACCTATTCCGATCGCGAATAATATGAACATTGTAATGCCGAAGTACGATCGCCCCATATCGTCTTCGTTGAGTTCGTACATTATCGAATCGCTTTCCGCACGCATGGGTGCAACGAAATCAGAACTTGCTGGCGGTTTTGCCACGACTGGCTCTTCAACTCGCGCAATCGCTGCTGGTATTTCTAGCGGGGCTGCTGCAGGCGCTAGCGCAGGCTGAGCTGCTTGGTTCGGTATTGAGATCGTCGCTGGCGGTGGTACGACGACGGGTTGTGCGGAACGAATATCAGGTACTTCCGTCACCGGCTCATTCCGTTGTGGATTTTTTCCACCTGCTGGTAACACAGCGCTCGACTTTCCACACAGCGCATTTATGAATGCTTGGGCGATTCGAATCGGGTCACTCGCGAGTATGACAAGGCCTTTTTCAGTGGCTGCCATTGTGCGGCACTTAACGCTTGTGGTCGCTGTGGTTCCATTCCATCTTCAGCGGCCTGAGCCGCATTTCTTGGACCATATACTCGATAACCAGCAACCAAACGATAAAACAAACAGGCGAGCGAAAACACATCGTCTGCAGGTGCGGGATCTTCGCCAGTCAAGACTTGCATACTTGAATATGCCGGCGTGCCACTTTCATTCACGGCAAGCTCAGCGCGCGACTTGCCTTCATTCTCTTTCCGTCGCACTCGTGCCACGCCGAAGTCGATCAATTTCACTTCTCCGGCGGGCGTGATAATTAAATTGCCGGGTTTCACATCGGCGTGAACAACGCCGCGTTTGTGTGCGAAGTTGCGTGCACGACCGGTTTGTCGCACTATATCCAGCGCCGTGTCGACGTCTAGGGCGTTGCCGCCATTGTCGTCGAGAATCCTCGAAAGTGAGCGTCCTTCAAGCCACTCCATCACGATAAAATACAGGCTATCTTCTCGATCCAGATCGATAAATCGAACAATGTTCGGGTGCGTGAGGCAACGTCCCTTTGCCGCCTCTTGTTGTAATGCTCTTAGCGCCGCGCCGTTTCGACACAATCGTGAGTTCAACACCTTGATCGCCACGTAGGCATCTTCTTGTCCGGTTTCGGCAAGGCGACGATCCAATGCCTTGTAGACGATGCCCATACTGCCTTCTGAAACCTGCTCTTTGAGCAGGAAACGATCACGTAGAACAGAGCCTAACTTGGGCTGCTCTATCGCAACGGGTTCCGACGCCACCTCAACTGCGACTCTTGGTTTTGCGCGAGTTTGTTCCAAGGCTTGGGCTTCTACTTGCGCTTGAGCTTGGCCCTCAATCACGGCCGTTGCGACAAAAACGTCCTCAACAGCAGAAGCGGCGAAAATTTCATCGGCGACGACGCTCGATTTTGGCAACGGCGCGCGCACGGCCTCTTCCGTTACAATCTTGCCCAGCAGGTTCTGAACGAGTTCGAAAGTTTCCTGGCGGAGGTGCCCGCCGACATACTGCTTTTGCAACAAATCACGAATATGCGCTTCGCTGTCACCATTGCTGGACAATAATGACCGCATAGCGATGCCAAGGTCACCCAACATGGCTTCGTCATCGGCATGACCCTGTCAACGGCTCTCCAATGTGGAAAGCTGTTCCGCATAACTTTTGGCGTTCGAATTGTCGCTTTCCACACTCATATTGCGCGTATTCTAGCCTGATGCCCTAGATTTCAATCGGACTGGTCGTCAGAATAACTTACCCGGATTCATGATGTTATTCGGATCCAGCGTATTTTTTATCGCCCGCATGAGGCCAACTTCCAAGTCGCCACGATAATGCAAAAAATGCGCCTTCTTTGCCTGGCCAATACCGTGTTCTGCACTAATAGTGCCATCATGATCAACGACGATATCGTACACAACTGACGCCAGAGCTTCACGCTGCTGATCGAAGGTCCCGGGTTGCCACTCTTTGGGCTGACTGAGATTGAAATGAATATTGCCATCGCCGATGTGACCAAAAGGTACTGGTCGTATTCCTGGCAGAAATTCTTCGACCGCTGCGGTCGCCTGACGAATAAACGATCCTACCGATCCAACGGGGACGGCCACATCATGTTTAAGGCTTGCACCTTCTCTTTTTTGTGCTTCCGAAATTGAATGGCGAATCCGCCACAACGATGCACTTTCACTCCGGTTTTTAGCCAGCACAACGTCAGTCGCAAGACCTGACTCAATTTGGCGACTGAGTTCACGCAACAGCATTTCGTCATTGCCCAGATCCGACGATTCCATCAAAACATACCAGTCGGATGGTTCGATGCCCGGGATACTGCATGAGGGAATGTGCTCCTGAACAAACGTCATTGCCAGATGCGGGATCAATTCGAATGCTTGTACCTGGTCACCGAGGTTTTCTCGTAACGTCGCATACATTTCAACGGCAACACTTGGTGAGTTAATTGCGATTAATGCGGTTTGTGAATTTTTTATTGTCGGAAAGAGCCTTAGGTTCGCGCCTGTGATAACCCCGAGCGTGCCTTCGGCGCCGATAAAAAACTGCTTGAGATCGTAACCAGAAGTGTCTTTTCGAAGCGAGCGCAAACCATTCCAAATAGACCCGTCCGGAAGCACTACTTCTAACCCCAAAGCCAGACTACGTGCAGTGCCATAGCGCAATACATTGATACCGCCAGCATTCGTCGACAAGTTACCGCCAATCTGGCAGCTACCTTCGGCTGCAAGACTCAAAGGAAAAAATCGATCAGCGTCAGAAGCTGCGCTTTGAATGTTTGCCAGCGTGCACCCAGCGTCGACGGATATGGAATGATCATTGGCCGAGATCGATCGAACTCGATTCATTTTGGACAATGACAACAGTATCTGTTCACCGCTATTGTCGGGTATCGCCCCGCCACACAATCCAGTGTTACCTCCTTGCGGCACGATAGCAGTGCGCGATTCGTTGCAAGCTCGAACAACGGCGGCAACTTTCTCTGTCGAATCTGGCGACACCATTAATGGCGTGCGCCCCACCCATATGTCGCGCCATTCCCGAAGGTGCGGCTCTAGCTCCCTGGCATCATCTGTCCAATTGCCTGAACCAACGATCGTTTTAAGCTCGTCCAGTACGTTCACGTGAGATGCGCCTGTCGCAGGTAAGTTTGTGCATCAATATTGCTGCCGCAAAACACCAACACAACTTTCTTGCCGGATAGTCGTTCTTTGAGCGGGCCACTAATTGCGGCAGTCGTCGCTGCACAAGCCGGCTCCACCGCAAGTTTCATTTCTCGGAACAACAATCCCATCGAATCGCGTAACGCATCATCATCAACCATGACTAGCTCATCGACATTTTGATGGCATACGCTAAAGGAGTACGGCAACGCAAACGGCGCTCCTAGGCTATCGGCAATTGTGTTGACCTCCTCAACCCGCGTAGCCTTGCCCTGAAGAAAGCTCAACCGCATTGAATCAGCGCCCGTTGGTTCTACACCAAATACTTCGGAGTCCGGGTTGAGTTGTTTGACAGCGCTGGACACGCCGGCACAAAGTCCGCCGCCGCCTATTGGGCAGATAAGCGCATCAAACGCACCAATCTGTTCACAGATTTCCAAACCGACCGTCGCTGTGCCCGAGACAACAGACTTACCCTCGAATGGGTGCACAAAGAAGCGCCCCTCATCGCGCTGAATTTTCTCTGCTAACGCGAAGGCCGAATGTGCATCATCGCTCATGATAACTTCGGCACCGTAAGCTTCGCAGGCCGCAACACGAGCCGGGTTCGCACTTCGCATCATGACAACCTTTGCCGTGGTACCGACTGCCTTGGCGGCAAAAGCTGCGGCAATTGCATGATTGCCAGCACTTACCGCCGTAATCCCTGCTGCAAGCTCATCCTCTGTCAATCCTAAGACAGTTGCGAGAGCACCGCGCGTCTTGAATGTTCCGGTCTGTTGGAGGAACTCAAGCTTGCCCCAAATTTCAATATCATTGCCGAGCTGTCGCTCAAGATTTCTGCAGTGGATGACAGGGGTCTCAACCAACCAGGCGCGGAGCTCATCTCTTAAGCGTCGAACATCGTCAATCTGCGGCGCCTCGGCGCGAATTTCATTCAATATATTGCGCCAACATTATGTAAAGCATCGGATTTTCCATTTATAGGCTTTGGCCGAGATTTGAAGCCCCTACGGCATGTTCTTGATAATACGTGCGCTAGTTGAATTTGTTGATTACTTTCGACAAGGATACCCCTACCTACACCACATCGATAACACTAGGCCAGTGATTTCGGTGCATCTGGCAACTTAATGGAATTTGACGACCTTCCGCAATCAGGCATTCGGCGAATCGCAAACTATTCTCCGTACCTGGATCAACTTGCCGGCTTTGCCAATGAAATGGGGCTTCAGCAGCGCAGCAATTTAGTACATCTAGAGCGCTGTCTGCACACGGAATGGGCTCTTGGGCAAAACAGCATTTTGAGTTGGTGCCCGATGGACGACGGTATTATCGTATTAGTCGTCCCCCACTACGCCATCGCTGAGTATATGGCAGCACCCGCTGGCGACGTCTGGATGCAACAGCAGGTATCGGCACAATTCATTACCGAGCTAATTTCTGGTGACCGGCAGCTTAAGCTTTCACAAATGCAGAAGGTTGCTCGCTTGTTGGAAATTGAGCCCAAATTCATTCCACTACGCCAAGCGCTCAGTGATAATTCGGTTGAAACACAGATTGTCGAAAAATGGTGCGCAGATATGGCATTAACTTTGTCGCCAGTCGCGCAGTAACCTTGTTCGACATTGTTGGCTTTGGCTTGCTAACACCCTTCGAACAAATGACCCAGCTAAATAGCCTTTCCTATTCGCTCAATGCCGCTCACGCAAAAATGTTGGAGTTGGACGTCAGTATCAACTTCGCGCCCTCGTCCAGCGGCGACGGTTTCTACATATGGAATCGGGATCACGGCATTGAAGCGAATGTAAATCTTTATCACTTTATGCATCTCGTCCTCGCCGATAATGCCATCGCTCTACGCAAGTCTACGGGAAACTCCGTGCCACGATTACGCGCTTGCTTTCACGTTGGAAGCTGCTACGAGTTTCATCAGGCGGAAGGATTGAATCCAACCGTTCACGATTTCATCGTCGGTGACGTCACCATCGAACTCGCCCGAATGATCGAGGCAGCGATGACGGGTCAAATCCTTGTCGGTGATTTCATGGCCGATCTCAGTGTCTTTCTTCTGAGTTCTGGTTCTACTCCACAGTGACTGATTGTTCGAAGAGGGTGTAGTTTATAATCATTTAAATATAAACCACTTTATTTTATTTG
>Ga0114996_10001828_pt1 | contig 28108 bp, 24 predicted proteins | sample ArcticOcean_MG_C_4_FD_87039 | JGI IMG/M metagenome (GOLD analysis project Ga0114996, IMG submission 87039) | Marine microbial communities from western Arctic Ocean - ArcticOcean_MG_CB4_134 | ecosystem: Environmental > Aquatic > Marine > Oceanic | place: Arctic Ocean: Canada Basin | collected... | reverse complement strand
CGAGCTTGCCGCCGATCCACGCGCCCAACGCGAGGCCGCCCATGAACACCGTCAACAGCGTCGCCAATGCGTAGGCGGTGTTGCCCATGAACAACACCAGCGTCTTGTTCCACAGGATTTCGTAGATCAAGCCGGCCGCGCCCGTCGCGAAGAAACACAACGAAACAGTGATGCGAACCGATAGCGGATGCTTGGGCGAACTGGGCGGCATGAGCGGGCGCAGTGTACAAGAAGCGAGCCGCTGGTCTACTGCGGTACTCGTGACCTTGTTGCGGAGATCATCGGAGCTTCAGTGACCCCTTTTGAAGCGGGACAGGAGGGAGTGGATCGGGCTGGACTTCGTCGGGTCGCTGCTCTACCAAGTAGTGAACGTGAAGGTAGTCCTCGCCGAGAAACCGTCCGTCGCCCGCGACCTCGCCCGCGTTCTCGGCGCGGCGACGCGACGGGATGGCTATCTCGAGGGCAACGGCTACCAGGTGACGTGGGCGTTCGGCCACCTCGTCACGCTGAAGGAACCGGACGACTACGACCCGAGCCTGAAGCGTTGGAGTCTCGAGGCTCTCCCGATCATCCCCGCGACGTTCGAACTCAAGCTCGCCGGCGATGAAGGGGCACAGAGACAGTTTCGAGTCATCGAGAAACTCGTCCTCGATGCGGACGAGTTGATCTGTGCGACTGACGCGGGGCGTGAAGGCGAGTTGATCTTCCGCTACATCCTCGAGATGAGCGGCTGTCAAGATCGACCGTTTCAGCGGTTGTGGCTCAGTTCTCTGACCGAGGCGGCGATCCGCTCGGCGTTCGACAGCCTCGCGCCGGGGGCGGATTACGACAACCTCTACGCCGCCGCGCGATGCCGCAGTGAAGCCGACTGGATCATCGGCATGAACGCGACGCGAAACTTCACCGTTCGCTATGGCAAGAGCGGGGTGCTCTGGAGCGTCGGGCGCGTGCAGACGCCGGTGCTCGCGCTGATCGTGGATCGCGATGAAGAGATCCGACACTTCGATCCTGAGCCGTGGTTCGAAGTCCGGACAAGGTATCGGAAAGTGCTCTTCAAGTTCCGCGGTGATCGGTTCAAGAAGGAATCGGACGCGCAGGAACTCTTGGCTGGCATCACGGGCGTTCCATTCGAGATCACCGCCGTTCGGAAGAAGGACGAGCAGGAGCGACCGCCACAGCTGTTCGACCTGACTGCCCTGCAGCGCGACATGAATGTCCGGTACGGGATGTCCGCTGCCAATGTGCTGAAAGAGGCACAAGCGCTCTACGAAAGTAAGTTGATCACGTACCCGAGGACCGATTCACGCTACCTGACGAACGACATGCGGGAGGAGCTCATCACAATCCTGCGCCGGCTCGGCGAGACTCACGATGCTGTTGCCTCGCTCGACCTCGACAACCTTCCGAAAGACAAACGGATCTTCGACGACAAGAAGGTGACTGACCACCACGCGATCTTGCCCACCGGCAGGGACGCCACTCGTTCGGGTGGGCCGGCGAAGCAGATCCACGACGCCATCGTCCTGCGCACGATCGCTGCCTTCTACCCGCCATGCCGCAAAGAGGTCACGACGGTCGAGGGATTGATCGCGGCGCACGAGTTTCGCGCGCGCGGTGTCCGCGTGATAGACCCGGGCTGGACGTCGCTGTATCCGAAGAAGAGGAACGACAAGAACGACAAACCCACGGACGACGCCGACGACGACAAGCAGGAGCTGCCTGCGTTCACGGTGGGTGACGGCGGATCGCACGAGCCGGACATGAAGTCGGGCGAGACGCGCCCCCCGCGCCACTACAACGAGAACTCGTTGCTCGCCGCGATGGAGACCGCTGGGCGACTGGTCGAAGACGAAGAACTCAGAGATGCGCTGAAGGCGAGAGGGCTCGGCACGCCAGCGACGCGGGCAGCGATCATCGAGACGCTGCTCCGACGTCGATACATTCGACGCGACAAGAAGGCGTTGCTCGCTACCGATCTCGGTCGCTACCTGATCGCGCTCATACAGAATCCGATTCTGAAGTCCCCGGAGATGACGGGAGAGTGGGAAGCGCGCCTCCACGAGATCGAGGCCGGGGGCCGTGACGCGGCTTCGTTCATGAGCGAGATCGAGAAATTCACGCGCGACGTCATCGACGGGAGCGACCGGGACCGTCTCGATCACGACGGGATCGGACCCTGTCCGAAGTGCGGCGGCGATATCGTGGAGGGTCGGCGCGGCTTCGGTTGCAGCAAGTGGCGTGACGGTTGTGACTACGTTCTCTGGAAGGAGTACGAGGGCCACACGATTCCCCAGCGACAGGCGCGCGAGCTCATTCAGAGGCGGATCTCGTTGCGACCGGTGCAACTCGCCGGGGAAGCCGTGGTGTTGGCCCTCAACGGGGAGGCACGGCTCACTCACATCGCGATGCCGCAACGGGAGCATCAACGCGACGCGAAGCCACCGAAGGCTCGCCCCGTGAAGCGACCGTCCGTCCGCGAGCCAAAGACCGAGTCGGCCTCGACGTGCCCGCTGTGTGCGAGCCGTATGGTCGAGAAGGAGACTTCGTACAGCTGCGCGGCGTGGCGGACAGGGTGTAGCTTCGCGATCGAGAAGAAGATCGCCGGCAAGAAGATCAGCAAGGCGATGGCGCGCAAGCTTCTCACCAAGGGTCGGACGCAGGTGTTGAAGGGATTCACATCAAAGTCGAACAAGCCGTTCGCTGCGCGGTTGAAGCTCGAAGACGGTCGCGTGCGATTCGAATTGGAGAGCTGAGCGGGGAACGGAGTTGAAGTCGGGTCGTCGGGTCGTGTACCGTGCGGCGTCCACCAACCTCGTCCCGGAGAATTTCGAATGGCCAGTCCCGAAGAGATGGCAGCGTCGATGATCGCCAACCTGAGGGAAAAGACCGGCAAGTCACTGCCTCAGTGGTTGAAAGTCACGGCAAAGTGCGGGTTCTCCAAGCACGGCGAGATCGTCAAGTTCTTGAAGTCGGAGCACGGGATGACGCATGGTTTCGCGAATCTCGTAGCGCACAAGACACTGAACAGCTCGGTGTTCACAAAAGGATCCGATTCGGACTTCGTTGCCACTCAGTACTCGGGCGCCAAGGCCGACATGAAGCCGATCTATGATGCGGTGATCAAGGCAGTGAAGAAGTTCGGCAAGGACGTGGAGGTGTCGCCAAAGAAGGCGTACGTCAGCCTGCGCCGTTCCAAACAGTTCGCGATCGTGCAGCCGTCTACGAAGACGCGCGTCGACATCGGCATCAATCTCAAGGGCGAGAAGGCCACGAAGCGGCTCGAGGATTCGGGCAGCTTCAGCTCGATGGTCACCCACCGCGTGCGCGTCGAGGCTGTCGATCGGGTCAACAAACAGCTGCTGGGCTGGATGAAGGCTGCGTACGACGCGTCTTGATCGCGAGACGCAGCGCTAACATACGCGTAGCCTCGTCGGCGGGTCACCCGTGGACGACGCGATGCACAATCCGAACGGTTCTACGAAGTCGACCTGACCCTCCGCCGTCGTCCACAAGAACGAAAACGCCGACCGGGAATGTGACCCCCCGGTCGGCGTTCTCGTTCGTGGTGGGAATGTGGCCTAGTTGATCGTGCCGACACCACCCTGGCTCATCAGCACGCCGAAGCCGTTTACGCCTGGCGCGTTGATGGCGTACTGGTTGTAGAACTTGAGGCCCTTGAGCGCGTTGTTGTTCGGAACGCTGAGCCTGAAGGAGTACTTGCCGCTCGCGTCCGACGTGACCAGGAATTGGAAGTCGAGCGAAACGAGCAGCTTGCAGCACAACGCGTTGATTGGGGTCAGGTCGAGCGGCAGGGGGATGTTGCCCCACGTCGTGTTGCTGATTCCGAGGGCGAAGATCGCGTTGTTGTTGGCGCCGCCGCTCGAGAGGTCGACGGTCATCGAGGTGTTGAGCGTCGGGACGCCGGTGTTGCTGAGGCTTGGGCCAGGAGCGCAGGTGAGCTTCCATGCCCAAGCCTGTGTGACGAAGCCGAGCGGCGGGGCGCCGTTCCACTTGGTCGCGGTCGGGGGATGCCAGAAGTGGGAGACCTTCGTGCCGACGTTGGCGATCGGGAACTTCATTCCGCTGCGCACCGAAGTGTAGGAGATGAAGATCGTCTTGCCCGCCAGGACGAGCAGCGGAGGCGTGAAGGTCGTCTTGTACCAGTTCTGCGTCTTGCCGAGGGTCATCGTGCCATTGGCGATCGGGGCGGTAGTCGGCATGCCGGTGCTGGTCGCACCGTAGATCTGCGTATTGAACGTCAGCGGTCCGGTGCCCAACGATTGCGTGAAGAGTTCGAAGCCGTGGACGACTCGGACGTTATTTGTCGTCGGTGGGACCCGCAACGCGAAGATGTTTGCGTTCTGGGTCAGGGCGCTGTTGACGGTCGTGCCCGGGTTGGCCGTGCTGCAGTAGCCAGCGCAGCCGGAGCCAAACGTGGTGTAGGTGGCCGTCTGTGCGGGAACGAGAGCGGCGAGGGCGAGAGCGACGGCGCCGATGGATAGGCAGGATGAACGCATATTACGGTATCTCCGATGAGGGGTGGTTAGGGCAGCGGTAGAGAGGTCTCTGTAGGCAGGGGCCACAGTAGCCGTGGCCGGGCCACGAACCCAAGGGATAGGGAAGAGTGGTTGCCAAATTGGTGCATGGTATTTCCTTTCAGCGCAACGACCGGGCTACGTGGACGATCGTCCCACCTGTGTAGGTCAGCTCCCTGACACCTCCTCTAGCGACTCGTGATCACGACCGTCGCGACCCGGTCGGCTTCGTCGTGCTGTACCTTCACCGGGAGGAACATCTCGATCACCTGGATGTTCGTGCGTGAGTGGCGACTGAGCGGGAGCGCGCGGAAGCTGCCTTCGCCGGCCATCGCTATCGGGAGCAGAAGCTGGTCGGCGAGGTAGCGACCGACGGGCACGTCGGACTTGAGGTAGTCCTTCGCGTGGTGCACGGCTTCGCCGGCGACGTTCTCCGCCGGCTTGCCGAGTTCACCGAACCCCGTAAACACCTCGGTTACGTGTTCGCACTCGATGATCACCGTCACGATGTTGCCCGGCCCCCGGGATTCCGGGATCGCCTTCCTGATGAGCTCGTCCCGCTCGAACTCGAGCTTCCGACCGATGACCTCGAGTTCGCGGTCGGCGATGTTCTGCGGAAGATTGGCGACGTACGCGATCGCCTGGCGACTCTTGGTCTCGCCTCGTTCCAACAGGTGCAGAGGCTTCAGGCCACGATCCGCGTGCACCGGCTGCACGGTTGCCACGATCTGGCCGCCGCCCGCCGGGTAGAAGCCCGGTCGCTCGAGTTCGATTTCCACGTCGGCGCCCATCCGTGCCAGCAGCGGGAGGAAGGCGTGCACGAGGAAGTCGAACGGCGGACACCACGGGTTGTGAGTACCGCCTTCGATGGCAACCTTGCTCGCACCTCGGGCGACGAGGAGAGCTGGCAAGATGGCCTGCAACACCAGCGAAGTGCTGCCCGCGGTACCGATGGCGAAGTGGTACTCACCTGGCTCGATCCCGCCGGGTTCGAACGTCAACGATTGTGAGCCGACATCGTCGCCGTCGACCTTGGCACAACCGATGCGCGCCGCGGCCTGCACGCATGTGAGGTGCTGCCGCATCAAGCCTGGGTTCTTGCGCTTGGCGCGGATGTTCTCGATCCGGAAAGGCGTACCGGTGACGAGGGACAGACCCAGCGCACTGCGCAGGATCTGTCCGCCGCCTTCGCCCATGGATCCATCGATGGTGAGCATGGCTGTTTCTTCTCCGCTAGCCCTTCACGCAGACAACCTGGCTCAGCGTGTGGAGGATCTCCACCAGGTCGCTCTGTGCTGCCATCACCTTGTCGATGTCCTTGTAGGCTGCCGGAGTCTCGTCGATCACGCCCGCGTCCTTGCGGCACTCCACGTGCTTCGTCGCTTCGATGTGCTCATCGAGACTGATCATCTTCTTCGCCTTGGTTCGTGACATCACGCGTCCCGCACCGTGGCTGCAGCTTTCGAAACTCTCCGGGTTGCCGAGACCGCGAACGATGAACGATCGCGCACCCATGCTTCCCGGAATGATGCCGAGGTCACCCAAGCCAGCACGCACTGCGCCCTTGCGGGTCACGAATACGTCCTCGCCGTAGTGGTGCTCGCGACGCACGTAGTTGTGGTGGCAGTTCACCGCCATCTCCGTGGTCTTGAATTTTGGCAGTTCCTTGTAGCCCTGCATCGCGTCCAGGATGCGCTTCATCATCACGTCACGGTTGGTGCGCGCGTAGCGCTGCGCCCACTCCACCGCGAATACGTAGTCGTCGAAGTGCTCGGCGCCTTCTTCAAAGTACGCCAGGTCCTTGTCGGGCAGGTTGTGGATGTGACTCTTCATGTCCTTCTGAGCCAGCGAAATGAAGTGCATGCCGATCCGGTTGCCCACACCGCGTGACCCGCTGTGCAGCATGATCCAGACCCGGTCCGCCTCGTCGAGGCACACTTCGATGAAGTGGTTGCCGCCGCCGAGCGTGCCGACCTGCTGATAGCTGCGACCTCGGTCCAGCGACTTGTGCTTCGCGATGATCTCGTCGTAGCCGGGACGGAGCTTGCGCCACGCCTTCTCGGTTTCCGCCGGGATGTTTTCGAACGAACCGCGGTCGCCCTTGCCGCCCCGGTTGGTGCGGCCGTGCGGTACGGTCTTCTCGATCAAGCTACGCAGACCCTTGAGGTCGTCTGGCAGATCGTCAGCCTTCATCGTGGTCTGCACGGCCATCATGCCGCAACCGATGTCGACGCCGACCGCGGCCGGGATGATGGCCTTGATCGTCGGGATCACGCTGCCGACAGTCGCACCGATGCCGTAGTGCACGTCGGGCATCGCCGCCACCCACTGGTGGACGATCGGCAGTTGCGCGACGTTCTTCAGCTGACCGAGTGCGTTGTCGTCGATGTGGACGTCCCGCACCCACGCCTTGATCGGAGCGCCATCGGTCTTGTATCGGATGTACTTGGACATGGTTCTGTTCCTTGCCTCTGAGGTAACTATCCGCCGTGACGGAGAGAAGTGTGAAAGAGAAAACCCGGCGACGAGTATTGATGAAACGTTTTACGTGCTCTACCAACTGAGCTACGAGTCCATGCGATCGACGAGCGGGCGAACGCCGAGGCGTGAGGCTTCTCGAGCTGTTCGCGCTTGCGCCGTAGCTCGCGCTCCAGGCGTCGGATCGTCTCCGCGTTGGAGTCCTCGTCGTGGCCGTGTCGGCCTTCGTCGTGGCCACGGGACTCACGATGCGCCTGTTCCTTTGCCCTGCGGATGATCGCTTCGAGGTCGCCGCCCAGCTTGCCGTCGCCGAGTCCATGGATCTCGATCTTGGCTTCGTGCACGCCGTGCTTCATCGCCTTGTGGATGGTTCCTTCCAGGCCTTCGCCGACGTGGCCACCCTTGCCGAGCAAGCCTTCGAGGCGTCCCTCGACGTCGCCGGGAGCAGAAATCATGTATGGGTAGATGGTTATCCGTTTCGACTCTTCGAATTGAATCGTGACCGTTCGCTTGTGCCCCCCGCCGCGACGATTGGGCTCTATAGTGGACGGTTGGCACCTCCTCCTCTGATGCACACCCAAGACGCCCAGCTCCGCATTGCCTTCGTTAACCTCCACGCGAGGGACAAGGGTTGGCAGGACATCGTGATGGTGCCCCTTGGCGTGATGTATCTGTCCGCCGCGATCAAGCAGGAGTTCGGGACGAGGATCGCCGTGTCGATGCACGACATGACGATCACGCCCCACGACATCGATCTCGAGGATGCCGTCGCTGCGTACCTTGCCGATGTCCAGCCGGATGTCGTGGGGGTTCGTGGCTTCACGAGTCAGGCAGACGAGTTTGGCGTGATCGCCCGTGTCGCCAAGAGGATCAACCCCGGCTGTCAGGTGCTCGTCGGCGGTCCGCACGCGAGCACGAAGTGCGCGGATCTGTTTCACGAAGACGCGATCGACTTCGTGATCATCAACGAGGGCGAGCAGACGTTGATCGATCTGCTCGCGAAGTTCCTCGACGGCGGGGACCCCCACGAGGTGCCGGGCATCGGCTGGTCTCAGGACGGTGAGAAGGTCTTCTCCGCGCCGCGCACGCTGATCCAAAATCTCGACGCGCTGCCGTTTCCGGACTATTCGATCCTGAACCTCGACGCGTACCAGAACCGCCACACGATGACGTGCTTTCCTCCGCGGGAGCGATTCACGTCTCTCTTCACGTCGCGGGGCTGCCATTACCAGTGTTCGTTCTGCCACGAGGGGTTCGGCAAGAGTCTTCGCTACCGAAGCGTCGAGAACGTCATCGCAGAGATGCGATACCTCATCGAGGAGCAGGGCGTCCGGGAGTTCCACATCATCGATGACATCTTCAACGCCGACCGAAAACGCTCGATCGCCATTTTCGACCGCATCGTCGCGGAAGGATGGGACATCGGAATCGCGTTCCCGAACGGCCTGCGCGGGGACATCCTCAACGAGGAGTTCATCGTCGCAGCCCGCGCAGCCGGCACCTACTACCTGGCGTTGGCTGTCGAGTCCGCGACCCCCCGGATCCAGAAGATGGTCCGCAAGTTCAACCGGCTCGAGAAGCTCCGGGAGACCATCGACCTGTGTGCGGACCACAAGATCCTCACGACGACGTTCAACATGTTGGGGTTTCCGACGGAAACGCGCGAGGAGATGATGGCCACGGTCCAGTTCAACCTGGAGTCGAGGGCTCACGTCGCGTTCTTCTTCATGGTGACGCCGTTCGAAGGGACTCGACTCTACGAGTCGTTGCAGAACACAACGGCTGCCGTGCTGCCATCAGAGGCTGCAGTCGACTACAGCAGCTTCGCCAACGGCGCCGCCGAGAGTTTCATGCTGCTGCCTCCCGACGAGGTCCAGGAAATCGCAGCTCAGGCGCAGCGGGACTTCTACTTCAGTCCGCAACGACTGGAGCGTCTCGTGGCCCTGACGAACGAGGGCCACAGCGCCGGGCACCTGGCGTTCTTCATGTACGATCGCATGTGGAGCACGAGTCTGACGCTGGATTCGTTCAGCGATCCTCGCGTGCGACCGCTGCTCGAGACCTTGTTCGCACAAGGCAAGCGTGATGCGCCTGAGATGTGCGAGCACATTCCCCTGGTGGCTTCCTAGCACATGACACTCTCGCCCGATCAAGCACGCGAGTTGCAGGAGCTCGGATACTTCATCGTCCCTGGAGCTCTCTCCGGAGAGGAGGTCAATGCGCTCACGGAAGCACTCGTCGGGGTCGAGGGTCGGTCCACCGACGCCTTGCCGGGAAGCGCCACCGCGTCGTGGACTCCGGTGTTGGACGAGTACCGGATCTACAACTTCCCCGAATGCGACCAGGTGTTCTGCGACCTGATCGCATCCCCGGGAATGATCGGGCCGATTCAGTCGATCATTCCAGGGCCCGTGCATCTGACGGAGGCGTTCACGACGTCGCGGCGGCGCGGACCCGGCGTGCCGATGCATCGAGTGCCCTTCGCGAACTTCCGCATGGATGGCGACCGACCACGAACGGATCACGCCAAGGTCATGGTGTTGCTGACGGACTGTGGACCGGAAGACGGACCGATCGTGATGGTCGAAGGCAGCCACGTTCGTGATGACATTCCGCCGTTCGACCAGGTTCATCCCGGGTGGACGTTGCCCCCGTGGGATGAGGATTACGTTGCGCGACTGCGTTCCGAGCTCGGCGACACGGGCGCTCGCAGGCCATGGGAAGAAATCCCCGGCTACAAGGAGCTATACCTGAGTGCTGGTGACGCGGTCTTCTTCACCGAGGATGTCTGGCACGGCGCGAAGTGGTTGTCCTCGCGAGCGACCAGGCGGGCGGTTCACCTCGGGTACAGCCCGTATCACATCGCGAAGTGGCATGGGTTGTCCTACTCTCCTGAGCTTCGGCAGCGGGCGACGCACGAACAGCGGGTGCTCCTCGAGGGACCGTTCGTCGGCCATCGGTTGGTGGATTCCGAAACGGAGTTCGCGTTGGCGAACGAGTTTCCTGCGCTTCCGCACTCCGAGAACGCGCGGAGCATGGAGTGGCCAGGATCGGACGCGTCGATCGCGGACGACACCGACGACACGGACGAGATGATGCGCCTCGTAGCGGATCGGTTGCGGGTTCACGAGGGTCCGCGCCAAGGCGTCTGCGCCCTGCACCTGACCGGGCCCGTCGGCGGGAAGTGGGTCGTGGATCTGGGAAATGGAGCCACGCCGATCGCGCAGGACGAACTCAACGGCGCCGACAGCGTGATCGAAGTCAGCGATGCGGACTTCCGGTCCCTTCTCCACGGCGTGGCGGACCCCGTCGAGTTATTCAATCACGGCGCGTTGTGCGTGCGCGGCGACGTCAGTCTCGCCATGCGGATCACGGATGCGTTGATCGGCTAACGTCCTCACGCGATGTAGCTAGTCGCGGCGGAGGTGCACAGCGCCGAACGAGTACTGTGCCACTCGATAGCCGAAACCGTCGACCGTCGGTACGACGGCTTTCACTGGAGGACCGACGACGTCATCGAACGCGGGCACTTCGAACTCCCCGCCGATCAGAGCCATCCCAGAGGCGTCGAGGATGTCCGTCTCGACTTCGGTGGGGGAGACGGGCGGATCACCCACCAGGCGACCGCCGAGGCCGTAGTCGAACGTCATCAGGAGAGAACCACCAGGGGCGAGCACGCGTCGCATTTCCGACCAGTAATGCGGTCTTCGCGACCGCAAGATTCCTTCGAACACGGAGACCGATAGCGCGAGGTCGAACGCGCCGTCGGGCACCGGCCAGTCGGATCCGTTCGCGTTGACCGCGCCGTGCAAGCGCTCTTCGAGACCGAGTGCCGCCGCACCCCGCGCGACATCTGCAGCCACCGTGTTGTCGACGTCCAACACGGTGACGTCGAGCCCGGCCTGCGCGAGGGTGTAGCAGAGAGGACTGTTGCCGCCACCGAAGTCCAGGACGCTCGCCGCGCCGCCCGCGACGAGCTTGTCGAGTTCCAGCAGGACATGTGCGTTCTCCCAGTTCCTGGCGAAGTCCTGTCGCACGGCAAGGCCGACTTTCGCGAGGAGCTGGACGCTGTCGGCGATCGTCTGCACCTTCGCCTGATAGCCGGGGGTGCTCATGTCGTCGCGGAAGCACCGCAGCACCCGATTGAAGTTCGCGCTCACGTCCTTGCCTCGGTCGATTGAGTGAACTCGTAGAGGCCGAGTTCTTCGTAGCTCCCGTCGTACACGTCGAGCAATCTAAACCAGATCTCGTCAGGAAACTGGCCGAACAGCGCGTCGCCTGACGACCATCGATCACCGGTTGGGCAGATCGCACCCGGCAGGAAAAACCACGGATCGAGGGACGCTTCGATGACAAGGCGGCCTCTCGCCGAGGGCAGTGGCAGGATCGGTCGACCCCCCTCCGTCTCGAGGCTCTCGAAATGGATCGGCTTGAAACGCTCGCGCCTCCTCTCCCCCCAACCTGTCTGCAGGGCGTATCGGCAGGCCCACGCGAGCACGCGTCCGTGAGGGCCGTAGTGCTTGCCGAAGTACCGGTCCCGACTCACCCGGTGCCGCCGCATGGCCGCGGCGTAGTTCTTGGACCCGGACCGGTTGTAGAGGTGAGTGACCGCCGAGTTCGCCACCTGCACGATGCGACGGCCCGAGGCGGTCACGCGGCGGGAGAGATCCGAGTCTTCGAAGTAGAGCGGGAACCGCTCGTCGAAGAGCCCGATGTCGTCGATCACCGACCGGGGCATCATGAAGCAACAACCGGAGAACATCGGAAGGTCGAGGGAGGACTCTGTCGTCCAGTAGCGAAGAGATGCGTGGACCCGCGCGTGGTTGTAGCGCCGCAGGGACGATGGGCGAAGATGTGCCCACGTCGTCCTCCATTCGCTGCGCATGGTCGGCAGGAAGCTCGGTGGTAGTTTGCACTCGAGGTCGCGGTCCCAGTAACCCTCGGGCGCGGCGACACCGACCGTCTCGTTTTCGCACAAGTAGTCCAGCATCCGTGGCACTGTTCCCGCGTGGAAGATCAGGTCCGGGTTGCACACGAGGATGTGGTCGCCGTTCGCCCGCGTGTAGGCGAGGTTCACGCCGGCGGCGTAGCCTCCGTTGTCGTCGTGGAGGATCAACGCGCCACCAGTGCTCTCGCAGAGCTCACGAAGCACAGCTTCCCGATCCGGATCTCGCGTGGGTGAATGGTTGTCGACGATGATGACCTGCGTCGAGCTGGGGCTGTGCTCCAGGAGTGACTGCACAGCGTCGACGCACTCGGACCAGCTGTCGTAGTTGATAAGCAGGGCGGAAAGCGTCGCACTCATCGGGGACCCGTCTCCGGATGGTCGCTTCGCAGGATCGACTCCTTTTGTCCTGCGATGAATTGTCGCCAGCGTTCGGAGGCACGCGTCGCGGTCCGAGGTTTCGCGCCGACGCTCACGACGCGGTCGTATATCGTGCGCAGTTCCCGTGCGTGTTGCTCCGGCGTGGCTGACAACGCCGGCACGCCGCGACGGAGTTCGTCACACTCTTGGCTGTTCGCGATCAGTTTGGTCATCGCCGCGGCAAGCGCCTCGGCGTCGCCGGGCGGCACGACGACACCGGCACGCCCGGCGCGGGTGGGCAGCGCACCGACGTCACTGACGATGCACGGCATCTGCAGCTCGAAGCACTCGTCGATCGTCAACGCGTACGTCTCGAACCCAAGCGAAGGAAACACACCGATGTGGAGCTCGGCACCGGCTAGATCTGCCGCGTCGAACTCTCCGTGAAATGTCACCGGCAATCCGTCGGCGTCGCGTTGCAACCGCTTCCCGAAAGCGCTGTCGATCGCCCCGAACACGTGTAGTTCGAACGAGTCGCCTCCCGTGGCGAGGATCTTGCAGGCGGAGACGAGAACCCCGACGCCCTTGTGTTGTTCCGGAACGCCCCACCATCCGAAGCGCATCGGCTCGCCAGAGGCGCGCGCGCGTGGCTCTGGCGTCTTGTCCGCGAAACGTCGGTGGTAGCCCAGCGGCAGCACCGTCATCGACGTGCGTGGGAACCCCGTCGTTCTGGCGACCAGTTCGGCGGTCGCCTCGGTCGCGACGAGGACGGCGCCTGCCGCGGCGCGTTCTGCCTGCAGTTGTTCGTGAAACAACTCGATGCTCGTCGCGACCTCGGTCTCCGATTCGTGACCGTAGCGCGGCACGCAATCCGCGCAGTTGTCGATGGACAGCGGGAGGTCGCAGGCGTGACCGCGGCGGTGCACGCGATAGCCGCGTGGGCAGGTGGTGCAAGCGTCGTGCAGCGTGATGACAGAGGGGATCGACAGTTCTTGCGCGATCTCGACGAGGTTGGACGTCAGCATCAACCAGTGGTGCACGTGCAACAGGTCTGGGCGTTCGTTTTCGAGGTAGCTGCGTACCTTCGCCTCGATGACGGGGTGGTAACTCTTCGCGAAGTGATCGAAGAAGTGATCCGCGCGGTGCAGCTTCAATCCGTCCACGCTGTCGACGCGAACCGGTTCGCCGCCGACCTCATCCCACGACTGCATGCTCCCGGTCAGGAGCCGGAGATCCATCCCGGACTCCATCTGACATCGCATGAGGTCGCGGAGGTACATCTGGATTCCCCCGATCGCCTCGGGGAAGTGTGCATGGATGGCGTGAAGGACCTTCAAGCGACTCGCATCTTCCGTGAGATCCGCAGCCTTCGCAATCGCCGTGATTGGGCGAGACTCCTGGCGCATGCCTGACGAGGTACAGGACAACAGCCAGTTTCAACACCTCGATCTGGCGCTCCAAGCCTGGCTCGATTGGGTGGATCAGGGGCGTGGGGGGGATTGGGATGCGTTCTTTTCGCAGGTCGGTCCTGTACTTCGCCCGCTGCTGGAGCCGAAGCTCGAAGTGCGGCCCGACGACAGGTCCGAGCCGTCGGGCACGCCCGAGAGGACCGGCACGATCCGGATCATTGGTGAGCTCGGACGTGGTGGCATGGGCGTCGCCCATGTCGCTCGAACGTTTCCGACCCCAAGGCGCCGCGACCGCCAGGTTGCGGCGCCCCGGTGGTCGAGTAGCAGCCTGGCAGTTGATCCGCATATACTCCGGCGAAGAACCACATGACCACCCGGAGGCAGAATCGATGAGTGAGCTTGCGAAGAAGGAGTGCATCCCCTGCAAGGGAGGCGTCCCGGCGCTCGAGGGCGCGGAGCTCGAGGGTTTGACCGATCAGCTCGGCAACGACTGGAAGGTCGTCGAGGCGCACCATCTCGAGAAGGACTACGGGTTCACAAACTTCCGCCAGGCCCTCGACTTCACGAACCGCGTCGGTGAGCTGGCCGAGGCGCAGTTCCATCACCCAGACATCTTCCTCGCGTGGGGCAAGGTGAAGATCACGATCTGGACGCACAAGATCGACGGCCTGACCGAAAGCGATTTCATATTCGCGGCGAAGGCGGATCAGCTGGTGGAGGTCGACACAGCCGGGGGCTCCTGACGCGTGCTCCTGGAGGCAGCGACCTTCGGAGGGCTGGATGAAAGCAGCTGGTTCCTGGTCCACATCGCGGTCTTCGTCGCCGCCGTGATTCAGGCCGCGACGGCCCGCAAGCTCGGGCTCGACTGCCATATCCGGCTCGAGGAACGGGTAGCCAGGGACGACCCTGCGTACCGGAACTCGGGCAACGTCCTGCTGGACCGATTGCTCGGCGCGACCCTGCATTCGTTCCCCAACGGGGAGGACGAGGCCGGCGCGGACCGAGGTCTCGCTGAGATTTGTGCCGACCTCGAAGCGACCGGTCGTCGCCCCTACGTCATCTCACTCGGCCCGGACCATCCGCCCCTGGGGGCGCTGGGCTACGTCGTCGCGTCTGGAAGTGGCAATACGCACGCGGGCCTCCTGTTCGGGCTGCGAGCTCTCGGCTCGACGATTCCCGTCACCGGTGTCTGCGTCAGGCGCAAGGCCGACCTGCAAGCGGAGCGGATTCAACTCCACGGTTCTGGAATCGCAGAGCTGCTGCAGGTCGACGTCCCCTTCGATTCCAGCGACGTGATCCTTCTCGACGAATTCCTGGCGCCGGGATACGGGCAGTTCGACGCGCTCGTCGTGAACGCGATTCAGGCGGCGGCGCAGTGCGAGGGCTTGTTCCTCGATCCGGTCTACACCGGCAAGGCGATGGCGGGATTGATAAGCAGATCCCTCGAGACAGACGCCGCCGAAGGTCGAAAGCTGTTGTTCATTCACACCGGCGGGCAACCAGCGCTGTTTGCATACGAAGAGCAGCTGACGAGTTCTTTGCGGGGCGACGGAGCCGGGTGATGGAATCGTTCGCCAGGCCCGATCGACTCCTCGATGGCCCGGCGGTCTGGCGTGGAGATCAGCTCGCGGATTGGGACGAGTGGATTCACGCGTGGACACGACAGGAGATTGGGGAGCTTCAGGATGCGCTTCTCGCCGCGAGAGCGCTGGGGCGACCACTGGGTGAGATCCGACGCGACGACTTTCCGCTCCCTCGACTCGCGCCCACGCTCGATCGTCTGCGCGCCGAGCTCCTGCGCGGTCGCGGGTTCGTCCTGATGCGCGGTCTGGACGCGACGAAGTACGAACGGGAGGAGATCGCGACCATTTTCTGGGGCATCGGTGCGCATCTCGGGCGCGCTGTCCCACAGAACGCGAAGGGTCACCTGCTCGGTCACGTCAAGGATCTCGGTCGCGACTCGGATGAGCCGAACGCTCGGATCTACCAGACCAGCGAGCGCCAAGGGTACCACACGGACTCGGCGGACATTGTCGGACTCCTGTGCCTGGAGACCTCGATGGAAGGCGGTGCAAGCGCGTTGGCGAGCGCATCGACGATTCACAACGTGCTGTTCGAGCGGGCCCCCGATCTTCTGGCGGAGTTGTTCCATCCCTTTTGCACCGACCACCGCGGCGAGCACGGGCGTGATGCGAGTCCTTACTTCACCGCGCCGATCCTCAGCTGGCAGGCGGAGGTACTCTCGGTTCTCTACCAACGGCTGTACATCGAGTCCGCACAGCGGTTCGACGCCGTGCCGCGCCTGACCGACTGCCAGATCGCCGCGCTCGACGCGTTCGATCAGGTCGCGGACGATCCGTCGATCCACCTCGAAATGGACCTCGCGCGCGGCGACATCCAGTTCATCCACAACCACCAGATGCTCCACGACCGGACGGCATTCCGTGACTGGCAGGAGCCCGAGCGGCGACGCCACCTGCTGAGACTCTGGCTCAGCCCGAAGGACGGTCGCCCGTTGCCGCCGTGGTTCGCCCAACGACTCCGCTCTGTCGAACCGGGCGAACGAGGAGGTGTCGAGCTGGACGGCGTCGACCCGGTGGCTTCGCTCATGCCATGATTTTTTTTAGCTCGGTCCACTTGCCCGAGCGGGTGTGCAGGGTTCCTTTGCGGAGATCATCGCCCTGGACCTCGATCGGCAACACCACCGAAGGGCCGAGTTTCTGCGCCCGATTCTGAATCGACTTGAAGAACTGATCGTGTCGCGGGCTCGGGTCGACGCTCCGACAACCAGTCGTAACGAGCAGGAAGGCGAGGACCACGGCCAGACGAGCAGCCCGGTGGGAACATGTCGTCATTCTCGTTGGAAGACGCCGCATCGCCTCTCTATCGGAACGCACAGCCCGGAGATTCGCAGGGTTCGACGAATTTGCTGTCGTCGAGCGCCGAGGTCGCGCTGGCATGGGGCGACGTCGGCTGGCTATCGGCGTCACAAAACAGTTCCGAATCCGTCGAGTTGGTACCAACCCGTGCTCGATGTCCAGGTGTTCTGCGATGCGAGGATCCCGCCCGTGAAGACGAAGTCCGCACAGATATCCGCGTTGCCCGGGAACACCCAGTTGTTCGCGAACGGGAACCGTAGCGCGCCGGATCGGCCACCCCACGGTGCCGGCTTGCTCGCGGGCAGCACGCGCACCGCCATGTATCACGACTGTGTGGGCTCCGTGGGAATCGGTAGCAGCGCTCTATTTGCCGCTCGCGTACGGCGGCGGCAACTCGACCAGGCCTCGAGCCCACGCGCGCACGAACAGCGTGTAGCCGCGCGAGTAGTCGTCCACGCCGAGCTTGACGCCCTGAGTCTTCAGGTATCGGTCGTTCATCGCGTGCGAGAGGTCGGCGAGCGCGGGGATCCGATGGTCGGCGCTGGCGCTGCGCAGCGCAGCGAGGTCGTCCTTCGCTTGTTTCGGCAGGTGGAGGAAGACCCACATCGAGTCCTCGAGGTGCTTGGGCGATCCCGTGTAGCGCAGCATCGTCAGCGCGGTCGCGTAGCGCGCGAAGGGGTCCTCGGCTCGCAGACCTGCGACGAAACTGACCACGTTCGCGTCGGCTTCGCCGCAGTAGCCGAAGATGTGCGCGAGCTCATGGCCGCTGATCCCGAGCCGGAAAGGGGGAGGCAGGGCGCCCTCGACGTTGGCTTCGAGCGTGAACGGCGAGACGATCCCGAAGATTCCGATCGCCATGAGCGTGCCGGCAGGGGGGTGCTTGGGCAGGGTTGGCTTCGGCTTCCAGCCCTCGAGTTCCGCGATCATCTTCAACTCTGCGTCGAGGATGGACTGCATGGCCCTCGTCTCGTCGCGTTCGTCTTCGGGTACGCAGTCGCGGTGAAGGAGGGCGAGGATTCGCAACTGCACCTCGTGGACTTGCTCATAGGTGGGCAGCTCGAAGCCGAGTTGCCACCGGCTCTCGATGGGTTCGCGTCGGTAGCCGAATCCCCACAGCATCAGGAACATCGTGTAGACGTAGAGGAGCGCGCGCACCGTCTTGAAAACGCCACCGAGCACGATCGCGCCACGTGCGATCGCATTCCTCCGCGCGCGGCGCCAGTTGCGCGTGGCCAGGATCACGATGGCGATCGGGAGCACGACGATCACCGAGCCCATGATCGGGATGCTTGTCCAGCCAAACGCGGGCACGAGCACGGCCTGGATCCATGGGTACACGCCGCGGCTGTAGCAGGATTCGATCCAGGAGGATGGCAGCACGATGCTGGCGATTACGACGACCGCGCACGCGACCACGCGCACGGTACGCCACTGGAACTTCTCTCTCGATTTCCGAATCGGATCCACGCGACCAGACCATAAACGGTCGGGGCGCTGGATACAGTGCGGCGATGCGCTTCCATCCGATCGCCCTCTTGGGAATCGTGTCTGTGACACTGCTCGCGAACGTCTCCGTCGCCCAGGACTACGATACGTTGAAGAAAGCTATCGGGGACGAGGTCTCCGATGACTGGATCTACGAAGACATCAATGCGGGCTGTGCCGAAGCAAAGAAGACCGGCAAGCCGCTGCTCGTTTCGTTGCGTGCCTTGAGCTGGTGACAAGTACGCGTACGTGACGAAGTGCTTCGTGTTCGTCGGCGGCAAGTTGTGCCGGATGCCTACCGACGATTGGGCGACCAGAGCGCGCTACATCCCCGGTCAGGTCTGGGCGGCGCCCGGCGTCGACCGCGACGATGTCAATCCGCGCCCCCTCAACCCGCACACGCCGAGCAACGGGTTGATCGGTTGCTTCAGCGCTGACGAATCGATGATTCTGGCTACGGCGTGGCAGCCCTACCAGGAGTTGTTCCAGGGAGTGATCCGATGCCTTCACTCCGATTTTCGAATCGGCGGGCTGTCGCCTGGCGAGACGAAGACCATCCGAGGGAAGATCTATCTCGTCCGTGCCGAAGTACCGGCGCTCCTCCGGCGATATCGCGAGGACTTCGGTCGAGCTGACGAACGCTGAATTCGATGCCTCTGCAGAAGGACGGACCGGTATGCTCCGGCGATATTTCCGCCGAGAAATCGAATATGCATAAATGCTTGAACTGCGGCCACGAGAGTGAGGACGCGTTCAAATTCTGCCCCAGTTGCGGAACCGAGGCGATGGCCGGTTCCGGGCCCGACCCGCTCATCGGCAAGGTTCTCAACGGCAAGTATCGCGTCCTCGAGGAGGTTGGTTCCGGTTCGATGGGTCGGGTCTACAAGGCCGAACACGTCAGCCTGAAGAAGCCGATCGCGATCAAGGTCCTGCACGAGGATCTCACCGTCAACGACGAGACGGTGCGGCGTTTCCAAGGCGAGGGCATCGCCGCCGGAAAGTTCAACCATCCGAGCGCGATCCAGATCTTCGACTTCGACAAGGACGACGACGGCAATTGGTTCCTCGCGATGGAGTTTGTCGAAGGCAAGAGCCTGAAGGACTACTTGATCGAGAAGGGGGCGTTGTCAGTCGACGGTGCGGTCAGCCTCGTGATCCAGGTGTTGGCCGCGGTCGCCGAGGCGCATCGACACGACGTCATCCACCGGGATCTCAAACCGGACAACATCATGGTCGTCGGCACCGGCTCTGGCGAACTGCTGGTGAAGGTGCTCGACTTCGGACTCTCCAAGCTCGTCGATACGAAGACGGGATCCGGGTTGATGACGCAGACCGGGCGCATCCTTGGCACGCCGCGCTACATGGCGCCCGAGCAGTGGCAGGGATCGGACGTCGATCACCGCATCGACATCTACGCCGTGGGGCTCGTGCTCTACGAGATGGTCACCGGCGCATCGCCCTACAGCGGCACGACGATCCAGGATGCGATGGTCCAGAGCGCAACGGACCCCGTGCCATCCCTACTCGAGCCGAAGATCACCGCAAAAGTGCCTCACGGACTGGAGGAGATCGTCCAGTGTGCCTTGGCCAAGAACCGGGAAGATCGGTACTCGTCGGCCCAGGAGATGATCGACGATCTCGACCGCATCGACTTCAACACGACAGCGAAGAAGCGCCGCGGGTCCTCCCGGCGCGGTGCCGCCGGTGCTCGCCGACGCGGCGCTCCCGCGGAGCCGGCCAAGAAGATGAGTCCCGCGTTGTTGTGGGGGGGCACCCTGGTTGCGATTGCCGTGATTGTGTTTCTCGTCATCCAGTTCGGCATCGGCGATGGCGTCACGTATGCCCGGTTGAGCGCGAAACCGGAGGCGGACCGGACCGCGGAAGAGAACAAGTACGTCGGCGAACTGACGGCGTCGCGCAACGCACTCCGGGAAGGGAAGCTCGACGAGGCGATGCTCGCGATCGAGCGTGCACGGCAAGTGCCCTGCACGGACTCCGAAGCCCTCTTCGTGCGCGCATTGATCTATCGCCGCAAGCGTGACGACAAGGCGGCGCTCAAGGACTTCGAAGATGCGATCAAGCTGGACGCGAACTACGCCGAGGCGGTCGCGGAGATCGGGTGGATCTACTTGGACCGCGGGGAGTCGACCGAGGCAGAGACGCGATTCGACAAGGCGATCGCGATCAACGCGAAACTCGCGAGCGCCGTCGTCGGCCAGTCCAGCCTCGCGATCGAGCGGGGTTCCAACGAGTCGGCGACGCAATTGTTGAGCGGTTTCGATGACGCCGGTGGCTCGGCGGCGGTTCAGGTTCGCCTCGGATCGGTCTATCTGACGCTCGACGACCTCGACGCCGCGACGAAGGCCTTCGCGACCGCCAAGAGCAAGAACGCGTTCGACTGGCGGGCGCACGCTGGTCTCGGCGAGGCGTTGCTGCGCAAGTCCGAACCGAAGGACGCTCGTCCGGCGTTGGTGGAGGCCCTCAAGCTGAACCCGGACGCGGAGAGCGTCCGGACTTCCCTGGCGACTCTGTACGTCGGTGAAGAGCAGTGGCCGGTGGCGATCAAGACCATCGACGAGGGGTTGTTGCGGAACCCGGACAACGGTCGGTTGCAGATCCTGAAAGGCGTCGCGTTGCACGCGACTGGGAAACCGAAGGAAGCCATCGCGGCGTTGGAGGCGGGGACGTTACGCCGCCCGCGAGACGATCGCGCGTGGACGCTGCTCGGCGTGTTGTACCAACAGGCGGGACGGCACGACGACGCGATCCAGTGCTACGAGAAGGCCGAGGTCATCGACAGCGATCGCGCCCAGGCATTTCTCAACCATGGGCTTTGCCTCTTCGCTCAGCAGAAGTACGAGGAGGCGGATCTGCTGTTGACGCGCGCGACCGAGATCGACAAGGACAACGCGTTCGCCTTCCTGAGTCTCGGCATCCTGAACATGCACTACCTCGGCAAGAACCGGAAGGCGTTGTTCGCGTTCCAGCAGCACAAGAGCGTCGGTGGCGAGGACAAGCGGGTCGCGGGCTGGATCAAGAAGCTCGCCGGCAAGTGAAACTCGCGGGCTAGAACTTCTGGGCGCGGAAGTCGGCTTCAATGTCCCTCGTCTTCCGGAAGATGAGCTTCTGGATGAAGTGGTCGGCGATGTTCTTGCCGGCGAGGGTATTGCGGATGTAGTCGACGAACTGTCCCTCCTGGACCTTGTTCCCGTCGGTCGTCGACTTCGTGTCTTCGCGATAGTGCAGCATGTAGTAGAAGAACATGCCCAGCTCGATGAAGTGCTGGTCCATCTTGGAACCCATCGAGTCGACGTTGCGGGAGAGCAGGATGCGGATCGGTATCAGCGTATTGGCCTTCTTGTATCGAGCCAACTCGGATGCAGCCCACTTCCAGTCCCAGTACAGCGAGAAGTAGGAGCACAGTCCTTCCTGCACCCATGCCCGCGCCTGGGAATTGGGGTACGCGCGATCGATGAACTGGTGCACCAGGCTGTGCGTCGCGAGGATCTTGACGTACTGAGCGTTCGGTTGATTCAGCACGACAACCGGTTTGCCGGTCGAGCCCTGAGAGAAGTGGCTCGCGTAGTTCGAGGAGTGTGCGTCGCCGCCGCCGGAAGTGCCGATCTGGTTGTAGTTCGCCACGTCCGGCACGATCCACACGGGCATCGGGTGCGGCCACGTGAAGTCCGGCTTGATCAACCCCTGGATCAGCGGCGCCATCTGGTCGAAGCTCTTGGCGAGTGCCTTGGCCTGCGCGTAGCTTTCGGTGGTCTTGACGACGTAGTACTTGGAGGTCGTCGTCCAGGCCGTGGCCCATGGGCGAACCACGTGGAGTTTCGTGGTCTTCTGCAGCTCGGCCTGGGCTTTCGCGAGCACGCGATCCATCAGCTTCTCGTAGGCGCCGTCTGATGTCGCAGACGGTTGGTGCGAGATCAGGATCGGGAGCGCCAGCGCGAAAAACAGTGGTCTCATGGCTCCGGATGATAGCGCGGCGCCGAGAAAAAAGGGCCCGACCGATCGGTCGGGCTCTAACTGTCAGGGACCTGGCGCTCAGCGCAGTGGTGAATGGGCGGTCATCTCCACCGGAGGGCTTCGAAGATGGCGACTGATGCATCGTCGAGATGTGGTGGGGACAACCGCCCGATCAGCCACTGAAACTCCGCATCCGACTTGGTGCGGATGAGCTCAATCGCTTCGTCGTTCTCCGTGGTGTCAGATGGCATCAGCGCTGAGCGCCCGATTCACACGAGGTCGGGGTTTGGCCATGTGCTTCTTCCGTGGGTTACGCACAGCATTAACCAGAACCGTCAAGTTTTGAAGCCGTCGGCGATCCGCGTCGGAATCACGACGCGCACGGCGGCGCTGACGTGAATCACGATGCCAATGGCACACTCGTCAGGCGTCGCGTGACGACGGGTTGACACCGCTTACTTTGTATTGTAAAGTTAACATGGGCCAATTCAAATATCGGCTGTAGACCCCTGGAAACGGCCACAAGCGCTCGGGCTGGACTGGGCGGGCAAACCTGGACACGACGGCACGACTGAATGCGGCAACTCCTCCTCGACATCGATCGACTCCTCCGCGGGCGCTACACGAAGCCCGAAGATCTTCGGGCTGGCAAGCTCTCGCTTCCCGCGCGCGCGCTGATTTTCGGCAGCTTGATTCTCGGTAGCTCCTACGGTCTCTTCATGGGGATCTACGGTGCGACGCGACCGGATGACCCCACGGTCATGCAGCTGTTCGCGACGACAGCCAAGGTCCCGCTGTTGTTCCTGCTCACGCTCGTCGTCACCTTTCCGTCTCTCTACGTGCTGTCCGCCCTCGCGGGCAGCCGGTTGAAGTTCCAGGAGACGCTTCGCCTTCTCCTCGCTGCGATCGCGATCAACCTCGCCTTGCTCGCGAGCCTCGGGCCGGTCGTCGGCTTCTTCACGCTGAGCACGCAGAGCTATCCGTTCATGATCGTTCTGAACGTGTTGTTCTTTGGGGTGTCCGGGATCGTGGGGCTCGCGTTCCTCCGGCGAGCGCTCCGGCACGTCTTCGCTCCGAAACTTCCAACGGCGATCGAGCCGGTGGATGCTGCCACGCAACTGGCGAACTTGCCGTCGCACCGGCGAAGCGACATGGGCTTGAGCGTGTTTCGCGGATGGCTTGTCGTCTACGGCGTCGTGGGCGCGCAGATGGGGTGGGTCCTGCGCCCGTTCGTCGGATCGCCGGACCTCCCGTTCACCCTGTTCCGCGAACGCGAGTCGAACTTCCTCGAGGGATTTTTCAACGCCCTGCTCCGCCTCTTCTCGTGAGGCGAGAGCGCCCGTCATGAAGTTGGTCGCGTGCGCGGATGCTCTACTCAAGGCCGATGCACCGGAGCGACTCGTCGCAGAGGTGCCGGGACGACGCCTGGTCCTGATGCTCATCGTCGCGGGGTTCTTCTACGGCGCGGTTATGGGCAGCTCTACGCTGCGACCGCTACAGGTGCTCTACTCCGGTCTGAAGGTACCGATCTTGCTCTCGGCATCTTCGCTGGTCTGCTTGCCCAACTTCTTCGTCGTGAACACGATTCTCGGACTCCGCGAAGACTTTCCGACGGTGGTGCGCGGCCTCGTCAGCACACAGCTGACGATGGCCTTGGTGCTCGCCAGCCTCTCTCCGCTGACGGCGGTCGCGTACCTTTCATCCGGCGACTACCACTTTGCGGTCGTGTTCAACGGGTTGATGTTCTTCGTCGCATCAGTCGTGAGTCACGTCCAACTCGGACGTGTCTACGCTCCGCTGATCCGCGAGCGACCACGTCACAGAGTGTGCAAGGTAGTCTGGCTCACGCTGTACATCTTTGTCACCATCCAGCTCGCCTGGATGTTGAGGCCGTTCATCGGTGCCCCGAGCCTCCCCCCGTCATTCTTCCGCGAAGGGATCTGGGACAACGCCTACGTCGTAGTGTTCCGCGACCTCTGGACCCTTCTGACGAAGTGAGGCTAGAATGGCCTCTCGCCCCAGGGTTTCCAGACGGGAGTGTCATGACCCAGAGACTTCTAGCGTTTCTCTGTTCCAGCCTGTTCGTGCTCGCCGCCGCCGAAAATGCTCCAGCCGGAGGCGACGAACGCGACACGGTCGTCCTCAAGACCGGCAAGGAGATCAAGTGTCGCGTCGTCCTCGAGTTGGACGATCGCATCGCGATTCTCCGCGGCACGCGCGTGAAGTGGATCGACCGCAAGAAGATCCGCAGCGTCGATTCGGTGTTTCGTTCCCTGCGCGGCATCCTGACGAAGTTCGACACCTCCGAGCACAAGCCCAAAGTGCTCATGGAGCTCGCGAAGGCCTGCGAGAAGGCCCAGCTTCCTCACGAAGCCAGGCTGTTCTACTGGAGTGTCGTCCTGCTCGACAAGAACCACGCAGCGGCCAACGAAGCGTTGGGGCACAAGCTCGCAGGCAAGGCCTGGCGCGTGCCCGTAGATGGCGCGTGGCGACCTCTCGAGTCCGCCGAGAAGGTCCGCGCGAAGTGGGGCAAGGCCTGGCGCATTCGCTCCGAGCACTTCGCATTGCGGACGGACTCCGGGTTGAAGATGGCGGTCCAGACGCTGCTCGAGCTGGAGAGTTTCTACAGGCACCTCTTCGACCTCTTCCAGGTCCCGCTAGAGCTTCGCGAGGTCACGATCCCGATCCAGGTGCACCTGTACCGCGAGTCCAAGAAGTTCCCGCGCCTGAGCAACAACGTCGACGCGTATTTCTCGATCGCCGACAACGTCTTGTTCACGTTCCTCGACGATCTCGGTCGTCCGTTGACGCTCTTCCATCAGGCGACCCACGCCACGATCTACAACCTCGGGGGTAGCAGTCGCGGTCGTCGCACCGAACTGCCTGGGTGGCTTTACGAAGGCTGGGCCGACTTCATGGAGGGGATCCTCGTTCCCGCCAAGAACGGTCGCCTCAAGCTGGACCTGACCAGGCGACTGGGACACCGGATCGGAAACCTGGCTGCGGAGAAGAAGCCCTACTCGCTGCGTCGCGTTCTCAACCTGCAGGAGACGGACTTCTCCGCATCGAGCAAGCAGCCTCTGAAGTACGCGCAGAGCTATGCCCTGTTCCTTTTCATGATGGAAGCCCAGAGCGAAAAGTACCTGCTGCGCTTCCTCGCCTATATGAAGAAGGCCCTCGCCGGGAAGGCGTCCGCGAGCGCGTTCCGCAACGTCTTCAAGAAGGACGTGAAGACGATCGAGAAGGGCCACCTCAAGATGAAATAGGCCTGGCTCAAGCGTGAACCGAAACCCCTTCCCATCTGTGATCGCGGTGGCGTTGTGCTCCGCGATCCTCTCGCGTGTCGGTGCCTCGAGGTTTCCGAAGCGATTCGGCGACGAGTAGCAGTTTCTCCGCCGACTCGAAGAAGGTCGCGATCTCGGGCGAGCACGGCCTGAAGGTATTCGATGTCGCGACGGGGAAGGTAGACCTCGGGACGTCCGCTGCCGATCTTCGGTTCGCGCCAGTCATCCATCTGTTGACGGGTTCGCGAGTGGTGGCCTCACGGTGGCGTAGCAAGGCGATCCTCTTCGATCTGACCGTCCGGGGCGAGTGCGGGCAGGGCGCGCGCAAGGTCATCGTGAAGCCGATCGCGTCGGAACTCGGGCTGCGGCATCTGGCGGGGGTGAGGCACAACCGCGCCATCGTTGACAAGCTGTCCGGCGGTCGCATCGGCTACATCCACGTCCCGAACACGGCGATCGATGGTCACCGCGAGCTCTTCAAGGGGTTCCGCCCGCTGTTCCGGGTGAAGGACGCGATGATCATCGATGACCGCTACGACGGTGGTGGTTGGATCCCGTCCGACATGGCGATGGCGCTTGGCCAACCGGTGTTGAGCAATTGGGTGCGTCGCGACAGCCAACTGAGCACGACACCGACCTTCGCCTTCGAAGGTCCGCGGGCGATGCCGATCAACGGCTACTCCTCATCGGGCGGCGACGCCTTCCCGTTCTACTTCCGCAAGCTCGGCCTCGGAAAACTGATCGGGAAGAAGACGTGGGGGGGGGCTCGTGGGCTACTCCGGGACGCCGCGCCTTCTCGACGGCGGTGGACTCGCCGTGCCGGCGTTCGCGTTCATCAACACGAAGGGAGGGTGGGATGTCGAGGCGGTCGGCGTTGCGCCCGATATCGAGGTCTTCGATGACCCGACGAAAATCCAGGCGGGCTCAGAGCCGATTCTCGAAGCGGCAGTGAAGCACCTGATGGAGGAGCTTCGCGAGAACCCGACCCGCACGCGACCGGCGCCGCCGACTGGGCCAAAACGCGACAAGTAGCGCTCACGGGCTTAAGTTCGGAGTTGGGAGTGTCGATGAATTCACCAACTCCGGTCGCCGCGGCTACCCCTGCCCACGCCGGCTCCGAGAGTGAAACGAGATGAGTACCCCCTGGAATCGGAAGCGTTCCAAGCTCCCCGCGCACATCCCGACGATGATCTCGTCGGAGGAGCAGCGGTACCTCTATTGGCTCACGCGCACGCATTGGCAGGATGTCGGTCATGTCGTCGAGATGGGGCCTTGGCTCGGCGGCAGTTCGTACTGCTTGTTGGAAGGCATGCAGGGTGGGAACTCGCACGGGCTGCATGTCTTCGACAACTTTGTGTGGCGGGAGTTCATGGGAGGGCGCGGTGGTCCGGAGCTTGCCGATGGCGAGTCCTTCGAGTCGCACTTCCGGATGAACCTCGCTCCTCACGCCGATCGGTTGACCGTGCACAATGCGTGGCTTCCCGACGAGGAAGCGCACGACGACCCGGAGCTCGCGGCGATTCGAGAGCCGATTCCCGCGGACGCGAAGATGGTGGCGTGGCAGGCGGACGAGCCGGTTGAGATCCTCTTCGTCGACGGCGCCAAGTCGTGGCGAGGACTGACGACCCTGCTGGCGACGTTCGTCGATGCGCTGATCCCGGACCGTTCGTTGCTCGTGTTCCAGGACTACAAATACTGGGGCGAGTACTGGGTCGCGGCGATCACGGAGATGCTGTCCGACACGCTCACCTTCGAACACCAGACTCGTGAGAACACCGTCACGTTCCGCGTGCGCGAGGGATTCGACCGCGCGCGGATCGAGTCGCTTCGGAGCTCCGAGGAATGTGCCGCCGACGAGCTTGGCCAGCTGCTGGAGAGCGCGGGCCGTCGGATCGGGGGACATGGTAGTGCGACCGACCAGATGATCGTGGAGTTGACCAAGGTCCGGATGCTGATCCACAAGAACGACCGGCAGCGAGCCGTGGAGACATTCCGGGACATCGAGTCGCGATGGCCCCTGTTGGGGAATGGCTACAACCTCGAAGCCGCGAGGCGGTGGTTGCAACGTACGAGCGGCGCCGCGCTCGTCCCCGCGGTACGCTCGAAGACGCGCGCGGCGACCGATCGGATTCTGAAGCCGCTTCGCCGCTGATAGACGCGCCGGCGGGACTATACTCCAGCGGTTCATCATGGATGGATTGCTGACAGCCACGGTCCCGTGGCTCCCCTGCACGCTCGTTCCCGTGCTCTTCGTATTGCTCGCACCACAAACCGGGCCGCGTGGACGCGCGTCGTTCGCCGCGTTGATGTGCTTGCTCGCCGTGGCGAGTCTCGTGGTCGCCGCGATCCAGTTCGGCGAGGCGAGGCAGCTCGACGTGATCAACCCGTTCATGAACCCTGACAAGGGCGCGCCGGTTCCGTTCGTCGTCGAGAGCGTGCGCGCTCCCGGTTGGCAGTGGCCCATCGTGGCGGCGGGGTTCCTCGCGCTCGCCGCAGTGCCGCTGTTTCTCATGCGTCGCCGCCCTCCCGCTGTGCCCTGTCCCGTCGTGTTCGGAAGCATGGTCACGGTGTGGACCTTCGCGGCGCGCCTGGCTCTGGAGAAGTCCGCCGCTCCCGAGGCGCTGACGTGGGCTATCGGCGTCTCGGTCCCGATGATGATCCTGCTGCCCTTCGTCGGGTGGTGGTCGGGCGCGAGTCGATTCTCGTTCGGGAAGTTCGCGCTCGTGTTGCTTCTGCTCGGGTTGGTGCAGCGGTCCTTGAT
>Ga0114996_10001824_pt1 | contig 28135 bp, 27 predicted proteins | sample ArcticOcean_MG_C_4_FD_87039 | JGI IMG/M metagenome (GOLD analysis project Ga0114996, IMG submission 87039) | Marine microbial communities from western Arctic Ocean - ArcticOcean_MG_CB4_134 | ecosystem: Environmental > Aquatic > Marine > Oceanic | place: Arctic Ocean: Canada Basin | collected... | reverse complement strand
ATGGCCATCGCTGAGCAATGCACCATCGATGGTCAGCTTGGTCATGGCGAAGTAGACACCGATGAGGAAGAGGATTGCACCGACGAAGGTCGTGTTGCGAAGCGCAGCCGCAGGGTCGCCGCCCTTGAATAGGCTCATCGAGAAGATGCCGAGGATGCTCGCCAGGTAGCCGATGGCGCCGAAGAGGATCGGCATCAGCACATAGGATGAGCCAAGGAAAATCTCAGCATTGGGGTCGTTCGCAGCCGCAGCGATGACCATCGCGGCGATGATGCTGCCGACGAAGGACTCGAAGATGTCCGCGCCCATGCCCGCGACGTCGCCGACGTTGTCGCCGACGTTGTCAGCGATCACACCGGGGTTACGGGGGTCATCCTCAGGGATGCCCGCCTCGACCTTGCCGACCAGGTCGGCACCGACGTCAGCCGCCTTGGTGTAGATGCCACCGCCCACGCGCGCGAAGAGCGCGATGGAGGAGGCGCCCATGCCGAAGCCGGCGATGGTGCCCACGGTGTTGAGATCCTGTCCGTACAAGAGGTACATCAGCGAGATGCCAGCGAGGCCGAGGCCACCGACGGCGAGTCCCATGACGGCACCGCCGTTGAAGGAGGTCTCCAAGGCCGCGGCCTGGCCACCGTCCGCCGCCGCCTGCGCGGTGCGTCCGTTGGCGCTGGTCGCCGACTTCATGCCGGAGAAGCCTGCCAGAACCGAGCAAGCCGCACCGATGATGAAGGCGACAGCGGTCTCTGTGCCGAGGCCGATGCTTCCACCGGCTGCGAGCAAAACAGCGACCACGACGACGAACATGGACAGCATGCGATACTCCGCGAACAGGAAGGCCATTGCGCCCTCCTGAATCTGTCCGGTGATCTTGGCCACCTTGGCATTCTCGATTTCGATTGAATTCACCTTGCGGAACAGCATGAAGGCGATGAGCAGGCCAAATAGACCTGCACCAACGCCCAACTGTCCGACCATCTGACTGTCCATTTCCATGTATCTCACCAATTGGGTTGCCCCGGCGACCTACGACCCCCATATAATCCTCAGGGAGGGCAAGATGGTCTCTGAAGGGCATTCTCAGGGCATGCAGAGTGCGGCGAAGGAGGCCAAGAGGTCGCCTCCATCATGGTCTTGGTCGAACGCGGCGTACTCAGATTCGTTCATGTCGCCGTCCGCCAACGCCTGCTCGATGACAGCTCTGCTGGCCTCGGGATGGAATTGCACACCCCATACTTGTCGTCCCGCCATCCGCATGCCCGCATTGATGCAATGCTTGGTCGAGATGACCTTGCGGGCGCCAGGTGGCAGCTTGGTGACGTGGTCCTGATGGGTGAACAATCCATGCTTGATCGGCGAGAGCAATGTGTCCATGCCGACCGAGAAGAGGGGGGTGACCGAATCGGTCCGTTCCGGGGTTCGCGATACCTCGCCGCCGAGCGCCTTGCACAGCAATTGATGGCCGAAGCAGATGCCGAGCACGGGAATGCCCGCCTCGACCGCGTCGGTGAGAAGCTTCGAGGCCTCATCCATCCACGGCTGCCAATCACTGACATTTGCGCGCGAACCACTGCAGACCACGGCGTCGGGAGCGAGTTCGCTGATCTCTGCTGGAGATTCGATTCGCTTGTAGGTGATTCCGTCGGCCTCCCATGTCTCTCGGTAGGCCTTCCGGTCGGTCAATTGAGGTGTGACCAAGAGGCATTCCGCAGGCGTGAATGGGGCCATGATCTCCGCATTTCCACCCTGGCCGAACGCCGGTCGTTCGACGAGAAGATCGAGCAATACGACGCGGGTCATGGGCTCCCGAAGGGGGCACGGGTTGAAAGCCCTGCTTCCTTCCGATACACCCATGGGAGAGGTAGATCGACAACTCATCCTCGAAAACGTCGGCCCGGTCCAAGCCGTGCTCGACGCCCACGATGGCGTGGTCAATGTGATCGACACGACCGATGGTATCATCATGATTGGACTGGAGGGTGGCTGCACCGGTTGTTCTAGCACGCCGATGACGGCGATGCAGATCTATTACGCCTTGATGAAGCTCCCTGAAGTAGAGGATGTCGTCTTCGTGAACGGGGAACTGCCAGCCTATATGCGCGCTTTCATCGATGATAAACTCAAGTCGGAGGCGTGAGCCGATGCGACGGGTGATCCTCGTCACCCTGCTTCTCCTATTCCTGCCAAGCGTCGCCGCTGAGGACAGTGATGGCGATGGGTACGAAGACCCGACCGCCGAGTTCAGCGTCTGGGATGGGGCCGATGCCTACCCGAACAATCCCGACATCCAAGACCCGGTCTTCTCCTCGGGTTGCGACCCGCCGGTCGCCACCCTCGACCTCGGTGAACCCGTCACATTCACCTGCACGGTGGCCAACGAGGGACCGGTCGATCTGAATGTCTTGATCGATGTCGAGGACGACACCCATCTGGCCAACCGATTCCAAGCCAATTACTACGACATCGCCACCAATGAGGTCCTGACGCTGAGGGTGACGATGGAAGGATTGTCCGAAGGCGTCGCGATGGCCCAATTGCGCATCTTCGGGCGGGCAAATGAATCGGCTCACGATCGGGTCGATCTGCCCGTCGAAGTGACTGGAGACACATGGGTCGGCCTGAACAGCCATAGCGAGGGCACACCGGCCCCCGATGTCTCCTGGCTTGCAGCGATCATCGACGATGTCGCCACCGCACTCTCCGACAACACCCCATGGGAATTCGACCGCGGGCGCGCAGGTGTGGTCGTCATGATCAGCGTCGGCCTGATGCTCGGCGCAATCAGGGTGACGCGGGCGCGCAAGGTCTGGGGTCGCAACATGACGAGTCGCGGCGCAAAAGTAGCGGCTCGCGATGCCCGCTTTGATTCAATGCGCAGCCGCACCACGCATGCACACCACGAGGACACCTCGATTCCCGAAAGTCCGAAGGCCCGCATCTCAAAGGACGAGACGGATTACACCCCGAAGCGGTTGCGGAAGTGAGTCACTCCTCTTCACGCGCCTCGCGATTCGCCTTCATGATCTGGTGCGGATTCATTCCTTGAGAAAGATTCTGCCCTTTCAGATTCAAGCGTGCGAGGAAGGCGAAGACGATGCACAAGAGCGCCAGCGGTTTCGGCAAATAGGTCGAACCCCAGATTGATCCGCCTTCCCAATCGAGCAGAATCAGTGCGCAAGCCGTGGCCAACGAGAGGACAAACATCAGCCATTGCGCTCGGTTCTCGGCGACATCATTGCGAGAGATTGTGGCGATCAGCACCCATAGCATCACGGTCAGACCACACAGTGTCTGACTCAGCGACTCAAGCATGGCTGACCGAGCCGTTCTCGGCACTTCAGCATGTGCCAAGGGTCAAGAGCATCGGGGCCACATCCGTCGCCATGGTCAGCGTCGCGGGTTGGAGTCTGCCCCGCCCGCGTCGGAATGGACCGCCCTTCCACTCAAAGTCAAACGTCATCACGGTGCTCGAACAGGTCGCCGTCCTGCTCGAATTAGAGGGCGCGAACGTCTTCAGGGTGCGCTCCTATCAGAATGCATCCAGAACGCTCGGAAGCCTCGAAGAGGATCTGTGGACGGTCACACAAGAAGGCCGCCTGACCGATGTCAAAGGCATCGGCAAGGGGATTGCCGGCCTCATCACCGAAGCGATGACCGAGGGCACCTGGGGCGACATCTCCAGTCTCTATGCCAGCGTGCCACCGGGCCTAATCCAGATGCTCGCCATCCCGGGACTCGGCCCGAAAAAAATCAAACTCTTCCACGAGGAACTCGGCATCGAATCGATTGAAGAATTGCGCGTCGCCGCCGAGGATGAACGCTTGAGAAATCTCGAGAGAATGGGTGCAAAATCAGAGGCAAAGGTGCTCGATGGCATCGCCTTGCTCGAACGATTCAGCGGACGACGACGCCTCGATGTGGGCTTGCTCTACGGCGAGGCGCTGGAAGCATCCATCGCCGAAATGAAGGGTGTGGAACGCACCCAGTTGGCCGGCTCAACCCGCCGAAGAAAGGAGACCATCGGCGATCTCGACATCGTCGCCGCCGTCAATCCCGCGGATGTCGCCTCGGTCACAGAACAAATCCTCGCCCTGCCCGGCATCGCCGATGTCAAGGGCGCGGGATCCTCCAAAGTCAGCATCATCCTCGGCACGGAATTCTTCGATTCGGGCATCCCATCCACCGGATTGGACGGGGGTGTCCTCGCCGCACTCGGCGGTGAGGCCTACGAGGAATTGGCCACCAACACGACCATCGATGCCCAGATTCGCATGGTGCCCCCACATGTATTCCCCTTCACACTGGCCTACTTCACCGGGTCGAAAGAACACAATGTCCGCCTGCGACAACGCGCACTCGACCGCGGGCTCCGCCTCAACGAATTCGGTTTATTCCCCGTCGATGCGGTGGGCGAACTGAAGGGGCTTGAAGCCGCAGAATTCTCACTTCCCGCCACAGAGGAAGCCGACATCTATCGGCATCTCGAACTCGATTACGTCCCACCCGAACTGCGCGAGGACACGGGAGAGATCGAAGCCTCGACCCTGCCGTCTCTGGTCGAGGCCTCCGCCCTCAAAGGCGCCTTCCACAACCACACGACGGCCAGCGATGGTGTCGCCTCCCTGGAACAGATGGCCCAAGCCGCCATCGACATGGGTTGGGAGTACCTCGGCATCGCCGACCACTCCCAAATCCTGCAGATCGCCAGTGGATTGAGTCCAGGCGAACTGCTCGAACAATCCGAATCGGTGCGGGCCCTGAACGAATCATGGGCGGATGAGAAGAAGGATTTCCGTCTCTTCCACGGCAGTGAATGTGACATCCTGCCCGACGGCACACTCGACTATACCGCCGCCGAACGCGCCTGCCTCGACCACGTCGTCGGCAGCGTCCACCAACTACCGACCTGGATGAAGCGGGACGAGGATGAGAATACCGCAGCCCTCATCCACGCCGTCGAACAAGATGACCTCACCATCCTCGGACATCCCACGGGCCGCATCCTCGGTGGCCGGGACGGCTTCGAGGTCGACATGCATGCTGTGCTGCGCCGCATGGGCGAATTGAACGCCGAAGGCGAACTGAAAGTGGTTGAAATCAATGCCAGCCCCTACCGGCTCGACCTCGACTGGCGCTTCTGCAAATTCGCAAAAGAACAGGGTGTGCCCGTCGCCATCAACCCCGATGCCCACTCCACACAAGGCCTGAAGGATGTCTGGTTCGGCACCCAAATCGCGCGCAAAGGTTGGCTCGAAGCCACCGACATCCTCAACTGCCGCAGCGGCGCGGACTTGGAACGACTGCTCTGGTGAGACCGATGCGTGCGGAAGGGATTGCACTGATGGTCCGCAGCGGGCTGGGGTTCGTCGGCATCCTGCTCCTCCTTTTCCTCTACTTCGGCACCGGGGCCGAGCGCGCGCCCATCGGTCTGCTCATCGGCGTCACACTCGGTGGCCTCGCCGGCCTGTGGTGGGTGGAATTACAGGTCCAAAAAGCACTCACCAAAGCCAAGGAGGCACGCTGAATGGGACTCGGAAAAGCCAGCGTCTTCGCCATCTTCGCCATGTTTCCAGGCGCCCTGCTCTCGCTCTTCGCCTACATGTTGATCGGCGCGCCCGAAACATGGTCAGGATGGATGGCCATCCCCTGCTATGGTCCATTCTTCGGCTGCGTCGGCGTCGGCATCTGGCTCGGGCTCGGCACCGATGAGGATGTGGAGTTGGAGGCATGAAGCGCGCCGAGAAGGCGCGCCGCATCGGTGCGCAACTCGACGCATTGTATCCAGAAACACCGGTCCCCTTGGACCACGACTCCGCCTACACATTGCTCGTCGCCGTGATGCTCTCCGCCCAGACCACGGACAAGAAAGTGAATCAGGTCACGCCGACCTTGTTCAGCAGAGCCTCGACCGAACAGGAGATGGCTCTACTTTCAGTGGCGGAAATTCAATCGATCATCCGAGAGATCGGCTTGGCCCCGACCAAGGCGAAGAATCTGCGCCGCATGGCCCTGCAAATCATCGAGGGTGGCGGCATGAAACCGGATTGGGAATTCCTCGAATCCCTCGCCGGTGTCGGCCACAAGACCGCCAGCGTGGTCATGGCACAATGGTACGGCATCCCCGCCTTCCCCGTCGATACCCACATCCATCGACTCGCCCAACGATGGGGACTCAGCGAAGGACGCAACGTCGTTCAGGTCGAGAAGGACCTGAAGGCGGTTTGGCCAAAGGGGACGTGGAATACGCGGCATCTGCAAATCATCTTCTTCGGTCGAGAACACTGTCCCGCTCGCAATCATGACCTCGCTGCCTGCCCGATCTGTGGCTGGGCTGCCACCCAGAAGCGAATCAGAGAGGAAGCCAAGCGTTGAAGCCGTGTAGCCCTTGGGCCGCCCATGGACAATCCCGTGACCCTTGAAGTGGGCGATGTCGCGCCCCTGTTCACCGCCACAGAGACCTATGGTGACACGATCTCTCTGGAGGCGCTGTTGGCCGATGGCAAGCGGGTCGTGCTCTACTTTTACCCCAAGGATTCCACCCCGGGTTGCACGATTCAGGCGGTCGAGTTCACCGGTTCCATCGAGTTGCTGACGGCGAACGACGTGGTCGTTCTCGGGGTGTCGAAAGGCAGCCAGAAGTCGCATGACAAGTTCTGCACCAAGCAATCGATCGCCTATCCATTGCTGTTGGACACCGACGGCGAATTGTTGGACCTCTACGGCGCCTGGCGTGAGAAGATGAACTATGGGCGCACCTTCCTCGGCATCGCGCGTTCCACATTTGTGATCGAGGCCGATGGCACCCTTTCTTATGCTGGCTATGGGGTCAAGGCGAAGGGACACGTCGGCCGAATCCTCAAGCATCTGGGCCTGGAGTGAGCGACGATGGCGGGTGGGATCCGACTCGACCTCGGTCAGGATTCTGTCGCGTGGGAACCGTGCTACATCGGCCAAGACTGCCAAATCGGTGCGGACGTCAGCGTGGGTTGTTTGGCCCATGTCGGTCGAAACGTGGTGCTTGGAGATGGTACGCGTGTGCAGGGTGGTGCCTATGTTGCGGATCTCAGTGTGCTCGGTGAGAATGTCTTCATCGGGCCGAATGCAACGCTTCTGAATGACAAGTATCCACCCTCGGATGACAGTGAGAAATGGACCCCTGTCATCGTTGAGTCCGGAGCCGTGATCGGCGGCGGGGCAACGATTCTTCCCGGTTTGACCATCCATGCGGATGCGGTGCTCGCCGCCGGTTCCGTGCTGACGAAAGACCTGCCCGCGGGCGAGGTCTGGGCTGGCAATCCGGCCAAGTACCTGATGACGCGTGCCGCCTATGAGGAGGCGCGCGGATGAGTGACAAGACGGTGGTTTGCGACTTCCTTCGCCGCTGTGTTCTCTATGCGGATGCGAGCATCAATCGCAAGAAAGATCGCGAGGAGAATGCGACCGAAATCGGTCGTTGGACCGCCTACCGGGATTTCACCGCCTATGCACTCTCGGAGGTTGAGCGAGGGGAGTTGGACGATTGGTTCGCCTCGGATGGCGAGGCCGATCGCATGCGCGCCTCCTTTCTTGGGGAATCGATGGGCAACGCGCGCAAGAATGTTGATGTCGACGCATTGGAGCATTCCGAACGGGCCGCGTGGCTGTCGGCTGTGATCGGGCCGCGCCCCGTGCTCTTGTTGTCGACCACGAATGGTGATGGTGTGCACAATCTATGCCCAGTGACTAGCGTGAGCCTGTTGTCAAATTCTCCACCTCTGCTGGGCGTTTCGCTGAGCCAGAACCGGGCCGGTCGCCCGCGTGATACCTTGGTGAATCTGGAGAATGGTTCCAAGGTCAGTGCGATGGTGCTGCCCGGTACTTGGGATGCTTCCCTGCTGGTCAATGAGACGGCTGAACCCCTCGCCCCCTCGAAGAGTGAATGGGATCGGCTCTCGGATGGACCCATCGAGAGTCCGAATGCCTTTCCGCCCGCCCACCCGATCAGTGCTGCGGTGCTGGAATGTGAGTTGGCTGAATTGCATCCGCTTCCCGATGCGGTGGCCACCCTCGCCATTCTGCGGGTCAAGAATTTGCTGCGGCCCGAGGTCGGAACCAAGCGCGAGATGCCGCCTGATGCGGAGACATGGCGGCCGCTGCTCGCACAATTTGGTCTGGATCGATTGACCAGCGGCCCGGATGGGGCGGCTTGGTCCTTCGAAGTGCGCAGCCACCGGTCCTAAGAGAGAATCGAGGAGCCGCCCAGTTCGTGGGTTTCGGTGTCGACCTTTGAGCCTCGGCCCGGGATCAACAAGATGCGCTGGTCGTCGTCGAGGCTGAAGACGGGCAGACCGACGTGGTTCGCCACATCCTGCACCTGTCGGGCGAGTGCTGCACGCTGGCTGTCCATGTGGGCAAGGCTGGCGAGGTCAACGATGTGGATGTCGCCCTGATTCAGGCGTGCGGCGATGCCGTCGAGCGGGAGGCGATGCATCTGGTCGGGTCGAACGTATCGCAGGCCGCGTTGCGGCAGGCCTTGGCGGGATGTCGCCCATTCTAGCCAGCGCTTCTCACCGAGGTCGTGGAAGACCATCTCGTGAACCGGGGTGCGCTCGACGGGGCGGACCGGTTTGGGAATGTGGATTGGTGGGCCGATCTCGACGACATCCTCTTCCTCGGGAAGTTCCGCCTCAAGCGGCTCCTCCTCTGGCGAATCGGGTAGGCTGGGCAGCCCGAAGAACTCGTACAGGCGCCTGCGCATGGAGCGGCCTCAGAAGTCGAGGTCCAAGTCTCCTTCGGCCGGCGCGGGGCTCGGCGAGGTGATTTCCGGCACCTTCGCCGCTTCCTGAGCCAACCATTGGCCACCGTAGTGGCCCCACTGCTCCTCGGTCCATCCGGGGGGCAATCCCTCGGCTGGAATCGGTGCGCTCTCGGCGGCGAGGGCTTCAACGGGTGCAGCGATGGCGACCGGTGCGGCCGGTGCGGCCGCTTCTACGGGCGCGACCGGGGGCGCTTCGAACATCGAGGCGGTTGGCGCGGCGAGCGGCGCGGCTTCCGGTGGTACGTCCAGTGAGGAGAGGTTGTCCCAGGGATCGGATGAGCCACCTCGCTTGCCCGTCATGACGAGGACACCGAGTAGGATGGCGAGAACCAGACCGAGCAGGATGACGACGAGGGTGACCCCGCCGTCCTCAAAGTCGAGGGATCCGAGTACTCCCTTGTCCTCGGCTTGAACCACCAAGGTCAGGTCCTGAGTAACAGTCTCAGTCTCATCGGATACCATCAGGCGGATGCCACGGCTGCCGGGTGTGTCGATGCTGATCCAGATCTCCATGCCGATCTCGTCGATGTCGTTGGCCGCATCGCCATCATCATCGGAGTCGACCGAGGTGTCGAGGTCCCATCGGTAGATGAGATCCTCCACATCCGATGGCGTATCGGTCGAGAGGTTCCCCGAAAGGCCGAACATCTCGTCGGTGACGGGGTTGTCATTGCTGACGTAAATGTCCGCCACGGGTTTGCGGTTGCGCACGGTGAAATTGACCGTTTGACTGGCGATGTCTCCATCATCATCGGTGACGTGGAAAATGACGCCATAGACGCCGGACTGGCCCCACTTGTGGTTCAGGGTCGCCCCTTCGATGTCGCAGTCATCATCGGCACTGCCGACGAGGTCCGAATCGATGGCGGGGTCGAGGTCCCAGCAGGCGACCAGACTGTCTATGTCGGAGGCTGTATCGGTGTATTCGATGGTGTAGAGCGTGCGTGAATCCTCCCACAGCGGCAGCGGGGTTTCGAAGGACTCGATGGTCGGGGCGACATTGTGGACGCGGACCCAGCCATTGATGACGCCACTGCTCTCTTCATCATCGTCGAAGACCTGTAGGGCAACGATGTGCAAGCCGGTCTCGGACCAGGTCACAGGGAGCACGGATTGTGGCCCGTGACCGACCTCGTGCCACGAGGGGTCAACATCGATGTCGGGCTGCCATTCCCAGCGCAAACTGTTCATGTCATTGGGTGAATCAGAGACGTGACCGACCAGTTCGAGGGGTTGGTCTTCGTCGACGTGCCAGACCTGCTGGGTATCGGGTGCGATTATCTCGCCGGCATCGGCCTCTCGGAGGTCGATCAGGCCGTCGTGGGGTGCGATGTTGGTGACGGTGACACTGTGGCTGACTTGGGTGGTCGCGCCGTCGTCATCGATGGCGCGGAACGACATCGTGAACTGACCTTCAATCTCTGGCGTGACCGTGCACGACTGGGTGACGAGCCCTTCCTCACAGGCGTAGGGTTGGCCGTTCACCGCTGCCGGCGGTTGCCATAGCATGGCGATCGGTGCCTCGGGGGTCAGGGTGTCCATGTCGCTGTTGTCCGCGGCGTTGAAGGTGACGGATTCTCCGACCATCAGGATGGTGACATCCGAGGCGAGGTTGACCACTGCGGGTCGATTGAGAATCGACATGACCATCGTCGTCGAGGCCGAATCGCCCTCGTCATCGACCACGGCCAAATTGACATCGTATGCACCGTCATCGGTCCAGAACCAATCGAGCAGGCAATCCATGGTCTCGTAGTGGATGATTGAGCCATCGGTAGTCTCGACATCGAAGATGCAGAGGGTGGTGCCGCCGTCCGGGTCGATGGATTGGCTGGCGTCGAGCGAGACGGTCTCATGGGTCAGCTTCGGGACGATATTGTACAGGACCGCGGCCGGCAGTCGTCCGATGAACAGGGAAAGAGTGTCCCAGTCATTCGAGCGGTTGGCATCGTTGGTCACCAAGGCATCGGGATCGACCTCGAAATCGAGCGAGACATCCCCGATCGATTGTGCGGTCGGGACGGTCCAAGAAACATCGACGCGGATCTCACTGAGCGCGCCGAGGCTCGGCACGGTCGTGCGTGCAGTGGTGCCATCGGGCGCTGTCACTTCCAACTCCGAGACCGGCGCTGTCAGGATGCCGAGGTTGCGAACGGGGACGCTGAAGGTCAGCGCATCGCCGGGGACGGCACTGTAGCCATCGAGTGGATTGAGCAGCGTTGAAACACCATCCCGAACCCGGGTCACACTGACGCCATTGGCGAAGGTCGCAAGGTCGACCTCGACCAGATTCTCGTCGAGGGTCAAGGTCGAGACGCCAATCTGGCCAGTGCTCGGCATCCAACCCATGATGCCATGGCTCGCATAATCGTACAAGGTTGGTGAGGGGTCGGTCTCGGATCCCGTGTCGAAGGTGAGGAAGGCCGACCCATTGGTCGCTGTCGTCACAGATTGCACGTCATCCATCGTCTCGTAGCGGAATTCGACGGTCTCTCCACCGACCGGCGTGCCGCCGGCATCTGTGACATTCAACCAGACCGAGAGGTTGGCATCCAAGGCCCATGCAGGGTACTCCAAATCGACCGAAATCAAGCGACTGCGGCTCGCTGGCGCATGGCTTGTCAACTTGAAGTCGATGACCAGACCGATGCTGTCCTCGATGTGTTTCCACGCATCGTTCTTGACCGCGGGACAATACCAATTGAATCCGGAGACCGCCCCGGTCGTCGCATTGGTGCCCGTCACGTTGTAGGCATTCGAGCAACCCGAATAACTCACGCCGGGATTGCCCGTGCCCATCACCGTGTACTGGGAGGTGGACGAGGTCGTATCATCCGCTGGCAAATCGAAATAATCCGAACTGCCCGACCACTGCACGGTCGAAGCGGTGGTCGAGATGTGGGCTTCTCCGACGATGAGAGGGAAATCATACTCCTCTCTGGCCGGCGAATAACTGGTGTCGATGTCGATGTCGGCAATCTCCAACCCGTTCGGATAGATAATCGAACCGAGGCCGCCAGGGTAGAATTTGACATAGAGGCTCATCGTCTTGTGAACCATCCCCAAATCCGATGCTCGAATCGTGTCTTCCGCGTCATAATCCACGGTCAGCGGACCGGTATACCCATCCAAGGTCGCCTGGCCAGAAAAGGCCCCAGAGGACAGGACAGTGTAGAGCACCGATTGGTGATTGTCGACCACATCGGTTGTGATGGAATCGACGGTCATCGTCATCGGTCCGGTCAGCGAGTTGACCGAGGCGGAGACGCCGCCGGATGCGATGAGGCCGGCGACATCGAAGGAGCCGTCATAACCCCAAGAATCACCGACGCGCCAAGCCGGCACGTCGATCACGCCAGAGGTGCCGGACTCCATGTGAATGGATGTTGATTCCAATTCCTCCACCGGGGCAAACGGCGCGAAAATACCGAGAGTCAGGACGAGAACGATGAGCAATGGAACGATGTGTGAGCGGCCACCCATAGGGTGGCCACAGGGACCACCTCACTTCAAAGGATGGTCAGGCGGAGCGCACTGACCAACGTGACCGACCACATCCAGAATGCCATCACACGCCGCGTCAAATCTGTCGGGGGCCTCCAGCCGGTCACGGCCTCAGTCATCTCTTTGACGAACCAGCCTTCCTCGTGGTCCTCAATCGCGTCGACCTGCAGAATCTGGTTCTCCCACTTGGTGAAGATGCATCTGCGCTCATTGAACCGCCAGTGCAGGCGGGTCGCCGGCACGAGCACGACGTGAATCCACCACGCGATGCGCCAAGGCAAGGCCCAACCGAACATGATGAACACCATGATCAACAGATGTGAGAGGCGGATGGATTTCGCCGTAAACCAGCGCCACATGAGATCACCCGAGCACGAAGAGCCGCAGCGCGCATCCTGCAAGACTCGCGTATGAGATCGCATAGGACAATTTCGAGGCTGTGGCGAATGTGATGGTGATGCCGACCAATCCGAACAGGCTGACCAAGAATGAACCTTGATCGACACTGCCCGCATCGGGATGACCGCGCAGCGCCATCTCCCAAGTCCGCAGAATGCAAACGTCCGCGACCTGCCAATGCAGCACCATGGCCGGGATGAAGAAGAGCGCGAACCACAGCACGCCATCCCATGGCATGGCCCATGCGATGCTGACGAAAACCGAGGTCATCACGTGCAGGCCATAGACCAAATCCGCGACCCGAAGCCGCAGTGCGCCGACATCCTCCATGCGATGCGGAGCCGGTCCCATCGCATGGGTTTAACCCCCGAATCCACGTTCACTTTCAGCCCAATTTCGGCCCCGATTTCCAACGGTGGCCCAAGTCCAAGCATCAAGCATCTGACGAACGCGCCGACCGACGCTAAAAGCAAGATCTGGCGAGACGAGGCGAAGGGTCGCGCGGTGGCAAAGCCACCGCTGAAATCGATTGAAATCGCGGCCCTTCGCTGAAGCTCTCGCCTCCAATCGATACGATTGTATCAGAGGAGGTCGGCGAGTTCGTCTTTGATGATCTCGACGGCCTCAAGGATCTCGTCCTTGTGGCGCGCGCCGGTGATGACCATCTTGCCGCTGCCGAAGATGAGGCAGACGACCTTCGGGTAGTCCAGGCGATAGATGAGACCGGGGAATTGCTCGGGCTCGTACTCGACCTTGTCGAAGGGCAGGTGGAAGGTCAGGTGGTTGAGGTTGAGCTTTCGCGGCACGCCGGCCTGAGGCTCGTCGGTCCACTTGTCGCGGCCGTCGTAGTCCTCGGGGTAGTGCAGAGCGTAGGTGGCGACCATGTTCTGAACTTCGATCTCGACGTCCTTGAGGTCCCATGTGTCGATACCCGCGGCGCGCAGGTCACCGATCATGCGCTCGATGCCGGTGTGGATGTTGTCTTCGTTCTTGCCGCCAGTGCACACAGCACGGCCGGAGCGGAACATGAGGATGGCGAGTTTGGGGTCGACCACGCGGTAGACCACACCGGGGAACTGCTCGGGTTCATACTCACAGTTCAGCTGGATCGCGATGTCCGGGAGGTTCAATTCTTCTGCGACGCGGGTGGAAGCGACGACGTTGACGACGGTGAGGCGCTCCTCATCGGTCGACATCGGCTTCTCGTCCTTCGCCAGTGCCTTCTCGTCCTTCACCAATGCCTTCTCGTCCTTCACCAATGCCTTCTCTTCCTTCTTCGCCTTTTTCGCCATGGGCGTCGCGACCCGCGGGGGGTATTTAAAGAACCACCCGCGACCACTTATAATGGAAAATCGTGAATTGCCTCGCAGTCAATCGTTCTCGATGTGAACGCCGGGCGCACCGAGGCGAGAGACCAGTGTTCGCCCGCCTGCGAGTTCGATCGCCTCGGCGGTTCGCCGCGGTTCGGTGGTCAATGCGATCATGCATCCGCCGCCGCCGGCGCCGGTCAATTTGGCGCCGAGACTGGTCGGTAGGGCGGCATCGACCATGCGGTCGAGATCCGCATCGGAGACGCCGAGTCCTTGGAGAAGTCGGTGACACTCGTTCATGGCGATGCCGATCGCCTGGAGATTGCCGAGGCTGAGTGCGGTGACGCCGGCCCGCGTGACGTTGCCCATGCGTTCGATATCCGCCATCTTTTCGGGATGGTTCTCGAGCAGTCTCGCCACCTTGGCGACCATCGTCCCGGTCGGCCCTGGACGGCCCGTGAAACCGACGACGATGCTCGCTTCAGCGAGGCTCTCTGGCAGGTCGATTTGGTGCACCTCCCACGAGCGTCGTTCACCGTCGATGCGCAGTTCGCGGGTGTATTTCCAATCCGCGCCCGCCTCCTTCTTGTCGGAGACGAGCACCGCACCACCGAGGGTGACCGTCGAGGTATCGATGGGACTGGCCCGGCCACCCTGTGCGGCGGCTTCTGCGAGGTGGGCGGTGGTGGCGATGCCCGAGAGGGGGAGTTCCTCTGTGCCTTGGAGGTGGAGGAGGCCGGCAGCGAAGGCCGAACAGATCGCGGCGCTGGAGCCGAGGCCCGCGGCGCCGAACAACTCACTGTCCACCGCCATCGCGAGTGGGGCGCCGCCGCGCTCGGTCCAGACCTGCTTGCGCACGGCATCCATGTGGGGATGTCGATGCTTGTCGAAGACCATGCCATCGATCGACCAGCCGGATTCGGTCGCATCCAATGTGACCCGGACCCTTGCATCGATAGCCACGGCGACCGCCGGCTGACCATAGACGACCGCGTGCTCCCCGAACAGGATGCACTTGCCCGGTGCACTGGCGACGACCATGGCCGTGGCGTGCGGTCCGGCCCTCATATCGGTTATCCCACATGGGTAGGGCGCGGTGCAAAGTTGAAAGTCGGGGTTCGGGTGGGCGAACTGCCCGAGGTGTGCCCATGGAAGAAGAGACCGACTTCGACGTCATCGTGATTGGGGCTGGTTTCGCCGGCGCCGCCACCGCATTCCAATTGCTGAAGGAGGGCATCGAAGGGGAACGCATCCTCGTCGTCGAGCGCGGTGAGCCAATCGGTGGCAAGAACATGACCGGCGGCATTCTGTGGGGCCGTGAACTCGACGCATTCACTGATTACATCGGCAACTGGGAGATGGATTGTCCCGGCATCGAGCGCTGTATCAATCACAAGAAGGTCGGATTCCTCTCCAATGAGGACGCCGTGTTCATCGAGGGACGCTTCGCCTCCTGGGATGGTACCGGTGGTACCGAAGAGCCCAGCGAGCGTTCCTCTTGGTCCGTGCTGCGCGCCAAGACAGACGCGTGGCTGGCCGAGAAGATGGAGGAGGCCGGCATCTTCGTGATGGGCGGCATCAAAATTGACCAACTCAACATCGAGGGCTTGGACCACGGCGCCTATGATGCCCGTGACCTGACCGACCCCTCGGAGGATTCAGGCAAAGGCGCGGCCCAGAAGTGGAAGGTCGACAATCTGCCGAAGGAATTGGTCGACAAGGTACGCAACGGCACCATCTCTGGCATCGTCCAAGATGGCGAGGTGATGACGGCCAAGGTTGTCGTCATCGCCGAGGGCACAAACTCCGTGCTCACCCGCGCCTATCACTTCGATTCCATGCTGCATGCACAGTCCAAGGACGACATGCTCCTCGGCATCAAGGAGGTCATCCATCTCGGCAAAGAGCGCATCGACGAGCGCTTCAACTGCTTCCCCGGCGATGATGAGCGACCGCCGAGTGGCATGGCGATGGAACTCGCCCTCTCCCTCTACAGGGAGATGGCGGAGGAAGCCTGGGAAAAATATCCCGCGACGAAGGGATTGTACCCGCGCTGTGGCGGGTTCTTCTACACCAACGAAGACACCGTGTCCTGCGGCATCATCGTGCAACTCAAGTCACTCCCCGAGGGACTTCACACCTACGATTTGTATGAGGCCTTCAAGGCCCATCCGGCCATCGCTGCACTCATCCAAGGTGGCGAGGCGATCGAGTATGGTGGCCACCTCTGTCCCGAGTATGGACTGCACCGCATGCCGCACCGCTTCACCCGGGATGGTGCGCTCGTGGTCGGCGACGCCGCTGGTCTCGTCTTCGCCAACGGCATGCAGATTCAGGGCATGAATAACGCGCTCCACTCCGGCAAACTCGCCGGCAAAGCGATCGCGCACTGCATCGCCAAGGGCGATGTCTCGGCAAAGGCACTCGACGCCACCTACACCAAGTCGCTGAAGGCATCCTACATATTCCGCGACCTGGAGCGATTCGAACCCGCGACCAAATTCCTCAACCACCCGGCCAACTTCACCTGGCTGCCAGAACTCATCGGCAAGACCGCCAACCGTGTCTTCCGTGAAATCGGCGAGGAGAAGGTACCGGCTGAGAAGGTCTTCTTCGGTGTGCGCAAGGAATTGCGCAAGCGCAACAAGGCCAACAAGAAGGGCATGGGTCTATTCAGCCTCGCCCGGCTCGGTCTACTGGGGAGAAAGCTCTGAGGAGGTGGCATCATGACTGAATCAACGCAAATCGGACTCTTCACCTACGATGTCAAGAACGGCCTCGGTCTCATCGCCTACAATGTCGATGACCACGAGCATGCCCACATCATCGTCGATACGAAAAAGTGCGACGATTGCAGCCACATGATGTGTGTATGGGGCTGTCCGGCCCAGTGCTACAACTATCGCGATCAAGGACTCGAGGAGATGAAATTCCAGGTCGAGGACTGTGTCGAGTGCGGCACCTGCTACATCATGTGCGACCAAGGTGCCGTCAGTTGGAACCACCCACGTGGTGGATTCGGCATCACCTATGCTCAAGGTTGATCCAGTCGATGGTATCCTTCAGCGTCTCGTCGATGGGACGCGGATTCCAGCCGAGTGCTCGCAACTTGCTGTTGTCCATGTAGGAATCTCCGCTGCGCATGTTTCGAACCACGGGCAGGGTAATCGTGCGCTTCTTGCCGAAGAGTCCGAAGAACCAATCCATGCCGAGATTGAGGTAGACGATGAGCCATGGTGCCGTGAATTTTGGTGTCTTGGCTTTCGGATGAATCGCTTTGATGCGGCGGCCGACATCCATCATCATCAGGGTCTCTGTGCTGGTGATGTGACGGCCTTCGGTGTCGGCCTCGAAAACGATGCGGTGGGCGCTGGCGACATCGCGGACATCGACGATGCCGAAGGTAATCTTCGGGGCGGCGGGATAGGCGCCCTTGAGCATGTTTTGGACCACCTCAGTCGAGGGGGTGTGGCGGGCGAAATGGGGGCCGAGGACCATGCTTGGATTGATGACGCGGAGATCGAGATTCAGTTCTTCTGCGAGCGACCAAGCGCGCTTCTCCGACTCGACCTTCGCATAGGTGTAGGGCAGGGAGAAATTCGTCTGCCAATCAGCTTCTGTCTTCGGCCGGCCGGCGGGCAGGCCGCCGATGGCGGCGACGCTCGAGGTGTAGACCACGCGGGTGATGCCGGCTGCGGCTGCGGCGCGCAGCGGGTTGAGCGTGCCGATGATGGAGGGGTCGATGACCTCCTCCTGTGGGTTCTTGGATTCGGTCTGATAGACCGCGGCGGTCTGGAACAATCCGTCCCACTCACCCTCGAAGACAGCAGCCCAACAATCGGCATCCATCAGATCCGCGTTGACCAGTTCGAGCCGGTCGTGTTTGGGCAGGTGTGCCGTCTTTTTCGGGTCGTTCACATCGCGGACCGTCGCCCGGACGTGATAGCCGTGTTCGAGCAGTTCGAGACACAGGGCAGTGCCCACGTGTCCGTTGGCGCCGGTGAGGATGACTCTCGGGCTCATGGCGGTGGATGGCCTCATCGGATTTATCACCCTGTGTCCATAGCCACGGCCCGATGACGCTGCACGTCTATGACACGCGCACCCGTGAAAAGCGGCAATTCGAGACCGCCCGCACGGGTGAGGTCGACATGTATGTCTGTGGCATCACGCCGTATTCTCCCTCTCATTTGGGCCATGCGCGCTGTTACATTGCCTTCGACTTGATCCATCGCTGGCTGGAAGCCAGCGGGTGGACGGTGAACTACGTTCAGAACTTCACCGATATCGATGACAAGATCATCCACCAAGCGAATGAGGAGGGCATCGATTTCCTCGAGGTGGCCGAGCGCAACATCGCGGACTATTATGCCGCGATGGATGCCCTGAATGTGCTGCGCGCCGACCATTATCCAAGGGTGACCGAAGTGGTGCCCGAAATCATCGAGATGGTCACGACTCTGATCGACAAAGAACACGCCTACGTGTCCGAGGACGGCGTCTGGTTCTCGATCGCTTCCGCGCCTGAAAAGTACGGCTTGTTGACCGGCCAATCCATCGATGCGGTTCGCGAAGGGGCTGGAGGCCGTGTCTCGGATTCAGGCAAGCGCGACCACAAGGATTTCGCCTTGTGGAAATTGAGCAAACCGGGTGAACCCAGTTGGGATTCGCCTTGGGGTGCAGGCCGGCCCGGCTGGCATATCGAGTGCAGTGCGATGAGCCTGAAACACTTCGGTGAGCAGTTCGACATCCACGGTGGTGGCCACGACCTGCGCTTCCCGCATCACGAGGCGGAGATCTTCCAATCCGAATGCTGCACTGGAAAGTCGCCACTCGTCCAGTATTGGATGCACAATGGATTCGTCAACATTGATGGGGAGAAGATGTCGAAGTCACTCGGCAATTTCTGGACCATCACCGATGTGATGGAGACCTACGACCCTCTCGTGCTTCGCCACGCCCTGCTCAATGCCCATTATCGGTCTCCCATTGACCTCACAGAGCAATTGCTCGAGGATGCGAAGGGGCATCAATCGCGTTTGGTCGCTGTGTATGGCCATGCGCTGGTCGTGTTGGAACAGTCGAAGAAGGCGGGCGTGTCCGAGCCGGTCAAACTCCCGCAACCCGATCTTTCGAGTTCGGATTTCATGACCTCAAAGCTCGGGCTTCTGGAGAAGTTGCTGACCAAAGCAGCCATCGCCATGGATGATGATTTCAACAGCCGAAATGCACTGGCCAAGGTGATCAATGGTGCCAGATTGATCCCGCAGGTTCTCAACTCCGAAGACATCGATGAGGCCGACACCGCCGCCTTTGCCGCCTATGCTGTGGATTGGTTGTCGGAATTCGCGGGCCTCGTGCTCGGACTGTTGCCGGACAAGGACGTGGCGATGGCCGTGCACGACCCGAGTTTGGACCCCGCTCGCCAGGCGGTCAAAGATGAGGTCGAGGCGTTATTGGCGCGGCGCGCCATCGCCCGCGGTGCCAAGGATTGGGAGAGTGCCGATGAAATTCGCGATGCGCTCGCCGCCATGGGTGTGACCGTTCAGGACACGCCCGATGGCGTGGTCTGGTCACTCGAGTCCTGATTCTTCCTCGACCTCATCCTCTGCCTCACGCATCAGCGCGAGGGCGAATGCCACCGAGGCGATGGTGATGAGCCCCAAGGCAGCGATGCCGGCATAGACCAAGGTCAAGTCGGAGGTTTCGGCCTCCTTCGCCTGCTTCTCGGGGTCCGGCTCTGCATTGGGGTCAGGGTCGGGGTCGGGATCGGGGTCGGGGTCGGGGTCGGGGTCTGGGTCGGGGTCAGGGTCAGGGTCGGGGTCGGGGTCAGGGCCCGGGTCTGTGGGGTCTCGATCATCGGGTGTCCATTCGACGTCCAAGCCGCGGTCGTAGTAGGCGCTGTACAGATCGATGGTGCCGGCCTGATTGAAGCCGGCGCTGCCGTTGAGTCGGTCGAAGTAGCGATCGTCACCCCAGGTGAAGATGCTGTCGAGGCCGATCGAATCGAGTCCCGGCCATTTGTCATCGGCCCAGATGGTGAATTCCGCGAGGTCCATGTCTTCGGCGGCACCGAAATTCGCGTGCATGTCGGCCTTGTTGAATTCGAGCGCCATCTCGAGTCCAGCCTCGATATCGGCCCAACTCTGTTCGCCATCGTCGACGCCCATGAAGGTGACATCGAGTGCCTTGGTCATGCCATTCCAGGTGATGACCTCCTTGTCATCACCGTTGAGTTCTGTCATCAGATCCACATCCCCGTAGATCGGCAGGCCGCCGACCACGGTGAGAGCGATATCGGGGTCGATGGCCTCGATTAGATTGCGGTAGGGATTTCCGTGGAAGGAATCCACGACCATCAGATCCGCGGCAAGGCCCGGTTCGATGCGACCGACGTCGTTGGTCCAGCCGATGCCGTCGACGACGTTGGTCGTTACCATCTCGACCTGTTCGAAATCGGTGAAGATGTCACCCATGCGGTTCTCATCGAGCCAATCGGCCATCTTCATCTCGTGCAGGGGAGATTTGGTGCCAGAGGGAGACCAGTCCGGTGCGAGCAGAATGTTGACGCCCGCGGCCTTGGCCGCGGCGACATCCGCGGTTTGGCCGTAGAGCAGAAGATTGGAGGTCGGTGACCAGATCAAGCTGGCACCGACCGCGCCCATCTGTTGGTATTCATTGGCGCCGAGCGGCACACCGTGCACCAGATTCAACTCGGGCACGAGCAGATCGTTGTCGACCAATATTTGGAATTCATTGAGGCTGCTCGAGTCCGTGCCTTCTGAGAGATGCAGGAACCATGCATCGAGGGTGCGCGCCGCGCTGCCGGTTTTGATGTGGTTGCCGACATAATCGGATTCCAATTCGGTGACCTTGGTGTGCATCTGGTCGCGGCCGAAATTGTTGTGTTCCATGTTGCGCGCAAGGACCCATGTATAGGCTGAATCATCGGTTGTGGGATTGCCTTGGACGGCGGTCGTGCCGCCGACGATGGACTTCATCTCGGCATGTTTGAGCGCTTCAATCTCCATGTTCCAATACGAACCCGATGAGAGGAGTGTCTTGGCCCATGTCACCTCGCCCTTGTAATCGGGGTGATTTTTCCACTGGTAGCGGTTGTCGTAGACATTGCTGCCGATGTCCCACAGGGGGACGGTGTTGTAGTGAATGTGATTGTGGGCATCGAGCAGGCCGGGATAGATCGTGCCACCCGTGTCGACGACCTGAATGTCTTGATGGGCGGCCGGAATGGTATCACCGGACCAGACGGCGGCGATGAGGCCGTCGCGAATGAGGACGCCGCCGGTTTCGAAGACGGCAGATTCACTGGTCATCGTGACGATGCGGCCGGTCAGGATGTATTCTCCATCGTGACGGGTTTCAGACATCGAGTAGCAATTCCCACCCGGGCCGGGACCGGTCCAATCACCGGGCGCAGCCACACCGGGTGAAGGCCCATCGAAATCCTTGATGAAACTGCCATTATCCACCAGCGCATAGGGTACATCCCACCACGAATCTTCGGCTTCATAGGACATCGAGTGGACGTGATCGCCCCAGCTATTCTGCAGGTTGACGGAGTCGGCATCCCAATAATCCAACTCAATTCGCGTGTTGTCGCGGAAGAAGGCCATGCGCGCGCCGGCTTCGAGGGTGGTGTTCCAACCGATCGCGCAGGGTGCGCTGCCGGAGCCGAGGGTGTCGTCGAGTCGCCAATTCGAGATGTCGACCGCGGCATCGGTCGGATTCCACAACTCGATGTATTGATCCGAATTGGAACCGAAGTAGCCGTCTCCATTCCAATCCGTGCCGTTGTAGTCCTCGCCGGAAGAACTGACGAGCACCTCGGTGATGACGACGTGTGTCGGGGGCCAAACCGTTGCCTCGTCGGATGCGCTGACCGGCATCGGAAGGGGCATCGTGCTCAGCAGCAGCAGGGCGCACAGCAGAAGGGGGAGTCGGGGGCGCATCGAGCGGTCGCTCAACGTGAGCGGGACATAAGCACCACCCTGTTCAAGACACCCGCACGATTTGCGAGGGGTGCAAGCCGATCTCGATGAAATCCCTGTGATTTGCCGTCCACAATTGGTCGGCCTCGCGCGCGAAGGGGAGAAATATGCGCGCGCACACGGCAGGTCGATGCCCGAGCCCCGCTTCGACGCCAAGGCGATGTCGATTTGTCTCGGCATCCTGTTGTTGCTGGCGAGCATCGTCACGGCGATGAACTGGATCGGCGGGGATGACGACGCGACACCCGAGGTTCTACGCGACCCAATCTTCGACCAATTCGTCCAAATCGATTTCGTACCACACGACGATCCACGCAAGTTCAACACGACCGACCTCGGCATCAATTACACGACAGAGTATGATTGGGCGGTCTTCGGCAACGAGGAGGGCGGCAACTGCTGTGAGCATTATCTTGCGACCACCAAGGAAGGACTCATCCTCAACTTCGGCGGCGAATACCCGACCTGGAGCCCGGACCGCGGCCATACCTGGGAGGAATATCTGCCGAGCATCCTCGGTCAGGTGGGCTGCCGCGAGTGGAAGCCGACCGTACCGGGCCAAGAGGGACTGGGCGAGGGCAGCATCGTACAGGCGACCAATGGCGACATCATCAGCATGGGCTGGTTCCCCTATCCGTCCAACAGCGGCGCCGACCAATTCTACGCCTTCTTCTACGACAGTGCAGACGAGGAGTGGCAATGGTGCTACAATCGTACGCCCGAGCCCTTCTATGACCGCAGTTGGCAGGTCGAGGTCGTCGGACCGATCTCCGGTGGACTCTACGGCAGTGGACCTTGGGCCAGCCTCGTCATCTCGAACTTCTGGCATCAGGTCAGCAACATCGGCGGTCAGATCAGCACAGACGGTCTCAACTACGAATACTTCGACTTCCCCGACCGCGACGCGACCCTCGACGAGATGGAGGTCGATTTGACCGGCGGCGATCTTGGCGTCGAGTGGGACTTCACCAAGCCGCACAAGGAGATGCGTGCCTTCCCCGTGCCTTCCGGTGGCCTGTATTTCCCCAACTACTTCCTCAACGGTGACGATGCCTATGTCGATACAGGACTCAGATGGTGGAAGGGTGTGACGCTCGAAGGCAACTCCTTGCCGACCTCCTATTGCGCGATGGATGCGAGCAGCGCCCTGCACTGCCTCGAGAAGGTCGGCACCAACATCACCCACATGCTCTCTTGGGATGGCGGCGAGAACTTCACCCAGCACAACTACTCCTTCCCAGACGCGGACAATATCGAGGAATGGGAATGGCATAGCCAAGGAGAGAACGATCTCTTCGTCTTGGCCGTGCGCTACCAGCACACCGATGGGCTCGACCGCGACGTCGTTTACCACGCCCGCGAATACAGCCAGAATATCCACTCCGATCAGCTGACTCACATCGGACTCGGCGACCTCGACAGCACCAGTGGCGCGGGCGCGGACATTCGCTTCGACTTCGCCAGCATGGGCATCCTGCCCGACGGTGGCGCGGTCATCGCCTACCACGACTCCAGTGATGTCGACCCCCTGTTCGCCGTCGAACTCACCCTGCCAGTGTACGGACCGCCACAACCCTGAGGACACATCCATGCGCACCGCGACGGATGTCTTTGGCGAGTGGGCGATTGCCGGAAAGGACGCGGGCATGGAGACAGGACATGCGCCCGCGGTCCAAGCCATGCTCGCCGCAGCAGAGCCTCATCTTCCAGACAACTTCAGCGCCATCGATCTCGGCTGCGGAAATGGCTGGGTCGTGCGGCTCCTCGAAGCGATGGGCGCATCACACGCTGCAGGCGTCGATGGTGCGCGGGCGATGATCGACAAGGCACGGGCCATCGACCCCGCGGGTTCGTATCACTGTGAATTGCTCCCAGACTGGGCACCGCCCCACAAGGTCGACCTGGTTCACAGCATGGAATTCCTCTACTACCTCGAGGACCCCGCTTCGATGATCCAAGCGATCCACGACCACTGGCTCAACCCGGGTGGCATCCTCGTCATGGGCGTCGACCATTATGCAGAGCACGAAGCGAGCCTTGCCTGGCCAGAACACGTCGGTGTCGCCATGACCACCTTGACCACTCATGAGTGGCGGGCCGCCATCCTTCAGGCTGGATTTGAGGTGAAGCAAATCCAATCGGATGAGGTGACACTCATTTACATCGGATTGAAGAATAATTGACGATGGACCCCTTAGATGGAAGATTCACAGTCCGGGTCAACATTGATAGGGGAATTCAAAAAGTTCCAAACATGAATCCAAGGGCCTGTAGTGTTATTCTCACTGCCGTTCTCGTCCTGCCGCTGCTGGGTTCGATGATTCCTGCCGTGTCAGCGGATGATGATCCATCGACCGCAATCACCGTCACCGACGGAGCCACACATTCAGATTGGCTCTGCTCACCGGATTGTGACACCGAAATCGTGGATGAGATTGATTGGTATGGAATCGACCTTCTCGAGGGTGAAACGGTCCAAGTATTCGTCGAGAATTTGGCGGACCATTCTCAGGTGAGACTCAATCTCAGTGCATCGGATCAATCCATCTTCATCGATGCCAGTGAAAACCGTAGTCTATTGGTCACTGCAGAGTCCGAAGGTCAACATCTGTTCTCACTCCAACCCGTGGATGGTTTTGGTCAGGACGGCACAGGATACAACATCAGTTTTGAAGTGGAATCCGACAATACCCCTACACTTGCACGTCCGATTGGGCAGGGTGAATATATCGAGGGTGAGATGGTTTGTGCCATGGACTGCCCAGGGTTGATCGACCCCGAGGACTGGTACAAATTCCCCGTCGAGGCAGAGGATGCAATCGGCATCGTCGTAGAGCGAATCTCTTGGAATGCTGTGCTCGATTTCTCACTCTGGACGGAGGCTTCGAATGGAACATTGGTTGAACTTGAATCCGCCTACTTCGGCGGCAGTCAGGGGGGAACGGATGATTACATCGCGAGAGGTTGGTTCAATGCGTCAGTGGCTGGTGAAGTATTCCTGCGGGTCTACAGCACTGACACTGCTGGACAGGACTTCGCTGAGTATACACTCTCAGTCAACAATGGCCAGTGGGTCGATGTGGCCGAAGACGATTATCACTGGATTTCGTTCCCTGACCTCAGAGTTGGGGATGTTCTCCGCGCACAGGCGATTCGAACAGATGCGCCGAATGATCTCGATATTCTACTGTACAACGACACCGAATTCCAGAATTATCGCTCCAACGTCGTCGGGAACGATTCCTCGAGCACACCCGATGAATTGATGGCTGTCGAGGATTGCTTGGTCTGCTCGATCGAATTCACTCTATCTGGTGAACTCGCCGGTACCACCGACGTCTACCCTTCATTGACAACTGACGTCGAACAGATGATCTCGTGGGCACCGACATTGCACTTCGTCGCTGACTACACTGATTACATGAATGATCCACCGATGAACTCGGCCTTGGATATCGCCCATGTCTTCCTCTCAATCTCTGTCGAACGCGGGTCGACAGCCGAGGATAATTTCGAATTGTATCGAAATGATTCCGGCGTGTGGAATCTCGCTCAAAGCGGCACTGTGACTGACGCAACGATTCCTGCGCCGCCCGAAGGTTGGGCAACCGCAGCGACGGCTGAGAATGACCTCTATTCATTCACCGAGTACCGACTCATCGCCACTCCCACGGAAGGTGGGGATCCGGTCACCGACTCCACTTTTGAAGTTCGCAATCACCGAGCGAATGCCTGTATCCAAGTCTCAGGAACGCTGGATGGAGCCTTCATTCAAGGCCTGCCTGTCCAATTCGATGGTTCTTGTTCAAGTGATCCCGATCAGGACTCAATTTCTTATCAATGGAAGATGGACGGTAGCCCCATTGCGTATTCACCCACATTTGAATTCGCATCTCAAGCGACCGGTCAACCTGTGTTCGAACTCCAATTGACAGATGAACATGGACTATCCGTCTCCGATTCGATTCAGATTGATATCGATGCATTTCCATCAGAAAACTACACTGAAACTGAATTCCTCGACGGGAATCTGAGCACAGGATCTGTCCTCATCACCACGGCAGGAAATACCACCGAAACGGTTGCTGTGATGCCCGGGTGGGCGGATTGGCAAATCATCGGAGCTCAGGTGGGCCTGGGCATCGAGATGGAGGTCGTCACATTGACCGAATCTCGAGTCACCATGGGCATCCAAAACGACGGAGAGAATCAGGATTCGACATTCTCTGTCCTGTCTGAGGAGAGCCGTTCAGTCGTCAATATGCGGATGAATTTGACACTCTCTTGGGTTGATACTGAGACCGGAAACGTCTCCTATTACAGCATGCCAATGCCGACTGCGAATGAGGCCTACGAAGGCGAGCCGTGGGTTCCCATCGTCACCATTTCTCTCTCTGTCGAGCAAATCTACTACTGGCGAGATCTGGCTCCAGTCTATGACAGTGGCTGGGGAGAAGGCAGGATGTCGGGGGATGAATTCAGTTTTGACATCCAACTCAGTGCGACGAATCTGCTGACGTATATCGAGGCGATTGCACAGTTCTATCCACCGGCTCTCATGCCGATGCTCGTGCTCGGATTGACCATCGATTATGGCGTTTATCTCGATTATAATCTCACCATCCAGGGCAATACATCCAGCGACCTGTGGTTCCATGACGGCGCCGATGCCCACCTGTACGGCGACCTGACCGGGCCTCCGATTACATTCGATTGGACCCCAGAGGACGATCTTTTCCTGACATTATACCCCTTCTCCTCAAGCGAGACTTCCTTCGAGATTTTGGGGGCGATGGGGCTCAGACTCCATCTGGCCCAGCCGGGATGGTTGACTTTCGGACTTGGATTCATGCTCGCGGACCCGATGTTCCTCGAGGGGAACTGGGCGGTCAACATCTCCAATTCCAGCGGACCAATCGCAACCGCTCAGATGAGCAATTACAATCTCGCCAGCCCCGCAATCAAGATCGGCGAGATCCCTCCAGAACCGGAACCTGAACCAGAGCCGGAACCCGAACCTGAGCCGGAGCCGGAACCAGAGCCCGAACCAGAGCCCGAACCAGAGCCGAATCCTGAACCCACCGTGGATGATGGCGGCGAGGAAGCATCTGCCCTCGCGTTGCCAATGCTCGGGTTTTTCGCCACCGTTGTCATTCTGATTGGATTGGTGGCACTCTTCTTGATGTTCCGAAAACAGCCTTGAGAACCAATTCCACACGGTTATAATTCCGGAATTCTCTGGGGAAAAGTAGCCCGGACACCTGTTACCATTTCTCCTCCACAGTTCGTGGTGAACCATGGAATCGTGCCCTTTCGACCGCAGGTTGATAGACCTCCTCGGAGGGATGGCCCTGAGCGCTGTGCGCCAATCCCGGAGGACCACCAATGAATCTCGACAACCACTACCTCGATATCCTCACGGATCTCTATGACGACTTCAGCCAGCACTACTTCGGCGACATGCCCTTCGAGGAATGGCGTTGCAAGGTCGATGTCCACTATCGCGAGACCTTCGGCACCTTCCCCCAGGCCGGCAATAACCTCCGCAAGACGCTCAAGCAAGCGGCCGCCGATGTCGGCCAGAAACTCATCCGCAACCATGAGGAGGAGATGGAGTCCGCCCTGCACGAGGAACGCATCGAGGCGCGCACCGGTGACCTCGTCGGGCACATCGAGGCCTTCCTCCGCCACAAGCGGCGACGCAACAAGCTCGCCTTCCCCTTCTCCCAGCGCTTCACCCGAGGCGATGTCTGGTCCATCGAGCGCGAGATCTTCGACGAGGAGACCTGTGAGCGCTGTGAAGGCTACGACCCCGCCTTCGACCGCCTCGCAGAAGAGGGCGTCTTCCACCTCGTCGAGCGCGGCAGCGAACCCCCCCACGACGTCTTCCAACTCGTCGACGTCTAACCCAAACAACGGCGACAGGTTCAACGTTGCATCAGCCATCCCATTCGCGTGGACGTATTTCAGAAACTCCGGCGCGACGGGGCGCAATCCTACACGCCTGAAATCCTAGTTTGACTCAGGGGGTACCCTCTGATTCGTACTACTTGAATCAGTGCGTTTTTCACCTATTTCAATGGATACATAATGGTTCAATCGGTCTTGAGTCTTTT
>Ga0114996_10001822_pt1 | contig 28148 bp, 39 predicted proteins | sample ArcticOcean_MG_C_4_FD_87039 | JGI IMG/M metagenome (GOLD analysis project Ga0114996, IMG submission 87039) | Marine microbial communities from western Arctic Ocean - ArcticOcean_MG_CB4_134 | ecosystem: Environmental > Aquatic > Marine > Oceanic | place: Arctic Ocean: Canada Basin | collected... | reverse complement strand
TCAGGTTCAACCGAGTTACACGAGTAACTTAGATAGACCAAATTAGGAAGGAATACTCAGTTTAGCAAGCCATTTGCGTAAGTGATCGAAGGTTATGGACCGTTCTCAACGCCCTTGATCATTCACGCATGGCTAGCCGCCTGCGATCGCCGGGAGGAAGTGCACCTCTGTATTATCGTCGTCGATCTTGTGGAGCAGGCCCTGCCGGGTTGCCTGTTCGCCGACCACGGCAGCTATCCCCGGTTTAAGGTTTCCGTCCTGCAAGAGATACTCAGCAGCGCCTGGAAACTCTTTCTCGAGATTTTCGATAACCTCACGCAAGTTCTTACCCGGAATCTGTGCTTCCAGCTGGCCGTTCGTCAGTTTGCGCATCGCATGGGGGATGAATACGCGGGCCATCAAATCTCTTCCTTGTGGTTCTCACTTGATTCCGACAGCCGACTGGTGTGTACCTGTCTCAGCCCGATCCTTCATGGAATCTAGAAGATCATAGCCCAGTGAAATGCCTGAATGCCTGAAACGCCTGAAACGCCTGAAACACGCGTAACGACTCAAAAAAAAGAGGCGGCCCGGGTTATCGGGCCGCCTCTCATGTCTTCGTTATCGGTACTTAGACCTGAACGCTGACCTTATTTCTTCGCCGCAAGAGCGGAGAGGATGCTTCCTGCATTCATCGGGGTCGTCCGGAGCCGAATGCCCAGGGCGTCGTGGATCGCGTTAGCGATCGTTGCCACAGGCGGGACGATCGGCACTTCACCGACTCCACGGACACCAAACGGGTGACCCGGGTTCGGAACCTCGACGATGATCGTCTCGATTGCCGGCAGGTCCAGCGAGGTCGGCATCCTGTAGTCCAGGAAGCTGGAGTTGACCATTGCGCCGTCGTCGTTGAGGAAGTACTCCTCATTCAACGCCCAGCCGATGCCCTGCGCAACCGCGCCCTGCATCTGGCCTTCAACGTACGCCGGGTGAATCGCCGTGCCAACGTCCTGGACGATGGTGTAGCGAATCACGTCCGTCTTGCCGGTCTCAGGATCGATCTCGATGTCGCAGATTTGCGTGGAGTAGGCGCCGCCGGCTCCCTCAGGGTCTACCGAAGCGCTGCCCACGACCGGTCCGCCGGTCGAGCCCAACTTGCTTGCCAGCTCTTTGTGAGAGAGGCGCAGTTCCGGGTCCGCGTACGACTGGTAGCTGCCGTTGGCAAACTCGATCTCGTCGACCTCAACGTCCCAGAGCCTGGCCGCACGCTCACGGAGCTGTACGACAACATCCTGCGCCGCATCGTGTGCAGCGTAGCCGGTTGCGTACGTCGTCCGGCTTCCACCGGTGACGTCCGTGTAACCAATGCCTTCCGTGTCAGCGACGTGCGGGCGCACGTCCTCTGCCGGAATGCCGAGTACTTCCGCCGCCATCATGGAGATGGAAGCGCGGGAGCCACCGATGTCGGTCGAGCCTTCGGTCAGGGCGACGGTTCCGTCTTCGTTGACGGAGATCGTCACGGCCGACTTCAGGCCGATGTTGAACCAGTAACCGGATGCAATTCCGCGTCCGCGGAGTTTGCCATCCGGGCCGTTCTTCTCGAGCGGTGTGTTCCAGTGGTCGGAGGCCCTCGCTGCTTCATGGGTCTCGATCGCCCCGATGATCGGGTGGATCGGTCCGTCAGCCCTGCGCGTGCCTTCTTTGGCGGCGTTCTTGATCCGGAACTCGAGCGGGTCCATGCCGAGCTTCTCACAGATCTCGTCGATCACCGTCTCCATGGCGTACGCGGCCTGCGTTGCGCCGGGAGCCCGGTAAGCGGCCGTCTTTGGCTTGTTCACGACGACGTCGTAGCCGTCGATTCGGGTATTCGGAATGTCGTAGCAGGAGAAGACGCACATCATGCCTGCGCCGACCGGGGATCCCGGGTACGCGCCGGCGTCAAAACGGAGGTCCGCAGTTGCGGCCATGATGGTGCCGTCGTTCTTCACGCCAACCTTGGCGCTCATCCAAGTACCCGGCGTCGGGCCTGTGGACTCGAACACGGATGTCCGTTCCATAAGCAGCTTGACCGGTCGACCTGTCTCTCGGGAAAGGATTGCTGCGACAGGTTCCAGGTAGCTCGGGATTTTGCCCCCGAAGCCGCCGCCGATCTCCAGCGGAATTACCTTTACCGAAGAGTCCGGTACTCGAAGAATTCCAGCGGTCTGGCGACGTGTCGGGAATGAACCCTGCGTGCTCGTCCAGATCGTGATCCGGTCCTCTTCGTCCCATGTTGCCGTAGCGTTGTGCGGCTCTATGTAGCCCTGGTGGACCATCGCCGTGTCGAACTCACGTTCGATGACAATGTCCGCCTCGGCAAAACCCTTATCAACATCGCCGAACTCGTGGCGGATGTGGTTCGCCTGGTTGGTCTGGCCGTCGATCTTCTCGCCGAGGTCCTGGCCTTCCAGGTCCTCAAGCACGATCGGCGCGCCCGGCTTCAGGGCTTCCATCACCGTTGAGACCGGCTTAAGGACTTCGTAGTCCACCTTGATGAGAGCAGCCGCCTCAAGCGCTGTGTTTTTGTCCAGAGCCGCGACTGCGGCAACGGGATGGCCCTTGTACAGGACCTTCTCGCCCGCCATCACATTGTTGGACGCGTAACGGAAGTTAATGGCGCCTTCACCGAGATCGACGAGGGTGTCGTGTACTCCCGGAAAGTCGGCGTTTGTGATTACGGAGTAAACACCCGCCATCGCTTTTGCGGCGGATGTGTCTATCGATTTAATTCGGGCATGTGCGTAAGGGCTGCGGAGTACCGCGCCCTGAAGGAGACCAGGGAGCTTAATGTCAGCCCCGTAGATCGCCCTACCGGTGACCTTGTCATATCCGTCGTGACGGATGGGACGGGTCCCGATTACGTTGTACTTGCCTTTGGTGGTTTCTGTTGTCATCGAGACCTCCCTAGGCCGAATCTGCGGCCTTTTGGACCGCCTTCACAATCTTGTCGTATCCGGTGCATCGGCAGAGGTTTCCGGCAAGCCAGAAACGGATTCTGTCTTCGCTCGGGTGCGGCTCTACATCGAGCAGCGCTTTCGCTGAGATAAGGAACCCGGGGGTGCAGATGCCACACTGGAGAGCGGCTTCCTCAAGGAACGCTTGCTGAAGCGGGTGTAGTTTTCCCGGCTCCGCCATGCCCTCAATGGTCTCGACGGTGCTGCCGTCGATCTCCGCGCCAAGTACACAGCATGAGTCGACGATACGACCGTCAAGGTTGACGGTGCAGGCGCCACAGTTGCCGTCGTTACAGCCTTCCTTAGTGCCCGTCAGACCCAGCTCGTCACGAAGTGTGTCGAGGAGGCTTTCGTACGGTGCTACCAGGAAGTCGACCGGTTCTCCGTTCAGGGTTGCCCTGACTCTTACTTTCTCGACCAACTTAATTGTTCTCCCGGGCGCGTTCCACGGCCCTCTCAAGGGTTCGGCGGGTCAGAACGCCGACCAGATGTATACGTTGCTCGGCGGTGCCGCGCATGTCAGAGATCGGAGATGCGTCTGCGCTCGCAGCCTGCGCTGCGGCGGAGATGTTCTCCGCTGTGGCTTCCTTCCCGGCCAGCAGATCGCCGGCAGACGAAAGGATGGGCGTCGGGCCAACGGCGGCGAGTGCGACGCGTGCGGAAACGATGGTGGTGCCGTCCAACTGGACTGAGCTGGCAACACCTGCGACCGCGATGTCCATCTCGTTTCGAGGAGTGAACCGCTCGTACGCCGCACCGAAGTCATTCTGAGGCATCGGCATTTTCATCTCGACCAGGAATTCACCGTCCTGGATCACTGACCGACCCGGTCCAGTGCAGAAATCTTCAGCGGCCACTTCACGCGTGCCGTTAGGCCCGGCGATTATGCAGGTGGTGTTGTGGACGATGAGGGCGCCGATGCCGTCACCACTTGGCGAGGCATTACAGAGGTTCCCTCCGAGACCAGCCCGGGATTGGATCTGGATTCCGCCAATGATGCTGGCGCTGTCCACCAGACCCGGGAACTTGGCGGCGACCTGTTCGTCCTCGTAGACGCGATAACAGGCGACCGCTGATCCCAGACGGAACTCAGAAGACCCGAGTTCAAGAATATTGGTCTCCGGCATGTGCTTAATATCTACCAGTGCGTCAAGTTCCCATCGGCCGGCGCGCGCCATTACTAGGGCGTCGGTTCCTCCGGCTAACGGCCTGGCGCGTTCGCCATGCTTGGCGAGGGCGGCTATGGCTTCGTCTACGCTCGTGGCGCGGACATACTCAAACGGGTGCAATAGCTGAGCTCCTTATAAGACTCTGGCCGCATACAAAATATGGGGCGACGCCGGAAGCATTCGCAACGCGCGCAGACGCGCCCGGCGGAGCGGCGACCCCGGAAGCTGCATTATGCCCCCGCTATAGACGAGTCGCAACAGCCATGAGGCAAGTTACTCTCCCTTAATCCCGAATCAAAATTAAACGTGATGCGGTCCTTCAGCCGCCCGCGGTGGAGTAATTCCCCTCCAAGAACCTATCCGCCCCGTTAGAATCCGCCCGGACCGCCGAATGTTTCAGGCGATCAACAGGCAAAATTCAAGCCAATTTCTCGCCACACTGAGTTCGGCGTAAAAACGCCCGCAGCCAGCCAGAGGACCACAAATTGCCAGAGCCCGCTATTTTTAAGGCCAGTCGGATTGCCAACCAGGACAATGACGGCTGGTTGACCGATCACGCCGTTGTCGTTGATGTGGGTGGGCGAGTTGAGGCGGTTATACCGTCCTCCACACTGGCGGACACATCTGGCAAGAAGACGTATGAGCTAGGCGATGTGTCGCTGCTCCCGGGACTGATCGAGGCGCATTCACACCTTCATGTCAGCCCCGATCTTGATGGGTTCGCGAACATCACCACAGAAACCAACGACCGGATGGTGATGCGGGCAGTTGGCGCAGCACGAAAGGCGCTTCTCTCCGGGGTCACGACGATGCGAGACATCGGGTCTCGTAATGAAGTCATATTCCCTGTCCGTGACGCCATCGAGTCCGGCGTCATACCCGGGCCGCGCTTGCAGTTGGCGGGAACGCCGATCACGACAACGGCCGGGCACTGCTGGATGTTCGGCACGGAAGCAGACACGCTCGAAGACGTCGTGAGGGTAGTCCGGCAACAGGTCAAGCTGGGCGCAAACGTGATCAAGATTATGGCGTCCGGCGGCAACTTCACTCCGACGTCAAACCCGCGCATGACCCAGTACCCGGCCGAAACTCTGCGCGCCGCAGTGGTTGAAGCGGAGCGACTGGGCATCTACGTGGTCGCACATGCACACGCCACCGCCGGGATCCGGAACTGTATCGACGCCGGGATCCACCAGATTATCCACTGTCGATGGCTTTCATCCGATCCGACGGTTGCGATGGATTACGACCCCGAAGGCGCGGCCAGGCTCGCCGACGAAGGCACATGGGTGGACCCGACGATCGGCCTCTCGGTACTGGGAGCCGAAGCCAGAGCCGCAGGTGCGCCACAACGACGACTTCACTGGGGGGTTGCGGCTGCGCGGCCTTCACCGGAGCAGACCATAGAGGTGCTGAAGGACATGCGTGACAAGGGTGTGCGGTACACGACGGGGCTGGACATGGGGATGGCGTACGCCGACTACGATAAATCCGCATACAACGCTATCTCGTTCGTTGAGTCACTTGGCTACACGCCGTGGGAAGCCATTGCGGCATCAACTTCAGTGACCGCCGAGGCGTTGAGGGTGAACGGCACCGTTGGCTCGCTTCAGTCCGGCATGATCGCGGACATGATGTCTGTGGCAGGCGATCCATCAAAAGACATTCGAGCGCTGGCGATTTCGTCCGACGTGGTGAAGGGCGGCGTGCCGGTGAAACTGGGAGGCCGAGCCTTCATCTAGACGACCGGAATTTTCTCGATTTATTCATCCGTTCGGGACAAATTGCCCGATGTACCCGATATAAAGGACCGCCTGCACGTGACAGAAAACGCCGTCTTCAAAGCAAATCGTGTCGCCAACGCGGAGGTAACAGCGTGGCTGCCCGATCACGCCGTCATCGTCGAGAACGGTCGTATCTCGGACGTTGTCTCCCAAAGTTCCATTGCAGACGGTATTCCCAATACGCATGAAGTTCATGACCTGGGCGATGTGTCTCTGCTACCTGGGCTTATCGAAGCCCACGCACACATGCACACGGCGGCGGGCCCTGACCCGCTGTACACCCAACAATCGGCGTTCAACGACTCAAAAGAGTTCTTCATCATGCGCGCGGTGGATCACATCCGCACCACGCTGCTTAGCGGCGTGACGACGATGCGCGATCTTGGTGGACCCAGTGACGTGGTGTTCCCGGTGCGTGACGCCGTTCGCGCTGGTGTGATCCCCGGGCCACGCCTACAACTGGCCGGTGCACCGATCACAACCACCGCCGGTCACTGCTGGTTTTTCGGCTCTGAGGCAGACACGGCGGAGGAGGTTGTTCGGGCCATCAGGGAACAGGTCAAGCTGGGCGCTGATCTGATCAAAATTATGTCTACCGGCGGGATGTTCACCCCCACCGCCAATCCGCGCTCCGCCCAGTACCCGGTCGAGACCTTGAGGGCGGCGGTTGTAGAGGCGGAGCGACTTAACGTACAGATCGTCTCGCACTGCCTGGCCGCGGACGGCGTTCGTAACTGCGTAGAGGCCGGCATCCACACACTGATCCACGCCCGCTGGCATGATTCAGATTTCAGAAAGGGCCTTGCCTATGATCCCGATGTCGCCCAGATGGCAGCGGACAAGGGCATCTGGGCAGACCCTACGACCGGACACATCATGATCGGAGATGTCAGGATCTCAGCGGGCGACGTTCCGCCACGCGTCCCGCACTGGGCCGTTTCCGCCGCCACGGTTCCTGAGGAGGAACACGATGCAGTGCTGCGCGATATGCGAGAACGTGGCGTCCGTTTTGTGACGGGGCTGGATATGGGCATGGCGCACGGCGAGTTTGATATGTCTGCCGCAAACGCCTGGTCGTTCGTAGAACTCCTCGGCTTTAGCAACTGGGAGGCGATGGCCGCGTCAACGGTCGATACCGCTGAATCGTTACGTCTCGCATCCGAAACCGGCGCGATCAAGGCAGGCCTAAGCGCCGATTTGATGGCCGTGTCCGGAGATCCATCCAACGACATCAAAGACCTGTTCAACTGCACGGATGTCGTGGTTGAGGGCCGGCTGGTGAAGCGGGACGGGCGAGCTCTGGTTTAACTACCTGTTAGCTATCTGGACGATCGACCCGTCGGTCGGCGGGAACGTTCCCCGGAATCGTTTCTTCCGCCGGTAGCTCGAATGGAATGGAAAAGGAGAATATGGCGCCTTTGCCTTTTTCACTCCGACACCAGATCCGGCCGCTGTGCCTGCCAAACTGCATGTCCTCCTGCACAAAGGCCAGCACCAGAACACTTATCGCGAGAGCGATTCGAATCAGGATAAGTGGCCATTCAAGCGCCGCGCCGGGCAGACCAATCAGGCGCTCAAGAATGATGCCGCCGTTCTTCGGCAGCGTGGGCTCGCCCGGACCGACACCGTCAATCCTTGTCGGAGGGCTGCTCTTCAGATATTGAACTACGGCCATGCGGATGCCGTCCCTGATTGCGCTAGAGCCTAAACGGAAGTCGTACTAAAGGTACGCTCCCAACCTAATCTGAGACTACGGTGAGATATCTATCGGAACAAGTGTCGACGTTTAAGGAACCCGGTTATCTTTCATCGCGAAGATGAAACCGCAGACCTTAATTGTTGTCCGTACGGAACCGATATCCAACGTTCCAGACCGTCTCGATGAACCGATGCTCCACGTCGTTGATCTTGCTGCGCAATCGTCGGATGTGGACGTCCACAGTCCTGGTGCCGCCGTAGTAGTCATACTCCCAGACCGTTTGTAGCAGAGCTTCACGAGAGTAAACATGCCCGGGATTGGACGCCAATACCCGTAGCAATTCGTACTCCTTAAAGGTCAGGTCCACTTTTCTGCCGGACACTGTGACCTCGTAGCGTTCTAGATCTATCCGGATTTCGCCTTGATGAACCACGTTCTCGGAATCGTTTCCGCCGGAACGGGCGATCAGGAGACCGATCCGTACGGCGAACTCTTCAGCGCGGAACGGCGGGAAGCAGAAATCTATGTTCCCGAGGGACACGTCAATGTCACGTGTGACGAAGCCCGGCATGATCACCATTACCGGGAGGGCCAGACCAAATGCCGTAATTACGCGATCGTCCAAATCCATATCGGCGGCGCCCGAAAGCACTGCAACGGAACGGCGCGCATCGATTCCATCTGGGATACGCACTTCCAAAAGCCTGATAGGCGTCAGGTCGAGGCCCGATGTCCCGATGGCTGCTTCTAACGGGACCGCTTCATGCTCTTGAAGTCCGATAAGCAACAAGGTGGTCATACCGAAATTGTCCGGTCAAGCACCGATTTACGCCGTGATTCGATTTGAAATGTGGCGCGATGGACGTCAGTAATGTCCGGTTGGACCCTGTTGTCTGGCGAAATCGGCATATTCATTGATAAGTTGCGGCGACGGCGTTTGGCGGTGGAGTGAACGTGAAATGAAGCACAATGTTATTACGGACTGACCCCAAAAATGAAGATATCCGCCATAAACTCAAGGTCAGGGCGCGAGTTGGTGCGCTTTTCCGTTGACTTGGACCGCCGGGGATTCTTATACTTCTCGTTTGTCGTTTGTAGCGAATGGGTGATGGCGAGAGGGATATTCCCACCGTCATCGTATCTGAACGCCTGAACAAACATGACAATGGGAACCAATATCCAGGGCGGGATAATGCCGACAGCGAACCAATTGATGCGCAAGCCGCGCAAACGTACACGCACGAAGTCCAAGACTCCGGCGCTGGGATTTGTCTACAACTCGTTGAAAGACCGAATGCGACGAGGCAGTGGAAGTCCGCAGAAGCGTGGCGTTTGCTTGCAGGTGAAGACGGTTACACCGAAGAAGCCGAACTCGGCTCTTCGAAAAGTAGCACGTGTCCGGTTGACCAACGGCATTGAGGTCACCGCCTACATCGGCGGCGAAGGTCACAACCTTCAGGAACACTCGGTCGTCCTCATCAGGGGCGGTCGTGTGAAGGACCTTCCCGGGGTTCGATATCACGTAGTACGCGGCGCACTTGACACCTCGGGTGTCGATGAACGTCGCCGTGGTCGTAGCAAGTACGGCGCGGTGAAGCCGCAAAGTTAATTTGTTGGGCCCTGAAACGGCCCAACCACCCCGACACACGAGTCTGTCACAGCCCGTCCGGGCGGCAGACTCAACCAAAGGTCGGGGTTTTTGGTGGAAAGGAAATAACGCTCCCAGAAAGCGGAAGACCACTCAAATCTCGCCACGGCGAGGCCAACACGGGACTCCGATCGGGAGACGAATAAAAGATGGCAAGGCGAAGACGCGCAGAGCGACGAGTAATTGACCCGGATCCGCGTTTTGGAAACGTGGAACTGGCGCGTTTTACGAACCGCCTCATGAAGGGCGGCAAAAAGACGATAGCGCAACGCGCCGTCTACAGCGCCCTGGAAATGCTTGAGAGTGAAACCAACCGGCCGGGGCTGGAAGTATTTGAGCAGGCGATTCGCAATGCGACGCCGATGCTTGAAGTCAAGCCCCGTCGTGTTGGTGGTGCCACCTACCAGGTGCCAACAGAGGTTCGGCCTGAACGCCGAGTCTCTCTGGCGATGCGATGGCTCATCACGGCGGCACGAGCCCGTCAGGGAGCGCCGATTTCGCGGCGGCTCTATAACGAACTGCTTGACGCGTCCCTGGGACAGGGTGCGGCGGTGCGAAGGCGTGAAGAGCTACACAGAATGGCCGAGGCAAACCGGGCATTCGTTCACTACCGCTGGTAATTAGACCAGCATCAACTCCGGGGGGTCGTCGACTTTACCGGCTGAATAGCCGGAGAGTACGGACTTAACGCGAATGGCTACAACAGTGGCTTCAAAAATCGATCTCACAAAGATCCGAAACATCGGGTTTATCGCCCACATCGACGCCGGCAAGACGACGGTGAGTGAACGCGTGTTGTTCTTCACCGGAATGACGCACAAAATCGGCAACATCGATGACGGTACAACCGTGATGGATTTCATGGATCTCGAGCGTGAGCGCGGGATCACCATCGCGTCGGCGGCTACCTCCACAGAGTGGAAGAACTACCAGATCAACATCATCGACACACCCGGGCACGTTGACTTCACTGCCGAAGTTGAGCGCAGTCTGCGTGTGTTGGACGGTGGGGTCGTCATCATCGACGCTGTCGCCGGTGTTCAGCCGCAGTCAGAAACGGTCTGGCGGCAGGCTGAGCGTTACTCGGTGCCGCGCATGGTCTTTGTAAACAAGATGGACCGCGCCGGTGCAGATTTTTTGAAGTCCGTTGATTCACTTGCCCGCCGACTGGGCGCAAACGCAGTTCCGATACAGCTCCCAATTGGTGCCGAAGCGGACTTCCACGGCATGATCGACCTGGTCGAAATGAAGGCCTGGGTTTACGAGTCAGCCGACGCCGTTGAAGCGGTTGAGGCCCCTATTCCCGCCGACATGGCTGATGAAGTCTCGGCGTACCGCGCCAATCTCGTCGAGAAGGTCTCGGAAACCGACGAAGAACTGCTCATGGCGTACCTGAGCGACGCTGCGATCACCAACGAGGTCCTCGCAGCTGCGTTGCGCACGGCCACGATCGATCTCAAGATCACGCCGGTAATGTGTGGCACCGCTCTCAAGCACCGTGGCATCCAGCCCCTGCTTGACGCTATCGTGGATTACCTACCCTCGCCGCTTGACGTTCCTGCCATTGAAGGCACGGACCCGATGGACGGATCTAAACTGGTTCGACGGCCCTCGGTAGATGATCCAGTAAGTGTGCTCATCTTCAAAGTCGTTTCTGACCAGCACGTGGGTCGATTGATTTATATCCGTGTCTACTCCGGCGTCCTTGAAACCGGAGCCACCCTCTACAACCCGCGCACCCGCAACCGGGAGCGCATCGGTCGCCTGCTGCGAATGCATGCGGACCGTCGTGAAGAGATCTCCTCGGCAGGACCGGGCGAGATCGTCACGGTAATCGGACTGAAGGACGCCCGCACCGGAGACACGCTGGCTGCCAACAACGAGCGAATCGTTCTTGAGTCGATCGAGTTCCCGGAGCCGGTCCTGTCCGTGGCTGTAGAGCCAAAGACTCGATCTGACCAGGACAAGATGGACGTAGCTCTTAACAGGCTCGCCGACGAAGACCCGACGCTCAGGCTGAGCACAGACGAAGAGACCGCACAGGTAGTGCTCGCCGGAATGGGCGAGTTGCACCTGGACGTAATCGTGGAGCGCATGCGACGCGAGTTCGGGCTCGACGTAAACGTGGGCAACCCGAGGGTCGCTTACCGGGAGACGGTTACCCGTATCTCAGAGGCTCAGGGACGGCTGGTCCGACAAACCGGTGGCCACGGTCAGTTTGGTGACTGTACGCTGCGTCTTGAGCCACTCCCAGTTGGCGCAGGTGTGGTATTTGAGTCCGAGATCACCGGTTCAACGCTCCCACGGGAGTACCACCGGCCGATCGAGCACGGCGCCCGCGAGGCGGCCGCCAATGGTGTAATCGCCGGGTATCCGGTAACCGACATCAAGATAGTTCTTACGGACGGTTCCTACCACGAGGTTGACTCGTCAGAAATGGCGTTCAACATCGCCGGTTCCATGGCCTTCAAATCGGCGGCGGCGAGAGCCGGCATGGCGATTTTGGAGCCGATTATGAAGCTGGAAGTAATCACGCCTTCCGAGTTCCTGGGCGACGTTCTCGCCGACCTGAACTCAAGGCGATCCCAGATCCAGAACATGGAAGGCCAGAACGAGACACAGGTTGTAAACGCCTTCGTCCCGCTTGCGGAGACATTCCGTTATGCGACCGACCTGCGCTCCCGAACAACGGGCCGCGCATCGTTCGTAATGTCACTCGACCACTACGACAAGGCCCCGCGGCACATCGCAGAAGAAATCGCAGGCAGCGGGAAGTAACAAGCCAAGGACCCTCATCGTCCGATGGGGGTCCGTTCACGTTGAGACGTGAACGGAAGGAAATATGCCCGGACAAAAAATAAGAATCGTGTTGAAAGCATTCGATCACCGAGTGCTTGATCAATCCGCGACTCAGATCGTTGAGACGGCGGAACGGACCGGTGCGAACATCTCCGGCCCCGTCCCACTCCCGACATCGATCCGGCGGTTCTGTGTTATCCGGTCGCCACACATCGACAAGCGCTCCCGTGAGCACTTTGAACTGCGCACGCACAAGCGTCTCATCGATGTACACGAGCCGACTTCAAAGACCATCGACGCCATGACCCGGCTAAACTTGCCGGCCGGTGTCGACATCTCGATCAAGCTGTAGACAAGCGTAAAAGAACGAGCAGATAAATAATGGGAATCCAGGGCCTACTAGGCCGCAAGGTCGGAATGACCACGCTGTATAACGAGGACGGGACCGTCGACGCCGTAACGGCGATCGAGACGGGACCGTGTGTCGTTACGCAGGTACGTACCGACACACGTGACGGCTATGAGGCCATCCAGATCGGCTTCCTGGACGCCAAGCGTCTGAACAAGCCGGCAGCAGGCCACCAGCTGCGCTCCGGGGGACGGTTCCGCCATCTCTCGGAGTTCAAGGCGTCTGACCTGAGTGAATTTGAGGTCGGCCAGTCAATCGACGCCGCCGTATTTGAAGTTGGTGAGACGGTCAGCGTGTCCGGAAAGACTCGTGGTCGTGGCTTTGCCGGTGGCGTGCGAAGGCACGGTTTCCATGGCGGCCCAAAGACTCACGGTCAGTCTGACCGTCACCGCGCTCCGGGCTCCATTGGCGCCGGTAGCTCTCCGGGCAGGGTCTGGAAGGGCACGCGCATGGCGGGCCATATGGGCAATAACAAAGTGACCACCCGCGGCCTGAAAATCGTGATGGTCGATCCTGAGCGCAACATCGTGATGGTGCGTGGAAGCGTGCCCGGCGCACGCAACACCCTGGTTCGAATAGAACGGGCAAACGGCAACTACTAGGCCGCCGAGTAATCGCGGCTACAGAACTGGTTCATCGTGGATCTCAATACAAAAAATATGGCAGGAGAGGTTGTCGCTACCGTCGAGGTAAGTGACTACGTCTTCACGGAGCCTATGAACGGCCCCCTACTCCACCAGGCCGTGGTGGCCCAGCAGGCGAACCGTCGCCAGGGCACCCACAGCGTACGAACGCGTGGTCAGGTTGTGCACTCCAACCGCAAGCTCAGGGCTCAGAAGGGTTCCGGTAGAGCTCGCCTTGGGGACGCAGGTAACCCCGGTCTCCGTGGAGGTGGTGTCGCACACGGCCCGCACCCGCGCGACCACTCAAAGCGGCTCCCGGTCCGGATGCGCCGTAACGCTTTACGCGTAGCGCTCTCTGACAAGGTCCGTAACGGTTACATCACCGTTATCGAAGACCTCTCGGTAGATAAGCCGAACACCAAGGCGATCCTCGATATGTTGGCCGCTCTGGAGATCAAGGGATCAACCCTGATCATCACCACGGCGCCGACCGACGATCTCCGCAAGTCCGTCCGGAACATCCCGAACACGGACACGATGGCGTCACGGCTGATGAGCCCGCTTGAGACGACGCGTGCCCGCAACATCATCATCTCCAAGGACGCCGTCGAGATGATCGACGAGTTGTGGGGCCACCCGACCTCAAAGCCGGGAAGAGTCTCCCACCAGGTCGAGAAAGCAGGTAGCCCGGCATGAGTCTCTTCGACGTACTCATCAGGCCAATCGTGACGGAAAAGAGCACTCTGCTGCAGGAACGCGGCAAGTACGTGTTTCAGGTACAAAAGACCGCCAACAAGGCTGACGTTAAGGCGGCGGTCGAAAAGGTGTTTGAAGTAACCGTTCTTGACGTCAACACGATGATCATCAAGGGCAAGAGTAAGCGATTCGGCCCGCGGCCGGTGAGCAGGCCAAACTGGAAAAAAGCCGTCGTCACGCTGCAAGCGGGCGAAACAATTCAACTATTCGAGGGCGCCTAGATGCCGGTACGACGACTAAAACCGACCTCCCCCGGTAACAGGAATACCGTCCTCTCGGATTTCTCCGACATCACGAGGAGCAAGCCAGAGCGCTCGCTCCTCGCACCTCTTCGCAAAAAGGGTGGACGCAACAACACCGGCAGGATCACCGTCCGCCACCGCGGCGGCGGCCACAAGCGACGTTACCGAATCATCGACTTTGCTCGAATGAGGCGTGATGTCACGGCCAGCGTTATTTCTATTGAGTACGACCCCAACCGGTCGGCTCGCATCGCCCTTGTCCAGTACCACGACGGACCGAAGATCTACATCATCGCTCCAGAGGGAATCGGTGTAGGAGATGCGATCATCGCCGGTGACGGCGTGGCAGTGGTTCCGGGCAACGCCCGAAAGATCGGCACGCTGCCGACGGGTACATACGTCCACAACATTGAAATTCAACCCGGCAAGGGCGGTAAAATGGTCCGCTCAGCCGGCACCGTAGCCCAGGTGATGGCGCACGAGGACAAGTACACGCAGATCCGTCTGCCTTCCGGTGAAGTTCGCCGGCTGCTTTCCGAGTGCATTGCGACCGTCGGCCAGGTGGGCAACGGGGATCACAAGAACCAGAAGCTCGGCAAGGCGGGGCGCAAGCGTCACCGCGGATTCCGGCCCACAGTCCGTGGCGCTGCGATGAACCCGAGTGATCACCCGCACGGCGGTGGTGAGGGCCGAGTCGGTATCGGCTTGAAGCACCCGAAGACACCGTGGGGCAAACCGGCGCTTGGTCCTCGGACCCGGCGCAACAAGGCTGGCGATAAGTTCATCGTCCGCAGGCGATACCAGAAGTAACCGCAACACAACAGGAATTACATGTCACGCTCGATTAAAAAAGGTCCGTTCGTCGAAGAAAAGCTGATGATTCGTGTGCGTCGCGCCCAGCGCGCATCGTCACGGAACGTCATCCGGACCTGGTCACGGGCCTCGATGATCATGCCCGAGATGGTTGGGCTAACGATCGGCGTCCACGATGGTCGACGGCACATCCCCGTCCTCATCAGCGAGAACATGGTTGGTCACCGTCTTGGCGAATTTGCGCCGACACGCACCTTCCGGGGACACGTCGGTCGGTCAGACAGGACGACCTCTATTCGGTAGACCGCAGGTCTTTAACCGGAACTAACTTCAATAGGTCCCAAACTTCGGGGCTTACGAGAATCTAGAAACAGATAGATCGGGACGATGGCAGTCAGGGCATACAACAAAAACATCGGTATCTCGGCCTTCAAACTACGGAAGGTCGCTGACCTCGTACGCGGTCGGCCGGTCGAAGAGGCAATTAACACGCTTCGTTTCATGATCAGCCCGTCAGCGAACGTAATGTCGAAGACGATCGCATCCGCGGCCGCCAACGCCGAAAACAATGAATTGATGGATCGCAGCACGCTGCGGATCGTCACCGTAACCGTAGACCAGGGCACGACCCTTCGGCGATTCCGCCCGAAGGCCCGTGGCCGTGTCGGAGCCTTCAACCGACCAAGCAGTCACCTGACTGTGGAAGTCGATGAGGAAGTAGGAAACTAGGTTGGGCCAGAAAACTCACCCGATAGGGTTCCGCCTGGGTGGCGTACACCCGTGGCAGGCACGCTGGTTCGCCGATAAAGCGGCCGGCTACCGAACCCTGGCCGTCGAAGACCAGGCCATCAGAAAACTTATCGCTGACCGGTACGAAGAGACCGGCGGCATCACACGCGTCGAGATAGAACGAGGCACCCAGGACCTTGTTGTCTCTGTACACACCGCACGCCCCGGCATCGTTATCGGCCGTGGCGGACAGCGTGTGGACGAGCTTCGCACGGAGCTGGAAAATCTCACCGGCAAACGCGCCCGCCTGAACATTCAGGAGGTCCGCAACGCTGACGTTGACGCTTACCTGGTTGCCCGGAACATCGCTGAGCAGCTTGAACGGCGTGTCGCCTACCGACGTGCGATGCGGCTTTCCGCCCAGCGCACGATGCAGGCCGGCGCGCAGGGCGTCAAGATCATCGCTTCCGGTCGATTGGGTGGCGCAGAAATCGCCCGTAAAGACAAGGCGATCGAGGGCCGGGTTCCTCTACACACCCTTCGTGCAAATATCGATTTCGCCATTGCCGAAGCCGCCACTACGTTTGGCCGTATCGGCATCAAGGTCTGGATCTACAAAGGCGACATCCTCCCCGAGGGTCGCGCCGGCAGGACTCTGAACGTTGCGGACGTTGTCGCTGAGCAGGAAGCTGCAAGTGCAGCCGCTCTGGCGACTCCGGCTCCAGCTGCAGAGGCGCCTGCGGGCAGCGTTTCCGTAGAGATTCCAGCGGAGGTAGCTGTTGAAGCTGCATCTTCCGAGGAGTCAGCCGGCGCATCAGACGCAGCTGCCGATACAGACGCCGCAGCCGAAAAGCCGGAGGCCTAGACGATGCTTCAACCAAAAAGGGTTAAGTACCGCAAGCACCACCGGGGACGCATGAACGGCTCACCAAAAGCCGGGAGTTCCCTGGAGTTTGGCGCGCTCGGACTGAAGTCGTTGGAGGCCGCATGGCTGACTTCACGACAGATCGAGGCGGCACGTCGAGCAATCGTTCACAAACTAAACCGTGGTGGACAGGTTTGGATCCGGGTATTCCCGGACAAATCCGTTTCCTCCAGACCGGCCGAGACACGCATGGGCGGCGGCAAAGGCGCAGTAGACCACTGGGTCGCAGTCGTTCGTCGAGGCCGGATGATGTTCGAGATCGGCGGAGTTCCGCTTGATCTGGCACGTGAGGCGCTTGTTAGCGCCAGCCACAAGCTGCCGGTACGAACAACTATTATTTCCCGCGAGAACCTGGTCTAGACGGAGATACAGGTGAATATTGACGAAGTAAGAGGGCTAAGCCACGACGAGCTCATGAAAGAGCTTGAAGACCTGCAACGGGGGATGATGAATCTCCGGTTCCGGAAGGCCACGCTCCAACTACAAGATTCCAGCGAAATAAAGTCCACACGCCGCACCATCGCCCGGATTCGGACGGTGCTGCGCGAACGCGAGATTGCTGAGGCGCTTCAGAGTTGACATCAGGGATGCAAAAACAGAGGACTGGCACTGTCGTCAGTGACAAGATGGACAAGACCATCACGGTCGAGTTCTATTGGAGTCAACGCGACCGTCTCATCGGCAAGTCACGCCGTCGTGTGACCAAATTCATGGCCCATGACGAGAACAATCAGGCCCATCTGGGTGACGTTGTTCGCATCGAAGAGACGCGCCCACTTTCACGCCGCAAACGATGGCGTTTGCTCGAAATCCTGCAGACGGGTGACGTCGCTGATTTCCAGCCGTCGGAAATTCCGACGACGCTGGAAGCGACCGAAACCGCAGAGTCGACGGGGACCGAGTAAGTGATTCAGGTACAAACGCGCTTGCGCGTCGCCGATAACTCTGGAGCCCGTGAAGTGATGTGTATTCACGTCGATGGCGGGAGCGGCCGCCGTTATGGCGGACTTGGTGACGTGATCACGGCCGCAGTAAAAGACGCGACCCCCGGCGGCACCGTAAAGATGCACGAAGTGGTCAAGGCCGTAATCGTCCGAGTGGCAGTTAACACACGCCGGCCAGACGGTTCTTATATCAAGTTTGACGACAACGCCGTCGTCATCATCGGTGAGAGCCAGAACCCGCGTGGCACCCGTATCTTTGGCCCGGTGGCCAGGGAGCTGCGGGAACGCGACTACATGCGGATCGTCTCACTCGCCCCGGAGGTGCTGTAAACATGGCGCAGCGTATTCGACGGGGAGACCAGGTCCGAGTACTGGCAGGCAAGGATCGCGGCAAGCAGGGTGAAGTGTCACGGATAGACCGCAAGAAAAACACCGTCGTAATTGACGGCGTCAATCTTGTCACCCGGCACGTCAAACAGCAGGCCGGCACGGCACAGGCCGGGATCATCCAACAAGAAGCACCAATCCAGATCTCAAACGTGGCGTTCATAGATCCAGAGACGGGTAAATCCGGCAGAGTCGGGTTCCGCGTCCTTGAGGACGGCACCAAGGTACGAGTCGTAAGAGGTAGCAGTGAGTCCTGAAGCCACCGTGGCAGAACAGCCACGGCTTAAAATCAAATATCGTGAAGAAGTAGCTCCGGATATGCGTACCGAGTTCGGTTACTCGAACCCGATGCAAACTCCGAAGCCGATCAAGGTCGTCGTGAACATCGGCATCGGCGAGGCGCTGGATAACCGCAACGCGCTCGACGCCGCAGTTGGCGACGTGACCACTATCACCGGCCAGAAGCCGGTGATACAGCGTGCCAGGGTGTCCATCTCCAACTTCAAACTCCGCGAGGGGATGGAGGTTGGGATCACGGTCACGATGCGCGGCCAGCGCATGTGGGACTTCCTTGACCGGCTCATCAACCTGACGCTACCGAGAGTCCGTGACTTCCACGGCATCTCGAGGCGATCATTTGACGGGCATGGCAACTACTCCCTTGGCATCCGGGAACAGATCGTGTTTCCGGAGATCGACTACAATGAAATCGACCGGCTGCGCGGCCTCCAGGTCAACATAGTGACCTCCGCAAACACGGACGAAGAAGGCCGCCGGATGCTTGAGCTTCTCGGCATGCCCTTCGAACGAGTCGAAGACGCCGCGTAGCTCTTTCTATTTATCCACTCAGAATCACCTCTCAAGAAATTTCGGGAATCCTATTTGGCTAAGAAAACAAAAGTAGAGAAATGGAAGCGCCAGAAGCTTGAACTTGCGGCGGGCACGATGAAGTACCCGGCCCAGTTCCACAACCGGTGCGAAAGGTGCGGACGGCCGCGCGGATACATTCGATTCGTCGGAATGTGCCGCATCTGCTTCCGCCAGCTGGCCCTCAGGGGCGAGCTTCCCGGAATCAGGAAGGCTAGCCTGTAAAAAGGCCAGTTCCGTCCCGCCACAAGGCGGCCAGCGGTTATCGCCGTAAGGTGCCTCGGGGCGTTCTTTAGGAAGAGCGACCGGCAGGCAAACCACCGGTGTAGTAAGAATCAGGAACAGCGAATGCCCGTTACCGATCCGATATCAGACATGTTGACCCGAGTGCGCAATGCCATCCTGGTCAGACACGAAAGCGTCCTCGTCCCCGCCTCTAAAACGAAGCGGTCTCTGGCCCGGATGCTCCAGCGCGAAGGTTTCATCTCCTCTGTCGAGATCGAAGAGGGAGAAGACAAGAAACAACCGATGATGAAGCTCGGCCTCAGGTACTACGAGGACGAGACTCCGGTCATCACCGGATTGAAGCGCGTAAGTAAGCCCGGCCTCCGGGTTTACGTCGGCCGACGGGAGATACCTCGCTACTACGGTGGCCTCGGCGTGTCGTTTATTTCGACATCTGCCGGCGTAATGACCGGGCGTGAGGCCTGGCGGCGCGGCATCGGCGGCGAGCTCTTGTTCTACGTTTGGTAAGGGCGGGAGTATTTAACGATGAGCAGAATTGGTAAGGCCCCAATCACGGTACCGTCAGGCGTCGACGTAAAAATCGACGGCAGCGCGGTCACAGTTAAGGGCAAAAACGGCGAACTCAAATCCGAGTTCCATCAAGACATGACAATCGTCCTGGAAGACGGCATCCTCAAGGTGTCCCGTCCCTCGGACGAGCAACAGCATCGTGCTCTGCACGGGCTGACACGTTCCCTGTTGAACAACATGGTCATTGGCGTGTCAGACGGTTACGAGCGTGCCCTTGAACTGATCGGCACCGGTTACCGGGTTCAACAAAATGGCAAAGGACTCACCTTCCAGCTTGGATTCAGCCACCCGGTTGAAGTTCAGCCGCTGGACGGCGTCACGCTGGAAGCAGACGGTCAGGTACGCGTCGTCATAAAGGGCGCAGACAAGCAGGCTGTGGGTCACCAGGCGGCAGTGATCCGCAAGATCCGTCCGCCAAATGCCTACACCGGCAAGGGCGTGCGTTACTCCGGCGAACAGATTCACCTCAAGCCCGGCAAAAGTGCCGCCAGGGCGGAATAATCAAGATGGCATACACGAAGAAAAACGAACCAAGGCGTTTGATGCGCCATCGCCGATTGCGCAAGAAGTTGTCCGGCACGCAAGATCGGCCGCGGTTGGCTGTATTTCGCAGCCATCTCCACATCTATGCGCAACTGATCGACGATACAGTTGGTCGTACGCTTGTCGCCGCCTCAACGCTCGACCCGGATCTTCGGGACGATTCAGCAAAGAGCGGCAAGATCGGCAGTGCGACTGCGGTCGGCACGTCGATCGCTCAAAAAGCAAAAGATGCCGGAGTCGAACGCGTGGTGTTCGACCGCGGTGGTTACGCGTACCACGGCCGTGTGAAGGCGCTCGCGGAAGCGGCGCGCGAAGTTGGTCTGGAGTTTTAGATGACTCAACAGAACAGGCCGGGTGGATCACCCGGAGCACGTGGCGGTGGCGGTAACAGGGGCCGTGGCGGCCGTGGTGGACCCGGAAATCAGGGCGGACCCGATGGTCCAGGTGGTTCGGGCGGTCCCGGAAACCAGGGCGGACGAGGCGGCGGCGATCGCGGCAGAGGCCGTGGTCCCCGGCGCGAGCGGCCACAGGAGCGAGAAGATTCAGGCCTCGAAGAACGCGTAATCAAGATCCGACGCGTCTCCAAGGTCGTCAAAGGTGGTCGTCACCTGAGCTTCAACGCGCTCGTGGTTGTCGGCGATAGTGAAGGTAAAGTCGGCTTTAGCCTGGGCAAGGCCAAGGCCGTTCCGGACGCAGTCCGTAAAGGCACCGCCGGCGCCAAGCGTGAGATGAAGTCCGTGGTTCTCAACGGCACTACCCTGCCGCACGAGATCCAGGCCAAGTTTGGTGGCGCCAAGGTGCTGCTGAGGCCGGCCGCTCCCGGTACCGGGATCATCGCCGGTGGTGGTGTGCGTGCGGTCATGGAAGTCGTCGGCATCAAAGACGTTCTGTCAAAGACCTTTGGCTCCAACAACACACTGAACATCGTGCGTGCCACGCTGCTTGCTTTAAGCATGTTGCGTGATCCGAAGAAAGAGACCGCCCGACGCATGGGTTATGACAATTCGACCCCGACCCCGCAGCCCGATCCGGTCGCAGTAGCGGTCGCGTCGGCGGCAACGGCGGAGTAAGCCATGGGTGACCTTCGTATTACTCAGATCAAGAGCAAGATCGGCTACCCGCAGGACCAGAGGGCTACATTGCAGTCCCTTGGCCTCCGCAAGATCCGGCAGCAGGTCATCCGGCCAGATAATCCTGCCGTCCGCGGGATGATCAAAAAGATCCGGCATCTCATAACTGTTGAAGAAGCCGACTAAGAACTGGCTTTCTAGAAACGAACGATTGCAGGTAAATTAAGTAAATGGGATTACATGACCTCAAGCCCGCACCGGGTTCGACACGTCCTCGACGACGTGTCGGGCGTGGCGATGGTAGTGGCCGCGGTACTTACTCCACCCGCGGCTCCAAGGGCCAGAAACAGCGCACGAGCATAAAGCCGTTCTTCGAAGGCGGACAGTTGCCGTTGGTGAAGCGCCTGCCGTACTTGCGGGGCTTCAACAACAAATGGCGGGTCGAGTACGTCCCGGTTAACGTGTCACGTCTCGATATATTTGAGGCGAACGCGGAAGTGGGACCTGCTGAACTCGCATCCGCCGGCATCATTACGAAGCCGAACGAGAAAATTAAGATCCTGGGAGATGGTGAAATATCCACGTCCCTCCAGGTAACGGCGCACGGATTCAGTAAGTCTGCACAGACTAAGATCGAAGCGGCTGGCGGCAGCGTAGTCGTAATAGAGTAGCTATCGCAGCCACGGAAGAATTTGCCACGGTGAAGGTGCGTCGTTGATCAGAGAAGCCCAGGCACAAAGAACAGAATCCACACGACCTGCCTTGCTGCAGGCCGTGATCGATTCCATGCGGATTCCGGATCTCCGGTATCGCATTTTGTTTACGTTGGCGATCCTAGTCGTATTCCGGTTTACGGCACACCTCCCGGTACCTGGAGTGGACCGCGACGCCCTCGCCGCTGCGTTTGAGGCCAGCCCCCTACTCGGGTTCCTTGACCTGTTCAGTGGAGGCGCTCTTCGAAACCTGAGCGTGGCCGCGCTTGGCGTATACCCGTACATCACGGCCTCCATCATCATCCAGATCATGACGCCGCTCATCCCGTCGCTTAAAGAGCTATCGGCTGAGGGGCAGTACGGCCGCCAGAAGATCAACCAGCTCACGCACTATCTGACGGTCCCGATCGCCATCCTTCAGGGCTACGGCCAGTTGAACCTGCTGCAGAGCGGCGGGCTCGGCGGGATCGCCGGCGGAGCCATCGACGGCATCGGCCTTGGCAGCGGAGAGCTGCTTGGGACGCTCGCCATCTTGAGCGCTTTTGTTGCGGGAACACTGTTCTTAGTCTGGCTTGGTGAATTAATCACCGAGAAGGGCATCGGCAACGGAATCTCGCTGATTATATTCGCGGGTATCGTTGCTTCACTGCCCCAGATCATAGGCCAGGCCTCGCTCATCAGAGATCAGGGATTCCAGTTATTAATGCTGGCCGGTATAACGCTGGCAATGGTCTATTTCATCGTGGTGTTTAACGAGGCTCAACGCAGAGTTCCGGTCCAGTACGGACGTAATATCTTCCGTGGTGGCCGTATGTATCGGCAGGCCGGTGCTACACATATACCTCTACGCGTCAACTCGGCGGGAATGATTCCGTTAATCTTCGCGTTCTCAATTTTGATCCTCCCGCCAACCCTCGCCAGCTACTTTGCGGACCCATCGAGCGACAGCCTTGTGGCGAACCTGTCGCAGTTCTTTACGAACGCTATGAGTCCCACGAGCCTGTTCTACTGGATCATGGTGTTCGTGCTGGTAGTCGTGTTCACGTTTTTCTACGCGCTTGTCACGTTCAACCAGCAGAATTTGGCGGAGAACCTGCAAAAGAACGGCGGCTTTGTGCCCGGTATCAGACCCGGTAAGCCGACTCACGACTACCTCATGCGCGTGATCTTCCGTATCACCTGGGGAGGTGCGTTGTTCCTCGGGTTTATCGCCATAATGCCGTACCTATCCGGCCAGATAACGAGCGTTGCCGCGTCTACGAGCATCGTCAACGCGACCGGTCTTTTGATCATGGTCGGCGTGGCGTTGGACACGATGAGGCAGCTTGAGGCCCAGTTGCTGATGCGTAACTACGAAGGTTTCATCCGCTAAATCAACCCGATCCGCTGACCGGTTAAAGGCACAAAGGCACACTTACTCGTTGCTCATAGTATTTCTTGGCGCGCCTGGCGCAGGCAAGGGCACACAGGCCAAAAAACTCGCACAAAAGAAGAACCTGACCCACCTGGCGACGGGTGATCTACTTCGTGGAGAAGTGGCGGCCGCTACCGAACTGGGTCTGGCCGCCAAAGCGTTCATGGATAGAGGCGACTTGGTCCCGGACGATGTGATGATCGGGATGATCAAGTGCCGGTTGGAAAGCCCTGATTCAGATGGAATCTTGCTGGACGGTTTTCCGCGAACGGTGGCGCAGGCGCAGGCCCTTGATGAGGCGCTCGCCGCAGCCAATACGAGCGTGGACCGATCAATATTTTTTGAAGTCTCAGAAGAGGAACTGGTCCGCCGTCTTGCGGGACGCGCCACCTGCCCCGATTGCCAGCGGGCGTACCACGATACTTTCAACAAACCGCAAAACGCCGACAAGTGCGACGACTGCGGCAGCGATCTGATCCGACGCGAGGACGATAAGCCTGAAGCGGTAAGAAACCGTCTTAAGGTGTACGCAACACAAACAACGCCCGTACTCGATCATTATCGAAAAACTGGCAACCTGGTGGAGGTCGACGGAGAACAGTCGATCGACGCCGTACAGGCAGACCTGTCCGCTGCGGTCGGGTCTGCCTGTACGTAATCCCATTTGGCACGTGCGTCTAAATCAGCCATCAGCTATAATCTTCAGGAGCTTTCTTGAACCACGGCTCAACCCTCGGCTCAGAATCGGATCCAATGTTTCGGGTACCGACTATTAAGTCCGCCCGCGAACTGGATTCAATGCGTGCTGCCGGGAAAGTTGTCGCGGCGGTAAAGGAACGGCTCATAGAGGTCCTGGAACCCGGAATGACTACGGGTCACCTGGATCAAGAAGCCCGGAAGGTCATCTCGGATAGAGGCGCCGAGCCATCCTTTCTAGGCTATGCACCAATCCCGGGAGCGATTCCGTTCCCGGGTGTGATCTGTACCTCCTTGAACGAGGAAATAGTCCACGGGATCCCGGGCGACCGGGTGATCCAGGACGGTGATCTGGTGAAATTGGACATCGGCGCGGTAGTCGATGGCTTCCACGGGGACTCGGCGATAACGCTGATAGCCGGTGAGGGGGATGCAGAAAAGAAGGAGCTCGTTGAGGTAACTCGGCGGGCACTGGAACAGGGGATTCTGGCGGCCGTAGTGGGCGCCAGGGTCGGAGACATCTCCGCCGCAGTGGAGGGCTACGTAAGGCCTCTGGGATTTGAACTAGTCAGGGAGTACACGGGACACGGAATAGGTCGGCGGTTGCATGAAGCACCGCAAATCCCAAACGTGGGAGTTGGCGGGCAGGGGCCGCAGCTTCGCGAGGGGATGGTTATCTGTATAGAGCCGATGGTCAATCTGGGCACGTGGAGGACTGAGAGCCTCGGCGATGGCTGGACGGTCGTAACGGCGGACAGAAAACTATCGGCACATTTCGAACACACCCTGGCGATAACACCAGAAGGTCCTGAAATTTTGACGGTCCTTTAAACGGTTTACGGGAAACGGAGAAAATTTGGCTAAGAAGGAAGGCATCGAAGTAGAGGGCACGGTCACAGAGGCGCTTCCCAACGCGAACTTCCGCGTGGAGCTCCCGACCGGGCACAAGGTACTGGCACACGCATCCGGAAAGATCCGGTTGAACTTCATCCGGGTCCTCCCGGGCGACAGGGTGCTGGTTGAGCTTTCTCCTTACGACCTCACCCGTGGCCGGATCACCTACCGGTTCAAGTAAACCGGTCTGTAGTTAGCCGTCAGGGGCGGGAATAGAGAGTATGAAAGTAAGAGCATCAGTAAAACCTCGGTGCGCCAACTGCAAGGTGATCCGACGAAAAGGCGTTGTCCGCGTGCTGTGTAGCAACGGACGGCACAAGCAACGTCAGGGTTGACTACCCACGACCGGCATCATCGCCGGCTGTACCGGAATTTCAAGAGTTTCAGGATATTTAAGGAACATCGCATATGGCGCTCGTCGCTGGAGTGAACATACCGGACAACAAACGGGTTGAGATTTCAATTCAAACCGTTTACGGCGTAGGCCCGTCCGTGGCAAAACGCGTCGTGGAGGAAGCAGCGCTTCCCGGAAACCCACGTGTCCGTGAGCTCAGCGAAGAGGAGCTCAACCGGCTCCGTGGCGCTCTTGACCGTAGCGGAGCGATCATCGAAGGAGACCTCAGACGAGAGGTTCAGATGAACGTCCGCCGGTTGATCGATATCGGAAGTTACCGTGGCCTGCGCCACCGACGCGGCTTGCCCGCACGTGGACAGCGCACGAAGACCAACGCCAGGACCAAACGCGGTCGCAGGCGTGCAATTGCCAACAAGAAGAAGGTCGGCCACTAGGCCACCTGTCTTAGTCCGGCCATTACGATCCGGATCTCTCGATCCCGAATTTCCAATAACGCCATCGCGGACTACGGATGGCACAGGTCAGTGATAAACCCGCCCGGAGGCGGAGTCGAAACAAAGAATGCCGAGAAGAGTTCGCACACGACGTCGTGAGAGGAAGTTTGTCCCGCAGGGGCACGCGTTCGTCTCCGCCACGTTTAACAACACAATCGTGACCCTAACCGAGCCAAACGGCGATGTCCTGTCCTGGGCGAGCGCTGGAACCGTAGGGTTCCGCGGATCGCGCAAGGGAACGGCCTTCGCTGCGCAGCGCGCCGGAGAAGCCGCAGCGCGAAAGGCGATGGACCACGGTCTTCGTACCGTGGACGTGATGGTCAAAGGTCCCGGATCTGGCCGTGAAGCGGCGATCCGGTCCCTCCAGGCCACAGGTCTGAGGATCACCAGCATCAAAGACGTAACACCGGTGCCCCACAACGGGTGTCGGCCACCAAAAAAGCGCCGGGTTTAGCCCCCGACGTTACGAGGCTCGTCATCACACCGGTGACGAGTTGTTAAGGCCGAATCCGGGCTCAACTGTCCTTTAACCGGATTCCCCCCAGCACGCCCGCTTCTATAGGGCGAAAGGAAAAAACAGGCTTAAATGGCGAGGTATAACGGTCCGGCTTGCAGATTATGCAGGCGGGTGGGAGAGAAGCTCTTCCTAAAAGGCGAACGCTGCTACACGCCGCGCTGCGCCGTTGATAAGCGGCGGTCGCCCCCGGGCGAGCAGGCCGCAAACGCAGGTTTCCAGCGTCGGCGTCGGATTTCCGAGCACGGTACGCAACTGCGTGAAAAGCAAAAGGCCCGATTCGTGTACGGCACGCTTGAACGTCAGTTCAGCAACTACATGAAAGAGGCGACGCGCGCTTCCGGTGTGACCGGTGACCGACTCATGCAACTGCTTGAGCGGCGACTGGACAACGTGGTTTACAGGCTCTCTTTCGGCGACTCGAGGAATCAGTCCCGGCAGCTGGTCAATCACGGCCACCTTGAGGTCAACGGGCGACGAGTGGACATTCCGTCCTACATGGTCAAGCCCGGCGATGTGATCTCATGGCGTGAACAGTCGCGATCCAACAACTACTTCAAGACGATGAAAGAAACATTGCCAAAGCGCACGGTGCCCGGCTGGTTACAGCTGAACGCCGAAAACGCCACCGGCACTGTTGCAGCGTTGCCTGCCCCATCCGAGATCGACACCAAAGTCGACACCCGGATGATCGTCGAGTTCTACTCCAAGCGTTAAGGGGTTTCCTCGATGCTAGATAACCTATACGGGCTCCCCACAACGGAAGAGCTAAAACCCGCGGCTCCAGAAGTCCCGCCGCTCGCCCTCTCGATCATCGAGATGGACGACACATACGGGATGTTTTCGGCAGAACCGCTTGATCGAGGCTGGGCGACGACCCTTGGTAACGCCCTCCGGCGCGTGCTTTTGAGCTCGCTGCCGGGCACGGCCGTTACTTGGGTCAAGATTGACGGCGTACTCCACGAGTACTCGACAATGCCGCATGTGAAGGAAGAAGTCACCGAACTCTTGATGAACATCAAGAGCATGCGGCTTCGCTCCCTCGCGGACCGGCCTGGCCGCTTGCGACTTGAGGTGGACGGTGAGGGCGAAGTTAAGGCCGGAGACGTCATGGCGTCTTCCGACTTTGAGATCGTCAACCCTGAACTCCACCTGTTGTCGCTGGACTCTTCAGAGGCTCGCGTCTCTATCGAGATGAATGTCGAACAGGGAGCGGGCTACATCCCTGCGGCGCACGAGACCGGTCTTCCGATCGGCGTGCTCCCCGTAGACGCGGTGTACACCCCGGTGCGCAAGGCCGGATTCAAGGTCGAGTCGACCCGTGTCGGTCAGAAGACCGACCTGGAACGCCTCATCATTGAGGTCTGGACTGACGCAACTCTGACTCCGATGGAGGCGGTACGTAACGCCGCAGCGCAATTGAATGACCGCTTCCTCCTCTTTGCCAATCTTGAGGTTGGCCGGAGCGATGAAGACCCGCTCAATACCGATCCCGCCGTGTCGAGCGAGGCTCTCACACCTGTTGAGTCACTCGACCTCTCGGCACGCACACTTAGCTGCCTGAAGCGAGCCGGTGTTCACCGGGTCGGTGAAGTACTTAAGATGCCGAAACGTGACCTGCTCAGGATCAGGAATTTCGGACAGAAGTCTCTCGACGAGCTGTATGAACGGCTTGAGGAGAAGGGCTTCTGGTCGCCTGACCCGCCGGCCGATGGCGCCGAGGGTGAGTCCGGCGAATCTGGTGACCCCAGTGACTCTGGTGAATCTGGAGAAGCCAGCTCAGACGGTGCGGAAGAAGTCGCAGCGGTAACCGCCGGGGAGACCGAAAATGAGGCATAAGGTTTCAGGCCGAGCATTCGGCCGGCCCGGCCAC
>Ga0114996_10001812_pt1 | contig 28232 bp, 20 predicted proteins | sample ArcticOcean_MG_C_4_FD_87039 | JGI IMG/M metagenome (GOLD analysis project Ga0114996, IMG submission 87039) | Marine microbial communities from western Arctic Ocean - ArcticOcean_MG_CB4_134 | ecosystem: Environmental > Aquatic > Marine > Oceanic | place: Arctic Ocean: Canada Basin | collected... | reverse complement strand
TATCTCGGTAACACGGCCAGTCTAGCACACTCACTGGCCATGATGCCCATGAAAGCGGCTCATGTGGGCAGTACTCTTACCGGATTACGACGCACCTATGTGGCTGATCTGGGAAATGTGGGTCTAATGATGGAGGAGGTATCTATACTTTAAACTTTCTGAACCGAACCGTAACCATAAATAATTCAACAATACAAAATAATTACTCGGACAATGATGGAGGAGGGGCATGGATATGGTTTAAAAATATATTTATCAATAATAGTGTAATATCAGGCAATCGATCTGGAAATGGTTACGGAGGAGGCCTTAGATTATACAACTTTAATGATAGCCTAGAATGGAATATATATCAAAGTACGATATCTGGCAACAAAGCTCTCAACGGTGAGGGCGGAGGGGTGTTTACATGTACTGGTGTTATAACGCCTATCGATGTATACGGAAGTACGATTTATAGTAACACCGCTTCAGGTAGGGGTGGGTATCGTGGAAGTGGAATCACGCTTAAATCGACGATCATAGCTGGCAACGTCTCGCTTTCTGGTAGTGGCAACGACTGCGGACCGCCATTTGAGTGGACGTCCCGAGGTCATAATTTGATCGGTGATGTCTTTGGCTGCGATTTCGACCGAGAATCGACAGACTTGGCTGGATTCGCTACTGTACCTCTTGACCCTCTCCTTGGTTCACTCACGGACAACGGTGGCCCAACTTTCACTCATGCGCTGCTGCCTGGGAGTCCTGCAGTCGATACCGGATCCTGCGTTGATCTAGACATATCGTCGGTTACGACGGATCAGAGAGGCAGCGTGCGACCGTTGGATGGGGATGGGGATGAAGCGCCGGATTGCGACATCGGCGCAGTTGAATTCAACCCTGAAGTCTCGCTGACTATACTGAAGCAAGGTGAGGGAGCAGGGACAATTCGGTCTACTTTACCTGGAATCGACTGTGGCGAAATGTGTACCATTGAGTACGAGTCCGGCACGTCAATTGAATTAGAGGGGCTTGCGGACGGCGCATCGGTCCTAGGTCAATGGCTTGGATGTGATTCTGTTGCCGAAGGCATTTGTTCGTTGGACTTGAACTCTGACAGAACCGTAATTGCCACCTTCGACGTTGCGTCAACAGATTTGAAGATCGTGAAAACTGCTTCAACCGTCGCGATTGAGGCTGGTTCGTCATTTAGTTATGAAATAGTTGTCGTGAACAATGGGCCTAATCTTGCCAGCGACGTGTTGGTCACCGATGTTCTTCCAAGGGCCGTGGATTTCTCTGCGGCATCTGCAGGCTGCTTGTACGATGACCGAATTGTCCAGTGTGCAGTCGGTACGTTAGCCGTCGGCGAGTCGAGAACGTTCGAGGTGTTTGTCTCGGTTCCCGGTGTTCTTACGAACGTCGTTCATGTCTCTTCGACGACGCCCGATATTAATCCTGGGGATAACAGGGCTGATGCCAAAATCGGGCTTTTGCCGATACGAGTAGTGCCGGCTATAGGTACCTGGAGTCTGCTAATCTTGGGCTTGGCAGTCGGGGTCTTGATGGCGATCTACCTAAGGCGACGACCGACCGAAGCTACGTCCAAGTAATCGGGCACTTCCTCCCCCTTGGTACCCACCCCTACATATAGTTCAGCGTTGGCACGCGGAACGGCGGCACCATGTCGGTCTCGTCCATCGGGTAGGCTTCCTTCTTGTATATCTGCACGCGGTAGTGCTCGTAGTCGGGGACGTACATGTACCCCTGCTTATCGACACGCACCGAGCGTGGTCGCGCGAAGTATTTTTCCGGCTCGTATGGCGCCGTCTCCCTCATCCGACGGAGCTTTGCCGGGCGCGTGAGCATTCGTTCGAGGTTCGCTCGGGACAAGGACGAGTCGCCGACGAATTTTTGAACGAAGTGGCCGTCAGCAGCGAACAGTTGTACCCGGTTGTTACCCCAGTCGCATACGTAGACGTCGCCGTGTGCGTCAACGTCGACACCTGACGGCCTGTACAACTCACCATCTTCGTGCCCCGAAGTCCCTATCATTGAGACGAACTCGCCATCGGCTGTGAGTTTTTGAATGCGGTCGTTGCGCCAGTCGGCGACATACAAAAAACCTTGGTCATCGATGGAAATGCCCCAGGGCATGTTGAACTGGCCCGGGCCGTCGCCGAACTCCCCGAACTTCGATATGAAGCGCCCGTCCTTCGTGAATTTTTGTATACGGTGGTTCATCGAATCAACGATATACAAAAAATCCTCGGCGTCGATGGCAAGGCCCGCAGGCCGGTCGATTTGCCCGTCGCCGCTGCCGTGCTCGCCCCACTTGCCCAGGTACTCGCCGTCGGTCGTGAACGCCGATATGCGATCACAGGCGCTGTCCGAGATGTAGAGCTGCTTCTGCTCCACGTCGAGTTGAATCGCCATGGGCCACATGAAGCAAGCGTCTGGAACGATATGCTCGTACGACTTCCATCCGAAGCTGCCGAGATCGTCATCGTCAATGTTCGTCACGAGCACTGGCCCAGACTTCCCCTTGGTGTACATGCTCCCCTTGGCAATCACGTACAGCCGCCCGTCGTTTGCTGGAGCGACATCCACAGGGAAGTGCATCCGCATGAACTCGCCGATTGTCTTGACATAAGGAAAACCGGCTCGTAGAAGTGCGTATGGTCGCAATAGTTTTCTCCTTTTTGTCCCTTCCCCCTCGACGAGGGAAGGTTAGAGCCTGTACTGAGCTTGTCGAAGTGATGGAGGTGAGGTCGCACGACCCACACTCTAACTCTCCCCCGAAATGGGGGAGAGGATTTAGAAGACTTAGGTCAGTTGATACTCTCTTGTCGAAACAATTAGTTGCAGCATTCTCAGCACCCGGAACTCGTTGATCTCGCGCTTGGAATCGTCGCTCAGATCGAGTTCACGTTCCTGCTCGGCGAAGTGCAGTAAGCCGAGGATGCTTTCCTGGCTGATGGGAGCAGGTCGCACCATCTGGACACACTCGCCGACAAACTCTATAGGCGAAAGGGGTCGGCCCATTTCGGCGAGCCGGTCGATGACAAACCGAATCCCAGGTTTTTCGGCGCTGCTAATCTCGTCGACCGCGAAGTTAACCCGCTCATTCAGCGTGCCGCCATCGATCCAGCCCGCACCGATAGGCCAGCCCTCGACGGTCAACGGGTTCATCAAGGATTGTCCCATCGCGCCGCTCGCGCCCGCTACTCGGGGCAGGTCGATTTGGATATCTTGAAACTCGCCAGTTAGTTTGACGATGCCGGTTACAAGTTCGGTTGGCGTCTTCACACGCAGGAACCGGGCCTCCTTGAAAAAGTCAGAGTTGAACAGCGTACGCAAGATAGTCCGCAGGTCACCATCCGAGGTCAGATACGATTCCATGAGCGTGTTGATGGCGTCTGGATCTTTCGGCGGAATCTCGTTCCAGCCAGACACGGATACCTCGTCTGCCACGAAGTAGTTGTACAAGTGCCGTGAGATGAAGCGTGCGGCCGCCGGCTGCTTGACGATAATGTCGACAATATCGTCACCGTTCCAATTGCCACTCTCGCCGAGGAAATTCTTGTCGGAATCGTCGTGCTCGTCCTCAAGGAATACGAACTTCGAGTGATAGCCGCCGTATCGACTTCCAGCCCCGGGTATCGGTGTTTGCAGCGACCAGCCAGTGAAGGCGTACGCGGCGGCTTTGACATCGGCCTCGGTATAGTTGCCGACGCCGATCGAAAACAATTCCAGAAGCTCGCGCCCAAAGTTCTCGTTGGGCTCGTCCGTGAGGTTCTCGTTGTTGTCGAGCCAGAATATCATCGCCGGGTCTTTAGATAGTTCCAGCAACAGCGTTCGGATATCGCCCATCCCCAACCTGCGGAACATATCGATCTGCGCCTGGGCCGAAGGGTTGTGCGCTGATTTGACCTGTCCAGTCGCGAAGATGTGGTGCCAAAACAGGGTGATCTTCTCTTCGAGTTGCCGTTGGGAGTTGAGCATCCGGTTCCACCAGAGAGGGCCGTACCCGGCGTTGCCAGTGCTATAGAACCGCTCGATAACGTCCACTTCCACATCAGGGAAATTTTCTGGATGCAGCAGGTCCTCGACCACGTCTTCGTATGGCCTGGACGCGAGCACTTCGAGTTCGTCGAGGCGAGCACCGAAACCCGCCCGGCGCATTAAGTGGGCGTATAGATCAAGGTCTTTGGTTGCGGTAGCCATAACTCCCTCCTCGTCGGGACTTTGCTATTTCGCCACTATTCTACTGGTCAGTACGTCGCGCTAGTACCAGTTCCAAAGCGCCATCCACGCTGGCCACCAAAGTTGCGGTCGTAGCCAGGCCCTTTGAAATCGTCGTCGGGCACTCCCGCCAGTTTGCCATCTTGCAAGAGTTCGAGGTCGCTGCCGTAGAGGTTGTCGATCAGGAGGCTAGTTAGCCGCTCTCGGATGTCGGCAACCGAGGAATCGCCCGCCAGGTCGTGCAACTCATTCGGGTCGCTATCGAGATCAAATAGCTGAATGCAATTCCCGAGCGGGTAGTAGATCAGCTTATGCTGCTGGTCGCGAATCATACGCGAAGCCAGTGCGTTTTCCCAATGCTCGCCGTAGATGTACTCGCGCTTCCGGTCGCCGACCATCGACATCCCTTCGACCGAATCAGGAATGGGAATGCCGCAGATATCCGCCAAAGTCGGGAAGATGTCGGCCTGGACCACGAGTCGGTCGTCACGAAGACCTTGCCCGATGTCCTTTCGGTCGGCAGGCGGCATCATGACCATTGGAATCTTGGCCGACTCCTCGTAGAAAAGGTCCTTAGACCATTGGTTGTGATTGCCGAGCATCTCGCCATGGTCCGACGTGAACATCACGACGGTGTTGTCGAGCAGCCCTTCCTCTCGGAGCATACCGATAACGAGGCGTATCTGATGATCGACATGAGTGCACATCGCATAGAAGCCTTGGCGTGCCAAACGCACCGCTTCCTCGGAGTACGGGTTGCGGCCACTCCAGCGTCGCGCCTTCAGTCCATTGGGCAAATTGTCCCATTCTTCCGCCCACTCGCCGACGAATGGCATGTCGATCTCGCGGTCACGATACATCTGCAGGAACGGCTCCGGCGGCACCATCGGCGGGTGCGGCTCGCTGAACGACATATACCAGAAGCCCGGCTTCCTCGTGTCCCGCCGCGCGATGTACCGCGACATCTGGTGGACTGTCCAGTTCGTCTGGTGCAGGTGTTCGGGCAGGTGCCAGGGCCGCACGATGTAATCGTTGTGGCCCATCGCGTGGGTCGCCTCCTGGCCGGAGTAGCCCTGCTCCTGGAGGAACAACTCGTAGTCGTCTTTCATCAGGCCCAGGTGGTGGCGGCCCTCCTCGTTGATCAGCGCGTCGTCGAAGCCGATGCGGTCGTGCTGCGGATACACGTGCAGCTTCCCGACAGAGAACGCCTGATAACCGTTGTCTCGGAAGGTCTGCGCCATCGTCGGCAGGTCGGGCATCGGCAGGTGTTCGTCGAACACCCGGTCGCCATGGGTTCGCGCCGAGACGCCGGTCATGATCTCCCGCCGCGCGGGAATGCACGACGGCGTTGCAGTGTACGCGTTCGTATACGCTACTCCGTTGCTGATGAGCTGGTCGAGCGTCGGCGTCAGAATCGTTGGATGCCCAAGGGCACCGATGAGACGGCCAAACCAGTGGTCGGTGGATATTAGGAGTACGTTTGGTTTGTTTGACACTTTTTGGCCCTCACCCTGGCCCTCTCCATCGGAGATAGGGGATCAGAAACTAAAGTCTCGTCGGTTTGTTCGTCACCGGCGCGGAGTGCCCGAAGCGATACCCACGCTGGTTGCCAAATGCGCGGCTTGGCTTCGGATGCGGCACATTTTTCATAGGCTCAGCCGTTCCTACGAGCTTGCCGTCTTCGACCCACTCCACGTCGCCGCCGTACATGTTTTGTATAAGCAGGTCGGTCAATTGCGCCTTCACTTTTGAGTGGGCGGAGTCATTCGACAGGTCGTGGGTCTCGCGCGGGTCGTCCTGGAGGTCGAACAGTTGGAGTCGGTTGCCTTCGGGGTAGTAGATCAACTTATGCCGAAGATCGCGAATCATGCGGGTAGGGCGGTCCTCTACCCCGTGCTCTCCGTAGACGAACTCACGCTTTTGGTCGCCAACAAGCGAAAGTCCCTCGACGGTATCCGGTATTGGAATGCCGCAGATGTCTGCCAGGGTCGGGAACACGTCTGCTTGTACTGCGAGCCGGTCGTCGTGCAAGTTGGGGCCGATGTCAGTCCGATCAGCCGGAGGCATTAGCAGCATCGGAATCTTGGCTGAGTTGTCGTACATGAGGCTCTTGGCGTAGAGACCGTGATTGCCGAGCATGTCGCCATGGTCCGACGTGAACATGATGGCGGTATTATTGAGCAGATTTTCCTCGCGGAGCATCCCTATGACCAGCCTGATCTGGTGGTCGATGTGGGTCGCCAGGGCGTAGAAGGCCTGCCGGGCACGTTTGATGGCAGCGGGCGAGTACGTGTCCCGTCCTATAGGTCGCGCGCGTAGGGCGTAAGGCCAGTCGTCGGTGTTCTCCGACCAATCGCCGAAGTAGGGCTCGTCGATTTCGAGGTCACGATACATATCCAGATATGCAGGCAGCGGTGCCAGCGGCGGGTGCGGCGGACTGAACGACATATACCAAAAGCCCGGTTTGGTCGGGTCGCGCCTAGCAATGAACTTCGACATTTCCCTGACGGTCCAGTTCGTCTGATGGACGCGTTCGGGAAGGTGCCAGGGACTCACTAAGTAGTCGTTGTTCGACGCGCCGTGGCCGTACTCCTGACCGGAAAAGCCCTCCTCTTGGAGGAACAGTTCCCAGTCGTCCTTCGCCATGCCAAACTGGTGCCGACCCTCTTCGAGCACGAGCACGTCGTCGAAGCCGATGCGGTCACGCTGAGGGTAAACGTGCAACTTGCCGACTCCGTAGGCCTGGTAGCCGTTGTCCCGGAAGGTCTGCGCCATGGTGGGCAGGTCGGGCATTGGTAGCGTCTCGTTAAAAACGCGGTCACCATGAGTCCGCGAAGACGTCCCGGTCATGAGCTCCCGCCGCGCCGGTATGCACGTCGGCGTCGGGGCGTAGGCGTTTGTGTAGGCGACGCCGTTCCCGATAATGTGGTCGAGTGTCGGCGTGAGCACCGTAGGGTGACCGAGCGCCCCGATAAGGCCCCCGAACCAGTGGTCGGCGCAGATAAGCAATACGTTTGGTTTGTCCATCGTCACCTTCATTTCAGCCTCTTCCTTCATTGGAGAGGGAAGAGAAAAATCACATCCAACTAGCTTTGTTGCTGGCTGGCCCATTGTGCCCGAAGCGCCAGCCACGCTGATTGCCGAAGGCCCTACTCGGGACTGGATGCTCGACTCGCGGCTCCGGCTCGGGAATTCCGATGAGTTTACCATCTTCGAGCCAATTTAGATCGCTACCGTACAAGTTTTCGATGAGCAAGTCGGTCAGTCCATCTTTGACTCTTGCGCTGGCCTCATCGTTGGAGAGATCGTGTAACTCGTGCGGGTCTTCTTGGAGATCGAATAAGTGAAAAACATCGCCAGCGGGATAGTAGATCAGTTTGTATCGGTCGTCACGAATCATTCGGGTTGCCATGACGCCCTCGCCATGCTCGCCGTAAACGTAGTCGCGTTTTTCGTCGCGGATCAGCGACTTGCCCTCTACAGTGTCAGGAATTGGAATCCCGCAGATATCGGCCAGCGTCGGAAAAATGTCGGCATGGATGGCTAGCCGGTCGTCGCGCAGGCCCTGTCCGATATCATCCCGACCTGCTGGCGGCATGAGAACCATCGGTATTTTCGAAACACTCTCATAATACAAATTAATGTCGTACAGTCCATGATTGCCCAGCATGTTGCCGTGGTCGGACGTGAACATGATGGCCGTGTTGTTAAGCAGCTTCTCTTCGCGGAGCAGGCCGATAACGAGTCTGATCTGATGGTCAATGTGAGTCGCCAGCGCATAGAAAGCCCGACGGGCGTCTCTGATCGCGGTTTCTGAGTACGAGCTTCTGCCATATCGGCGTGCCTTCAGAGCATGGGGCCAACTATCGATGTCCTCGGACCAATCGCCGTAGAAGGGCATATCCACATCAAGACTGCGATAGATGTCCATGTACGTCGGTAACGGCGTCAATGGCTGGTGCGGCGACAAGAACGACATGTACCAGAAGCCCGTCTTCGTCGGGTCGCGGCGCGCAATGTACTTCGACATCTCCCTCGCTGTCCAGTTTATTTCGTGTAAGTGTTCAGGTAGATGCCAGGTACCTGCCATATAGTCGTTGCTAGAGACGCCGTGCGTATATTCCTGCCCGGAAAATCCCTCTTCCTGGAGAAATAACTCGTAGTCGTCCTTGCCCATGCCGAACATCTGCCGGCCCTGTTCGGACAGCTTCACGTCGTCGAAGCCGATGCGGTCGCGCTGGGGGTAGGCGTGCAGTTTGCCGACCCCGTAGGCCTGATACCCGTTGTCGCGGAAGGTCTGCGCCATTGAAGGTATGTTCGGCATCGGCAGCGTCTCTTGGAAGGTGCGGTCACCGTGTGTGCGGGCCGTCGTACCCGTCATTATCTCGCGTCTTGCGGGGATGCACGACGGTGTCGGCGCGTACGCGTTCGTGTAGGCCACGCCGTTGCCGATCAAGTGGTCAAGCGTCGGCGTGAGCGCCGTCGGATGTCCGAGCGCACCGATCATGTCTCCAAACCAGTGGTCGGTGCATATTAATAGGACGTTTGGCTTATCGGGTTTTCTCAAGCCTTAGAACCTCCATCCTCTTGCAGTCCCAAACCCGCGACGGGGATTGGGGTGTGGCACCGGCTCCGGGTCGGGCAGTCCGATGAGTCGCCCGTTATCGAGCCACTCAATGTCTTGCCCATACAGGTTGTCGATCAGCAGCTTCGTCAGGTTTTTTTGAATGTCAGAGTATCGTGCATCATCGTACAGGTCGTTCATCTCGTGCGGGTCTCCCCGCAAATCGAACATCTGGAATCGGTTGCCGACCGGATAGTAGATCAACTTGTGTCGTTCGTCACGCACCATGCGCGTCGCATTGTCGTGCTCCCATATCTCGCCGTATACATGGTCGCGTCTCTCGTCGCCGATTAGCGAAAGCCCCTCAACCGTCTCCGGTACCGGAATGTCGCACAGTTCGAGCAGCGTCGGCATAATGTCGGCTTGTACTGCGAGTCGGTCGTCTAGCCGCCCTTTTCCGAGGTCTGGCCGGTTGGCTGGTGGCATCACGATCATCGGGATATTGACTGAGAACTCGTGCAGGTTGCCTTTACCCCACAGGCCGTGGTTGCCCAGCATCTCGCCGTGGTCGGTCGTGAACATGACGATGGTGTTGTCGAGCAGGCCTTCTTCTCGTAGGAGGCCGATTACGAGTCTAATCTGATGGTCGACCTGAGTGGCAAGCGCATAGTATCCGGCCCGCGCCAGCCGGATAGCGTTATTTGAATACGTCGCCAAGCCGTGTGGCCGGTTGCGCAAGGCGTGAGGGAAATTCTCCGGATGCCTCGCCCATTCGCCGATGACCGGCTCGTCGATCTCTTGATCGAGATACATATCGAGGTAGTTTTTCGGTGGCGTCAGCGGGGGATGCGGCGCGGAGAACGACATATACCAGAACCCCGGCTTGGTCTCGTCGCGCCTTGCAATGAACTTGGACATCTCGCGCACAGTCCAGTTAGTGCGGTGCAACTCCTCTGGCAGGTGCCATGCCCGAACATCGAAGTCGCCGTTCGTCGAGCCATGTACGTACTCCTGACCGCCGTACCTGCGCTCCTGGAGAAACATTTCGTAGTCGTCTTTCGGCATGCCAAGGTGATGTCGCCCCTCTTCGTCCAGCAGAATATCGTCGAAACCAAGCCGGTCCCGCTGGGGGTAGGCGTGCATCTTGCCGACAGCGTGAGCCTGATACCCGTTGTCGCGGAAGGTTTGGGCGAGCGTGGGCAGGGCGGGCATCTCGCCGCGCTCGTCGAAGTCACGGTCGCCATGAGTGCGGGCAGACGTACCGGTCATGATCTCGCGTCTGGCTGGAATGCACATCGGCGTCCGCGAGTAGGCGTTGGTGAACGCCACTCCGTTGGAAATGAGTTGGTCGAGGGCTGGCGTCAGTATGGTCGGATGACCACGCGAGCCGATCATTCCCCCGTACCAGGTGTCAGCGCATATAAGTAGGACGTTAGGGCGAGTCACAAGTTATCCTTTTCGGACTGATTACGCCGGGCTCTGGGCTGGCGGCCCGGCCACTTCTTCCAATGGCACTGTAGGCGGCTCGTCGCTCCATATCTGATAGAGATAGCGGAACGTGTCGCGCGCGATGCTGGCGATCGGCACCGCAGCCAGTACGCCGACGACCCCAAAGGTCTCGCTGGCGACGATCAGTAACACCATGATAAGAACAGGGTGCATTTGAACAGCATTCCCTTGGATACGCGGAACGAGGAACGAATTCTCGATGATCTGTGTGCCGGTGTAGAGCACCAACACCCACACAATTTTGTCCGGCGCTGTAGCCAACACGACAAGGATTCCCGGTATTGCGCCGAGGATCGGCCCCACGACTGGTATGGCTTCCGTGATACCGGCGGTGAGGGCCAGGAGTACCGCGAAGTCGATGCCCAGAGCGGTCAGACCAACGAAAACGATGAGTCCTACGAACAGCATAAGCGTAAGCTGCGCCCGAATGTATGCGCCCAATGACTTGTTTGCCATGCCAACGATGTATGCGCAGTGTCCACGCACTCTCTCAGGGAACAGGCCGTAGAACGAGCCGACCATCCGCTCTCCGTCTTTGAGAAGGTAGAACAGCAATACGGGCACGATTGCCAGGCCGATGAAGAAGCTCAGTGTGTTGGCAACGGTGCTCAGCGTCCTCGACAGCACCGTTTGAATAAACTGGATGAGCAAGTCGCCGAACTGCGCAACGTACTCTTCTATTTTCAGCCGTACATCCTCTGGTATGTCCTTGGACACATCCTTGGTAAAATCTTCAATCGCATGCCTGGCCTCGGTGTAAATGTTAGGCAGATTATCAAGAAGATCCGTCGACTGGCGCACGGCGGGCGGTAGGATCAACGCCAACACACCAGCAATAATGGCCAGCGCAACCACGTAGATTATCGCAATTGCGGTGATCCGCGAGACGCCGGGATACCTGGTTCGCCAGGGCATAACTCTCTCAAAGAGCTTGACCGCAGGGAAGAGGACGTACGAAAGAACTCCGCTAATAATGAACGGGAAAAGTGCGTTCCGGGCGTAGTAAAGGAACAGCAGCACGATGATAGTGCTGATAGCGACGAGGAGGACGCGCTTCCGGCGCTTCGAGGGCAGCTCCGCAAAGCTGTTCCAGGGCGAGAATCTTTCCACAGGCTGACCTCTGTGCTCGCGGAATGGTTTGTAACCATACCATATCGAGAGCCGCTAATCGGGCCGAATAGGAGATCGCGCCTGCCCACGGCACGATCTCCAGCAACTTTATTCGACCATCGCGGTTCTGAGCTTCCGCAGCGCGCCAGCCTCAACCTCGCGAACATCATCGATGCTCACGTTTAGGAGCTCGCCGGTCTCGTCCAAGGTGGTCGGTGCTTTACCGGTCAGCCCAAAGCGCATATGGAGGAGTGATCGCTCGGCTTCGGATAGAGAGCGGTTGAGCATATTGGCAAGCCTCTCGTCGTCAATGTCGTTCGTGATGGCTCGCCAGAGTTTGTCGGTTGGTTTCAGTTGTCCGGTCGTCACATCGCAGCTCCTGTGCTTCATATTAGGTCCAACAATAAAAAAAGCCTCCCATAATTTGGGAGGCTGCAGTTTTTGGGCGGCGATAGTGTATCACACGACTTTTTGCCCGCTCCGACGTAGCTGAGACTATGTCGGAGTGGCGAGAATCACGGCGAACATCTCGTTCTCGTCCGTGTACCACTGATCGATCTCGAAACCGGCCGCGGACAACATAGCTGTCGCGGAGTCGCGGGTGAACTTGTGCGAACTCTCAGTCCAGATGGCCTCGCCTGCCTCAACTGTGATCGCCGTGTCGTACGCGCCGAGGGTGACCGTCTGATCAGACTTGGCAACGAGGTGCATCTCGATACGGCTTTCTTCCTCGTTAAAGTAGGAATAGTGAACAAACTCCTCTGGGACGAAGTTGGCGTTCACAGTCAGGTTCACAACACGGAGCATGTTACGGTTGAACTCCGCCGTCACGCCTTCCGCGTCGTTGTAGGCGGCTTCCAGAGTCGCGCGATCCTTGACCAGATCTACGCCAAGCAGGAACGAGTCTCCGGGTCTCAACAACTCGCGGACGGCGCTCAAGAATTCGTGACGTTCCAGCGGGCTCAGGTTCCCGATAGTACTGCCGAAGAAAACGACCATTCGCTTGCCAGCCGGGGCCGGTATCTTGTCGAGATGCTGGTTAAAGTCACCTGCAACACCATGAACTTCCAGGAACGGGAACAGTTTCATGATGGTCTCGGCGGCCATCTCAACTGTTTCGTCGTCTACGTCGAATGGAACGTATCGCTTGAGGTAGTCCTCCGCCCCGTGTATTCCGAGAAGCGTTCTAATTTTCAATGCGTAGCCAGAGCCAAGCTCGACGACCTCTTCGGGGCGGACTCGCCCCATCAGTTCTTGACCGATCTGCGCCAGAATTTTCCGCTCCGTCCGAGTCGGGTAGTATTCCGGCAGTCGAGTGATCCGCTCAAAAAGGGCGGAGCCGACAGAATCGTAAAAATATTTCGGCGACAGTCGCTTCGGGGTGCTCGTCAGTCCTTCGAGAATATCCTTCGGAGGTGCTTCAATGACTGCCTGGGACCTGACTGGGTATGCGTCTACACTGTAGTTATTCAAAAATCCTCTATGCGTCATCGGCTAATCGGATACCACTGAACTGCCATCGTGCGTCCGGCGGGAAGAAATTGCGGTAGGTGGGGCGGATGTGGTCTTGTGGCGTTACGCAGGAACCCCCTCTCAGCACCATTTGGTTCACCATGAACTTGCCGTTGTATTCGCCGACGCCACCCGCCCAGGGCTTGAAACCAGGGTAGGGGGCATAAGGACTTTTCGTCCATTCCCACACGTCACCGAACACCTGTTGAAAGGGCCGGCCGTTCTCTGTGGCCGGAATCGGATGCTTGATGCCGGAATCGAGGAAATTACCCTCGACGGGTTCGCTGCTGGCGGCGTGCTCCCACTCTTGTTCGGTCGGAAGCCGCTTGCCCGCCCATTGGGCGTACGCGTCGGCCTCGAAATAGCTGACGTGCGCGACCGGGCCGTGCGGGTCAACCTTTTGCATGCCGGACGTGGTCTGCATCCACCATTCGCCGTCCAGCTTTTCCCAGTACAAGGGGGCTTCCCAGCGTTGGGATTGCAGCGTCTTCCAGCCTTCGGACAGCCACAGCTTCGTCTGCTGATATCCGTTATCTTCGATGAACTCAATAAACTCGCCGTTGGTGACTAGTCGCGACGCCAGCTTGTAGGGATTGACATATGTCTTGTGGCGCGGCGATTCGTTGTCGAACGCGAACCCGTCGCCGTCGAAGCCGACTTCAACAACGCCGCCGTCGAACTCGACCCAGTTGAGAGGTAGTGTAGACGTTCCTCTTGGTATTCGGACATCGTGATACGCGGGCCGAAGCGGATTGATCGACAGGCTGTACTTGATGTCGGTCATCAGCAGCTCCTGGTGCTGCTGCTCGTGGTTCAATCCAAGGACGATCACCGAGCCGATGCCCTCCATGTCGTCAGGGTCGGTCGTCTCGATGAAGTTGACCATGTTGCGATCGACATGCGCTCGGAACTCGTAAACCTCGCGCACCGTCGGGCGGGATATCAGGCCCCTGGAGGGGCGATCCCACTGAGGGCCGATGGTGTTGTAGTAGGAGTTGAACAGATACTTGAACTTAGGGTTCATCGGCTCGTAGTCGCCCATTAACGGCTCTAACAGGAACGACTCGAAGAACCACGAAACATGCGCGATGTGCCACTTGGGCGGACTCGCGTCAGCCATCCCCTGGAGCATGTAGTCTTCGTTCTCCAGCGTGTCGCACAATTCTTCGGTGACGCGTCGGACTCGCTGATAATCCCCGACCAGTGTTGCCGGGTCTTTTGGCGCACCCCGAAACAGCGGCTTTACCTTCGCCTTCGTCAATGTCGTCATCTATGGATTCTCCGCCAAAAAATGGACCGCATGACATCAGATGTACTCTAACACAGCAAGGGTTCGTAGCCGGCAGGCGCTTAGGCTCGGAACCAGGACGTAGCCGCCGTTTTGGCCTGCCAACCTCATGAGCCCCTCACTTGACTTAGATGTACCGTTGTGGGAAAACGTTGCAGTGTTGTTGACTACGATTGGGGAAGGGAACAATAGATGACCGATGAAAATACATGCACTCACCTGGATGCCATAGTCGACGACCTGACTCCTAGTAACGAGAATGGCTGCGGGGAGTGCATTGAGTTGGGAGACCACTGGGTGCACTTGCGAATCTGCATGTCCTGCGGCAACGTCGGCTGCTGCAACGACTCGAAGAACCAGCACGCAACGAAGCACTTCCAAAAGGATGGGCACCCCATCATTCAATCCTTCTAGCCATGGGAGGACTGGTATTACTGCTACGAGGACGACGTGATGATGGAGTTCGAACCAGCTTAGGGTTGCCCGACTGTGTATGATAAGCCGGTGCGTCCAACCAAACGTTGGTTCAAATAGTTCAATGTGGTGGTGAATACGATGGAAATGGACCTCATCAGTCGGGAAGATCTGCTGTTGATGATGGATCGTGGGGACGACTTCAAGCTCGTGAACGTGCTCGGCGATTGGGCGTTCAAAGCCAAACACATCCCTGGTTCAATCAATCTGAGTACGCCTGCCAAAGCAGATGAACTGTTAGTTAAGGATGACAACATCGTTGTTCACTGCGCTGGCGGTGACTGCCCGTCGAGCAAATATGCATTCATGATGCTCAAAAAAGCTGGCTACCAGAACGTCCGTCGGTATGCCGGTGGCCTGGCCGATTGGGAAGATGCAGGCATGCCGCTCGAGGGCGATATGGTAGAGGAGGAGACAAAAGCGTCAAACGTAACTTAGGGACACGAAGTCCATTTGCGAGACATTACGTTTTACGGATTACGTTTTCTGACCCATGACAAGCCTACCGAGACCAACCGATCGTCCCGCCCGCCGTTCCCGCCGGGGAATGTAGGGCGAGCGCCGCATCGTGACAGTGCTTTTCTCCGACGTGGTCGGCTCGACAGCGATGGCCGAGCAACTCGACCCTGAAGAATGGGCCGAGATCATGAACGAGGCATTTGATTACCTCACTGAGCCGGTACAGCGCTACGAAGGTACAGTCGCCAGGCTGATGGGCGACGCCATACTCGCGTTTTTCGGTGCCCCAACGGCTCACGAAGACGACCCGCAGCGAGCCATTCTCGCCGCCCTCGACATCGTTCAGGAGATTCAACCCTTTCGTGAGGAGTTGCGTCAGGACTACGGCCTAGACTTCAACGTCCGAGTCGGCATCAACACGGGCTCTGTCGTCGTGGGTGATGTCGGCTCCGATCTCGCTGGCGAGTATACCGCCATGGGCGACGCGGTCAATTTGGCCTCCCGGATGGAGCAGACGGCCACGGCGGGCACCATTCAGATCGCGCAGGACACGTATTCGCTCGTAGCCCCCCTTTTCGACTTCGAGCCGCTGGGCGGAATCGAGGTGAAGGGGAAGTCCGAGCCGATTCAGGCTTACCGAGTCCTTGGCAAGAAGGCCGACCCTGGCCGACTACGTGGCATTGAGGGTCTGAACGCACCGATGGTCGGTCGCGGGCGGGAGTTGGACACCCTGAAAAGCCTTCTCGTGGGTGTTACACAAGGACGAGGCGGGGTTGTGAGTCTCATCGGCGAGGCCGGTCTGGGCAAGAGCCGCCTGCTAGACGAGACTGAGAAGGAGTGGGAACAACTCGGCGGTACGCCCTCTTCATGGATCGTCAGCAGAGGGGTTTCCTACGACACTGAGCGGCCGTATGGTCAATTCCATCAGCACTTGCGACGGCTGTACGATCTCGACGAGTCCGACCCGCCGGATGTTGTCAGGGCCAAGGTTGCCGCGTCGCCGGAGTCCGTACACGATGACATGCAGCCCGTCGTAGTGCGTGCGGTCGACGCTCTGCTATCGATATACTCAGACTCGGACGAACCTCAGCTTGAAGGTGAGGCTCTCAAAAACCGACTCTTCGCCGACATGACCGAAATATGGAAGCGAGTGGCGTCCGACCACAAAATGGTCATGGTCTTCGACGATCTTCACTGGGCCGACCCTGCCTCCGCAGAGTTGCTCATCCACATGCTTCAAATCGCTGAAGAAGTGCCGATCCTCTTCGTCTGCGCTTTCCGTCCAGAGCGTCAGTCGCCCGCATGGAAGGTCAGACAGGCCGCCGAAGCGGATTACCCGCACCTCTATACCGAGATCGCACTTCAACCGCTGACGCATGAGGACAGCAACGCATTAGTGGACAGCCTGCTTACGATCTCGAACCTGCCCGAGGAAGTTTATGACATGATCGTCAGCAAAACTGACGGCAACCCGTTCTTCTTGGAAGAGGTCGTCAGAACGCTGATCGACAGCGGCGCTGTTGTCCGCGATGAGACAGGCATGAACTGGCGGCAGGCGACTAAAATTGAAGACATCACGATCCCCGATACGCTCCAAACACTGCTGATTTCTCGCTTCGACCGTCTCGAAGAAGAGGTACGCCAGACACTTCAGTTGGCCTCGGTGATCGGGCGGTCGTTCTACTATCAAGTACTCAAAGAAGTGGCCGACAAGGCCGCGACGCTCGACCGACACCTCAACTTGCTTCAGAGGGCCGAGTTGATTACCGAGGCCGCAAGGTTGCCGGAACTTGAATACGCGTTCAGACACGAACTGACGCGTGAGGCGGCGTACAACTCAATTCTTCGAAGACGCCTGCGTCAGTTCCATCGCCAAGTCGGTGAGACTATTGAGGCGCTATATCCCGAGTATCTCGAAGAACAGGCGCATCGTCTTGCGTACCATTTTAGTAATGGGGTAGAGGACGAGCGTGCGGTCAAATACTACGTCATGGCTGGCGACGCAGCGGCACGGCTGTACGCGAACCTCGAAGCAATCTCCCAGTATTCGAGGGCACTTGAAATAGTCAAAAAGCATGCCAATACTGCGGCTGAACTCGTCGACCTGTATTTGAAACTAGGCGACCGCTTACGGCTCAACGGCCAATTTGAAGAATTCATAAACCTGCTCACCGAATTGGAAGGGCACGCGCGCGAAGAGGGCGACCGTTCCGTCGAAGTTCGGGCGATGATCCCACAGGCGACCGTCTACTCGACATATACGAAGATTTTCGAACCTGATAAGGGGAGAGAAATTTCGCAAAGGTCGTTAGAGATCGCTCGCGAGCTTGACGATTCTGAGTCCGAGGCAAGGTCGCTCTGGAATCTACTGTTGGTAGAGACATATGGAGGCCTTAACCCCTTGCTCGCCGTGGAACATGGCGGCCAGGCGATTAAGATCGCCCGCCAACACGGTTTTCGGGAAGTGCTTGCTTATGCACTAAACGATATCGCCCGGAGTTATTTCGCCCTGGCCCGCTAGGATGAAGGGCATGCCGCTCTGAACGAGGCTCGCGAGTTATGGCGTGAGATGAACAATATTCCAATGTTGACTGACAATTTGCAGTCGGCTTCGAGTGCCTACTATGAGGCAGCCAAGTTCGACCAGGCCACGGCTGATGCAGATCAATGTATCGAACTTAGCCAGTCGATTGGCAACCAATGGGGAGAGGCCGCTGGTCTGTTCGTTTTGAGCGGCGTCCAAGTGGAACGAGGCCAGATCGAAGCCAGTCTGGCAGGCAATCGACGAGCAATGGTGCTGGCCGATGCAGCCAACTTCGCCGCCCACGGACTGCTCGTGAGAAGCATCATCGCTTGGACCCTCGCATTCTTGGGTGACACTGATCGCGGAATCCAGACCGCGCAGGAAGCTCAGAGTTTGTCGACAGATGTATTTGTCGCAGGGACATTCGCCGAAGGCGTCGAGGCGTATTTGCAGCTACTAAATGGCAATGTCGTGCGCTCACGCGAATTGGTCAAGTTGGCATACGGCGATTGGGAGTCCGACGAGCCTGCGTTCTCAGAGACCTACATGGGAATGTTCAAGGTCTTCATGCTCACCATCCAAATCGAGATCGCAGTTGCTTCGGGGGACTCAGAGCGTGCTGTGAGATTCGCAGATTTTGCCATCGACACGATGGTCAAGCGAGGCATGCTTATTTTCCTACCTGATATGTGGCGATTGAAGGCGGTTGCGTTAACCGACCTCGGTCGGTTTGACGAGGCTGGCGATGCCTTCGCGCGCGCCAAGCAAGAGGCCGAGAACCAGGGCTCAACGCGTGCCTTGTCACTCGTACTGGGATCGTATAGTCAGTTTGAGGCCAAACACGGTGATTCAGCGAAAGCCCAAGAGCTTCGCCGACAAGGCTGGGAGACAGTCAGGTCCATAGCGGACCAGATTGACGATCCTAAGTTGCGAGAAAAATATCTGGCGACACCGTCCGCCCAGGCTGTCACTTCTTGATAGGATGACACCATGCTTACGGCTGTCGACTTGATAAAGTACAACACGGATTCGCGCCTAACGCTTCAAGAAGGAAACGCTGTCGAATGATCTGTTCAAATTGCCAGACCGACAATCCTGCTCAAGCAAAATTCTGCATGAGTTGCGGTGGGCCGCTGGCGAACAAGTGCCCGAGCTGCGAAACGGAACTTCCGGCTGGGGCCAAGTTCTGCTTCAACTGCGGACATAATATGACAGTGGCAGCGCCACAGGCACCGCCGGTGCCTGAACCTGTCGCCCCACCGGTGCCAACTCAGTCGGCAGAAGAACGCCTCGCGCAGTACATCCACGCCGAACTCATGGCCAAGCTGGAATCGGCTAGGGCCTCTGGCGGTATGCAGGGCGAACGGCGCATCGTCCGCTATTTTGAGACGTAGAGGGTTCGACGGCTGCTGCCGAGAAGCTTGATCCCGAGGACTGGGCCGAGATTATCAATGGAGCCTTTGCTCACCTCATTGAGCCGGTGTATCGCTACGAGGGTACGCTAGCCCGGCTTATGGGCGACGCCATTCTCGCGTTCTTCGGGGCGCCCATAGGCCACGAAGACGATCCGCAGCGCGCCGTCATGGCGGGCCTCGACATTATCAACGAGATCGCGCCATATCGTGAGGAAGTGAAGCGCCGATGGGGCCTCGAATTCAACGTTCGCGTCGGCATCAATACTGGTCTGGTCGTCGTCGGTGAGGTAGGCTCCGACCTGCGCGTCGAGTACACCGCTCTCGGCGACGCCGTCAACCTTGCTTCCCGAATGGAGCAGACCGCTGCACCGGGTACGGTCCAGATCACTGAAGACACTCATCGTCAGATCGCGCCGCTCTTTGATTTCGAGGATATCGGCGGAATCGATGTCAAGGGCAAGTCGGAACCGGTTCATGCTTTTCGCGTGCTGCGAGCAAAAGCGTTGCCCGGCCAGGTCCGGGGCATCGAAGGGCTCGACTCTCCGCTGATTGGCCGGGACGGCGAGATGGCCGAATTGCGAGAGGTTATTACTGACCTCAGTCAAGGCAACGGCCAGATTCTCTCCCTGATGGGCGATCCGGGCCTCGGCAAATCTCGTCTGCTCGCCGAGCTAAAGAAGAACCTGGTCGCTGAGGGGGTAGTCTCCACGACCGGGGTTACGTCGATAAATACCAATGGATCGCAGAGCGCTTCGATCGCGTGGTGCGAGGGCCGCTCGCTGTCCTACCAGACGACTACACCGTTCGCACCGTTAATCGACCTATTCAACGAGTGTTTCGGTCTCGACGACGAGGCAGACGACTCCAAGAAATACGAGTTGATCTCCGAGCAGGTGGCCCTACACGCTCGGGGGCAGGTCGTCGAAATAGCTCCGTTCCTGGCTACGATGCTCGAAATCGATATTCCAACGGACGCGGCGGAACGTGTGCGATATTTGGAACCTCCTCAGGTACGCGCTGGCATATTCCGAGCCGTCCAAGAGTTCATTGAGGGACTCGCAACAGAAAAGCCATTGGTTCTCGTATTCGAAGACCTGCATTGGGTTGACCCTACATCCCTCGAATTGATCGAGCAGTTGATGCCCCTCACTGACCGCGTTTCGCTGATGTTGGTTGGCAACTTCCGACCGTGGCGGCAGGAGCCGTCGTGGGCCTTTCATGAAAAAGGCTCCCGCGACTATTCCCATCGATACCGGTCTGTGACATTACAGCCACTATCCGCTGACGACTCACGTGAGCTCGTGGCAAGGCTGCTTGAGGTGGAAGACCTGCCGCTGAGAGTTCGCAACCTTATCCTCGAAAAGGCCGAGGGCAACCCCTTCTTCGTCGAGGAGGTGATCCGTTCACTGCTCGACTCCGGACTCGTAATCCGACAGGACAACCACTGGCGGGCGACCAAAGAGATCGAGAGCATCGCAGTTCCTAACACGCTTACAGGTGTTATCACGGCTCGCCTCGATCGTCTTGACGATACCTCGAAGCGTGTAGCCCAGACGGCATCGGTGCTCGGCAGAGAATTTCAGTTCGACACCTTGGTGACGGTGCACGGCGGCGGCCAAAGCCTCGAAGACGCGCTCATGGATTTACAGCGCCGAGAACTTGTACGCGAAAAGAGTAGACTTCCGCATCGTATTTACACGTTCAAGCACGCCGTTACCCAGGAAACGGTATACTCGTCGCTGCTTCTGAGCGCGCGCCGTGAGCTTCACCTGAGGGCCGCGGGTGCGTTGGAGGACGCCGATTCCGACCGCGTTACGGAGATCGCCCACCACTGCATCGAGGCCAGAGAGGAGGCCAGGGCGCTACCGTACCTGGTCGAAGCAGGTGACCGCGCGGCTCACGCTTACGCGACACCGGAAGCTATCGGCTTTTATAAGCAGGCCATCGAGATCGTCCAGCGAGTAGAAGACATCGACCTGGCCAGACGAGGGTACGAAGGTCTGGGTTGCGCACTGTCGCTAACGAACGAGGTTCAGGGGACCGTTGACAACTATCAGGATATGATCCGTTTTGGAGAGAGCCACGGTAATGTTCCAATGGTTGTCTCGGCCCACAACAAACTGGGGTTGATCTTAGGTCTTCGTTTGGGGCAGTTTGAAGACGCAATCTCTAATCTGAATGAAGCTGAACGGCTTGCCAGGGAAGTCAACGACATCCCCGGTATCGCTGAGATGCACATGATTCAGTGTAATTTTTGTACCGCCACCGCCGACTTCGAGGGTGCAGTTACCCATCTGAGCGAGGCGGCACGAATCGGACGGGAACTCAACGCTGAGATTCCAAAGTTGTATGGGCTAACCCATATCGCCAATACTCGAACATACATGGCTTTATTCGACGACGCCTGGGAGACCGCTCAGGAAACACGAAGGTTAGCCGAGGCCGCAGGTAATCGGCTGTTCCAATCTGAGTTGCTAACGTTCTCGATTCCTATGTACGAACTCCGCAACGGCAATCTTGACGCGGCACGACGTTCCGCTCAAGAAGGTCTCGACATGGCTACGCAGATTGGGTCGGCAAGCAGCGAGGCGAGCGGGGCCTACTTCCTCGGCCGTATAGCCGAGCTGCATGGTGACTATGAGTCAGCGATTGAGCATTTCCAACGCGCACTACGGGCCGCACAAACGACCGGTGTTGGGCCGTGGACGGAATCGATGGTGCTGTGCGCGTTGGGGACCCAGTACATCTCGATAAATATGGACCTCGTGGAGACGACCAACGAATATCATGGGGCTGCCATTGAGGTGATTAAGCGGCCTGGTGGCACCGTAACTGGCGGTACCGCCTGGGCCGAACTCGGATTCTGTGTGATGGCTAAAGGCGACTTTGACCAGGCCGGTGAATTCTTCAACCTGGGTCTGAATACGCCGACCGCAACGATGCACCTTGAGCGCCCGAGGCTGCTGATCGGCTGCACAATGCTTTCGCTAATGCAGGGCGACGCCGATGCTGCGGCCCCGTTCGTCAAGGAGGCTCGGGAGTTCGTCGAAGAACGGCAGATGAAGCACTACTACCCCTTCGTTGAGTTCGCCGATGGCATGGTCAATATGATGCAAGGAAATTGGGAGACGTCCCTTGCGCGCTTCATGCGTTCCGAGGAGCTTGCCATGCTGATGCCCGTGCGCCCCATCATCTGGCAGGCCAGAGCCGGAGCCGCTCAGGCTCTTTCGGTGCTTGGCCGCGATTCTGAGGCGGACCGGATGAGAGCAAAAACCCATGCCATGATCGACGAGATTGCAGGATTCTTCAAAAATGCCGAATACCGCGACCTGTTTGTCGAGGGGGCCCACGGGAAACTCACTGCAATGTTCGGTTGGAAGGAAGAGGTTCCTGTGGCTTAGCTGCTCAGCGTCAACGGCACTTCGCACTTAAGGGACGGCTCTTCAGGGCAATCGCATTCTCTAAAGTCTAACTTGACTTCCACCCGTTCGCCCCTTCGATGAACTCAGGGCAGGCTCTGAGCTTGTCGAAGGGCAGGTATGCGGGACAAGGTGGCCCCCACTACAAACGGCCGCCCGACTTGTGCTTCGATCCTTCCCAGGAAGGACACGAACGGATTGTGAGAATGCGAGTGCCCTAGACGGCTCCACATCTGTCCCCCCTCACTGCAAAAAATTCTGCTATCCTGTGCCTTGCTATGAATCCAGCAGAACGGCCACTCCCACCCGACTACGGCATCCTCTTTAATCACGACGGCACGTTTCACGGATATTCCGAATACCCGCAACAGGTCGATGATCTGCTCGACAAGATCTACGGGCCGCTGAAAGACACTCAGGTCGGGGCACTCCTGTGGTGTGTGGGCGCTGAGCAGGCCATGTGGCCGTCGGAACGGCTCGAAATGATCGGCGATGACCAGGGTCGTCGCTACTTAACGGTCAAAGACATGCGCCGTGCCGAGAGCCTCAGGACGATGTTCGACGAGCGCGCCGATCTCTACGGCAACATGGTGCGGCGCGGGCACGACCTCGACATGGACGTGTACGTCTCCATCCGCATGAACGACAACCACTTTTGGTCGGACTCTGGCCGCAAGGCCTATCCCCTTGCACCTGAAGAGATGGCGAAGACCGTCCGACCTCACCTGACCCAGTTCCGCAAGGACCATCCCGAATGGGTGCTTGGCATCGGCAACGCGCCGCGATGGGCGGTGACTTCGTGGAACATGGCGAATCCAGAGGTACGCGAGTATACCTTGCTTCGAATCGAAGAGGCGTGTCGACAGGCCGACTGGGATGGTATCGAAATCGACTGGCAGCGTCACGCCTTCCACCTTCCGGAATTCGACGCCTACCGCTTGATGTACACGATAACTGATCTCCAGCGAGCCATCCGACGGTTCACCGATGCTATCGCTGAGGAGCGTGGCCGCCCGTTCCATGTCATTGCCCGCGTCGGGGCATCGGAGGAGACGAACCGCCGGATCGGATACGACATCGAGACGTGGATCAAAGAAGGTCTATGCGACATCATCGCAACGAATGCGAATTCGGGCAACGATCCCGGTGTCGAGGTCGAGCGATACGTCGAGATGATGGAAGGTACTAACGTGAAGATATACCCCGGATTCGACAGCCACGGCGAGTTTGGGCGGGGGCATCTTGTTCCGGCAGACCCTTGGCGCGAGGCATGGTTTCGAGGTCTGGCCGGCGGCTACTACGACCGCGGCGCGTCTGGTGTTCACCTCTTCAACTGGCACAATTTTGCAGAAGCCCGGCGACCGCTCTTGAAGACCATTGGTTCGCCAGAAACTCTTGATAAGCAAGACAAGATATATACGTCGATCAAGCGTCACGACCGAGGCAAAAAGGAATTGCGGTATGGTGCTGAGCGCGACGACCGCCTGCTTGGTGAAGCTCCCGTTCCGCTGTATCGGACGCTAACCGACGAAGGGCCGACCTTCCATATCAGTGTATACGACGACATTGCTGATTCAGAGGACTTGGAGCGGGTCGAACTTCAAGTGAATCTCGTGCAGTATTCTCCCAGCGATGTCCTCACATTCACGCTCGATGGGAGACCTCTTGGCGAATCTGTCCCCTCCATGGATAGCGGTGCTTCAACCAATCCCGGAGACCCCGGCCAGCTCGGAGAGGACGCCTGGCTCGTTTGGAAGCTCGATGCGAAACAGGTTGGGTACGGCACTCACGAAGTCCAAATCGTCCTCGTCCAGCGCGACCCTCGGCTCAGCGTCCCCATCGTCGTCGAGAACGTCGAACTGCACATCAAGTACCGCCGCTAAGGAGAACCCGACCTCATGACCCAGACTCTTACTCGTCCCGTCGCAACCGAATCTCGTCAAAAAACGCCACCATACCGCATCATCTACAACTGGGATGGCGCTCCGCATCACTACTCCGAGTACCCGCAGACGACGGAGCAGTTCTTGGAGAAGACCTACGCGCCGCTTACTGATACGCAAGTCGATGCGCTCTTTTGGAGCATGGGTACTCACGAAGCGACTTGGCTGTCGGAGAACATTCCCGTCGCGGGCGATACGGTCGGGCGCGTGTACGACGGGGTCATGTCGATGCGCGACACCGAGAATCTGCGGGCCATGTTTGAGCGCGGCGAAGACCCATACGACGCGATGGTCGCGCGCGGTCGCGAGCTGGACATCGACGTGTGGCCTTCGATTCGGATGAACGACCAGCACTTTTGGGACATCGACAGTCTCGATGCCATGCAAAAATCCAACTCCCAGGGAATGACGGACATGCGTAAGCAGCACCCTGAGTGGTGCCTGGGAGACGACGCGCCGAACTGGTGTACGTCGTCGTGGAATATGGCGATACTGGAAGTGCGCGAGCACAAGCTCGATTTAATCGAGCAGGCGTGCCGACTTGCAGACTGGGACGGCGTCGAGCTCGATTGGCAGCGACATGCCTTCCACCTTCCGGGCAAGCACGAGTACCGCCTGCGCTACGCGCTAACCGACTTGCAGCGCGCAATCCGACAAATGACCGACCGTATCGCCGAGGAGCGCGGCAGGCCGTTCCCGGTCGCCGTTCGGGTTGCAGCAACTATGGAGGCGTGCAGGCGGGTAGGGTACGACGTCGAGACGTGGGCGAAGGAAGGGCTCTGCGATGTCATCATCGGTGGCGGCAACTCCGGCACCGACCCCTGCTTCGAGACCGAAAACTTTCTCGAACTGGCGCAGGACACGAATATCCGGGTATACCCGGGGTATGATTTCGACAGCAGGCAGATGGCGAAGCGCCTGCTTCCGCACAGTGAATGGCGCGACCGCTGGTATGCCGCCATGTCGCAAGGTCACTTCGACCGTGGTGCCGACGGCATATACATTTTCAACTGGCACGCTGGTGAGACCACCCGACGGAAGTCGTTGACGACCATCGGTTCGCCGGAAACGCTGAAGCGGCAAGACAAGGCCTACACCGCGATTCAGCGAAGTATCGCCAACAACCCACTGCGAGAAGACTCCGAGCGCGACGACCGTCTGTACGGCGAGGTCCCGGTAACTCTATACCGTACGCTTACCGGCGACGGCCCGACCTTCCATGTACCGGTTTCTGATGAAGTTGATGCCGACAGAGCATCGGTACAGCTACTCATCGAGTTCGAACACTTCTCGCCAACCGCCGATGAAGTGCAGGTTTCTCTGGACGGAGTCACGCTTGGGCTAGCAGCTGTTCGCAATGTCACCGCCGAAGACCCGACCAATCCCGGCGACGTAGACGAGAACAGTTGGCTGGTTTGGGACATGGAGCCGCGTCAAGCTGCCAAAGGGCCTCACGAGATCAAAGTCGTTCTCATTCATCGCGACCCAAGGATACGCACACCGATTGTCGTTAACAACGTTGAGTTTTGGGTTACATATGGGTAAGCACTAGATGACCATATACGAAAAATTTGGCGTGAGGACGATCATCAACGTTTCGGGCTCGTCGACGCGCGTCGGAGGCGCATTGATGCCGCCGGAAGTCGTCGAGGCTATGAGTAAGGCCGCGCTCAGTTCCGTCAATATGGTGGAACTGCAAGCCGCTGCGAGCAGAATCATTGCAGATAATACAGGTGCCGAGGCGGGATATGTCACCGCCGGTGCAGCATCGGGGCTGACGCTGGGTGCCGCCGCGATCATGGCTGGGCTCGACCCCGGCAATATGGACCGGCTTCCCGACACAACCGGCATGAAGAACGGGTTCATCATCGCCCGTGAGCATCGTAATGGCTACGACCACTCTATTCGCCTCTCGGGTGCGAAGCTGGTCGAGGTCGGTATGGACGAGGTCGGCGCTGGCGCCGGTGCCAGGCAGGTCGAAGCCTGGGAGTACGAGGCCGCCATCACCGATGATACCGCTGGCATTGCCTATGTCGCCACACCGACGAGCCAGCCGCCGTTACCACGGGTCGTTGAGATTGCTCACGCTCACGGCTTGCCGGTCTTGGTCGATGCTGCGGCAGAGCTTCCGCCCATTTCCAACTTGAAGCACTTCATCGATCAGGGTGCTGATCTTGTAGCGTTCAGCGGCGGGAAGGCGATTCGCGGGCCGCAATCCACGGGCATTCTCTGTGGACGTCGTGACTTGATCGCGTCAGTCGCATTGCAGCATCTCGACATGGATGAGCACTTCGACATTTGGGAGCCACCGGCGGACTTTATCCCCAAAGACAAGCTAGTTGGCATACCACGTCACGGTATCGGAAGAGGCTTCAAGGTATCCAGGGAAGAGATCGTTGGTCTGCTAACTGCACTGAAACTGTTCGCAAACAGTCGGTCGGGGCCAAGCATGGAAGAGTTGAGAGGGTACCTCGAATACGTAGTCGATGGACTCAGCGGGCTGGCGGTCGAACCGACGGTCAAAGTGCCCGATGGTGAGGGCTTTCCGACGCTTCATTTGCGACTCGATACCGACACGCTTGGGCGGTCGGCGTTCGAAATCAGCGGCGTACTAAAACAGGGCAGTCCTGGGATATTTGTGAACGAAGGTAGTCTGAGAAACGACACCCTCGTGATCAACCCGATGAATCTCGACCAGGCCAGAACGGAAGCGTTGACAGAGCGGTTTCGAGCGGCGCTTTCGAGTTCAGATTAGCCTGTAGCTGTGACGGACTTGGGCAGCGTGAAGCTGAAGACGCTGCCGTGTCCTGGTCGGGTCTCCACCCATATGCGGCCGCCATGCGCCTCAATGATTCCCCGCGCGATGCTCAGGCCGAGACCCGCTCCGCCGGAATCGCGCTGACGGGCCGGATCGGCACGATACGCTCGCTCGAAAATCTTGGGCACGTCTCGATCACGGATACCTTCACCGGTGTCGGCGACTTGCACTTCAACCGCTTCACCGATATCCACCGCACGTATAGATATCGACCCATCGGTCGGCGTATGCCGGATGGCGTTCTGCACCAGGTTGTACAACACTCGCTGTACGCGCTGGGAGTCCATCGAAACGGGGGAGATGTCTTCGTCGACCTGTCCTTCGAGCCGCAGCCGCCGCTCTGCCGCCTGAGCGGCCATGCTCTCCAAGGTGTCGGAGATCAAATCTTGGATAGACGACGACTCGACGTGGAGCGCCAGGATTCCGGCGTCGATTTGGGACAACTCAAACAGATCGCTTATGAGCCTGCTGAGATTCTCAACCTCCGACTGAATCGTCTTCAGGTAACGCTTGGTTGTCTCTTCATCACTCACAACGCCGTCGTTGATGCTCTCGATCATCGCACGTATGGAAGCAAGAGGAGTTCGCAGATCGTGAGAAACCGCACCGAACAGTTCTTTTCGGGCGCTCTCTAATTCGCGCTCGCGGTCGAAGCTGCCCTGAAGCCGCTCAACCATTTCGTTGAATGCGGCTGCAAGTTCGCCGACCTCGTCGTTCGCCCGGACGGGAACGCGCTTGTCCAGACTGCCCGTATTTATCTCACGGACGGCGTTGACGAACTCGCTCATCACCCGTGCGGTCGGTTCCGATGACGTGTAGGCGACGAAGATGGACATGCCTACCGAAAAGGCTGACCTGCCCCCCCGAAATCCGATCCAGGCCAAATGTTAGGGTTGGACGGACACGAAAGGGGGCGAAATGCCAAGAAAGAAGCACACACCGGAGCAGATCATCATGAAGCTACGAGAGGCCG
>Ga0114996_10001808_pt1 | contig 28305 bp, 24 predicted proteins | sample ArcticOcean_MG_C_4_FD_87039 | JGI IMG/M metagenome (GOLD analysis project Ga0114996, IMG submission 87039) | Marine microbial communities from western Arctic Ocean - ArcticOcean_MG_CB4_134 | ecosystem: Environmental > Aquatic > Marine > Oceanic | place: Arctic Ocean: Canada Basin | collected... | reverse complement strand
GGGTATCGGGCGAAGATCCTCTATCAGGCGGCGGAGATGCTGCACCGATTCAAGAACTACGACGAGTCCCGGGCTCGCTTCGAGGAGCTGATCGACCTGCATCCGAAGACCCAGGCCGCCGTGTTCGCGGCCGCGAACATCATCAACTCGTACCGCGAGGAGAATGACTGGGCGAGCATCGAGCAGTGGGCGTCGGTTCTTCAGGAGAAGAAGATCGGAGCGGAGGCGGATCAGGCGCGCCTCGCCGAGGAAATCCGGGTGTTCAAGCTCGGCGCCCAGTTCAAGCGGGCGCAGCAGCTGCTGGAGGCTGGGGAGCATCTCTCCGCCGCCCGGGAGTTTGAGCGCATCGTGAAGGCGGACACGGCCCAGACCCTCGAGTTCGCAGACAAGGCCCTCTACAACGCGGCGCTTGCCTACGAGGAGGTCAAATACTTCGATTCGGCCGCACGCGTTTACGAGAGCATCGCCACGGAGGAGCGCTTCAAGACGAGCGAGTTCGTCGAAGACGCGATCTTCAATCTGGCGGAGAATCACAAGAAGTTCTTCAGCTTCGATACGGCTGTGAAGTGGTATCAGGTGCTCGTCAGGCGCAACCCCAACCACACGCAAGGGTACTACTCGCTCTTTGAGTCAGCGCGTCTCCTCGAGAATGGTCGCAAGTTGGAAGAGGCGGCTCGAAGCTACGAACGCTATGCGTCCCTTTATGGGAATCGCGAGGATGCGCCCGCGGTTCTGTTTCGGGCAGGAGGACTCTACGAGAAGATGGGGCGTGCGAAGGACATGCGCCGGGTCCTGGAGGAGTTCATCGAGCGCTACATGCTCGCGCCAAAGGCCGCAGAGCTCGTCGTGCATGCGCGGTTGAAGCTCGCTCGTGATGCCGATGCGCGCAAGAAGAAGAGCCGCGCCGCTCAGCTCTACGCCGAGGTGATCAGTGAATTCGAGTCCTTTGGCTTGCTGGCGGGGACTCCAGCGGCGGCGTGGCCGGCGGAGGCGGCGTTTCGTCTCGTCGAGCAGAAGTTCGCGCAGTTCCAAGCCATCCAGTTGAAGGGAAACATGCGCAAGGTGGGGAAGGCGATCCAGCGCAAGGAGGCTCTCCTGAAAGAGCTGGTCAATGAATACGTCGCGATTTTCCCCTACAAGGCGTTCGACTGGACCTTCGCCGCGTACTATCGCGTGGGACATGTGCATCAGGTCTTCGCGAACTCGCTCTACGAGGCCCCCATACCGACGAGCTTCTCCGAGGAGGAGCGCGAGATCTATCAAATGGAGCTCGAAGACGCGGGGGTTCTCTATGAGGATACCGCGGTCTCGGCCTATGAGAAGACGGTCGTGAAGGCCCGAGAGTTGAAATTCCGCAACGAATGGACCGACAAGGCGCTCACTGCGTTGAACGCATATCGACCGGAAGAATACCCTCTCCTGAAAGAAGAGCGGCGTGCGATCACGCTGACCCCTTGGACTCGCGCACGACTGGACGCGATCCCCGGAGAAGGTGTGCTTCGGGCTCCTGAAGTTCCTGGCATTGGACCGGAGGGGCCCCGATGAGTCGAATGAAGCCACTCGCACGGAATGGTCTCGGTCTTCTCCTCGTGTTCACGATGGGATGCGGCACCTTGGGAGAGGGCGCTCGCCCGGATCCTCTGAGCCGTGTCGCGGCGGAGCAGCGAGCCTCCACCCCCGCCGAGGAATCGGCTCGGATCCGCGGGGAGGTAGCGTTCAAGGACGGCGAAGAGCGATTGAAGGCGGGGGAAGTGCAGGCAGCTCTCGCGCGGCTCGACGACGCGATCCACGCCGGTCAGAGCACGGCGCGCCTGCATTATCTCCGAGCGATCGCGATGAGTCGGATGGGGCGCGTGGATGAAGCAGCCGATGAAGCGCTGCGTGCGTTCGCCCGTTCGCCCGAGGTTCCTTTCATGGACGCCCTCTCGCTCCATGTCCGCTTGAGCATCCGGGGGGGACAGCACGTCAACGCGCTGGACATGCTCAACGCACGGATCCAGGAGGACCCGGACAACCTCGGCTATCGGAACCTGCGTCATTGGGTCTGGCTGGTGATGGGCCGCCACGCGGACGTGCTTCGGGAGAGTCGCAGGATCCTGAAGCGCGATGAGACAAATATTGGCGCCATGCTGAACCTGGCGCGGACCTTCCTCGCGTTGGAGCAGCAGGAGCAGGCTGTCTACGTGGTGCGCCGGATCCTCGCGATTGCTCCGGATCATTCCGAGGCACGAGTTCTCTATGCGGACGCGCTCCTGCGCTCGGACGACGCCCAGGGAGCGATCGTCTATTTGAAGGAGGCGTTGGAGAAGGATCCGACGCTGGTCGAGGTTCGAAACAGCCTCGGGGTGGTTTACCAGGGCTTCGGGGACAGCGCCTCCGCCCGGGTGGAGCTGGAGCGGGTGGTTCAGGAAGCTCCGGGGATGACAGAAGCCTGGTTGAATCTCGGGAACGCCCATCGCGGGCTGGGAGATCCGGCGAGTGCGATAGAGGCTTACGAACGCGCCCTCAAGACTTCTCCCGATCATGCCGATTCCCATTTCAATCTGGGGATCGTCTTTCTCGAGTCGGACGTCGATGGCTACGGAAAAGAGGATCAGCTTCGCAGGGCGGTTGAGGAGTTCGATCTCTACCAGGAGGCCCGAGGTCTGTCGTTGGCGAAAGAGGACCCTGTTCGGATCTATCTCGCGGAAGCCCAGAAGTTGATCAAGCGTGCGATCCAACGACGAGAGGAGCTTGCGCGGCAGCCAGACGACGACGACGACGACGAGGACGACGACTACGACGACGACGAGGACGAGGACGAGGACGACGACGAGGACGAGGACGAGGACTACGACGACGACGACGACGACGACGACGACGACGGGGACGACGGGGACGACGGGGACGACGAGGACGACGAGGACGACGAGGACGACGAGGACGACGAGGACGACGAGGACGACGGGGAGCCCGCTTCTGGACCGGCGGATGGGGCGCTGGAGCCGCCTTCACAGCCCGCCCCACCGGCTCCTTCCGCCCTTGAGCCGGGGGCCGCGGACGAAGCGGACGACGAGGAGGAGGCGCTCGAGGGGCCTGCGCAACCGCTGGAAACGGCGCCTCCCGCAAACGATGAAGGCGTTGACGACGACGATGATTGGGAAGATGTGGATGATGAGGACGCGTGGGAAGATTCCGACGATGCTGGACAGGCCTCCGAAGGAATGGCCCCGGACGCGTCCCCGTGCCCGCCGCATGGGAGGATGTCGAGACCGTCAGCACAGGTGAAAACCTCTTTTGTCGCGAGGACTTGAGCGATCGGTTGCAGAGGCCCCTTTGGAGGGGGGCGGAAGATGTTCAAAACAGATTTCAAATTTTTGACGGCCTTTGCTATGATGCTCGCCACGCTGCTGATGGGTGGCGTCGCGGAGGCACAGGAAAAGCCCTCCGGTGACGCAGCAGACATCCATCAGCCTGCAGGGTCCGAAGCGGGGGATTCGAGCGGTCAGGCGTCGGAAAGCAAGAGGGCGGTGAAACGCTCCCGAAAAGGCCCCCCGCGTGTGATTGAGCTCGAAGAACTCGTCATCGAGGGAAGGATTCAGAAACCGGAGGTCTTCTACGTACTGGGGAGGGCCTCAAGTCGGTACGAAAAGTTGGAACTGAAGCGGGACTTTGTGGACCGCATCGTGAAGTCAGTAGAGAACAATCCCTTCTAGCGAACGCTGGAAGGACCATCGTCCCCGGGCAGCAGGCGCGGGGAAATCTCGGTGGGCGTTGAAAGACAGTGGAATTACGGGGGTGGTGGGCGCGTAGGCGCCAAGACGGTCATCCCCCAATGACACGGAAAACGAGGAGTTGTTTCCATGGATCAGGTCGCGAAAGCATTTAGTGAGGGCGGAATCTGGATGTACATCATCCTGGCGACGTCCATCATCGGACTCGGCATCATCATTGAGCGGTTCATCTTCTTGTTCTTCAAATACAACATCAATGCGACGGCGTTCATGGCGCAGATTCAGAAGCTTGTGATGGCGGGCAAGATTGACCACGCCATCAAGCTCTGCAATGCGGCTCCGACCGCGGCGCTCGCACGGGTGATCAAGGCGGGGCTCACCAAGGCGAACAAGGGTGAGATCGAGATTCAAAACGCCGTGGAAGAGGCGACTCTGGAGGTGATTCCATACATCCAGAAGCGAACCAGTACACTCCAGGCGATCGCGAACATCGCCACGATGATGGGCCTTCTTGGGACCATCATCGGGATGATCGGTGCGTTCAACGACCTCGCGACCGTCTCTGCCGACAAGCGGCAGGAGGCTCTGGGTCTGAACATCTCTCTCGCCATGAACACGACCGCTTTTGGTCTGATCGTGGCGATTCCGTGTATTGCGGCGCATGTCTTCCTCTCGAACGTGACCAAGAAGATCATCGATGAGATTGATCAGCATTCGGTCAAGCTTGAGAACCTCCTCATCTCCCGAGTTTCGGGTGGTGGAGCGGCAGAGTAGAACTTCGGTTTCGTGACCCAGGGACTGGCGGGAGCCGGACACCTCGTTTGAGGGATTCGGCTGCCCGACCGGTTGCCCGGAGGGACTTTTATGAGCAAGCGAACCGAGCGCGGGCGTGAAGTGCAGGATTGGGGTGAGATCGATGTCACCCCGGTCATGTCCATTCTCGTCATTCTCATTCCCGTTTTGATCTTCGCGTTCAACTTCTTTGAAGTGAGCATCCAGCAGGTCGCCGCCCCCAAGGTGGGGACTCCCAAGGAAGCGAAAGAGGACAAGAAGAAGCAGCTTCAGTTGACGGTCGTGATCAACGAGAAGGGCTTCACGATCAAGCAGAACGCGGATCTTGTGACGGAGAAGGAGAAACCCATCCCCAAACGGGCGATTTCGTCCGACGATGGGGCGGGTGAATACGATTTTCCTCGTCTGTACACGCAGCTGCGAAGGATCAAGATGGCGTGGCCGGAAGAAAAGACGGTCAACATCACGGGGAATCCGAAAATTCCGTGGCATGTGGTGGCCCGCACGATTGATGCGGCTCGCCTCAAGTTGACGGAGGCCAAGTACGACTCCATGAAGGAATACGCTTCGGCGGAAATCATGGTGGACAAGAAGACGGGCGAACCTCAGGTGATGTTCGACCAGGTCGTCTTCGCGGTGACCGACTAGGACGGTGTGTCCGGCCCCATCTGGGGGCGGGCGTCCCATTGGAAGGATGACAATGGATCCCCAAGGCATCGAAGGCGAAGACGGTTTCGTCAAAAAAGAGAAGAAGAAGAGCAAGTATGAGGTCGAAGAAGCGAAGGTGACCATCACCTCTTTGATGGACATCATGACCATTCTTCTTGTGTTCCTCATGGTCTCGATTACGAGCGACCCGCTCAATATTCAGCAAAATGACGATTTGACTCTGGCGAAGTCCACGGCGCAGACAAAGCCCAAGGACTCGATTCCGGTGACGATCAACAAGCGGGCGATCCTCGCGGATCAGGCCCTCGTGGCAGAGGTCGCTTGCAAGCTGGGCGCGCAGCGATGTCGCCAGGAGGACAGGGATCGTCGAGTGGCGTGTCGTCAGCCTGATGCGACCTGTGATCCGGACGAAGTGAAGCGACTCGATCAGATGTATTTCTACGTCGAGGATCGATTCAAGGAAGACGGAAGCGACAAGAGTTTCCTCATCGAGCCCCTCTTCAAGGAGCTCGAGAAGCTGGTCAAGCAGCAGAAAGAGGAAAATGAAGCGTTGGGCCGGACATTCGCCGGGACCACGACGATGGTCTGTGATCAGGACATCCCGTTCCGTCTCCTGACCGAAGCCGTGTACTCGGCGGGTCGGGCAGGCCTCTTCGACATTCGCTTTGCAATCATCAAGTCGGGAGAACGCTGATAGGGGTCAAGTTCCTGTTGGCACCTGTCGATACCTCCATTGACAGTACACGCGCGCAACGGGGGAGCCCATTGCGCCCCTGGGATTTTCAAAGCATCCCTCCCTGCGGATGGCTTGGGTAGTTGGCACTGGCATGGTGAACGAGAACGACGAACGGATCCTGCGCATTGGGGTCCTCCAAAGCGGAAAGATCGTCGAGGAGCGTCTCCTTCGCAAATCCTCTGATGTGTCCATAGGGACCCATTCACGCAACACCTTCAGCCTCGCCTCCAGCGCTCTCCCCAGTCGCTTCAACATGTTCAAGAGCGGTCGACAGGGCTATACGCTCCTGTTCACTGAGAGCATGACCGGGCGCGTTTCCGTCGGCGAGAGCGTCTTTGAACTTTCACAGCTTCGTGACAATCACCGGGCACGGGAGAAGGGCGGCGTTTGGCGGCTTTCCCTGGACGGCGCCACGCGGGGGAAGATCGTCGTCGGCGATGTGACTCTCCTCTTTCAGTTTGTTCGCCCGCCGCACGTGGTTTCGCGCCCCCAGTTGCCGGCCTCGGTCCGTGGAAGCTGGCTGAATCAGTTGGACATGCCCCTGCTCGCGACCATCGCCTTCTCGATGGTGTTGCAGCTGGGTTCTGCGGGTGGACTGCATTTCTGGTGGGAGCGCACTGGGAAGTACGAGACTCCCATTCGCGCCTCGACGTCTCACGCTCTGCGTTCCCTCATTGTCGAGGTGGAGAAGGTCGAGACGACGACACCGGACGAGGAGAAGGACGACAAGAAAGACGAAAAGAAAGACGAAAAGAAAGACGAAAAGAAGGCAGAGGAGAAGCCGGCGTGGACTCCGAAGGCCAAGATCGCGAAAAAGACGCAGAAGGTGCGCAAGCAGGCGACGAAGGTGAAGGAGTTGAGCCTCGAGCAGCGCCGTGCCAAGGTGCGCCGCGCCTCTGCGCTGCATTTCCTGTCTGCGCGCGGCGAAGGCGATTCAGTCCTACAGGACACGCTCAAGGACGGCATCACGGCCAAGCATCTCGATGACGCGTGGTCGACGACGGGTGTCGTGGTGGCGCGTCCGGGGGAAGAGGCTGCGTTTCGCGGCGGGCCGAAGAAGGCCGATGACGGCGGCGACACCTACCGCACTCTCGGCAAGGATGACATGAAGGGGCCGAAGGCCGGGGCGGTCAACACGGCCCGGAAGAGCTCGGAGATGAAGGTCAAGGGGAAGGTCGGCATCAAGAAGGGCAAGGTGCTCGAGGGCAAGGCGGATGCATCGGGGGTGGCCTCGGTCATCAAGCGTCGCCAGAGCGCGATCCGAAAATGCTATGAGGAGGGGCTTCGGTCCAACCCCAAGTTGTCGGGGAAAGTATATATCAAGTTCACCATCGGGGCGCGCGGGCGCGTCACGAAGGCCAGCGTGGACAAGACCAAGGGCTCCGTGGGGGACAGCGTTGGAAATTGCATCGTCCGCCGCCTGAAGGGATGGAAATTTCCAAAGCCGGATGACGGATCCGCCACCTTCCGCTACCCGTTTGTACTGACTCGGGCCAATTAGTCGTGCCATGCCTGGATTTCTTCGCGTGTGCGCGTGAGAAAAATTGATCAATGCTCAAAGAACCGGCAACTAGTTCTCTGAGCGCGCACGGGCGCACAGAATAAGAGCAGGGGAATCTCGTGAAGAGGACAGTGAAAATGGGGGCGTGGACGCAGTTCGGAGCAGCTTTGCTGCTTGCGCTGATCTGCCTTCCGTTCACGGTTCTGGCGGATTTGCCTGAAGTGACGACAGCGCAGCGCCACGTGGACGATATGAACGTCATCATCCAGGAGGCCTTCGACCAGCTGGAGAGCGCTCGCTCGGAAGAGGACATCCAACGCGTCAATTGCATCTCGGAGGGAGTCACCGTGATGCGGGGTCTCCTGAAGATCGCGGAAGAGAACATGCTGAGCCTGCGGGAATTCAACGCTCGCGGGGACGCAAAGAGCGCGGGACATTCGGCGATGAAGATCGCGATCGCGCAGAAGAAATTCGGTGAACTGGATTCCCAGGTGCGCAGCTGCGGCGGACCGGACCTGGCCGGTACAGTCGATGGTCGACCGGACATCGAGAAAATCCTCGACGATGATTTGCCCACGGTGGACCCAGTAGTTGGGTTGAAAGACATCGAACTTTTCCTGGAGCGGCCGCCGTCCGCCAGCCAGTTCTACTAGCCCACGGAACTCCATGCATGGCTCCCGAGCTCTCCGAACGCGACTCCTGACGGTCCTGATGGCCGCAGGGCTGGCGTGCGTGGTGTCGCTCATGGGCGCCTCGCCTGCGGTCGCCCAGCTCGCGACGCCAGACACGGAGATCGCCCGGGGCATCACGGCCGGGGCCTTCAAGATCTGGCCCTGGCTGAGCGTGGAAGCCGGCTACGACAGCAACATCTTTTATCTCTCCGAGGATGATCCCCAGACCGATGCGTCCGAGGGAGTGCAGGATTCGCCCCTGCTCCTCGTGAAGCCGGGCATCCGGTTCGAGAACCCCAATTATCGGGACGTGCACCTCCGCATGGAGCTGTCGGGGGGGTGGCGGCAGTACTTCTCCGATGATAAGAACGTCGAAACCCAAAGCGATTTCATGGCCGATGCGGACATGACCGCACGCTTCTTTCCGAAGAGCATGGTCGGTTTCGATGTCTTCGACTCGTTCACGCATCGACTGGACACGCCGAATTTCTCCTCGAATCAATCCCTGAGCCGCATCGTGAATCGTGCGGGTGGACGGTTCTCAGTGCACCCTGGCGGGGTGGATGGGAATCGTGCGGTGGACGTGTCGGTGGAGTATTCCTACGACATCGAGAGGTTCGCCGACTTCGGGAACCTCGATCGGGACATGCATCGGTTCAAGCTGCTCGGAAGCTGGAAGTTCTTCCCGAAGACGGCGCTGGTCTTGGATGCGACCGTCGGCGTCCGGTCCTGGGCCCAGCCTGAGGCCGCCTACGGTCGTATCAACTCGATGCCGGTTCGGGTCAAGGCCGGGCTCCACGGCGCCGTGACCCGTCGTTTCGATGTGGTGATGAATCTCGGCTGGGGACAGGGACTCTATGAGTCGGGGGAGGACTTTGGCTCCGTCGTCGGTGACATGCGCGTCCAATGGAGACCTCAGCGGACCTCGTCGCTCGGAGTCGCCTACCGTCGAAACTTTGTGGATTCCTTCTACGGGTCCTTCTATCGCTTCGACGCGTTTGAGTTCGACGCGAAGCAGAGGCTCTGGGATCGCGTTGAGCTCAGCGGGTCGGTCGGCTATCACCTCTTGGATTACGCAGATTTCGTGCCGAGCGAGACGCTGGACCCGCAGTTCGTCACCGTGACCGTGAACGATCCCGAGCGCGTCGAGCACGCCCTCGTGGGGAATCTGCGGTTCGCAGTGGATGTCGCCCGATTCCTCTCTCTGGAGGCGACGTACAGCTACCGTCAGGTCTTCAGTGACTTCTTGGCGGAGGGAACGACCGCGGCCGGGGAGAATACCGTTTTCGACGCGGGCGGCTATACTCGCCACGCCATCCTCGGAGGCGTTCGCATCCAGTATTGAGTGAGGGGGGGGCCATGCATCATTGGAAGGTTCCGTTTCTCCTCGTCCTCTTGAGTGGCCTCGGGTGCGCCCCGTCGGCCTCCTCGTTTCAACACTCTCCTGAGTCCATCGCCATGGAAGATGCCCTCAAGGCGTCCGCGGGCAGCCTCGGTCCGGGGGATGTGTTTGAGGTGAGGGTCTACAATGAAGCGAACCTGACCGGGATCTACCGGGTGGCTCCCGAGGGGACGATTGATTTTCCTCTTGTGGGACCCGTCCGCGTGATCGGCCTCTCCCCCAACGCGGTCGAAGCGGTCCTTCGGGACGCCCTGCAGGCGGGTTATATTCGCAATCCCCATGTCACGGTCTATGTGAAGGAGTACAATTCCAAGAAGATCTTTGTACTCGGTGAGGTCCATCGCCCTGGAACGTTTGTGTTCCAAGACAACATGTCGGTCGTGCAGGCGATCACCATGGCGGGCGGATTTCGCCCGGCAGCCTTCAAAGATGGAACGATCGTCACGCGGATCGCTCAGGGACAGGAGAGACGCATTCCCGTCCCTGTGGCCTCGATCAGCAGCGGGAGAGCCTCCAATTTCATGCTCTTGCCCGGAGACATCATTTTCGTTCCGGAGAGCGTATTGTAGGGAGCGAGAGGCTGAGAGGACTGGAGGAAGATGAGCTACTATTACCAGGGTCCCCGGGAGCTGGGGAACGAGCCAGCCGCCTTCGATCTGAAGCGCAGTCTACGGATCCTGGCCAAGCGCAAATGGTTGGCGCTCGCGTTCTTCCTCGCCGTGATGGCCGCGGTGCTCATCCACACCAAGCGCCAGAAGCCGATCTATGAAGCCCAGGTGATCGTCCTGATCGAGCGCACACCACCGAGGGTGCTTACGGGTACGGCGGAGGTGGTCGAGCTCGGCTCCAACAACTATTGGAGCAACAAGGAGTACTACCAGACTCAGTACAGCATCATCCGTAGCCAGGAAATCGCCATGCGCGTGGTCGAGCGTCTCGGGCTCCAGCATGATTCTCGGTTGCTGGAAGCGATCGGGGCAGGCAATGAGGATGAGCCGTTCCAACGATCCGAGATGGACGCCATCGCGGAGATGCTCTCCGATCGCATCACAGTGAGCCCTGTGAAGGACTCGATGCTCGTGGAAGTCGCGCTGGAGGATGAGGATCCGGTGTTCGCCGCGGAGATCGTGAACGCGGTGGCTCAGTCCTACCGGGACTACAATCTCGATCACAAGCACAAGGCGGTCGCTGAAGCGGATAGGGAACTGGAGGTTCTCGTCGCCGAGCGTCTGACGGTCAAGGAGGCCGCTGAGACAGCCATCGTGAATTTCGAGAGCGCGGAGAGCGTGGGGACCATCTCCAACAAGCGCAAGGTCATCGACCAGACCCTCTTGAGCGGAGAGATCGAACTGGACGCGCTGCGACGGTATCTCGACGAGGCACAGGCGCGTATGAACGCCCTGCGGCGTTATCGCGGGACCCGGGACGTGTTCTCGGTCGCCGCGCCCGAGGTGATGGGGAACCTCTACGTGCAGCAGCTCAAGCGGGAATACGTGCAGATGGAAGGGGAGATGGCGCGACTGTCGACCCGCTATCTTGGGCAACATCCCGAGATCCTCGCGGTCCAGGATCGCATGACGGTCCTCTCGGAGAAGGCGCGTCTGGAGATTCGCAACATCGTGAAGGCGGCATCCATCGAGGTGGAGAAGCTGAAGGCTCGAAAGCGAAGCCTCTCGAAGCGTTTGGAGGCGTCGCGAGCTGCGGATCTTGCGCTCGCGGACAGGCAGATCGCGCACGATCGACTCCTCGCCATACGCGGGCAGGCGCGGCAGGCCTTCGACAAGCTCAAGAAGCGCTTGATGGAGACGCGGATGACGGGCCAGATCCACGTGAACAACGTGGACATTCTCGACATGGCGCGGGTCCCCATCTCCCCGATTCGTCCCAATGTTCGCATGAATCTGCTCCTGGGAATGATCCTTGGGATGATGGGCGGCGTCGTGCTCGCGTTGTTCGTGGAGTTCATGGACAACACGGTGAAGAGCCGCGAGGACATCGAAGAGCAGATTGGCCTCGCCTTTCTCGGGCTGGTGCCGACGCTCCGAGACGATAGGCGGACCCGTCAGGAGGGGGAGGAGTACGAGGGAAAGAAGGAACTCTTCGTTCATTATCGTCCCATGTCCACAGTGGCGGAGTTCTCCCGCTCGATTCGGACCAATCTCCTCTTCGTGACTCCGGACAAGACCTTGCGAACGCTCCTCGTGACGAGCCCCAATCCGCAGGAAGGCAAGACGACGATCGCGGTGAATGTGGGGATCACGATGGCTGCCAGCGGAGGGCGCGTGGTCATCGTGGATACGGACATGCGACGCCCGCGTCTGCATGAGGCGTTCTGGGACCATCGCCCCGCCACAGGTCTTTCGAATTATCTCATCGGTGCGGAGCCCGTGGGTCGCTACGTTCAGCGGACGGTGGTGGACCGGCTGGACATCCTCCCCTGCGGTCCGTGTCCGCCCAACCCCGCGGAGTTGATTCATACGGAGAAGTTCAAGGCCCTCATCGCCGAGCTGCAGCAGGACTATGAAACGGTCATCTTCGACTCTCCCCCAGTGAACCTCGTGACGGATGCACAGATCCTCGGAAACATCGTGGATGGGGTGGTCATTGTCGCCAAATGCGGGAAGACGACTCGCGACGCAGTGCTCCATTCAAGGCGGCAACTGGAGCAGGTCAACGCCCGGATCCTCGGGTGTGTTCTCAATGACTTGGATCTGGAGAGTCGGAGCTACGGTTACTACCATTACCAGCATGATCCCTACGGTCAGGGTTACGCTGAAGATGACGGAATTGTGTCGTCCACGAGTTGAGGGAAACGCTCCCGGTCGACAAAAAAATGGGGAGAAGATTGACGTCTCTCCTTTGCTGGGCGAAACTTGGACCCATCAAAAGCCATGGCGTACCCCGAATTTAGACGGTATCGTGACGCTTTTGGGAAGCTGGTTGGCACCTGATCGACGATTGGTCGGGCGCGTGAGAATCGAAAGGGGTGGGAATCCATGGGCAAGGTCATCGGCGTCGATCTCGGGACCACCAACTCCTGTGTGGTCGTCCTTGAGGGGGGAAACCCGACGGTGATTCCGAATTCGGAAGGGAGTCGTACGACTCCTTCCATGGTCGCGTTTGGAGAGGGCGATGAGCGCCTCGTGGGGCATGTGGCGAAACGCCAGGCCATCACGAATCCGGTGAACACCATCCGGGCAGTCAAGCGTTTGATGGGGCGCAAGTTCAAGTCAGAGGAGATCCAGCAAGCCAAGGACATCTATCCATTCAAGTTCGTAGCGGCGGATAACGGGGACGTTAACGTCGAGGTGGGCGGCCGGAAGTATTCTCCCTCTGAGATCTCTGCCATCGTGCTCGACCAGATGCGCGCGTATGCTGAAGAGTACATCGGCGAGAAGGTGACGGACGCCGTGATCACGGTCCCCGCCTACTTCGATGACAGCCAGCGTCAGGCGACCCGCGACGCGGGAAAAATCGCCGGGCTGAACGTCCTGCGCATCATCAACGAGCCTACGGCCGCGGCCCTCGCGTACGGACTGAACAAGAACACTCGCGGGAAAATCGCGGTGTACGATCTCGGCGGAGGCACGTTTGATATCTCGATCCTCGAGGTCGGAGAGGGCGTCTTCCAGGTGAAGGCGACTCATGGGGACACGTTCCTCGGCGGAGAGGACTTCGATCGAGCGCTCATCGACAACTTCGCGGATCGATTCGAGAGCGAACATGGGATCAATCTCCGCCTTGATCCGATCTCGTTGCAGCGCCTGAAAGAGGCCGCAGAGAAGGCGAAGATCGAGCTCTCGTCCGTGACGGAGACCGAAGTGAACATGCCCTTCATCCATGCAGATGATGAGGGTCCGAAGCACCTCCAGTTCAATCTGACGCGTCCGGAGCTCGTTGAGTTGGTGGGGGAGTTTGTCGAGAAGACGATCATGCATTGTCAGGAAGCGCTCAACGACGCGGGGTTGACCCCGGATGACATCGACGATGTGATCATGGTGGGCGGCATGACCAAGATGCCGCTGGTCCAAAAAAAGGTCGCAGAGTACTTCGGTCGTCAGGCCAATCGCGGCGTGAATCCCGACGAGGCGGTCGCCGCGGGGGCAGCGATTCAGGCGGGCATTCTCGGTGGAGACATGGAGGACGTGCTCCTCCTCGACGTCATCCCGCTCTCTCTTGGGATCGAGACCCAGGGGGCGATTTTCACGAAGCTCATCGAGAAGAACCGGACCATTCCGACTTCTTGCAGCGAGATCTTCACCACGGCGGAGGATTATCAACCCCTCGTGAACATCCACGTCTGCCAGGGGGAGCGCCCCATGGCGGCGGACAACAAGTCGCTGGCCCGCTTTGAACTCATCGGCATCCCTCCCGCCCGTCGCGGGGTGCCGAAGATCGAGGTGACCTTTGACGTCGACGCCAACGGAATCCTGAACGTGTCCGCTCGGGACCTCGGAACAGGGAACGAGCAGAGCATCCGAGTTCGTCCCTCCAGTGGCCTCAGCGATCGCGAGATCGATCGACTCGTGACGGAGGCGGAGGCGCACAAAAACACAGATGCTGAGAAGCGCGAAGTGGCGACGCTTCGCAACAAGGCTGACGGACTGATCTACACCACTGAGCGTTCGCTCAGTGAGTTCATCAATTATCTGACGGACGAGGAAATCAGAGCGGTGCATGCGGATCTCGATCGCTGCAAACGAGCGATCGAGGGAGATGACCTCTCGGCCATTCACGGGGCCATCAAGAACCTGGAAAAATCGTCCTACAAGATCGCCGAGGTTATGTACAAGGACATCTCCTAGTCCGTCCGTCACATTGACAGCGCCGGTGCAGGAGCACGCCCCGAGGCGATCTTGGCCGATCACTACCGAATCCTGGGAATCGAGAAGGACGCCTCCGATGAGGAGGTCAAGGCTGCCTATCGTCGGCTTGCGCTGAAATTCCATCCGGATCAAAACCTCGGAAATGCCCTCGCCGAGGAGCAGTTTCAGCTGCTCTCGAAGGCGTATGAAGTGCTCGGGGATGGCGTCACCCGCAGCTTCTACGATCGCGTCGGCCTCGAGCGGGATGCCCTCGAGAACATGGCGCGCAGCTCGAAGGCCGCTTCTGTGGGACGCCTCGTCGCTGATGTCTTTGATGATGTCCTCGGGAACAAGGGTGGAGCGGTCCAGCGAGGGAGGGATTTTCGCTACGCTCTGGAGATCGCCTTTCTGGAAGGCGCCCGCGGACGCGCCCACTCCATCGAGGTTCCGTCGGAGAGCACTTGTTCGGATTGCGCAGGCTCGGGGGCAGATGACGGCGGCGCGTCGGAGCCGTGTCATGTGTGCGAGGGGACGGGCGAAGTGGAAGGGAATCGCCCCATTCTGAAGGGGCTGTCCATCTGTCCTTTCTGTCAGGGCAAGGGGAACGTGGTGTCGGCGGCGTGTGGGCGATGCGAGGGCTCGGGCGTCGCATCCGGGACCCAAGTGCTCTCCTTTGAGATCCCGCAGGGCACGCGTAGCGGGACGCGCCTCAAGTATCGCGGCGCTGGCGGCATGGGGCGTCGAGGTGGAGACCAGGGCGATCTCTTCATCGTCATCGATGTGCGGGATGACGCGGTGCTTCAGCGCGAAGGAGAGGACATCGTCGTGCGATTTCCTCTCAGCGTTCGCGAGGCCGTGGAGGGAGCGCGGATTCAGGTCCCCACGCTCGGGTCGCCCGTCTCTGTGACCGTTCCAGCAGGTTCGCGCTCGGGCACAAGGCTGCGCCTGAAAGGACAGGGTCTGGTGTCCCGGGACGGAACTCGCAGGGGACACCTGTACATTGAAATGGAGATGGCCGCTCCCGTCGATGCGTTGGACCGTCTCGCCGAGTGGGTCGAATCCAATGCAGCGCTCGCCGACCGGTTGCCGCCGGAGCGAGAGAAGATCGTGTTGAGGGTCGCCGAGGATCTCGACAAGGCCCCCGAATGAGAGGTCTCATTTCATGGCGCCGCGTCTTCCCCGCGTGCGTCGGGCTGCTCTTCTCCAGCGCCCTCTGCCATGCAGCCGACGTCTCCGACGCCTCCGGACAGGAGGAGAGAGGGGGCTCTTTGAGTGGAGCAGTCATCGGGTACTTGCAGATGGGTGACCACGCTCGGGCATGGGCAGAACATCAGCAGACGGGGGAACAGCCTTCTCAGGGGGCGGAGGCGTTCGCTCTTGCCGCGCATGCGCACGTTCCCCGTGAGCAGCGTCGTGCGTGGATTGGTGAAGTCTCATCAGTGCTCCCCTGGGTGCCGCGCTTCTGCGCGCTGGAGTCGCGTGAAGCGCTCGACCGGGATCAGCGATCGGAGGCGATCGCGGCCGGCCAGTGGGGGCTGCGGGGGGCGTTGCCCGCCTCTCCCATCGCCGAAGAGCTGCACGCTCTCCTGGAGGAGGCTCGCTTGAGTCGTCCAGTCGACATGCAGAAGCTGGGGGTTCTTTTGCCCCTCTCTGGACGTTTCAAGGGGCTGGGCCAGAGCGCCCTCGCTTCTTTGAAGCTCGCTTTGGACAAGGAGGGGTCGACCGACTTCGTGGTCCGGGACACCCGGGGTGACTCCACCCGCTCCCGAGAGCTCGCGCTTGAGCTCGCGAATCAGGAAGGAGTGGGGGCGGTGCTTGGGCCTGTGGGGAGCGGGGAGTCCTCGTTCGCGGCGGAAGCGCTCTCCCCGCTCGGCGTACCCCATGTCCTGCTCTCTCGCCAAGATGCGCCGGAGGACCAAAACGCGTGCGCCGTCACTGTCCGGTTGACCCGTCGCGCTGAGGTGCTCGCGCTCGTTCAACTGGCGGTTGAGGAGCGGGACGCGACCCGATACGCGATCCTTCGGGAGGACTCGCTCCACGGCGCTGCGATGTCTGACGCGCTTCGCGCTGCTGTCGGTGCACACGGGGGAGTGGTGGTCGCGGACCTTGTCCTTCCCCCGATGGGTTCGCCGAAGGCCCTCTCTGACTTTGAAGCCCTCGATGTCTTGAAGGAGACGGCGGGAGAGACCCGTATTGATGCGCTCTTCCTCCCGGTTCAGGCGCGCGCTGCCCATCGAATCCTGCCGTATCTGCGGGCCCGGGGAGTTCGATTCTCCTCCGCGTCCCAGCGCGGTCTCCTCCTCCTCGGCAGCAGCCAGTGGGATGTCCGGGGGGTCGTCGATCCCGCGGAGGCGACGACGCTGGGAGCCTTGTATCCGACGGGATATGGTCCGCGACCCGGCGACGGACCTCCGAGCGAGTTTCAGCGAGCCTTTGAAGGCATGCATGGGGTTCGTCCCAGCAGTCGGGATGCGGAGATCTATGACGCGGCCCGCCTGGCTCTCGGCGCGCTCGCCGCCGCACGTGTCGCGAAGACGGGTCGCACGGGAGCGTGCGCGGCGCTTCGGGGTGTGGAGGCGCATCCGGGAGCCACGGGAGTCTTGCGGGTCCTTCCTTCGGGCGGAGTGTCGCGGGTGGTCACCATTCGGGAGGTTCAAGCGAGAGGCACCCGAGCCCTCGCGAGGGTTCGGGTGTCCGGGAAGACTGCTGTCGTGGAGGTGCTCCATGAGCGACCGTGATCCGTCCTCGGAGCCCCTCGACGAGTTCGCGTTGATCGCGTCCGTGAAGCGCCGGGTTCAACCGGCTCCAGGGGTGTTGTTGGGGATCGGGGACGACGCCGCGGTGCTGGCTCCATCCGAGCATCCCCAGATCGTCGCGTGCGACGCGCTGGTCGAGGGGGTGCATTTCAAGCGCTCGTGGATCTCTCCCGAGGCGCTAGGGCGCCGAATCGTCACGGCGAACGTTAGCGATTTCGCTGCGATGGGCGCGACGCCGCGTTGGGCGCTCTTGAGCTTTACGGTCCCCTCCTCCACGGACACCGCCTGGTGTTACGCCGCCCACGAGGGCGTCATCGGTGGTTTGGAGGAGGTCGGGGCGGCGCTCGTCGGCGGCGACACCACGTCCACAGGGGGACCGGTGACGCTCTCCTTGACTCTCGGAGGGGATGCCCTCTGGGAGCCTCTCCGGAGGAGCGGTGGGCAGATTGGAGACCAGATCTGGGTGACAGGGACTCTCGGTGACAGCGCCCTCGGACTTCGCATGCTGAAAGAGGGAGGGGGGACGAGCCCTGAGCAGGCCTTTGTCATCGCCCGGCACATCTCGCCTGAGGCCCGATTGGATTGGGGGCTGTGGCTCGGTTCCGAAGGGGTGGGTCGCAGCGCTGCGGATGTCAGCGATGGGTTCCTTCAGGATCTGGGGCATATCGCGCTCGCGAGCGGATGCGCCGCGGAGGTTCAGCTGGAGGACATCCCGCTGAGCGACGCCTATCGAGCGCTCCACGAAGGGAGCTCAGCGCCCAATCTCCATGATCTCGCGCTCACCGGCGGAGAGGACTTTGAGTTGGTTTTCACAGCCGCGCCCGACGCGAATCTCCCGGCGCGGCGAGGGGCCATCCCCGTGACGCGTGTCGGTCGACTGGTTTCCGGGGAATCTGGAGCGATCCGTGTGTTGAACGCGGATGGCTCTGAGCGCAGGGTGCTCCAGGCTGGATGGAGGCATTTCCGGTCGAAGGTCGCCGAGGACGTCTAGTCTGGAGCGCTGGAGGCGCTGCTCGAGCGATGGATGTCCCGATGCCGGACGGTCGTGGTGAATCCTTGTTGCTCAAGGTGGTCGCCGATCTTGGACGCCGTGAACACGGAGCGATGACGCCCTCCCGTGCACCCGATGGCCACCGTCAATGACAGCTTTCCTTCCGTCTCATGCCAAGGCACCACGAAATCGAGGAGAGGAAGAATGCGCTCCATCCAGAGGTGCGTCTGAGGTTGATTGATCAGATACTCCTGGACCTCGGACTCGAGCCCGCTCCGGGGACGCAGCTCGTCGATGAAGTAGGGGTTGGGCAGGAAACGGACGTCGAAGACGTAGTCGGCCTCCACCGGGAGGCCGTACTTGAAGCCGAAGCTCTTGACCACGATCTGGAGACGCTTCTCTTCGGGGTGGAGGCCGTAGCGGCTCACGATGTCCTTTCGAAGCTCATGCACGTTGAAGGAGCTCGTGTCGATCACGAGGCTGGCCTGCGCCCTCAGGGGGATGAGGAGGTCCCTCTCCCGCTGGATCCCCTCCTGCAGGGTCATGCCCTCGTCTGAGAGCGGATGCCTTCTGCGCGTCTCGCTGAATCGGCGAATCAGGACTTCGTCGCGGGCATCCAGGAAGAGCACCGTGATATCGTGGCCCAACGTCGCGACCTCATCGAGAGCGTCCTTGTGGGGGGGACCAAACGCTTCGCTGCGGGCGTCGACGGCCATGGCGACCCGAGGGGTCTCCGTGTTCTGTTCACACAGGAGCAGGAATTTGGGCATCAACGCGAGCGGTAGATTGTCGACGCAAAAGAACCCGACATCCTCCAAGGCACGCATCGCCGTGGTCTTTCCCGATCCGGAGAGCCCGGTGACGATGAGCACGACGATGGGATCGGCCATGATCCTCCCTCTCAAGTGGGATTGCGTCGCCACCGGAACGCTTCGGCTCCGTTCCAGGCGCGCATCGTTGGACTAGAGCAGCCGCTTTCGGCGCGAGGAGGAGGGAATCCGCAGGGCCTCCCGGTACTTCGCGACCGTGCGTCGTGCGATGTCCACGTTCTGGTTCTGAAGCAGGGCGACGAGCTTCGCGTCGCTCAGCGGCTTCTGCGACGGCTCGTCGTCGATGAGCTTCTTGATCATCTGTTTGACGGCTTCGCTCGCCTTGTCTTCCCCCGCCGCGACGCTGTTGATCCGGCTGTTGAAGAAGTATTTCAGCTCGAAGATCCCCTGGGGCGTGTGGACGTATTTGTTGGTCGTGACGCGACTCACAGTGGATTCATGCATGCCGATGTCGTCGGCGACATCGCGGAGAATCAATGGCTTCAGATGCTCCACGCCCCGGTTCAAGAAATCCGTCTGAAAGCGGACGATGCTCTCCGTGACCTTGCGGATCGTCTGCTGGCGCTGGTGGATGGAGCGAATCAACCACACGGCAGAGCGGAACTTGTCCTGGATGTAGTTCTTCGTGTCGCTCTTGCCCTCTTGCTGCTGGAGGGTGTTGCGATAGAAGTTGCTGATCCGCAGTCGCGGGAGCCCGTCCTCGTTGAGGACCACGATGAACTCGTCGGCGATCTTGTGGATGTAGACGTCTGGTGTGACGTATTGCGTGGCGTCTGCGATGAAGTTCCGCCCGGGCTTCGGCTCCAGGCACGAGATGAGATCGATCCCCGCGGCGAGCTCTTCTTTTGTGAGCTTCAATGCGCGCAGAATTGCGGGGTAGTTGCGCTTCTCAAGATCCGGGAGATGGCGGTCCACGAGGGTCGAGAGGAGCTCGTTGTCTGGATAGAGGACTTCAATCTGGAGCTGAAGGCACTCCTTGAGATCTCGGGCGCCCACGCCAAGGGGGTCGAAGCGTTGGATGTGCTCCAGAACCCACTCGATGGTGAAATCCGGGACGTTGGTCTCGGAGGTGAGATGCTCGATGATGCCCTCGCTGAGATAGCCATTTTCATTGATGTTGCCGATCAGGCGGTTGGCGATCTCCGTGCACTCCTCGTCGAACGTGCTCAAGGCGAGTTGGTCGCGCAGATGATCTTGCAGGGAGCCGTGTGAACTCAACATCGACTCGAGGGGAGGTCGATCGTCGTCCCGCACCGTGTATGTGGGCGCGTGGTTCATGTTGGAGAACTCCTGGTAGTTCTCCACGAACTTCTCCCAGTTCTCGGTCGGGTCTCCGCGAAGATCCGTGTCCGCGCCCTCGGGGAGGCTGGTCTCGGTCGTCGTGACAGCGTTGTCCTGGGACGGCTGCGCGCTCTCTTGTGTCGTGCGTTCGGCCCCTGGATCCGGGTTCTCCGCGCTTGAGTCGCCGCTCTCCGGCGCTCCCGCTTCCGATTCGGGGATCTCTTCGAGAACTGGGTTCTCGAGCATGGCCTCGTTCACGTGTTCATCGAGCTCTAAGCGGGAGAGCTGCAGCAGCTTGATGGCCTGCTGCAGTTGCGGCGTCATTACCAGCTGCTGGCTGAGCTTGAGATATTGTTTCAGTTCCACGGCGGGCCTCGGAATTCCACTTGAATTTCAGGCATTTGCTGCAACTTGCGGACCAAGTATAGCAGGGGTTCAGATATGGCGCAAAGCAACCGGCTCGATTCGGCACGCGGTTTGCATCGGAAAGAAAATCGCGGCGCAGTCCATCGTTGTGATGGGCTCCGGGTGTGTGCTAGTCTGTGCCGTCTGGCGGGGGATGTCCCCGCTCAACAGGAAAGGCAGTGAATCATGAATGCTCTGAATATCCGCGTACTGCTGCTCGCGGCATGTCTTCCAGGCCTGATGGTCGGCGCGTGCACCTCCGACGAGGCTCCGAAGGCAAGCGGCCCCGGATCCTATGATGAGGCGAGCTGTCAGGTGTGTTTGGCAGCGACCGTGAGCTGTCATGGTGCATGGGCCACGACGTGTGCGGCGGACGGCAAGTCGGCCACTCAGTTGATGTGTGGCGGAGCCCAGATCTGTCAGTCGGGAAAGTGTGAGAGCAGCGTGTGCCCCTCTGCCGGATTCAGGAGTTGCAAGGACGAGACGACCCGGTCGTTGTGCAGCAACGGGGCCTTGACGGAGGCTCCTTGTGGTGCGGGCGAGACATGCGCCGGCGGAAGCTGTGTCTCCGCGAGCTGTGAGGATGGGGCCACTGCGTGTGGTTATTTCAGCGTTCTCACCTGCACAGACGGGACGTGGAGCGCCGCCGATTGCGCGGTGGGTGAGACTTGCGGTGACTCGGGCGGCGTCGCGCAATGTGCTGCGCAGAAGTGTGCGCCGGGAGAGCGCACATGCGCGGACAAGGACGGGGATGGATATCTGGAGACGATTCAGGTGTGCAATGATCTGGGGACGGGCGGAGAGCCGAGCTTGACGGTGAACTGCGGGGCGACTCATGCCGCGTGTTTCGAAACCGATCTCGGGGCGTTTTGCAAATGCGAGGCGCCCAAGCGCGTGGGCACGGAGACAGGCGGAGACGAGAGCGGGGATGAAACCGGGGACGAGGACGACCTCGTGGGTGAAATAGACATTCAGTTGGGGGAGGACTTCGTTCAGATCGGCGGAGACATCCCCGAGCCCGAGAAGCCCGACCTCGCCTCCGCGTACAAGAACGGAGAGGAGATCTCCTTCGACAGCTACGCGAGCGTGAACTTCCTCGAGGACCCGGAGACCCCTGGCAAGGGAATCCTCCAGATCATCATGGCGGCAGGTCAAAAGACGCTGGAGCTCCAGATCCACGGCGTGGAGGCCAACTGGGTCGGGGGCATCAACGCCGACGCCCTGGGGGAGGTCGCGGGCATCATGGGATACAACGATGGCAGTGCGAGCCAGGACGAGGTCCAGGGCTTCAAATGGGGTTCGGGCGGGGATTTTGGCGGCAACTACGACTTCACCGTGGACACGAACGACTATCCTGACGGCCGGATCACCGGCTCCTTCATTGGTTTGTTGAACATCGTTCCCGGACAAGTCGGTCTAGAGCAGATCGAGTTCGAGGACGGCACCTTCGATCTGGGCTGGTAGGTGATGACATGGGAGGTTCTCTCCTCCTGACGTCTCTTCGAGGTCATGACGTGGCCGCGCTCGTCGCTGGAACCCGTCTGACCGCGATTCAACTGGAGTCCCGGTTGTCCAGGGCCACGACTGGCAGCATTCACGTCGCTCGCGTCGTGCGGGTGGTTCCCTCCATGAGCAGCGCCTTTCTCGAGGCCGGAATGGATCGGCCGGTCTATCTTCGCCTCTCGGATGTCGCGACATCTCTCCAAAACGGAGATCGCCTCCTGGTGCAGGTGGCTCGCGAGGCCCGGGGAAGGAAGGGCGCTCGAGTGACTGGTTTCATCACGATCCCAGGGCATCTCGCCGTGCTCCGCCCCATGGAAACAGGCGTGCTCGTGTCTCGGAGGATGTCGGATCCGACCCGCGCTGACGAGCTGCGTGCGTTCGTCGAGTCGGTCCTCCCCGAAGGAATGGGAGTGATTCTCCGCACGGCTGCGGGAGAGGCGACCGAGGATGCAATTGGTGGGGAAATCGAGTCCCTGTGTGAGCGGTGGGAGAACATTCGAGCGCGGTCGGAGGCTGCGAGTCCGGGAACGGTGGTCTCGGAAGACGATCCCCTGCATCGGCGTGCGCTGCGAGACCTGCGCTTCGGCGTCGATGAGGTCCTCGCGTCCGAGGACCTGCGGGCGAGAGCGGAGGAGATAGGCTTGATGGATCCGGCGCTCTCGGTGGAGTGGTTGCCGCGTGCCCGCCTGAATCAGCGCTTCGAGCTCGAGCGCCAGGTGGAGGAGCTCTTGAATCGGCGGGTGTGGTTGAAATGCGGAGGTTCCATCACGATCGAGGCCACGGAGGCGATGCTCACCGTCGACGTGGACACGGCGAAGTGCACGACGGGCAAGGATCTGGAAGCGACGGCGCTTCGCGTCAATCTGGAAGCCGCGGGCGAGGTCGCACGACAGCTTAGACTGCGCAACATCGGCGGACTGATCGTCATCGATTTCGTGGACATGAGCGATCCCGCGGGCATCGCGTCCTTGAACAAGGCGCTCCGAGATCTCTTCGCAGGAGATCCGGCCCGCACGAAGATCCTGCCCGTCAGCGAGTTGGGTCTGGTGGAGATGACCCGGCGAAGGGATCGTCATCCGATCGGCGGGCTCCTTCAGAAATCGTGTGCGAGCTGCGGCGGCTCGGGTCGTCAGCTGCGCGCATGGCCCGAGGGCTGGCGTGCGCTGGATCGGCTCCGATCGGCGATCGCGACGCCGGGTGCGCGTCGGATCTGCCTCGGTGTCCCCGAGGAGGTCCACTCCATTCTCGACGGTGAGCTCGCTCCCGAAATCGCGGCGCTTCGCGCTCAATTCAGCGGGTCATTGGAGGTCGTTGTTGCAGCGAATGTGGCCATGGGAGACCATGCGCTAGAGGTTCGCTAGGAGGGCGAGATGTCGGACGTGGACCATCGCAACGAAAACCGGGTGGTGATCAATCAGGAGTTCGCGAGCCTGGACGCGTTCTTGAGCGTGTACGCGACCAACATCTCCCGCTCTGGTGTCTTCATTCGGAGCGATTCCCCTCTGGCTGTCGGGAGCCGAATCCACTTCCAGTTCTCGATCGTCGCTGATGAGATCCGCACGATCGCGGGAGAGGGAGAGGTCGTCCGTGTCGTGAACCGGGAAGAAGGTGATGAGCCGGGAATGGCGCTGGCTTTTCTCACGCTCGAGCCCGACAGCCAGGAGCTCGTTGAACAAATCGTCGGCCCGCCAGCGTCCATGTGAGGGACTCCCCCTGCGTCAACCCTCGAGATGCGCGCGCAGCATCCGGTAGCTCTCAGTGAGTCGACGCGTGAGCTCTGTCGCCGCCTCGCGTTTCCTGGAATTCGCGCAGTGCAGGTCGGGATGGTATTTTTTCATTGCGCTTCGCCATGCCGCCTTCACGTCTTCGAGCGATGCGTCGGCGTTTAGTTCGAGGGCGGCGTAATGAGGCGCGAGGATGTCCCGGGTGAATCCCGCGCCGTCCAGATGGATCTGCTCGTGTTCCTCGGGTTCGGGGGGCCAGTCGTCCGGCGCGGCGTCGGAGTCGCGGCGCAGGTGCCGTGCGCGATGCAGGGCTTCGGCACGGGCGATTCGCAGGATGCGCTCAAAGAAGGACATGGTGGGTAGGGTTTGGCAGAACTCACGGACGAAGTCAACGATGCTGCATCGGATGCGCCGATGGGAGAGGTGTCGAAAGCTGTCGAGCGCTTCTTGACGCATCTCAAGAGCGCGCGCGGGGCATCGGCGCATACGGTACGCGCCTACCGAGCGGACCTCGCGGAGTTCCTGGCGGGGCTGGCGGAGGACAACGCGGGATGCCTGCCGGAGCTGGGCGCGCTGGATGCTCCCGTCATTCGTGCGCACATGGCCCGACTTCATGGGAAGAACGCGTCCTCGACCGTGGCGCGAAAGCTCTCCACGCTTCGGTCGTTCTTTCGGTATCTGCTGGAGAGGGGTGAGCTGGAGAGGGACCCCTCGGCGGCGATTCGTTCCCCTCGAAAGGCCCAGGATCTCCCGATCGTCCTCGGGATCGACTCGATCTTCGCGCTTTTGGATGCGCCCGACCCCGCGACTGCGTTTGGATCCCGAGATCGTGCGATCCTCGAGCTTCTCTATGGGAGCGGTCTGCGCGTGAGCGAACTCACGGGGCTGGACGTGAGCGCCCTCGATACCCGACAGAAACTGGTTCGGGTGCTGGGGAAGGGGAGCAAGGAGCGGATTGTCCCCTTTGGAGGGCGCGCCTGCGCTGCTCTGGAGCGGTGGTTGGGGTTGCGGGGGAGCTTGCGAAAGGCGAAGCATCCCGTCCCTTCTGCGGACCAGGAAGCGCTCTTCCTCAACCGATATGGTGGACGGCTCAGCGCCCGAAGCGTGGCGCGCATGCTCGATAAGCACATCCAGGCCGTGGCCATTCAACTGGCGATCAGTCCCCACGCGTTGCGGCACTCGTTTGCGACACACATGATGGATGCAGGCGCTGATCTTCGACACATCCAGGAGCTCCTGGGTCACGTGAGCTTGTCCACCACCCAGCGATACACGCACGTCAGCGCAGAGCGCCTCATCGCTGTCTACGATTCCGCTCATCCCCGGGCCTGAGGTCCACTTTCCAGAACGAACGGAGTTGCGCTGCGCTGGACATCCACGCTCAGGATGTGGACTATCTCGTTCGAGGCACGGAGGTGGAAACGATGGCGGAAGGAAGGAATTCCCCCCCAGGGGATGCGGCGACGCCTCCTCCTCCACCGGCTTCGTCGGAATCGACGGAATGGGTTCATGCGGACGTGGACTACGCCGCGCTCATCGCACAGATAGAAGCCGAATGGGGCGATTCGGAGCTTCCAGCAGAGGGGAAGCTCAATGTCATCGAAGAGGCGATCCAGGCGATGGCTTCTCGAAGCGATGCCTTGGAGCGTGGTGTCGCAGAGGCTGTGGCGTCCTCCAGTCCGGAGGAGGAGGCGGTCGCCACTGCCGTCGACTGGTCTCGGGCAATTGAGCTCCTCTACGACGACGTCTTGCACCTCTTTCAAATCGGCGACTCGGATGGCGCGCTGGTATCGTTGGAGCGGCTCCTGAGCATCGCCCCCAATGACGATGGCATTCGAGAGTTCATCGAGCTCAATGAGGAGAAGCTGCTGAAGGTCTATGCGGACTCTCTCGGCTCCTTTACGGACCCCTTGAAGCGCAATCGGTTCGCAGAGCCCATGGCGCCGGCGCATGGCGAGAACGTGCTGCTCTCGGAGGTCCTCGAGGCGGTCGACGGGGAGGCCAGCGTGGAAGATCTCTTCGAGCGTCTCGAGCGTCCCCGCTTGATGGTGTGCGCAGGTGTGAGCCTGCTCCGACGTGCGCGGATCATCGACAGCGGATCCTGGCGGGTCCATGTCTGATCGAATGCGTCGCATCCCCATGCGGCGGATCGGATTGACGGGCGGCATCGGCTCTGGAAAGAGCGCGGCGGCCGAGTCGCTGCGGGCGCGTGGGTTTCCGGTGTTGGATGCGGACGTGATCGCTCGCGATGTCGTGGCCCCGGGGTCTCCTGGGTTGGAGGCGGTCGTCGCTCGATTCGGTCCGGACGTGAGACGCGAGGACGGGACGCTCAACCGCATCGCGCTGGGGACTCTGGTTTTCGGCGATCCCGCGCTTCGTCAGGAACTCGAGAGTCTGCTGCATCCGCTCATCGCGGCCGAGACAAGCGCCCGGATGGCGGCCTTGGAAGGCGACGGCGCGACCGTTGTGTTTCATGACGCCGCGCTTCTCTTTGAAGCGGGCGCCGAGGGTCGGGTGGATGAGGTGATCGTGCTCGTCGTCCCGGAGGAGGTCCAGGTGGCTCGGACGATGGCGCGCGACGGGTGCACTGAGGTCGAAGTTCGGCAGCGCATGGGGGCGCAGATGTCCTCGGAGGACAAGGCGGCGAGGGCCGACCACGTGCTCGACAATTCGGGAGACCTCGACGCGCTGGAGGTTCGGATAAATGAGCTGTTGGAGACTCTCGGGTTGTCGTTCGAGAGCGCTCCCTGACCGGGTCAGCCAGTTGACGACAGCGTCGAACACGTGCTACCCCCGGGCGGCGCTTTCAAGCCTGTGGTGAGAACGGAATGTCCGACACTTCCCCCCCAAAGAATCTGTCCCCAGACACGTCTGCTCTCGCATCGACAGCGGCGTCTCCGAACTTTGGCGCGGGCGTTTTCCTCCTGATCCTGGCATGGCTGGCGCTGGGAACGCAGATCCCTCAGGGAGCGGGCATGGAGGCGCTGCAGGGCGCATATCCCCATGGCTGGGTCGCCCTGGTGGACGGACTGGGCCTCGACCACGTGTGGTCGTCCTGGGTCTTTCTCTTCCTCCTCCTGCTTCTTTTTCTTCATGGCCTCGCACGGTGGATGTCAGCGGGTTCCTCGCGGATCGGATCGGTTTTGTTGGAGGAGGTTCGGTTTGAGGGCGGTGATGTCGATCATGCGACCGGCTTCGTGGATCGCCGCCTGACGACAGGCGATTGGGCCGTGTCTGCCAACGAGCGCGTTCTCACGGCGGGATGGCTCCGAGAGGGCCTCATCGTCCTCGCGCTCGGCGTCCTGGCTGTCCTGGTGGGGCTCGGCGCAGTGGAGCGCCAGCGCATGGACGTCGTCATCGGCGCGACAGGACCGGGCTCTGGAGAGTCTCCTCTTGGCTGGTCGATGCGCGACGGCGATTGGCAGCCAGAGGCGGTTCAGATCTCCCTCGCGTGCGGAGAGGCGCAGCGCTTCGACCCTCGTCAGCTGCGCATGTGCACGGGGCGGTTCGCTTCTGGCCAGACCTTCACCGGGCCCCTCGGCCTCGGTCATCCGCTCGGAGTGGGGGAATGGACCGTGCGGGTCGTCTCCCAGACGCGAAGCATCGGAGAGGTCATGCAGTTGTTCGCGCAGGACGCGAACTCGATGAATCGAACATGGTCCATGGTGCGATCGGGGTCGCCGATCGGGGTCTCGGTGGACGATGAGAGAGGCGGGACCGTCACGCACCCTGTCACAGTGCTCCCGGGACGCTTTGGACTCTCCGTGGCGAGCCAGGCTCCGGACGGTGCTCCTTGGATTCACGCAGGAATAGAGGGTCCGACGACGCCCTCTCCGCTCTTCGTGCGCGGGGAGGGGAGGGCCGTTCTCCGAGTCGAGGCAGCGCGGAATCCAGGACAGTTCTGGTTGGTCGGTGGGGGGATCGCTTGTCTCCTCGGCTTGCTCGTCGTGCTCCTCGTGCCTCATTGGCATGTTTCCATCGTATCGGATGGCGCGGGCGGACAGCTCGTTCGAGTGGGTTCGCTGAATCGACCCTGGAGAGCCCGGGAACAAATCCATCGCGCCCTCATGGACGGTGAGTCTCTTGAGTGGAGGACTCGGCGATGATGTGGGAAGACCTCGGCATCCTGATGTCCACCGTGGGGCTCGTTCTCCTCGGCTGGGTCGTCTTCAATGGCATGAGTGGAGGTCGTGGTGTCGCTTCCATGACGGACGGCGACGAGCGACGTGGAGGCGCCTGGATAGCCCTCGTCGGCGGGGTGGCATTTCAAGGACTCGGCGGCGTTGGCCTGCATCTTGGGTTGGAGCATCCCCCCATGTACTGGCCAGAGATGTTGCTGTTGGCGGGCTGGTTTGTCGGTGTCCTCGCCGTGATTGCTGCGTGGCGCGGTGTCCATCCCGTGATCTGGGCGCCCCTGGCCAACGTTCCCTTGATGACGGGGACGCTGGCATTCGTGGTCGGGGACAGCACCTCCGTCGTACATCTCGGTCTGGAACCTCTCACGCAAGCGCTCGTCGGTTGCATGG
>Ga0114996_10001807_pt1 | contig 28319 bp, 26 predicted proteins | sample ArcticOcean_MG_C_4_FD_87039 | JGI IMG/M metagenome (GOLD analysis project Ga0114996, IMG submission 87039) | Marine microbial communities from western Arctic Ocean - ArcticOcean_MG_CB4_134 | ecosystem: Environmental > Aquatic > Marine > Oceanic | place: Arctic Ocean: Canada Basin | collected... | reverse complement strand
GGCATCAGTGAACTCGAGGCCGGCTTTCTCAGCGTGCGGGTCGAACGGTGATGCCTTAGCGCCAACGCACCCCGAAGCGGTGCGTACCCGAGGCTCCGCTCACGTCGACCGGTTGGAACGCCCAGTCGAGGGTGATGTTGTCGCCCCAGAACGCGAAGCCTAGGCTCAGCGGACTGGCGTCCCCCATCGGGACACGCCGCGCGCCGATACGCGCCACGAAGGTTCGGCCCCGGATCGGCCAGTATCCGATCTCGATGCCACCAGAGGGAATCACTTCGTCCCCCACGTAGGTGACGGCGCCCGTGATGCCGACGTCCAGGATGCCTAGTTGCTCGCCGTAGGTGCCGACGCCGAGCGTGAGTGCGTCGGGCCGAGCCATTTCAGTGCCGCCCAGGGATAGATCGCTTCCGACGTTTCGATAGGTGAGCGCGGCGGTTAGCGGTCCGAGGTCGGTAGAGACGCCGAAGTCGAAGAGCAGGCGGGCGTCGCGAGCTGCCCCGATGCGTTCTTCTACCATTTTCGTGGCGACGCCGACGTCGATCCCCAATAGCTCGCGCGCAATACCGATGGTCGCGACGCGTTCTGAGACCGGTAGAGCGCCGAGTGTGAACAAGTGATCCTGCCCGGCGGGAGCCGTGTCCAATCCTTCACCGAGCGCTCCGTATTGGAGCGTTTGCAGGCCGACGCCGATGCCTAGGCCCAACCACTGGCGCGCCGCCGAGAGAGTGCTGGAGGTGCTTTGGGCGCCCCATCGCTGCAGGTCGAGCCCGAACCCTGATGCGTCGGTCAGAAGCGCTGGATGGTAGAACAGTGCGTCGGCATGGCGAGCATTCATCATGTATGCGTCGCCGAGCGCCATCGCACGCGTGGACGCCGGAAGCTCCAGCACGCGAGGTAGCGCACCGGCCGTCTGCGCACTGACGTTCGCTGTGAACAGGAAGCAACAGGCTAGGGTGAAGCGGAGAGTGTTGCTCATGGGCACGATATGAAGGTGTGTGCTCGACCGCTGCAAGCTCGGAGGAGGAGGCTCAACGCGCCACTACGCATCGACGCGGGCGATAAAGTCCTCGATGAGGGCCCGAGCGATGGACATGGGACGCGGCAAGTCCGGCATCGTTTCCTGCGTGAACCATTGAGCATCTTCGATCTCTTCTTCATCAAGCCGGATATCGCCCGACTCCCAGTCCACGACGAACCCAACCATGAGTGAGTGCGGGAAGGGGTGAGGCTGACTGCCGAAGTACCGCAGATTCGTCACGCGGACGCCGACTTCCTCGTCGATCTCGCGATGCACGCATTCCTCGAGGGATTCGCCGGGCTCCACGAATCCCGTGATGGTCGAGTAGATGCCCGGAGCGAAGTGTGGGGAGCGCCCTAGCAGCGCCTCTCGGCCGCGCTGAATGAGCACGATGACCGCGGGGGCGAGGCGAGGGAAGTGCAGTTGGTTGCAGTCAGGACACGCCATCGCCGAATGCCCCGCGTGCCGTTCTGTCGGCGCTCCACAGCGCGAACAGAAGCGATGCGTCTGGATCCAGTCGATCATTTGACGCGCCGTGCTCGCCTCCCGATAGAATGGCTCGGTCAGTAGCGCGTGGCTCGCTCGCAGTTCGGTCAGTTCGAAGCCATCGTGCGCTTCGAAATCGTCGCAGTTCGGTCAGTTCGAAGCCATCGTGCGCTTCGAAATCGTCGGGGATCGCGTGGAGTCGAGAGTCCTTTCCGTTCACGGCTGGCATCTCGAGGTCGCACTGAGCGGTGTCCGGCCCTAGCGAAGCCAGCAGATCGGCGACTTCCTTGGACGTGGGAATGCTCGCCCCGTGCTCCGTCGACTTCAGAAGTAGGCGTCGTCCGGCGAATACAAAGCTCCAGGTGGTGTCACTCATGGCCCCTCCGATCGAGTACATGCCTGCCTTGGCACGAGGAACACACGACGAGCAATCGGTCGCGCACATAAGCCACGTCAGTCCTGGGGGGAACCGGTCGTAGGTCTAGAACGGTTCCACAACGGGGACAGGTGAGGCTGCTACCTGCCCGAAAGGCGCGTTCGATCTCTCGCTCATCAGCCTGGGTGTAGCGGCTGGGCTCAACCATCGCAGGCTCGGCAGAGGGTACTTGGCGAATCGGAAGTGCCAGTACGCAGCAAAGTGGTAATCCCCCGTGTCATGAAGGACGATACTAGATTACCCGGCTAGTCATGTAATTAAGGACATAGAGGGATATAGATGCACTTCGCGATACTTCAGCTCGCACTCTCCTCAGCTCTGATTGGGGCCGGAGATGCGGACCCGACTAAGGCCGAAACCTACTCCGGCCGAGCCGCCGAGATCGAGATCGCCACGCCCGCAGTGGAGAAAGCGGGGATCGATATCGATGGCCGTCTAGACGATCTCGCGTGGCAACAAGCCGCGCTCCTGACGTCGTTCACGCAGTTCAAGCCGGTCGAAGGTGTTGAAGCCTCGCAGAGGACTGAGATCCAGGTCATCGTGGATTCGGACGCGATCTATTTCGCGATCAAGGCGTTCGACGATGATCCGGGCGGAATCCGTGCGACGCTCGCAGAGCGGGACTCGTACACGTTCTCCGACGACTACGTACGCCTGGTACTCGACACGTTCGACGACGCCAGGCGGGCCTACGTATTCACCGTGAACCCGTTGGGTGTGCAGCACGATGGCCTCTGGAACGAGACTGGAGGCAGCACGGGCATGCACGGAAATTTCGGACCGCCGATCGACAACAACCCCGACTTTCTTTGGGACTCCGACGGGGGGATCACCGACTGGGGCTACCAGATCGAGATCCGCGTCCCGTTCAAGAGCCTTCGTTTTCCCGAAGCGCAGGAACAGTCCTGGGGCCTGCAGGTTCAGCGGAAGATTCAGCGGAGTGGGTTCGAGAGCTCGTGGGCGCCGATCACCGAAAATGTGTCGAACAAGCTCACGCAGTCTGGGAAGCTTAATGGTCTGCGCGACCTAGACATGGGGCTCTTCATGGAGCTCAACCCCGTGCTCACCGGGAAGCGGCTCGGTGCGTTCGATCCCGCGGACGAGCTCTTCCGGCGGGAGGACCCGAGCGGGGACTTCGGCCTGAATGCCACGTACGGCGTGACATCCAATCTGACATTGGACGCCACGTTCAACCCTGATTTCAGTCAGATCGAGGCAGACGCGGGCCAGATCGCTGTCAACGAGCGGTTCGCGCTGTTCTTCCCCGAGAAGAGGCCCTTCTTCCTAGAGGGCACCGAGATCTTCGGGATGGCGAAGCAACTCATCTATACGCGCTCGGTTGCTAACCCGGTCGCTGGAGCGAAACTCACGGGCAAGCTCGGCAGTGTGAACGTCGGCTACCTGGGCGCGATAGACCGATCGTTCGACGCCGGGGCTGCCAATACGATGGTGAACTTGGTGCGAGTGCGTCAGGACCTTGGTGCTGCATCCACGATCGGAGCGGTGTACACAGACCGGACGATCGCGGCCAGCGACTTCAATCGAGTCGCGGGGGCTGATGCGCGGCTCAAGCTTGGTCAGCGCTACACGTTGACGATGGTCGGTGCGGCAAGCTTCACGGACGGTCCCGATCTGACTTCGAGAGAGACTGGGAGTCTGCTGAGCGCGAAGGTTGAGCGTGCTGGACGGGCGGTCTCCTTCAATGCCGAGCTGGAGGACACAGACGCGGATTTCAACGCCGGAAGTGGCTTCTTCCGTCGGGTCGGTGACACTCAGTTCAACTCCCATCTCCAGTACAACTGGTTCGGTAAGCGCGGCGCGCTCATCCAAGAGGTGGGGCCCTCACTCGACGTGAAGAGCTACTGGGACCACGATGCGTTTTGGAATGGCGACGGCATCGAGGAGGGTGAGATGCAGGTCGGTTGGCGGGTCGGCTTCAGGGGCAACATCACGTTCTGGGGCAACCACAAGCGATCGATGTTCGATTTCGCGCCGGAGGCATACGAGGGATTGCTCGTTGGGCAGTCCGACGGGTCGTACTCCGATTTCCGGCCTGATCAGTCTCTCTTCAGCGGGCTTAGTTCGACCACGCTGTCGCTCTGGTTGAACAAATGGGAGCGCGTTCGTGGCAATGTCCGATACACGTTCTCGGAGACGCCGGTCTTCGATCGCTCCTTCGGCGTGGCGGTGGAGCCTGCGGATTCACGATCCGGTGAAGTGACGCTCAACCTCTACCCGACTCGTGCACTCGGGGCCGAGCTCGGTGTCCGGCAGACGCGGCTCACGCGCAAGACCGACGGAGTTGAAGTCTCCTCGGCCGTCATCCCACGGGCACGGGCGCAATACCAGTTCACGCGCTCGCTCTTCGTGCGCGGGATCTTCGAGTACTCGAGCCAGAAGCGCTCGGCCCTCAGTGATCCGGTGACGGGGTCGCCACTCTTCCAGGTGGACGGAGGCGGAGAGTACGCATTGCGCGACGGCTCCGAGGGCTACGACTTCCACATCGAGGGTCTCGTGGCTTATGAGCCATCTCCCGGCACCGTGCTCTTCCTCGGTTACAGCCGACAGATGGAGGACACGGAGTCGTTCCGATTCAGGGAAGTACGTGCGACGGCGGACGGGCTCTTCGTCAAAATGAGTTACCGCTTCCGTATGTAGTGGCGAGCGAAAGGGCGACCGTCGACGAAAGCCCTTCCCTTGCCCAGTGCCACGACGATCAGACCCGTCTTTTCAGAGATGCGCAGTTCGGCCAGCGTTTTGCGGCGCTTCGATCAAGATGTACCCCAGTGTTCCCAGCATGATGAGCAATGCGAGGACTGCGAACGTCCAAAGGAATCTGGGGATAAAGACTGACCGTACCGGTGGGCGAGAATCGGCTTGGGTTCAGAGCACCAAATCGGCGAATCTGGCGTGCAACCCGCCAGGAAGCTAGGAAACACACGGCCTTTTGGCCATTTTTCCCTTGACGGCTCCCCGGGTGTCCCTTACCGTTGGATCAATTGTGACCCGCAGGGTGCGGAAACACTTGAGTGAAGCGGCTTTTCAGGTGATCGGCACCTCCTAGGAGAAAGCTCTCCAGGCCTGCACCGTAGGGCGGCTTCGGCCGTGACAGAACAACCCCATTCTTGTTACAGGAGCAGCCAGATGAACAAGTCGGATCTCGTGGACGCCCTCGCCGGAGCCACCGGCATGACGAAGGCCGATGCATCGCGGGCCGTGGATGCGCTTTTCTCACCGGGCGATGGCATTATCGCTGAAGCGTTGAGAGGCGAACGCCGCGTTCAGATCACCGGTTTTGGTACGTTCGAAGCAAAGCACCGTAAGGCCCGCATGGGCCGCAACCCGCGTACGGGTCAGACGATCCAGATTGCCGCGACGAAGACCCCTGGATTCCGTGCTGGTAAGGGCCTCAAGGATTCGGTCAAAGGCTAAGCGTTTGGTCGTAGAAGTACGCTCGAAAGACTGAGGCCGCGTCACTCTTGGTGACGCGGCCTCAGTTTCTTGGTACCGGGGGGCGACCCGAATAACCGGTCACCTTCCTTGCTCAGACTAGTGCCGCGGCGGACCCTTTCGGGCGCCACCAGTGCCTCGCTTGGGCCTGTCGAAGTCCGCGCGAACCGCACGCCCATTAATCGTAGTGCCGTTGAGGGCCGTGATCACCTGGAGTGCCACCTCGTCATGTACCTCCACGAGCGTGTGGCTCTCCTTGATGTCGATACGGCCAACGGATGTGCCCTGAACGTTGGCCTCGCCCGTGATGGCGCCGAGCAGGTCGCCGGTGGTGAGACCGTCGCGGCTCCCCACGCCGAAGAAGAGTTTGGCCCAGGCGGGTGCCGCGGCTCCCCCCGCATTCGATGACTCGACGACCGGCGGAGCCACTGGCGCCGTCTTCTTTCGGAGAAGAGCGACCGCGGCGGCGGCCACCTCTGCTGGGTCGTGCTCTTCGAAGAGCGGCTCGAGCGCCAACAAATACGGAGCGGTGTCCTCGGCTTCCAGCGCGGCTCGGAGCTGTTCCTGAAGGCCAGCCACTGCCGCAGACCCGTGGGACACCTCCGGCGGAAACGGCACCACCGTATAGCCGGCCGTACGGGCCGTGGCACGAAGGTGCGCCACCTCGCGCGAGAGGATGACGACGATGCCTTGGTCCGACGCGCCGTGGCGGCGATCCAACTCGTCCGCGTCGGTAGGCGCGTCACAGCTCACGACCTTCACCCCGTCGTAGGTCTCGATGTCGGCGCGAGCGGACAGCGCGTCCACGCCGAGCCACACCGGTACCGAATCATCGCCTGGGGCTCCGGCCACGAAGCCGTGCAGGGTCAGCAGGTCACCCACGTCCGCGGCTCGATCCTCGTTGCGGCAGAAGACGAGCACGTGGCGCGTCTCATTGGCTAGCAGGTGGCTCACCATTTCTAGCACTGCATCTTCACGAGGCTCAGGCGCGATACGGAATCGCACGGTACCACGCCGCGGGCCATCTTGCGTAGAAAGGTCCTCTGCGGGGAGCGTTACCGCACGCTTTACGTGGCGCTCGAGGAACTTCGTCACCCCGGGCGTGATCGGTTGGGCTATGACGACGCGCTGCGCCTCTTTCGGCACATACTCAAGGATCGCCTCCGTCGCTTCCATGCCCTCGAAGGCGTCGATGCGTGACGCCTGGTCCACCACGATCGCCTCGACGGCTTGGAGGTTGACGTCGCTCGCCTTCGCCGCAGCTAGAACGTCCGATGGGGTGCCGAACAGAAAGGCCGCCTTCCCCGGGAGTACCCAATGCGAGCCGAGAGCTGCAACTCTGTGACCCGTGCTGTCCGCAAGCCGCCCGATGGACTGAGCCAATTGATCGGCGCGGTCCCGTGAAGGAGTCAGCACGACTGCTCTGGGCGTGTCACCCTCACTGTCGACACGGTCCAGCAGCGCCGCACCCCAAGCGACTGTGGTTCCGCTTCCGGGGCCGGCGGCCAGGAAGAGATTGTTCGCTCGCCGGATCACCGGTAGTGCCGCTTCCTGGAGCGAGGTGGGCCGTTCCACTCCGTCTGCAGCGAGCGCTTCTACCAGCTCTGGCGCTAGCCCGAGTTCTTCGAACGAGTCCATGGTGCGGGACACTAGTGTCCCCTCCAGAATGTTGGTGAACCTAGGGGACGAGACATCTAGCGACGCTCGCCGGAACCGGCGCCCCCGCGATCTCCGGGCTCGTAGGGAAGGCGGTTCAAGAGTCTCTGAACCTCATAGTCCAGCCTGGATGTGCGGAGACGGTCGGTATTGGCCACCACGTCCGTATACTGTCCGTGACGGTGTGCTGTCACCGTTACAGAGCCTTCTGCACCGTTGTACGTGGCACTGTGACCCGAACTCTTCGACTGCGAGAGGCCTACCATCGGGGGGAGGAATTCCTCGGCTTCGGCCAGGACTTCACTCGGCGCGAGAGCCGTCTTTCGTTGGTATCCAGCCATGTGCGTACTGTGGGATGCGGGTAGTGGCGGCCGTCCTACCCTCAACGACCGTCGAGAAAGGTGCCGATGGCCGACTGGTTGTGGAAGCCCTGAAGCGTCGCCGAGGGTGTGAGCAAAGCCGGCACCGATGTCATGCCGGCTTCGATCATTTGTTGGCGGGCGCTCAGGATCTCGGCCCCATAGCGATCGACGTCGAGCACCGCTTTGCTCTCCGTGAGTCCCAGGCCCACAGACTGCGCGATGTCGACGAGCACGTCGATACGGCCGATGTCTCGGCCCTCGAGGAAGAACGCGCTGAAAATGGCATGGAGAGCTGGTCGCCCTAGCTCTGACGCTTGGGCGTGCAGGAGAAGCTCGTGGGCCTTCCCAGAACGAGGGACGAGGCCTGGTCGCACGAGCGAGAGGCCCATTCCTTCAGCGACTTGCTGACCCTCCGCCCAACGTGTCTGCCAGAATGGATCCTGGGTGTCGGTCAGCGGGGCATCGGCCGGGTACGATTCGATCGGGATAGGCACTGCACGAACGTCCCGCTGCTCTTCCGCGGCGCCGAGGGCACAGTGCATCGCGAAAGAAAGCGGGTCGACGGCGTCGAAAAAGAATCGAATACTCGCGTCAATCATGGCCCAGCAAAGGTGTTCGAGGCTGCGTGCTGAGGCCACCCCGAGGTGTGCTTCCTCCCGTTGCGGGCCGACCCCATATTTCGTCCCTAGGGGCGACACAAAGGACCAGACAAACGAGGTCACGATGCAGTTCAGTGCGAATATCGAGAAGCTGAAGCCCTCCGCGACCATCGCGGTCAGTACGCTTGCGAAGAAACTGGCGGCCGAAGGCCGCGACATCCTGAATCTCAGTGGGGGCGAGCCGGACTTCGACACACCGGCGTTCATCAGCGAAGCAGGCATCGAGGGTATTCGCGCGGGTCGGACGCGGTATACGCCGCCGGCGGGCTTGCCTGAACTGCGGAAAGCGATCGCCGCGCGGCTGAGTGAGCAAGCGGGTCGCGAGTTGGACTGGAACGGGGTCGTCGTGACGACCGGCGCGAAACAGGCGCTCTTCAACACGATCTTCACGCTCTTCGGGCCGGGTGACGAGGTGCTCGTCGCGGCCCCGTACTGGACCACGTATCCGGACTTGGTCAACATCGCGAGGGCGGAGCCTAAGGCCGTGTTCGGAGACGAGTCGAGAGACTTCAAGGTGACGCCTCAGGAACTCGAAGCGGCTCTGTCCGAGAACACGCGTGGCCTCGTCATCAACACGCCCTCCAACCCAACGGGCGCCGTGTATTCGCTCGAGGAGCTCGAGGTGATCGCGGTTTGGGCTCGCGACCGCGGCGTATGGCTCGTCTGCGACGAGATCTACCGCAACATCTACCACGAGGCCGATCGCACCGCCGCGCCGAGCATCTTGGAGCTGCCTGAGTCCGCGATTGGTGATCTCGTGCTCATCGACGGTGTGTCGAAGAGCTATGCGATGACGGGCTGGCGTCTTGGTTTCTCATACGCGAGCGCTGAAGTCTCCCAGAAGTTCACGGCGCTCCAGAGTCAGATGACTTCGAACGTCTCAACTCCGTCTCAGGTCGCGGCGCTCGAGGCGTTCACCAACTTCGACGAAGCGCGCGCGTCGATTGAGAAGATGGGAATCGCGTTTACTCGTCGGAGGGATCTGGCGATGTCGCGAATCGACGAACTCCTGCCAGGCGTGGAGTACACTCGTCCGAGTGGAGCCTTCTACGTGTACTTTCGGGTCGACAGCTTTTTTGATGCTGAGGTCCAGGACGCTTCGGCGTGGTGCTCGCGCCTACTGGAAGAGAAGGGAGTGGCACTCGTTCCCGGCGCTGCGTTCGGAGATGACCGGTGGGTGCGGATGAGCTTTGCGGCCTCTGACGAGATGTTGGAGGATGCATTCAGTCGTATCGCCGCGATGGTCGGAGCTGCTGAGACCACCTAGCCGAGGGCGGTTAAGATGCTCGAAGCTGCAGCGAGCGAGCTGCTCTCGTACGAGCCCCCGAACAGGTTCAGGTGCACCAGCAAATAGTACAGCTGGTATAAGTCCCGCCTGAACGCCTCGTACTCGCGACTGATGGGCAGGATGGCGTTGTATGCCTCGTAGAAGCGCTGCCCGAATCCCCCGAACAGTTCAGTCATCGCGAGATCCACTTCGCCGTGGCCCCGAAATACCGCGGGGTCGACGATCACCGGGGTGCCAGCCTCTGTCGCGTATGCGTTCCCGCTCCACAGGTCGCCATGCAGTAGTCCGCCCGTCTCGACGTCTGCCAGTGCGTCTGGAATCACGTCGACGAGTCGGTCCATCGTATCGTTAACCAGGAAGCCTTTCGAGCGGGCAAGCTGCAATTGGGGCACGATCCGTAGGTCTCCCCAGAAATGTCCCCATTCGGATCGTTCGTCGTTTGCTTGCGGGAGAGATCCGACCCAGTTGTCCCGTTCCCAACCGAACGGGAGGGCGAACTCGGCGTGGTGGAGTTTCGCGAGTGAGACGCCCAACTGTTCCGGGTAGTCTGAGGCTGGTTCCCCCGGGCCCACGTATTCCAACACGAGCCAGGGCGAGGTGTCGTCTCCGCCACCCAGAGCGAGCGGCTCGGGGGCACGAATCGCGCCGGCGCGCCTCAGCGCCTCCAGCCCGTTTGCCTCGGCCTCGAACATCTCAGGCGACGCTGCCTCGTTCCACTTCAAAAAGAAGGAGCTGCCGGTCCGGGTATCGAGCCGAGCACCGTTGTTGATACACCCGCCGGAAACTGGGGCGCTCCCCGTGATTTCGTGGCCAATCGCCGATTCCACCTGTTGTTTCAGGGGGGGCGGTAGGTGCATGAGGATGGGCCACTCGCCGTCGTAGGTGCTAGGCAGCGCATAGGTGTTTGAACAGACCGCGACAGGACCGCTTGACGATCTTGTATACGCTCTCGAAGCCGCTCGACCCACCGTAGTAGGGGTCGGGGACTTCGTCGCCATCGCGTTCCTTGTCGTGCATGCGCAGGAGCTCTATGCGCGCTCCTGATCCGTTGGTGTCGCTCATGCGTTTGAGCGTGCGCAGGTTGTCGTGGTCCATTGCGATGATGTAGTCGAAGTGCTCAAAGTCCCCCGGCTTCACCTGCCGAGCGCGGGAATCCAACTCTATCCCGTGTTGCTCGGCGACGAGCGCAGAGCGGGCGTCCGCACGTTCTCCGACGTGCCAGGCACCGGTGCCCGCCGAGTCGATCTCGAATCGGTCCGCCAGCCCTTCCTGCTCAACGAGGTGCCTGAACACACCTTCCGCTAGAGGGGATCGGCATATGTTGCCGAGGCAGACGAAGAGAACAGCCGTGCGGGACGACGAGGCGTCGTTCGCATGCATTGTTGGCGGTGGGCTCCAGTACGAGTCGAGTGATGGGGTCGGGGCGAAGCACGTTCTCGCGCGGCCAACTTGTCGCCTTGCTACACCCTTGGCAAGAAAGCCGGTTACCTTTTTTGCCATCCGTTCTATAGTGTGTCGAAGCGCTTGGTTTCGGCAGGACCTCGGCCTCCGAGAGACCCAGTGGACATCGTTCGATTCTCAGACATGAAGCTCTCCGACGAGCGCCTCGCGGCGATTGAGGCTCTCGGGTGGGAGACGCCGACACCGATTCAGGTGCAGGCGATCCCTGCGGGCCTCAACCGCACCGACGTGGTCGGGATCGCACAGACTGGTACCGGGAAGACCGGGGCGTTTATGATCCCCGCCCTGGAGCACATTCGGGTCGGAGAAGGGTTGCAGGTGCTTGCACTGTGCCCGACGCGGGAACTCGCTCAACAGGTATGCGACGACTCCGCGGCGCTTTCGAAAGGGACGAGTATCCGGGCCGAGGCCATTTTCGGAGGCGTGGGCTACGGCCCTCAGATCAAGGCCCTCGAAGACGGCTTCGAGGTGATCGTGGCTACTCCTGGTCGCTTCATCGACCACATGCAGTCGGGGCGAGTCAACCTGAGCAAGGTCGATTACCTCGTGTTGGATGAGGCCGACAGAATGCTCGATATGGGATTCAGGCCCCAGATCGAAGACGTCTTGCGGGGCATGCCGAAGAAACGGCAGACGATGCTCTTTAGCGCGACTATGCCGCACGGCGTGCATGACCTCGCCCTGCGTCTTACCCAGGAAGCTGTGTGGATCGAGGCGACCCCTCCCGGTACGACTGCGGAGGGTATCGAGGAGTCCTTCTATTCGGTAAAGCCGGAGAAGAAGCCCGACCTGCTGCTTGCGCTCATGAAGGAGCCGGGGTGGGACCATGTGCTGATCTTCACGCGAACGAAGGCCGGCGCCGACGTGCTCGAGGGACGCCTACAGCGGGAAGGCATCCTGGCCGATGTCATGCACTCGAACCGTCAGATGAAGCATCGGACCCGTGCACTCGAGCGGTTCGCTACCGGTAAGGTGAGGGTTCTCGTGGCGACCGACGTCGCTCAGCGGGGCCTCGACGTGGAGGGTATCAGCCACGTGGTGAACTATGACGTCCCGCTGGACCCCGAGGACTACGTGCACCGGATCGGTCGTACGGGTCGCGCGGGAGCGACTGGGAATGCCGTCACGCTCGTCACGGCTTCCGATCTCGGTGCGATGAAGAGTATCGAGCATCGCTTGGGTCGGGTCGTCCCCAAGATCCACATACCCGAGTTCGACTATGCTGGAACACCCCAGACCGAGTCACGGTCGACTGCCCGGCGCGGGCGAAAATCGCGGTCGCCGCACAGCCTAGGTTCCAAGACCGCCGCGGATTTGACCGCCGAAGAACTGGAAGCGCTGCTCAACCCTGGGTCCTGAACACCGTTCCGAACTGGCGCCTTTCGCGCCTCCGCGATCGAGGCTGGCATGATTCTCCGACGTTACGGCTCATCCTACCAGAGCGTGGGCCTCAACTTCGACTCGAAGGCCCTGAACGAGGTCGGCTTCCGTCGCAACCACGAGCATTCTCTTGTGGTGGAGGACTTCGACAGGTCCTACGCTCTGGCTACGACGCATGAGCTGCAGGCGGAAGCGGAGGGCGACGTGCAGGATCACACCGAGCAGCAGCTTTTGGATCGGCTGCAAGAGCAGGGTGGGGCGCTGCTCGCCGGACTCGGCGAGGGGGAGGTGCTCGTGGTGGAAAACGAGCAAGGTCATGACTACCCGAAGACCAAGCAGAAGACCGACAACGTGATTGCGGAAGGCGAGAACCGTCTTCACTTCCGGTACACGATCGCCCCGCTTCTGCGTTTGGGCGTGTATCGATTGAACGACTGACCGACGCAGGAGGGCGGTCACCACGCCCCGGGTTGCGTGCCGCGTCAGTATGACCCCCACATTGGGGCCCATTCGAGAGGAGCCATGATGTCTGTACAAAATGTCGATACCGTTCCCGCCGCTGAAGTCACGGCCGGCACCGGCACGAAGTGCCAGGTGCTCATCGGGCCTGAGCAAGGGCCCAACTTCGCGATGCGGCGCTTCATCATGGAGCCGGGTGGCGGCATGCCGATGCATACGAACACGGTCGAGCACGAACAGTATGTTCTGCGTGGAAGCGCACGCGTTCAAATCGGTGACGATGTGCATCGTGTGAAGGAAGGTGACGTCGTCTACATCCCGGCCGGGGTCCCCCACACATACGAGGCGGACGAAGGCGCAGAATCCTTCGAGTTCATATGTGTCGTTCCCAACGGTCCGGACACGATTGAACTCGTGGGCTGTTAGCGGGCGGTGGGACCGAGCGCGAACTTTTGCTAATTCTGAGGAGGATCGGTGCGAGTACATGACATCATCGGACGCCTTCGCGTAAACGCTGACGTGTTCGACGCGCTCACCCGCGGTGTGAGTGAAGAGCAGGCGCGGTGGAAACCGGCCATCGACAAGTGGTCTATTCTCAAGGTCGTGAACCATCTCGCCGACGAGGAAGTAGAGGACTTCAGTCACCGCATCGACTTCACGCTCCACCGCCCGGGAGAGTCGTGGCCGCCCATTGATCAGGAAGGGTGGGTGCGAGACCGGCAGTACAACTCACGGGACCTAGGTCAATCCGTGGAGCGGCTGGTGACGCGGCGGGCGCGGTCCTTACGTTGGCTCGAAGGGCTCGATCAGCCCGATTGGTCGAGTGTCCACAGCCATCCGACTGCGGGCCCTCTGGCGGCGGGCGGCGTACTAACCGCTTGGCTGGCGCACGACTTCATTCACGAGCGTCAGTTGAACCGCCTGCACCGACAGTACCTCGCTGAGGAGCTTTCGGACTACTCGCTCGACTACGCGGGCCGCTGGTGAACCGGGGTGCACCGATGCTGCACCGATGCTTTACCTCTGCAGTGCGGTGATCGGCGCCTGGTAGCCGGCCTGGCTAGGCCAACTCCACTCCTCCCCCAGCTTCCTCCGCCGTGCGCAACGCACGGTCTGCGGCCTCGAGCAACTCGGACGGGTCCTTCATGCCGTCCTGAAACATCGCGAGACCGATCGACACTCGTCCGAGATCCAGTTGCTTCACCGCCTGCTCGATCCGGTCGGCGGCGATGAGGCCACCCGAGATGTTGGTGCTGAACAGAAGGACGACGATACGTCCGTGGCCGAGGTGCCCAGCCAGATCGGAGTTCCGCGTAGTGTCTTGAAGCCGTTCGCCGAGCGAGCGTTGCATCGTCGGATCGATCTCCTCGAAATTCCCACTCCCGCACGAGAGCAGCAATACGGTCAGCGCCATGCCGCGGTCGCCAGCTTCGAAGAGGTAGCTGTACACCAGTTCGAAGTGCAGCCGGTTGGCGAGGCCGGTCGGTGAGGGCCGGGTGGCCCATCGCGTGATCTCTCATCTCGTGCGCATCCGCTGCATCCATTGCGGGGTGGACGGTCGAAGACAACCCGAGGGGACGGTCCAGGGCCCGCCAGAGCCAGCGCCGACTACGTTGCCGGTGAGCTAGCGCTCCGGTACCCTGTGCTATCATGACTCTGCCCAGACGGACACTGACCTATGACAACGCCGCGCATCGCACTGCTCTCCTTGCTGCTGACGCTCGTAGCCGTCCCGACGGCCGCTCAGGAGAAGCGCTCCCTGGAGCATGCCGACTACGACCGATGGAATCGTATTCAGAACGACGTCGTGTCAAAGGATGGCGCTTGGCTGGTGTATCGGCTTGTTCCCGGGGATGGGGATGCGACCATGGTCCTGGAGGGTTTGGGGGATGACCGCTCTCTCACACTCGAGCGCGGTACAAATCCTGCCTTCTCTGCGGATTCCCGGTATCTGGTGGCCCACGTGGAGCCGATGCAGGAAGCAGTCGACGCCGCGCGCGAAGGAGAGGATGCTGAACGGAACGGGGAGAACGGTCAGCCTCATGACTCCCTGGTGATCGTGCAGCTTTCGACCCTTTCCGTGACCCGTGTCGCAGACGTCTCCTCCTTCCGGTTTCCAGAGGATGAGGGTGGGTGGATGGCGTATCTGTTAGAGGCTGACGACGACGATCAACCCTCCGAGGAGTCCCCTGAGGGGGACGAAGAAGAGGATGTGGAGGAAGCACCGCGGTTGGACGACGGGACTACGCTCGTGGTGCGTTCGCTGAACTCGGAACGGGAGTGGCGCTTCGATGCGGCTGTCGAGTACGAGTTCGCTGCGGAGGGCTCGGCGCTCTTCTATACCGCCTCGGGCGCTGAGGGAGCCGCCGACGGAGTCTTCCGTGTAGACGACGGGGGAGCTTCCGAGACCGTTAGTACCGGAGAGGGACGCTATGTCGACCTCGCGGTATCCCATGAAGGGACTGCGGCGTTCTTGACCGATCGGGACGACCGAGACGATGAGGCTCCAGATTTCGCCCTGTACGTCGCCGCGGACGGCATGGCGACGTCGCGTGCTGGCACCGCGACGTCCGGCCTCCCTGCTGGGTGGGCGCCGAGTGAGAACGGGGAGGTCTCGTTCTCGGATTCGGGCGCGCGGGTCTTCTTCGGCACCACGAGTGCTCCCGAGCCCGAGCCGGAGGACGACACGGCGGAGGAGGATCGCGTCGTCGTCGACATCTGGAACTGGAAAGACCCCTACCTCCAACCGATGCAACTATTGCAACAGTCTCAGGAAGAAAGTCGCACGTACCAGGCGATGCTAGATATCGAGAGTGGGCGGGTCGTTCAGCTCGCGACGGAGGGCGTTCCGTCCGTTTCCGTTGCCGAGCGCGGTGACGGCGCGGTCGCGTTGGGCACGAGCAATCTCGACTATCGCCAACTCGTTTCGTGGGACGGGCGATACAGCGACTTCTTCATCATCGACGTCGAGGACGGCACGACCCAGCAGGTCGCTGAGATGGTTAGGGGCCGCCCGAGTCTTTCGCCGAGTGGAGCATACGTGACCTGGTGGGACGGCTTCGAAACAGTGTGGATGGCCTACGACGTCCAGAGCGGCGAGACGGTGTCATTGACTGAGAACCTCGGCGTGCCGGTTCACGACCTGCTCGACGACCATCCGGACGCTCTGCGCGATTACGGGTCGGCAGGTTGGATAGAAGGCGAGGAGTTGTTCGTCGTTTACGATGAGTTCGATGCCTGGGCGCTCGACCCCAGCGGGCGCACCGCGGCACGCAACCTGACTGAAGGCGTTGGCCGTGAGTCAGGCATCCGTTTCCGTGTCGTCGACCTCGATGCGGACGACCCATACGTGCCGGGTGACTCGGACGTGTACCTGAGCGCGTTCGACACGCAGACCAAGGCGAGCGGGGTGTACCGTGACCGCTTCGGCAGCGCCCGAGCGCCTGAGCGCCTCGTAATGGACGATGTGAGGTTGACCGGCATCCGGAAGGCCGAGAGCGCGAACGTGATTCTATACGAGAGATCGACCTTCCAGGAATTTCCGGACGTGTGGGTGGCGGACGCAGACTTCGCGGATGCGAGAAGGGTCACAGACGCGAATCCCCAGCAAGACGAGTACCTATGGGGCAGTGCGGAACTCGTGGACTGGAATTCTTCGGACGGTATCCCACTTCAGGGCATCCTCTACAAGCCCGAGGGATTCGACCCGTCCAAGACGTACCCGATGATGGTGTACTTCTATGAGCGCAACTCGGACGGGCTGCACTCGTACACCGTGCCTGCGGCTGGCGGCTCCTCGATCAACTATAGCTTCTACGTCAGTCGCGGTTACCTGCTCTTCGTTCCGGACATCCCGTACCGGATAGGGTATCCGGGCGAGAGCGCCTTAGACGCGGTGGTCCCTGGTGTCCTGAACCTTGTCGACGAGGGCTACGTCGATCGCGACAAGATCGGTGTGCAGGGGCACTCTTGGGGCGGGTACCAGATCGCCTATATGGTGACGCGAACGGATCTGTTCGCTGCTGCCGAAGCGGGAGCGCCCGTTGCCAACATGGTGAGCGCATACGGGGGGATCCGCTGGGGCACAGGGATGAGCCGGATGTTTCAGTACGAACATACGCAGAGCCGGATTGGTGGCTCGTTGTGGGAGAAGCCGCTCCGCTTCATCGAGAACTCGCCGATCTTCACCGCGGACAAGATCCGCACGCCGCTGCTCATGATGCACAACGACCAAGACACCGCGGTTCCTTGGGAGCAGGGGATCGAGCTATTTGTGGCGCTGAGGCGGCTCGGTCAGCCTGCGTGGATGCTCAACTACAACGGCGAGCCGCACGGGTTGAGGAAGTCACAGAATCAGAAAGACTGGGCGATGCGTATGCAGCAGTTCTTTGATCACTACCTCATGGAAGCGCCCGCACCCGTATGGATGGAGGAGGGCGTGCCGGCGATCCTCAAGGGCAAGGAGCTCGGGCTCGGACTCACGAAGAAGCGTGTGATCTCCGAGCAGGACGGGACTCGCTGACCGACGCTCGATCTTGAGTCTCTTCGCTGGTAGGTGGAAATTCGCGGCCGCCGCTCTTGCGGCGGCCGCGCTCGTTGTTGGCTTCGGACCGCGGACACGCTTCGAGGAGCGGTGGCGCGAGCCTGACACCGGATCGGATGTGGAAGCATACCTCGAGGCACGTGAGTCGGCGGTGTCCGATCTACGTGTGGGCGAGGCGAAGGCGGTGGTGTGGGCAGATCCTGAAAACCGCTCGAGGACACCCGTCGCGCTGGTCTATTTGCACGGCTTTTCCGCAGACCGCCACGAAGTGGATCCGCTCGTGAGTCGGCTCGCAGCGTCTTTGGGCGCGAACGTGTTCTACACCAGACTGGCCGGGCATGGTCGAGACGGCCCCGCGATGGCTGAGGCGACGGTGGAGTCCTGGATGGACGATGTGGCGGAGGCTGTCGCGGTGGGTGCCGCGCTCGGCGACCGCGTGGTGCTGCTGGGCACGTCGACCGGGGGCACGCTCGCTGTTTGGGCGGCGGCTCGCCCCGAAGTCGCCGGGCGCGTCGCAGCGGTTGCTGTCATCTCCCCGAATTTTCGTCCGAGAGACCCGTCGTCACGAGTTTTGCTCTGGCCTTGGGGCGCACAGATCGCCTCTCTCGTCGTTGGCCGGGAGCGATGCTTCGAACCGGAGAACGCGGAGCAGGAGTTGCATTGGACGGTCTGCTATCCCACGTCAGCCTTGCTCCCCATGATGGCGTTGGTCGAGCACGTGCGCACGATGTCGCTCAATGGCGTGACAATGCCGATCCTCGTCGCTTACTCCGGGGAGGACGCCGTGGTCGATCCGGAAGAGATCCGACTCGCGTTCGAGCGGCTGGCAAGCTCGCAAAAGCAGTTGGTGGAGATACCGGGGTCCGACGACCCTGGGCACCACGTGATCGCGGGAGATATCATGTCGCCCGGTACGACCGACCGCATCGTTCAATCCATCCTGGACTTCGTCGGCGCGGTACCCGAGTTGCGGGGTCGCTTCCCCGAAGCGGTGCGCTAAGTCGACGCCACCAAGTGCACCGCAAGGGCCACGCCGTCGGGGTGCCCCACCCGGTGATCTCGCCGTAGAAACTCGGAGCGCTTTCGGGGTTCGTAGTGAGTGGCTCATACGAGCAGAACCGGCCAGTGGGAGTCTCTGACATGTGTGCCTCCTCTGGGATCATCCGTGGCTACTCCCGCACGTAAAACCGTGGCCGGGTCCGTACCGGACGCCCGCGTCGCAGGCAGCAGCGAGGCCAACGCCGAAACGCCTAGAAAGAGCACCATGACCGCGGCGAGTGTCACTGGATCGTAAGGGCTCACCTCGTACAGGATCGCGGAGGCGAGCCGCCCCAAACCGAGTGCTGCGGCGAGCCCGAGCCCTATGACCGTGAGTCGCAAGCCATCTCCCACCACCGTGCCACGGATCTCCGCGGCCGTTGCACCGAGCGCGATGCGTACTCCGAGTTCGCGCTCCCTCTGCGACACCGAATACGAGATGAGCCCGTAGATACCGAGCGTCGCGAGCATCAGGGCGCCGACTCCGAAGATGCCCAGGAAGACCGAGCTGATACTCCATTGAAGTTGGTTTTCTGCGACCACGGCGTTCATCGGGCGGACCCCGTACGACAGGTTGGAATTCACGCCTCGCAGTGCTTCGCGCACGCCGGTCACCAAGTCGGAAGGATCTCCGCTGGTGCGCGTGACCAGGAAGAATCGGCGCCCGCCGGCTTGCAAGGTGGGTCGGTACATCTGTGGTCCGAGGTCACCCAGGGAGAGGTCGCCGTGCCGGACGTTCTCGACTACGCCCACCACAGTGTACGCCTGTGTTGTGGGAGGGTTGCCGGCGATCAGCACCTGTCCGAGCGGACTCTGGTTTGGCCCAAATCGGTTGGCCAGCGCACGGCTCACGATCACGACGGGCTGTGAGTCTTCGACGTCCATGGTGCCGAAGTCACGACCCTCGAGCAGCTCGACACCCATCGTTTCAAAGTATCCGGGATGCGTGTGATTCAAGATCGCCAGCGGCCATTCGTCTGCTGGCAGGTCTTCGGTGGAGGGCCGAGAGATCTGGTACGTCAGGCTCTCGTGGTTGAGCGGGAGCCAGGAAACAGCCGATGCAGCGGAGACGCCAGGGGTGCTTTCGAGTTGCTGAACTGCCTCTTCCACGAAACCGAGGCGTTCTTCTGTGGACGGGTAGTCGTTCGTCGGCAGCAGCACTTCCGCGACTACGAGGTGATCTGCGTCGAAGCCTAGGTCTATGTCCTGCACAGAAGCGAAGCTCCTCACCATGAGGCCTGCGCCAGTGATCAGCACGACTGCGAACGCCACTTGAGCCACGACCAGCATCCGGCGTCCCGTCGAGGTCGCGAGACCGCCCGAGCCCTTGGAGCCTTCCTTGAGTCCGATGGAGAGATCGACCTTCGACGCCTTGAGTGCCGGGATTAACCCAAAAATTATGGGTGTCGCGAACGTCACCAGGAGAGAGAAAGCGAGCACGGTTCGGTCGATATTGATATCACCGATCTTGTAGAGGTCTTCAGGCAGGACCGGGTTCAGCATGCTTGCGAACCAATACGACAGGCCGATTCCGAGCCCGCCGCCGAGTGCCGCCAGCACTACGGACTCGGTAAGTAACTGCCGGATGAGCCTGCTACGCCGGGCCTCCGAAGCTGCGCGACGCCTGGCGAGTGCTTGGCGAGCACAATGGACCCCACGCGCCCACCATCTTTCTCGGCGATCCACATGCGCTCGAGCGACGGATCGAAGCCGTCAACGAAGTCGGCAAGAATCCGCGCGACGAGAGACTCGAACCTCATGTCCCACCCATGCGACTCGCTGTACAGCTCTCCGTGGCGCTTGGTCACCCACCCGATGTCTCCGGGTCGGTGGGAGCGCAGTGTGGCGCACGCTTCGTTTGCTGTGGAGTGGCTCACTGGCGATGTAGTAGATGGTTTGGCTCGCGGGGCGGGCGCGCACCTCTGGCCTGTCGCGGCTCTGGCTGCCCCCCAATCTGACAGGCTTGGGCCGATTATCCAGGAGTCGGGGGGATGCGATCGAGCCGGTGAATGCGCCTGCCAGCCGGGTATGCGGTTGCGGGCGCGCACCCGAATGAGATCTTATTCGGCTTCGAGGTCTTTGCCACGGGCGTTCCATTCGATATATGGAGCCCGTACGAGTTTGCCACCCCTCAGATTCACAGAAGTCCCTTAACAGGAGCGCGCTTGAGCGCGCCCTCCCCGAGGTCTGTCGATGTACCAATCCGACGTGGCTCCGCTAGAGCGCGTTCTCATGAAGCACCCCCGCGATGCGTGGGTCAGTCCTCAGCGGGTCGCCGAGCAATGGCAGGCGCTCAACTACCTGGATCCGCCGGATTACGACGCAGCTTGCCGGGAGTCCGACGCGCTCGCCGCGCTGCTGGAGAGCCTCGGCTCGGTCGTCGATTGGATGCCGGGAGACGACATCGGCATGGACTCGGTATACCAGCGCGATGCATCCCTGGTCTGTAACGCCGGCGCAATCCTCGCGCGCATGGGGAAGGAACTCCGGTCCCGCGAGCCGGAGGCGATCGGGCGCCAGTACCCCGAGTTGGGTATGCGCGTGCTCGGCTCCATAGAGGCACCGGGCACCCTAGAGGGTGGTGACGTGACCTGGCTTGCCCCCGACACGCTTGCAGTGGGGCGGAGCTACCGGACGAACGCCGAAGGGATCAGTCAGTTGCGGACCCTACTTGGAAAGGATGTCGAGGTCATCGAGGTGCCGATGCCGCACTGGAGGGGGAGGAGCGAGGTATTCCACCTGATGTCTATCCTGAGCCCACTAGCCGAGGACTTGTTGCTCGCGTACTCGCCACTGCTCCCGATCCCATTCCATGAAGAACTGCTGGCCCGGGGCTTTGAGATCGTGGAAGTTCCGGATCATGAGTTCGAGTTGGCCTGCAATGTGCTCGCTACAGCGCCTCGCGTCGCTGTGGCCATCGACGGCTTCCCCGAAACGAGCCGCCGCATGGAAGCCGCCGGAGTTGAGGTGCATACCTATCCCGGAGCCGACCTGAGCATCAAGGGTACGGGTGGCCCTACCTGCTTGACTCGGACGCTGGAGCGCGCGATCGCGTAAGAGCCCCCGTCAAGCTCGCGTAGTCAGCACTCTCGTCTGCGTGAATTGCTTATGCCCGTCTGGCGACTTGTGGAAGCCGAACCCGGACTGGCGAGCGCCAACCCACGGGGTACCCACGGCTCCACCTGGGGCGCTGTTCACGCCGATCATGCCGGCGGTAAGCCGTCGCGCTACTGCAGCAGTGGTGGCCTGGTCTCCACCGAAGACGACTGCGCCGAGGCCGAAGTGAGTATCGTTGGCCTTGTCCACGGCCTCATCGACCGAGGAGACGCGTGTGATGCAGGCCACTGGTCCGAAGGTCTCGACGTTCGCGATATCCATGTCCTCTGTGACACCCGCTAATACCGTCGGCACGATGAAGTTATCCCGATGGCCCGCACCCCCTGCGAGCACCGTAGCACCCGCACCCACCGCAGCATCGACCTGCGCCAACACGTGGTCGCGCTGGCCGGCGTTGACCATCGGCCCGACGTCGGGGTTCTCCATGCCGTCACCCTGGGTCATCGACGACGCCATCGCCGCCAAGGCGGACTCGAATTCGTCGGCGACCGAGTCGATCACGAAGATGCGCTCCGTAGAAACGCAAACCTGGCCGGCGTTTCGGAACGAATTCAGCGCGGCGAACTTGGCGGCCCTCGCGATATCGGCGTCCTCGAGCACGATCATCGGGTCTTTCCCTCCTAGCTCGAGCACCACTCGCTTCAGCGTGCCGCTCGCCTCGCGCATGATGTGCTTACCGACTTCCCGAGAGCCGGTGAATGCGATCATGTCCACCTCCGACTGCACGATGGCCTTGCCTTGGTCGTCGGCTCCGTGCACGACGATGAGCACGTCCTCGGGCAGTACCTCGTTGAGCGCGTCCGCGTACGCCTGACCGCAGAGAGCCGTTTCTTCCGAGGGCTTGAACACCACCGTGTTGCCTGCCGCGAGCGCGGGCAGGACCATCCAAGCGGGCATCGACATCGGGAAGTTCCACGGTGTGATTGCTCCGACGACCCCTAGTGGGTCGTGATACACCGTCGAACGAAGTCGCTTGTCCTCGACCACCTCGGGCTGCAGCGCGGCAACGATCTCGTCTAGCTCGTGATCGACGTAGGCCAGTGATTTGGCTTCACCGATGGCTTCCTTGAGCGGTTTGCCCATCTCTTTCGTCATGAGTTCGCCATGAGCCTCCGCACGCTCCTTGAAGATCTCGCCTGTTCTGCGAAGGAGCTCCGCACGGCCTTCCAGTCCGAGCGCTTCCCAGGCCGGCTGAGCTGCGCGGGCTCTAGCAACTACCGACGGGATGTCGGACGATGGCGTTACCGGGACCTCACCGACGATGTCACCGGTGGCGGGGTTATAAGACTTCAACGTTTCCATGCTCATCTCGCGAAATTTGGTGTAGGCGGTGGCGCCGGCGATCTAATACCCGGATGATTGTTCTGGATCCACTTAGGTCAGCTTGTCGTGATGCGACCGGGTCAGCAAGGAGACTAGCCGCTGGGCCGATTTCGATCCACGGACCTCAAACGTTGAAGGAAGCTGATAATGAAGCTGGACCTTGAAGTCGGACAGACTGCGTCGAGGACGCTCACAGTGACCAGCGAGCATGTGCGCCTCTACACCGAGATCAGTGGCGACCGGAATCCACTGCACTACGATGAGGACTTCGTGGCGGGCACCAAGTTCGGCCGGCTCGTCGTGCAGGGTGGTATTACCACGGGGGTGCTGCATGCGCTCGTAGCCCAGGACATGCCCGGCCCGGGCACGGTCTTTCTCAGCCAAGATTGGAAGTTCACTGCTCCCGTCTTCATAGGGGATACCATCACGGGTTCAGCGGAGGTTCTCAGCGTTCACGACAGCAAGCCGGTGTGCCGCCTACGCGTCGAGGTCACGCGTGAGGAAGGTGAAACAGTTCTCGAGGGTGAGGCGTGGTGCTATCGATTCTTCTCGACTGCCGGGTCTAAGCCAGAGCAGCAAAAGGGGGGGGCGTAGATGAGCTGTTCGCATCTACTGAGGGCTGCCCGTCTCGGGATTGCGTGTCTCGGGGGCGCGCCACCCGTTCCGTCGCTGCCCTTCATCCCGATTCTAGCCCTCGCTGCGGCGCTCATGCTGAGTCCCCCGCTTCACGCGCAGACCTTCGACCTGCTCGTGCGTGAGGGCCTGGTTCTCGACGGTACCAGTAACCCTTCGGTCCGCGCCGACGTCGGTGTGCGAGATGGCGAGATCGTTGCAGTAGGCGACCTGGCATCCGCTACGGCGACGAGGACCATCGATGCCGGCGGCCTCTATGTCGTGCCGGGTTTCATCGACATGCACTCTCACGCCGACCGGTCCCTGTTTGGTGGCGACGCTCGTCTCCGCAGCGCGGCGAACCTCGTTGCTCAGGGCATCACCACGCTCGTCTTTGGCCCCGACGGCCGGAACCCGGCCTGGCCACTCCGAGACGAGATCGCCGGCTACCGTGACGGGGGTGTCGGTGCGAACGTCGTGCCGATGGTCGGGCACGGCACGGTGCGTGGACGAGTGATGGGGGACGACTACGCCCGCCATGCCACGGAGGATGAAATCCGCCGCATGGTCGCCGAGGTGCGCAGCGGAATGGAGGAGGGCGCGTGGGGGCTCGGTGCCGGTCCGGAATATCGGCCCGGTCGCTTCTCGACTACGGAGGAGATCATTGCCCTGGCCGAAGTCGTAGCCGAGTACGACGGCTTCTATTATTCGCATCAGCGCAGCCAATCCCCTCTCCCGCTGTGGCTGACGCCGAGCATTGTCGAGGAGTACACGCCGCCACCCACGTGGCCGCCTGGGTGGAGGCTGACCGCCACGGACGGCATGGCGGAGACGATTCGGATCGGTCGTGAGACCGGGATTCGCGTCGTTGGCTCGCACATCAAGGCCAAGGGCCCCACCACATGGGGGCAGTCGGCGATCGACGTCCTGGCGATCGACCGTGCGCGGGCGGACGGCGTCGAGGTGTATCTAGACCAGTATCCCTACGAGACCTTCGGGGGCGGCTCCGTCGAGGTGATACCGCGTTGGTACTACGCCCCCGTCGGAACCGATCGCAGCGGCGGCCTGGACGACCCCGGTTGGAATCGTCGCGAGTGGGTGCCCGACTACAAGAAGAACCTGCAGGCGCACCTGGACGTCCCCGAGTTACGTGCGGAGCTGATCGCAGATGCCGAGTTCATCCTCGACCTGCAGGGCGGTGCCGACCGGCACATCATCGTGGTCGCGCCGCAGGAGGAGGCCCTGGTCGGTCGCACACTGGCGGACGTCGCGAGCGAGCGTGATATGACACCCGTCGAACTGGTAATCCAGCTCGCGCTGGAGGCTGGTCCGGACGTTCGCTCAGGAGTGCGCTTTCGAGGCATTGCGGGACATGCCGAGGATGTCGAGCGCTATATGCGACAGGAGTACACGGCCACGAGTACAGATGGCGGCGTCGTGCCGCAGGCCCGCCCGGGTCAGCACCCCCGGTACTACGGCACCTACCCGCACAAGATCGCCACATATGTGCGCGAAAAGGGGGTCATCTCACTGCCGTTCTTCGTGCGCTCGTCCACTGGGTTGCCTGCGCAGATCATCGGTCTGCCGGACCGCGGTTATATCCGCGTCGGGCAGAAGGCGGACCTGGTGATCTTCGATTACGATCGAGTGCAGGATCACGCGACGATCCTGAATCCAGGGGGCCAAAACGAGGGCATCGAGTACGTCTTCGTGAACGGACGGGCGGTCGTAGATGGGGGGAGGCTCACCGGCGCGCTACCGGGGGAAGTCCTGATTCGGCAGGACGTGCGGCGCTAGAGCCTGAAGAGTCGATTCACTTTGATGACGAAACCGCGGTTCCGTAGCTCGGACCAGCGGTCCATGACGTCGGTCTCACGCTCCTCGGAGTAGACGATGAACAACTCGCTTCCAGGCGCCCACTCCCATCGAAACCGGAAGTTGCCGCTGAATCTGTCGCTCCCCGAGTTGTACTGGAGCAAGCCGCTCATATATGCGCGCGGAGTCAGCGTGTAGGTCACCTGGGTCGACGCCACGTGCTGGTTGAACTGACCCTGGGGTAAGTCGATCCAGTTGAACGAGATGCTGGGCTGGGCCGAGAGCTGAGGTGTAATTTCGATACGACTGCGGCCCATCCCCACGGACGTAACCGTGCCGTCGTAGTAATCGCCCCTGCGGAGGGACAGGTTGGCCGAATAGGGACGCTGCACGCCGAGCGTGTAGCTGAGACGCACGTCGGGAAAGGAGTAGCGCCCTGCCGGTATCGTCGCCCCGGAGATCCGCGCGTCCTCAGCCAGTCGCTCGTAGTTGTCGGTGTACGTGGCGTTGAACCGGTCACTGTTCTCGAATTCGATCCCGAATCGTCCGCTCCAATTCCGGCTTTCCACGAAGCCAGACTGTTCGTTCTCCAGGTATCCCACGTCGGTTTGAAAGGTGAGCTTCCGGATACTGGAGATGGAGAGGGTTCGGGGGCTGAATCGTCCCGACAGAGATGTCTGTCGAAAGTCCCTCCTTCGCACGAAGCCGAGTTCAGGGTTGAAGTCGTCCCCGACCACCAGGTGATCGATACTTCCGCCCCACTTGTCGGCGTTGTACCTGACTTGGCCTCGGTAGCTCGCATCGAGCCCGCTTAGCCCGTCGCTCTTGGTCTTCGCGTAGTATGCGATGAGACTCAACTCGTCGGAGAGCCCGAAGGAGGCGTCCACGCCCCAAGCTTGGTTGGAGCCGGTGGATGCGACAGCTCGCGACCGATTCTCCAAGAGGACGCCGACGGTGCTCCGGGAAAAGATGTCCCGTCTGAGGCGTAGGACGGAGAAGTTCGTCGACTCGGATCCGACACTTGGGGCGTCGTCAGTTTGAATGCTCACGAGTCCTACGTCGAAAGGGCCCACTTTTCCGGTCAGGCGGCCGCCACCTAGGATCGGCACGCCTACTCCGCTTTCGAGCCCGATCCGTCGGCTGTAGAACAGAGTCGGCGCGCCGCTCGAGCCCCTACCCCCGCCCGCAGTGCCCCCTCCCCCGCCGATGGCACCGGCCCCGAAGTCGAAGAGCCCTTTGCTCTCGAGAAAGAACTCCCGCTTCTCAGGAAAGAAGAGTGAGAAGCGTGTCAGGTTCACCTGCTGCTCGTCCACCTCCACCTGGGCGAAGTCGGTGTTGTAGGTGAAGTCGGCTGTGAGGTTCGCCGTGAGGCCGTATTTGACGTCCACTCCGGTGTCTGCGTAGCCGTCATTGGAGAGTCGGGGGTCGGCTGTGAGGTCGGTCCGGACCCCGGAGATTCCGTAGGGCTTCACCTCGAGTCTACGGCTCGTTGGTGGGGCCTCGATTCCCACCAGGGTCCCGTACATCGAGACCCGGGCGCCTCCGGTGGGCCCAGTCCCCACAATCGACAGGGGGAGGAACCTGATGTAGTTCCACTCGTTTCTGCGTAAGACCGAACGCCGCAGCTGGATGCCCCAAGTCTGCTCCCTGCCGGGGCGATAGCGCAGCGACTTGAAGGGAATCGCGATCTCTATGGACCACCCGCCGTCGAAGAGAGCGGTTCGGGTCTCCTGAATCGGGTTCCAGTCCCGGTTCGGGCTCCCCTCGTTCGAAAGCTGAAAATCCGAGATTCCGGCGAGAGCGTTTGCGTAGATTCCCACCGCATTTCGTCGGTCGTAGAACGTGTCGATGAAGACGCCGAAGTTGTCATTGTCGCGGAGCTGAGGGCTGTCACGCTTCATCTCGTTCGCGGTCCAGCCCTCCGGCCCTGCGGAGTCCCAGACCTTGGCCGACACGTAGACGTTGGTGTCGTCGAAGCCGATCCAGACCTCGGTGAGCTCGCTTGGCTCACCGTTTTCTTCGGGCAGGCTCTGAATGAACTCGGTAATCGGAGGAATACTCTGGTAGAAACCCTCCTCGATCACGCCATCGATGCGGAGCGGCTCGCTGACCCTGAACGCCCGCAACGTCGCACCTGCGTCGCCAGCTTGGTTGATCGCCGCGCCGCCCACCGGAGGCGGAGGATCGTCGAGTTCGATCGAATCAACGGCCTGGCCCGTCACAGCTACTGGCCCCGCGACCAGAAGTGCGGCCGCCAAGAAAGCGGCTTGATTGTGCAGACGCGTTAGATGGCCGGCAGGAGACACGCTTGCTCGAGGTCGGTGGATCGGATGCCCGAACATGGTAGGGCGGGACTCGTGAAAGTGACACCTGCGGGGGGGGCTCTGTTGGTCCGATGCCGAAGATGCCGCGTCTAGGGCTCGCCGATCGACACTACTCGGTGGCCAAACACTGATGCGAGAATACCCCAGCGGGTCCCGTGCTCCCGCTCTAGGGCGCGCATCTCCATCATCACGGGAAGGTGCGCCACGTCGGGCTTAGGTTTCTTCTCTGGTCACCGACGGGGAAGCGCCGCTATTCTGGGCGTCCGCCCCCGGGGGGCGCAGCCAGGCCTGGGCGTCGATCAGTACATCTCGAGGGTTGTGCGATGGGGACAAGATCCTGTCAGTGAATACGAGGTTCCTGTTAATGAATGCACGGCTGCTGCTAGCGATTTCGGCGGTTCTTTCATGACGTCTTACGACCACCGCAGTCATGGCATCGGAGTCGGCAAGGTCGACCAGTTCGAGTCGGTCTTCCGTGCCGCCGTCAAAACCCGCTTCGAGTACTCGGCTGTGCAGGTGGAGTCCGTGCTCGTCGTCAGCGACCGAGACGAACGTGGCGCAGCAGAGTTCGGTGACCGTGTTCGCACACGGCTCGCTGTGCTCAAGCGCGGGGAGAATATCCGCTGGCGTATCGTGCATGGGGGTGAATACGACTCCGTGCCAGCGTTACTCGAGCTGGTAGAGGCGGAGCGTCCGGGCCTCATCTGTACCTACAGGCACCTCCACAGTGATTCGTGGCAGTGGCCATACACGCTGGGTGAATACATCGACGTGCTCACTCAGGTCACCAGCACACCGATCATGGTCGTGCCGCACCCAGAGCGACAACCGGAGGTGGGTGCTGTACGGGGCACGAAGGTGGTGATGGCGATGACCGATCATGTGATGGGGG
>Ga0114996_10001806_pt1 | contig 28328 bp, 28 predicted proteins | sample ArcticOcean_MG_C_4_FD_87039 | JGI IMG/M metagenome (GOLD analysis project Ga0114996, IMG submission 87039) | Marine microbial communities from western Arctic Ocean - ArcticOcean_MG_CB4_134 | ecosystem: Environmental > Aquatic > Marine > Oceanic | place: Arctic Ocean: Canada Basin | collected... | reverse complement strand
CATAGGGGCTGGCATCCAACCCATAAATGCAATTAAAAACAATAATCCTGAACCTTTTGGTAATATCTGTTCAAATGGAGGATATGTGTTTGATTTCATAAAAGCAACACTTACAGCCATTATAGTACAAATTGAAAGAACAATAATAATTAGCTTCATGAGATTGTCTAATAATTTGTATTTCCCTATTATTAATAAAAATGAGCATATTACAATTATAATTGAGGCCCATGCGGTTAGATTGGTGCTAATTCCAAAAAGATGAGCAGCAAGACCAGCTGTAACTATTGTTACGGCTGCTTGAATAGTAAACATATTGGCAGTATTTAAAATAGCATAACCCCATAAATAACCATTACCTAATTTTGCATAACCATCTAAAAGTGTTTCACCAGTTGCTACTGCATATCTAGGACCATATTCAAAAAAAGGATATTTAAAAAGGTTTATAAGAATAAATGCCCAAAACAGACTCCATCCATAATCAGCTCCAGCTCTAGTTGAATATACTAAATGAGAAACACCGATTGCCGCACCTGCAAAAAGAAGCCCTGGACCTAATTTTTTTATCTTATTCATTTTTACCTAATTTTTCTGCTAGAAGACGTTTTGCTCTAAGTATTTTTACTTTGATTGTATTCAATGGCTGTTTGAGTTCTAAACTTATTTTTTTGTAACTGTAATCCTCAAAAAATCTAAGCTGCAGAATTTTACGGTATTCTTTTTTTAAACTTTTAATTGTACTTAAAAGCTTATCAAGATTTTGATCACTAATCATACCTTCTTCTGGACTTGGCATACTGTCAATTATTTGAAGAGTATTAGAATCATCAATAGGGTTAGAGTGTATTTTTTTTTGAGACTTTTCTTTTCTTAATTGATCTACATGTAAATTTTTAGATATCGTAATCAACCATGTTTTAAAAGTAAATTTTGAGTCAAATGAATCCAGTCTATCAAAAGCTTTAGTAAATGTTTGAATTGATATTTCTTCGGCTATTTGACTATTTCCAACTCTTTTGAGTTGATAATTGTATAGGTATTCCCAATTTAAATCAAATAAAACTTGATATGCATTTTGATTATTTCTTTTGGCTTGAAAAATCAACTCTTCTTCTTCCATAAATTCATTTCCTAAATTCAAACTTTAGTTAGCTTGAGGATCTGGGGTTTTACAATCTTGGTCTTTTGGAAGCTTGCCACACATGCCACAAGGCTCACTGTTTTTATTTAGAAATGGATTTTGACTGGCACAAGTTCCAGCAAATTCACCATTTTTTTTCCCCCATATTTTAACAGCTATGCCTGCAAAGCATAAGCCTAGTAAAAATGTGGTTATTAAAAATAATTTCATAAAACAAAGATATAAAAATCAATATAGGTAACTTAATTAAATAAATATGAGATGGATTATAAAGTTAAAAAAATAAGTCTTTAAATTCCCATACTTTAAATATATATATAGCAAAAAAAGCACACGCTACTGAAAATTTTAAAATGAACCCGCTAATTAATCCTAAAATAGTACCTAGTGATGCTTTAATAGCCAAACCAAAATCTTTGTTATCATTAATTAATTCACCAAATAAAGCCCCTAGAAAAGGACCTATTAGTAATCCGAAAGGACCTAAAAAAACAATCCCAATAATTAATCCAATACTAGCCCCAATAACACCTTTTTTAGATCCTCCAAAAAGTTTTGTTCCTATGACAGGTATTATATAATCAACCAAAAAAACTAATAATGCTATTAAAAATGTTATAATTAAAAGTGTTTTATTGGTTTTAATTTGTTCGATTTGATATAAAAATAAAAAACCAAACCATCCAGTTAAAGGTCCAGGAATTATCGGAAAAAAACATCCAATTAAACCTAATACCATGAATAAAAAGCTTAGGGTTAAATAAAATAGATCCATTATTATATTTGTTTGATAAAAGTAAACTTTTGAATAATATTAAAAAAAGGGTTCAGGTAAAAGTTGTAATTTAGGAATTCAAAATTATTATAATTAAATGCAATTTTTCAAAGGGATTAGCATTGTCTTGCTTATTTTTTCTTTTTTTGGTTGTAAGTTTATAGATACCAAAAAAGTTTCTTATGAAGAAATTAAACTTGCATCGACCTGGTCTGAAAAAGATCAGCCTCCATCTTTTGAACAATGTGATGTTTTATTAGACTTATATGATCAAAAAAAGTGTTTTGAAGAAAATTTATTGAATATGATTTATTCAGGTCTTGTATCCTTAAAAGTCCAGTCTTCAGAACCTTTTTATTCTGAAATAATTGTGGTTATAAAAATTGATGAAAATGGATTATTTAGTATTGATAGATTTGATGATTCAGATGAAGTATTTAACAAAGTGACTAATCTCGAAAAACAAATCACTAAGATTGTAAAGAACCTCCCAAAAGCGTTACCGGCTATTAAAACTAATGTAGGCTCTTATGTTAATGTTAAATTTACTTTACCTATCAAAATTAAAGCTAGTATTTTAGAATGACAGAGAAAGAAATAATCATACTTGGAATTGATCCTGGAACAATTATAATGGGTTTTGGAGTTATTAGTGTAGTAGGTCAAAAGATAAATTTATTGGAATTAAACGAACTTCAATTAAAAAAAGAGAAAGATCATTACACGAAATTGAAACTAATTTTTGACAGAACAATTGAGCTAATTGACAAATATCATCCTGATGAATTAGCTATTGAAGCTCCTTTTTTTGGAAAAAATGTTCAATCTATGTTGAAATTAGGAAGGGCCCAAGGTGTTGCTATGGCTGCAGGTTTATCAAGAGAATTAATTATTAGAGAATATTCTCCTAAAAAAATTAAAATGTCAATTACAGGAAATGGTAATGCCTCTAAAGAACAAGTAGCAAAAATGTTACAGAATTTATTTAAAATAAAAGTTTTACCAAAAAATTTAGACTCTACTGATGGTTTAGCAGCTGCAGTTTGCCATTTTTATAATAGAGATTCTTTTAGTTCTCAAAAAAAATATTCGGGATGGTCTGCATATGTGAATAAAAACCCTTCTGTATTAAAAAAAAAAGATTTTAATAGTTAGTTATGGCAGATATTTATATCCATTTCCCATTTTGTAAACAAGCTTGTACATATTGTAATTTTCATTTTTCAACATCATTTAAAAATCAGGATCTTATAATTAAATCTATGTATCGAGAATTGGAGTTAAGGGCGGGTTTCTTTAAAAATGAATTAATAGATAGTATATATTTTGGTGGAGGATCTCCTTCTCTTTTAAGTCCAGAATTACTAGGTAGATTTATTTTAAAGATTAAGAAAACGTTTAATGTTTCTAACTCAGTTGAGATAACTTTAGAGCTGAATCCAGATGATTCCTCTATAGAATATTTAAATGGATTGAAAGAAAATAAAATTAATAGATTAAGTATAGGAGTTCAATCTTTCATTGAAGATGATCTAAAATTAATGAAGAGAGCTCATACATCTGATCAGGCCTTTAAAACTATGAAAGAAGTAAAATCTATTTTTAAAAACTTTTCTATTGACTTAATTTATGGATTGCCAAATAGTAATATTGAGAAATGGAAATTTAATTTGAATACAGCTCTTTCATATGATCCTCCACATATTTCGTGTTATGCACTTACAGTAGAGTCTAAAACTGTATTGAAAAAACAGGTTGCTTTAGGTGAGGTTTTATTAATTGAAGAATCTGAAGTTGAGGAACAATACCATCATATGATTAATTATTTGGAGAAAAAGAAATACGATAATTATGAGTTCTCTAACTTTGCCCACTCAGGGAATTACTCAGTTAATAATAATGGGTATTGGAAAGGCAAACCATATCTAGGAATTGGCCCATCCGCTCATAGTTTTGATGGGAATAATATGAGAAGCTGGAATATAAATAAAAATAATCTTTATATAAAGTCTATTGGAGAAAACAAGCTACCAATTACTGAAGAACACTTAAGTTTAAAAGATAGATTTAATGAAATAGTTATGACTGGATTGAGAACGTCTTCAGGTGTCTCACTAAAAATAATAAGAGAAAAAATAGGAAAAAAATTTGTAAATTACCTTGAGAAAAATTCCAAGAACCGAATTCTTTCAAATGATTTGTGTTGGGATGGAGATCATCTTCATGTCACTAAAAAATCTAAATTTTTATCTGATGGTATTGCTTCTGATTTGTTTATGGTAGATTTATGATATGCTATTTTTTATATAATTTCACAAAGCTGTTATAAAAATGAGGTATCGTTTCAATTCCTTTAAAAAAGTTAAATAACCCAAAGTGTTCATTTGGCGAATGAATAGCATCACTATCTAGTCCAAATCCCATTAAAATTATTTTGCAGTCTAAAACTTCCTCAAACAGGGGCACAATAGGAATACTTCCCCCATCTCTTACAGCAAACGGAGCTTTCCCAAAACTTTTTTCATAAGCTATATGAGCTGCTTTATATGCAATGTTTTCTGTTGGAGTAACATATGCCTGTCCTCCATGATGAGTAGTAATCTCAACTTTAACTGATGGTGGTGCAATTTTTTTGAAGTGTTTTTCAAAAAGTATACTGATTTTTTCCCAATTTTGATTTGGAACCAATCTCATTGATATTTTAGCATATGCATCTCTTGGTATTACAGTTTTAGCTCCTTCACCTGTGTAGCCACCCCATATTCCATTTACATCAAGTGTAGGGCGGATAGATTTTCTTTCAGGTGTAGAAAAACCTACCTCACCAGATGTATGATTAATATCTAGTGATTTTTTGAATGATTCCTCACTAAAAGGAATCTTTGACATTTCTTGACGTTCAATTTCAGTTAATTCAATAACGTCGTCATAAAATCCAGGAATATTAATTCTATTCTTATCATCCTTTAAATTACTTATCATATCGCAAAGAATGTTTATCGGATTTGCAACTGTACCTCCATATAAACCAGAATGTAAATCACGATTAGGTCCTGTAATTTTAACTTCCATATAGCTTAAACCTCTTAATCCTGTTGTTATTGATGGTTGATTGTTATTTAAAATTCCAGTATCTGAAATCAAAATAACATCAGTTTTTAAACGATCAGAGTTTTCACGAATAAAAATTTCTAAATTATCACTTCCAATTTCTTCTTCTCCTTCAATCATGAATTTAACATTACAAGGAAGGCTGTTGTTAGAAATCATTAATTCAAGGGCTTTAACGTGCATAAACATTTGTCCCTTATCGTCACAGGAACCTCTAGCAAATATTGCTCCATGTGGATGTATGTCAGTTTTTTTTATAATTGGATTGAAAGGAGGACTGTCCCATAGACTTAAAGGGTCCGGTGGTTGTACATCATAATGTCCATAGACTAAAACTGTAGGAAGGTTAGGATTTATTATTTTTTCTCCATAAACAATTGGATGTCCTTTTGTGGGAATAATCTCAATATTTTCACAACCTGCTAAAGAAATTGAATTAGCCAGCCATTCTGCAGCTTCTTTAACTGATTTTTTATATTTAGGGTCAGCACTAATTGAAGGTATTTTAAGAAAATTAAATAATTCTTTTAAATATTGGTCTTGTTTGTTTTGAGATAGTAAATACATGAATTTTTTATTATTTAGTAAAAATAACAAAAGCAAATAATCAAATTAATAAGTTCTAATTCTTTTTATAAAAACTTGTTTATATTTGTGCACCTTTTTAACTAATAGCGGGTGTGGTGAAATTGGTAGACACGCTAGACTTAGGATCTAGTGCTTCACGGCTTGGGGGTTCGAGTCCCTTCACCCGCACAAAAAAACCTCATTTAACTGTGAGGTTTTTTTATAATAAGTTACCTGTCAAATTTAAATTTTTGTAATTGTATGTCGTCTAAACCATTATCATCAAAAGGATATTCCATTTGATCTTGGATATTATAAAGAGATATAAGAATGAATTCACTTAATATGACAACAAAATAAGTTAAAAACATTGCACTTTCCTCACTTCCCATTTTATGAATTATAGTTGGAGTATATACTAAAGGGAAAAGATATATAAATATTAAACAATAGGCTTTGAGGCTAATTGGAGTTCTGTGTAGGTAAATTGCAATTAAGTTATCTTGACTGTCGCTCACATCTCTTAAAAAGCGAATTGCTTTTTGACGTATTCCACCAGAAATATCCTCTTCATTATTTTTTAAAAAATTAAACACCTCCTCAGTATTATTATCAATTTTCTTTAAGTTTATATCTGGTCTTGATAATTCTTTCAAAAAAATATTTTCAAGTTTATTTGTTAGCATAGAAAGCTCTTTGAGTTTTTCATCAGTAAGTTTACTCATCTTAAGATAATGTTCAATAGTTCTTAGATTGCTTCTAAATTGACTGAGATGTTCCAAAGCTTTTTCACGTCTACGAAAAGCAGATCTAATACAAAAAACTAAGGGAAAAATAATAGCAATACTTATTAAGGTAAGATCTATTTCATAATCTATATGATATTTCTCAGCAAGAAAGAGAATTCCAATAGAAATTAATACGGCTATTAATGTTTTATAATTAATAATAACAAGATATCGGTTTAGCATTTGAATAATTTTTTTTATATTTCATAAATTTATTAACTATATCATGAATAAACAAGTAAACTTATTATTGTTATTATTTATCAGCCTTTTTTCTTATGCTCAAAACGCTGACGGGTACACTCTTCTTTTTCAAAACGAAGAACCATTAAAAATTAAATTAAAATACTCTAACAAAGAGATGAATAAAAAGACTAATGACTCTACTTTCATAGAAACTCAGATTTCTTATGAAGAAGAAGGGGTGTGGAAAGACGTAGATGTTAGACTTAGAGGCAGAGGTAATTTTAGACGTAACACATGTTATTGGCCTCCTGTAAGAGTAAAAATTAAAAAATCAGCAGCTGAGGGAACTATTTTTCAGGGTAATAAAAGTTTAAAGTTGGTTTTACCTTGTCTGACCGAGTCAGACAAAAATGATAATATCATGAAAGAGTATATGGCCTATAAGCTTTATGAGCAAATTTCCCCATACCATTTCAATGCTAGAAGAGTAGATATTGATTTTACTGAGATTAGAGGTAGAAAGGAAAAAAAACATCAATTAAAAGGATTTTTAATAGAGGATGATGATATTGTAGCGGATCGATTTGAAGGAAAAGTTGTGGATAGGTTTATTCATCCTTTAGCTATGGATGCTGAAACTTCTGTTCAAAATGCATTTTTTAATTTTTTAATTGGAAATACTGATATTTCAGTTGCATATCAACACAATGCAAAATTACTTTATATAGGTAAAAGACTTATTCCACTGTCATATGATTTCGATATGACGGGTTTTGTTAATCCAAGCTATGCTACAGTGAATGAAACTTTAGGGATAAAATCTGTTAGGGATAGAAAATATAGAGGCTTTAAAAGAGATGGTTCTATCATTGAAACAGTTCGTCAACTTTATATAAGTAAAAAAGCTGATTTAATGTCAATACTAGAATCTCATGCTTCTCAATTTGATAATGAGAGAGAGTATAAAGAGACTTATAAGTTTTTAAATAGTTTTTATGAATTATTAGAGGATGATAAGGAGTTCAAGTCACAAATTGTTGATGCTGCAAGAACAAAATAATAAAGCTTAAAAGTTATTAATTTAAATTATCTACCGCGGTTTTTAGTTTACTAAATATTGCGGTATTTTCATATATACCACTAAATAACTCTGAATTTGGGCCATAGCTAAATACAGGAACCATACTTCCACTATGACCTATAGTGGTAAAGTCTCCAACCACAGAATTTTGTTTTAAATTTCCTTTTTTTATTGCAAGGCCACCGGTTTCATGGTCTGCTGTAACTACTATAAGAGTGTTTCCATCATTTTTTGCAAATTTCAAAGCACTAGATATTGCTTTGTTAAAATCTTTAAATTCTGATAAAATATAGGGCAATTCATTTGCATGACCTCCCCAATCTATTTGGGACCCTTCCACCATTAAGAAAAAAGGTTTTTTGTTGTTTTTTAATTTATAAAGGGTAGATTCAATTAAAGATTCTAGTCCTGGCTTTCTTCCAGAACTTATTGGTGGGGGTTCATCGGCATATGTAAAAAACCCTAACTTTTGATTATTAGAATTATTAAAATTGTCTAGATTATTCACAATTGTATAACCTTCTTCTTCCATTTCTTCAATTAAATTTCTTTTATCTGACCTGCGATTGAAGTGTTTCCTACCTCCTCCTATAAAATAATTAACACTATTATATCTTAGTTGTAGGGCAATATCCTCATATTGTCTTCTTGAATTTACATTAGCATAAAATGAAGCAGGTGTTGCATGAACAATACTAGAGGTCGCAATTAATGCGGTGGAAAAATCTTTAGTATTACAATATTCAAGAATAGATTCAAGTTGTTTGTTTTTATAATTAATACCAATAACCCCATTATATGTTTTTTCTCCACAGGCCATTGCAGTTCCGCTTGCCGCAGAATCAGTTATTAACTGATTATAAGAATGTGTTTTTGAAAGACCTATATATTGCATTTCTTCTAATGCACTTGTATTTTTATTAGAGTACATTCCTGCAGAAATTTGAGACAAACCCATTCCGTCTCCTATCATAAGGATTATGTTAGGAATCTCATTATTTTTTTCTAAAGTAAAGGATTTAGGATATTCTTGATCCTGAGAATAAACATTTAATATGACCGCCATTATCATAAAAATCAAAAGATTTTTCTTAGGTTTATTCATAACTTATTTATAATATCATCGGCCAAAGTTAACATAATGTTATACCTCTACCAATATTTTTTTTAATCCAATAAAAATCTTTTCAGTTGCTCCTTGTTGCTCCTTTATATAATTAGAATTAATAATTTTTGTAAAGTTTAATTCATTATAAATATTTTTTACAACTTTTTCAAATTCACTTCTAGAGGAAACTGAAAAGCATCCCCCCTTTTTTATTAAATCGATTGCCTCAGGAAATTTCATATAGTTTTTTCCAATTATTATAGGTAAATCATAGACAGCCGCTTCAAGGATATTATGTAACCCCCATCTACCCATTCCTCCTCCAATGTATGCCCATTTTGCATATCTGTAGGCGTTTTTTAAAACACCAATAGTGTCTATAATGAGTATTTTCTTTAAGTGGTCATTCTCATATGAATAATTACTCCAAAGAGCATAGGGCACATTTAATTTCTTAGTAATTAAAAGAACAGATTGTGAGTTACAATCGTGTGGAGCAATTATAACTTTTGAACTTTTATCTTTATGTATATAATTCATAAATAAAGAATAATCTTCATCCCATGTACTTCCAGCTATCCAGCATTCTTTATTTTTTAAAAAATCATCAAGAATTTTTAATTCTTTTTTTTCATTTAAAATATTTAAAACTCTATCCATCCTCGTGTCACCTACTACAGTTGTGTCAAATATTCCATTTTGATTTAATATTTCTTTTGAATGATTATTGGCAATGTAGAAATGATCAATAGTCTTAAGTGCTTCGAAAAACCAAGCTGCCCATGAATTCCAAAATATATCATAAATTTTAAATCGGCTAGATATTGCAATTACGGGAATTTTGTACTGCTTTAAACAATAAAGCATATTAGGCCAAAATTCATTTTTCGATAAAATTAGAATTTTGGGATTTATAAATTTGACTAGTGAATCCATTTGTTTTGGAACATCTAATGGGAGATACCCTGTCCAGTCTGCCAAAGGAAAATCTTTCATTACATTGTATCCGGATGGAGAAAAAAATGTTAGAACAATTTTATATTCAGGAAGAAGCTTTTTAATTTTTTCTATTAAAGGTCTAGATTGTTCGAATTCCCCTAGCGATGAGCAATGAAACCATATTACTGAAGATTCTAGTGAGCGAAAAACTTGAAATTGATTATTGTTAATTATTTCGATATTTTTTTTTCTACCAAAATAAAAGTCTTGTTGTTTACTATTATATAATTGATAACCAAAAATTTTCCACGAAAAAATGGGTAGGCAAAAATCTATAAAAAAGACTATTGATGTATATATAAAAGAAATTATTGATGAATATAAAAATTTCAAAATAATTAGTTTTTACAAAATTAAATCAAATATAGGAGTTGTCAGATTGATTATGCCTGTATATTTATTTTTTAGAGTAATGTTTTACTTATTTTTGAATGAAATTTTTTAATATGAAAAAAATTAACATGGTTGATTTGGCAGGTCAATTTGAGCCAATAGCAAAAGAGGTTAATCAAGCAATTAATGACGTTATAGAAAACACCTCATTTATAAACGGACCTGCTGTTTCTGATTTTCAAAAAAACCTTGAAAGTTACCTAGACATAAAACACGTAATTCCATGTGCAAACGGAACGGATGCTCTTCAAATTTCATTAATGTCTCTAGATCTTGACTCCGGGGATGAAATAATTACAGTTGATTTTACATTTGCTTCTACCGTTGAGGTCATATCTTTGTTAAACTTGACACCAGTTTTAGTCGATGTTGATTCTGAAACTTTTAATATTAACATAGATTCATTAGAATCAGCAATAACTGAAAAATCTAAAGTAATTATTCCAGTTCATTTATTCGGCCAAGCAGCTAATATGGATGAAATAATTAGATTGGCAAAAAAACATAATTTACATATAATAGAAGATACAGCTCAGGCTATAGGTGCTAATTATAAATTTTTGGATGGAAGTAAACAAAAAGCAGGGACTATTGGACTTATTGGAACAACTTCATTTTTTCCATCAAAAAATTTAGGAGCTTATGGAGATGGTGGAGCTGTTTTTACTAACAATGACTCTTTGGCATATAAAATTCGAGGTATTGTAAATCATGGGATGTATGAAAGATATCATCATGATGTAGTTGGAGTAAACTCTCGTTTGGATTCTATACAGGCAGCCATTTTAAATATTAAGTTGAAGTTTTTAGACCAATACAATAATTCTCGTAAAAAAGCAGCTATGAAGTATAATGAATTATTAAAAAATCATTCTAAAATTCGAACACCTAAAGTTTTAGGAGATGAAGATTCCCATGTTTTTCATCAGTACACACTAATAGTAAAAGACATAAACAGAGATGAATTGGCTAAATACTTGAATCAGAATGGAATTCCCTGTGGCATATATTACCCAATACCATTACATAAACAAAAGGCATACAAAAGTGATAGATACCATGAAAAAGATTTTGAGGTAACTAATCGTTTATCTAAATCAGTGATTTCTCTCCCGATGCATTCTGAACTTGATAATGATCAAATTGAATTTATTTGTGAAAAAATTATAAAATTTTTAAAATTAAATTATTGATGCTGATTTTATTTTGCAATTAGAATCAATTTTTTTACTTAATCCTTGAAGCACATTTCCTGGGCCAACTTCTATGAACTCTTTTGCCCCATAGTCTAACATATTTTTAATAATTGAAGTCCATTTAACAGGAGCAGTTAATTGAGAAATAAGGTTAGTTTTGATAGTTTCAGAATCTTTAATTGGTAATGAAGAAACATTCTGATATATAGGACAAATTGGAGAGATTAATGAAACATCAGCAATAGCAAGAGCTAATTCATCTCTTGCGGGTTCCATTAATGGTGAGTGAAATGCTCCACCAACAGGAAGAATTAACACTCTTTTAGCTCCTTGTGTTTTTATTGATTCACATGCGTTTTTAATAGCATTCATTTCTCCTGAAATAACAAGTTGACCAGGACAATTATAATTTGCAGCAACAACAATTCCGGCTGTATCTAAACATATTTTTTCAACTAATTTATCATCCATACCTATAACTGCAGCCATAGTTCCAGGTTTTAAATCACAGGCATTCTGCATAGCTTTAGCTCTTTTACTTACAAGAATCAACCCCTCTTCAAATGAAATAGATCCTATTGCTGTTAGAGCAGAAAATTCACCCAAAGAATGACCTGAAACTATGTCAGGATTAAATGACTTTCCAAGTAGTTTGCTTAAAATTACTGAGTGAATAAATATAGCTGGTTGGGTAACATTTGTTTGTTTTAGATCTTCTTTTGATCCATCAAACATAATTTTAGAAATATCAAATCCTAAAATTTTATTTGCTTTTTTAAATAGCTTTTTACCATCTGTATTACTGTAAAGTTCTTTACCCATTCCTGGAAACTGGGCACCTTGACCTGGAAATAAATATGCTTTCATTTATGGTTTTCTTATATAAGTTAGATATGAATAACTTAGATCATTAGTAGAGGAATTTAAAAATCTTTTTTCACCAATAAGTTTCCATTTTGTTCCCGGAATATTTGGAAAAAAAGTATCAGCATCGAATTCTTCATGAATTCTGGTTAATTCAATTCGATCTGCTAATGCCATACTTTGTCTGTAAATCTCTCCACCTCCAATTATGAATGGTTGCAAATCATTTTTGACAACAGACAAAGCTTCTTCAATACTAGTGCAAATTTCAGCTCCTTCAGCTAAATAATTTTTATTGCGAGTAATAATTATGTTTCTTCTATTTGGAAGTGCCTTAGGCATAGATTCAAATGTTTTTCTACCCATCATTATTGCATGACCGGATGTTAACTTTTTAAATCGTTTAAGATCCTCAGAAAGATGCCATATTAAGTTATTGTCTTTTCCTAAAGCATCATTATCCGCAGCAGCTGCTATAATTGTTACTCCTTTATTTTTATCTGATAAACTCATAGAATTTGTTTTATCGTCAACTTCTATTAATAATTTGTAGTTAAGTATTTTAGTATCCAAATAGTATTTATTTTTTTGGTTTAAAACAATAAAAGATTTATTTAAATATCTATTTTTACAACCCAAAACTAAGCTTTATTGATGAATAATACCATACGTTCTCTTTTTCCAGTTTTAAATTCTTGTACATATTTAAATACTGCTTATGTGGGCCTTATGTCAACTCAATTATTTGAATACCGAAATAACTTAGAAAAGGAGTATTTAAGAAAAGGCGATGTTTTTAAAGTTGATGGTATTCAAAGAATAGATTCTTTTAGAAAAACAATTTCAGCATTTATTAATTCTCCAAAAAAAAACACATTTTTCACTTCAAACTTTTCGATCGGCTACAGTTATATATTGGATCTTATACCAAAAGGATCTAGAGTATTAACATTAGAAAATGATTATGATTCACTTCTTGAAGGACTTGCTGAAAGAGATTTTTTAGTTGATTATGTTCCTATAACTTCAGATTTTGAACTTCAAATTGAAAAGCAATTAGATAAAAAGGAATATAGTGTTTTGGCCATATCGGTTGTACAGTTTTTATCTGGAATTAAAGTGGACTTTAATGCTTTAAATAAAATTAAAGAAAAACATCCTACACTTATTATTATTGGTGATTCAACTCAATTTATTGGTTCAGATTTTTTTGATTTTAATCATTCACCTTTTGATGTTATAATTGGAAGTGGATATAAATGGTTATTAGCTGGTTTTGGAAATGCATACATCTCAGTTTCTGATCATTTCTTAAATCAAACAAAATGTTCTTCACAAATTATATATGATAAAGTTTATGCTGGTCATATTAACTTTTTAGGATCTGCATCTCTTGATTTTGCAATTAAGTTTTTTCAAAATAATGACTTTAATAATCTTATTAAAATAAAAAACCATTTAGGAACTCTACTTAGAGAAGGATTGAAAGAATTAAATCTTCTAGATCCAATAGTTGAAAAAAGAGAAGACCATTCAAGTATATACACAATTTTAGGAGATAAAACTCTCTACGACAAAATTCAATCCAGTGGAATTAGATGTGCATTAAGAGGAAAAGGAGTTAGGGTTGCTGTCCATTTTTATAACAACGAGTCTGATATTGATAATTTTATTAAAATTCTAAAAAATTAAATTGAAACTGCTCCTTTTATTAATGGATAAGGACTATAGTCAGTTATTTCAATATCATTATATGTAAAGTCCAAAAGATTTTTAATTTTTGGATTTAATTTTATTTTTGGAAGTTTTTTTGGAGACCTAGATAGTTGCTCTTCAATTTGTTTTTTGTGATTTGTGTATATGTGAGCATCTCCAAAAGTGTGAATGAATTCACCGGGCTTATATCCTGTAACCTGAGCAAGCATTATTGTCAGCAAAGCATACGAAGCTATATTGAAAGGAACACCTAAAAAAACATCAGCACTTCTTTGATAGAGCTGAATGGATAGTTTTCCATCAGCTATATAACATTGAAAAAATGCGTGACAAGGAGGAAGAGCAGCTTTGTTATTTGCTACGTTTACTGAAAAAGACACAGAAGTATTTGGCATGACACTAGGATTCCAAGCACTAACTATAATTCTACGACTATCAGGATTGTCTTTAATGGTTTCAATCATTTGTTTTATTTGATCAATACCCTCGCTATTCCAATTTCTCCATTGATGACCATAAACAGGCCCCAAGTCTCCATTTTTATCAGCCCATTCATTCCAGATTCTTACACCATTTTCTTGAAGATAACTTATGTTGGTGTCACCTTTTAAAAACCATAGTAATTCGTGTATTACAGATTTTATATGAATTTTTTTTGTAGTTAGTAAAGGAAAACCTTTGCTTAGATTAAATCTCATTTGATAACCAAAAACACTTTTTGTTCCAGTTCCAGTTCTGTCAGTTTTATCAACGCCATTTTTTTGAATATGACGTATAAGATCAATATATTGTTGCATTAATAAAATTAATATTTTTCAAATATACATTGAATGATTAGCTGTTTAAAAAAAATAATAAACAGTTATCAAGATAAAATGAACACACATTAATTTAAAAATTTCTTTTTGAAATAAGATCACGAATTTTTGCTGCTTTTTCATAGTATTCATTAGCAACGAGCTTTTTTAATAATGTCTTAAGCTTTGATGTTGAAAAACTTTCTATATTTTCAGGAAGTTTATTTTTTTTTGGATGTTTGATAATTTTTTCAATCCAATTATCTTCTGAAATATTCTTTTTAGGTTCTGTTTTTATAGCTTCAGTAAACCCAGCGGATTTTATAATAGAATCATAAATAAAAATTGGAGCTTTAAATCTTAAAGCCATTGCAATTGCATCCGAAGTTCTTGCATCTATAACTTCCTCAATTTTATCTCTTTCACATATTATATTAGAAAAAAAGATTCCGTCAACTAACTTGTGAATAATTACTTTTTTTATAACGATATCAAAATAATCAGCAAAGTTTTTAAACAAATCATGTGTTAAAGGTCTTGCAGGTTTAATTTCTTCTTCTAATGCAATTGCAATAGCCTGAGCTTCAAAGCCTCCAATTATAACAGGTAACTTTCTATTGCCATTAGCTTCACTTAGTATAAGCGCATAAGCACCTGATTGAGTTTCACTATAGGAAATTCCCTTAATTTCAAGTTCTATTAATTTCATTTTACTTAATAAATTTCAAAATATTTACAACGAAACTAAATTTAATATCGTATATAAATCACATAAATTTAGGTTTTGTTTATTAAAATCTATAATCAACCGGGAGTTTTAATCAGAATGAAATGTTTAAATTTGGAGTCTTAATCAATAATTTAAATGAAAACCATACAATTTAGACAGGCAATAGCTGAAGCAATGACTGAAGAAATGCGTCGAGATGAAACCATTTATTTAATGGGTGAGGAGGTAGCTGAATATAATGGTGCATATAAAGCTTCAAAAGGTATGCTAGAAGAATTCGGGAAGAAACGAATTATAGACACACCTATTTCAGAAGCTGGATTTTCAGGCATAGGAGTTGGTTCTACTATGACTGGTGCACGTCCGATAATAGAATATATGACATTTAATTTTGCATTAGTTGGGATTGACCAAATTATAAATAATGCTGCAAAAATTAGACAAATGTCAGGTGGTCAATTTCCATGTCCAATAGTTTTTAGAGGTCCAACTGGTTCTGCAGGACAGCTTGGAGCTACACATTCACAGGCTTTTGATAATTGGTATGCTAATACACCTGGCTTGAAAGTTATAGTTCCGTCTAACCCTTATGATGCTAAAGGATTACTTAAAGCAGCAATTAGGGATAATGATCCTGTAATATTCATGGAGTCTGAACAGATGTATGGGGATAAAGGAGAAGTTCCTGAAGGTGAGTATATATTACCTATAGGAGTTGCAGATATAAAACGACCAGGAAATGATGTAACAATTGTTTCTTATGGTAAAATAATTAAAGAAGCCTATAAAGCAGCTGAAATTCTAAGTAATGATAATATTGATTGCGAAATAATTGATCTCAGAACTATAAGACCAATGGATCACCAGTCAATTTTTGAGTCTGTAAAAAAAACAAATAGATTAGTGCTTTTAGAGGAATCGTGGCCTTTTGGAAATATATCAACTGAAATTACGTATCAAGTTCAAAATCAAATTTTTGATTATTTGGATGCTCCAATTGAAAAAATAAATACTGCTGATACTCCAGCACCCTTTTCACCAGTCCTTTTTAAGGAATGGTTACCAAATTATGAAGATGTAATAAAAGCAGTAAAAAAAGTAATTTATCATAATATTTAATTTCATTATATCTAATTCACAGGTAATCATTATTTTTACGCGCGAAAACAAAAAACTTAATACTATTTTATGGAAGCTAATATAATATACATACCATTAATTTTCTCTCTTTTAGGTTTAATCTATATGTTTATTCGAGCTGCTTGGGTTAGAAAACAAGATCCAGGAAATGAAAGAATGCAAGAAATTTCAACTTCTATCAAAGAAGGAGCTTTAGCTTTTTTACATGCAGAATATCGTCTACTTTTAATTTTTGTAATTATAGCTTCAATAGCTTTATATAGCATCTCTATTTTAGTTAGTTCAACTAGCTGGATGATTGTCCCTGCATTTGTTATAGGAGCAGTTTTTTCAGCTCTTGCAGGGAACATTGGTATGCGAATTGCTACTGAGGCAAATGCTAGAACTGCGGAAGCAGCTAAAACAAGCTTACCTAAAGCATTACAAGTTTCTTTTGGAGGAGGAACTGTTATGGGGCTTGGAGTAGCAGGATTAGCTGTGTTTGGGTTAACAATTTTATTTTTATTTTTTATGACACAGTTTATGGAAGGAAGTGGTTCTTTCTATAATAAAATGACTATGGTTTTAGAAACTTTAGCTGGCTTCTCTCTTGGAGCTGAATCCATAGCTCTTTTTGCTCGCGTAGGTGGAGGGATATATACTAAAGCTGCTGATGTAGGAGCAGATCTAGTAGGTAAAGTAGAGGCTGGAATTCCTGAGGATGATCCACGTAATCCAGCAACTATTGCTGATAACGTTGGAGATAATGTTGGAGATGTTGCTGGTATGGGTGCTGATTTATTTGGTTCTTATGTAGCCACAGTATTAGCAGCTATGGTTTTAGGAAATTATCTTATACGTGACATGTCTGTTGATGCCCAATTTACAGATGCTTTTAATAATATGGGACCTATTTTGCTACCAATTGTAATTGCCGGAACAGGAATATTAGCATCGATTACTGGAACTTTTTTCGTTAGAATATCAAATAATGATGCTAAAGAATCAAAAGTTCAAGCAGCTTTAGATTTAGGTAATTGGGCTTCAATAAGTTTAACCCTTATTGCAAGTTATTTTTTAATTGACTGGATGCTTCCAGAGACTATGAATATGATGTTTTTTGGTGAAGGTTATAAAGAAGTTTCTTCAATAAACGTCTTTGGAGCAGCATGTATTGGTCTTGCAGTTGGAGCTTTAATTTCAATGGTTACAGCCTACTATACAAGTATTGGAAAAAAACCAGTTCTTGATATTGTTAAAAATAGTTCAACAGGAGCCGCTACTAATATAATTGCTGGTTTGGCAGTTGGTATGAAGTCAACATTTTCTTCTGTTATTCTTTTTGCTTCAGCAATATACGGTTCATATACTCTTGCTGGTTTTTATGGAGTTGCTTTAGCTGCTTCCGCAATGATGGCAACAACAGCTATGCAATTAGCAATAGATGCTTTTGGACCCATAGCTGATAATGCTGGAGGAGTTGCTGAAATGAGTGAACTCCCAAAAGAAGTTAGAGAGAGAACAGATATTCTAGATTCTGTTGGAAACACTACTGCTGCTGTTGGTAAAGGTTTTGCAATTGCATCTGCAGCTTTAACAGCATTAGCATTATTTGCAGCTTATGTAACTTTTACAGGTATTGATGGGATAAATATTTTTAAAGCTGATGTTTTAGCCATGCTATTTGTAGGAGCAATGATTCCTGTTGTTTTTTCTGCTTTAGCAATGCAGTCTGTTGGAAAAGCAGCAATGGAAATGGTTGAAGAAGTTCGAAGACAGTTTAGAGAGATTCCTGGTATTATGGAGGGAACTGGAACTCCTGAATATGCAAAGTGTGTTGATATTTCAACAAAAGCGGCTCTAAAAGAAATGTTACTTCCAGGTCTAATTACTATAGTAACTCCAGTATTTATTGGTTTATTGTTTGGAGCTGAACCTTTAGGTGGATATATGGCAGGGGTTTGTGTAAGTGGTGTGATGTGGGCTATTTTTCAAAACAATGCAGGTGGAGCTTGGGATAATGCAAAAAAATCATTTGAGGCAGGAGTTGAGATAAACGGCGAAATGACTTTTAAAGGATCTGACGCTCATAAAGCTGCTGTTACAGGTGATACTGTCGGTGACCCTTTTAAAGACACTTCTGGTCCATCAATGAATATTTTAATTAAACTTACTTGTCTTGTTGGATTAGTTATTGCTCCACTTATAAGTAATCATCATGATTCTAATTCAATTGCTCTCCAAGCAAATATTGAAAATTATGAATTTAAGATTAATAAAAATGATATTGATCATGAAGAATTTTCTGTAAACATAAAAGCTGAAAATGAAAGTCATAACACTGCTCTAGAAGTTACTATTTCTGGAACAGAGAAGGAGGCTTGGAAAGCATTTGAGTATATAGTTCCTCAAATAGATGAGATACTTGAATTACCCGAAGTTCCACTTGAAATAGAATAATAAAATTTTAACATCTATACAAAAATAAACTGCTCATGAAGTGGCTTATTTTATTTTTATAGTGCTACACTATTTTTGATAATTTCTCATCAATTTGTTTTATAATATTTTTTAAATCTTCTTTATTATTTACAAAATCAATATTATCAACATCTATAATTAACAAATCTCCCTTATCGTAAGTTGAAACCCAAGCTTCATACCTTTCGTTTAGTCTACTTAAATAATCTATGCTAATTGAGTCTTCATAATCGCGTCCTCTTTTATGAATTTTACTAACTAGGCTTGGGACTGAACTTCTAATGTATATTAATAAATCTGGGGCTGACACTGTGCTTTCCATTAATTCAAAAAGTGATCTATAATTTTGAAAATCTCTTTGATTCATTAACCCCATAGCATGCAAGTTAGGTGCAAAAATAAATGCATCCTCATAAATGGTTCTATCTTGAATAACAGTTTTATTTGATTTTTTATTTTGTAAAATTTGACTAAATCTACTTTTTAAAAAATAGATTTGAAGGTTAAAAGACCATCTTTCCATATGATTATAAAAATCATCTAAATATGGATTATCAATCACATCTTCAAAATTTGCATTCCATTTATAATGATTGGCAAGAAGCTCGGTAAGACTCGTTTTTCCAGCACCAATATTTCCAGCTACAGATACTTGCATTTTGTTAAGGTTATAATTGGTTAATTTTTAATTATCGATAAATGCAAAATACAGATATTTTTATATAAAAATGAGTAAAATCATACTTAAAAAATTAATTTTGTCATTTAATAAATTAATTGTAGTTTTGCTAACGAACGAGGAAGGATTTGACTGATTGCAGCCTCTATAAAAAATTGCTAAAGCAGTGTTGCTTTTCTCACATTTTGTGATCAAATCCTTCCGAAAAGCAAATATTAATGTCATATTTTTTTACATCCGAATCAGTTAGTGAAGGGCATCCCGACAAAGTTGCTGATCAAATATCTGATGCACTTTTAGATAATTTTCTCGCTTTTGATCAAGAAAGCAAAGTGGCTTGTGAAACACTTGTAACAACGGGTCAAGTTGTTTTAGCTGGAGAAGTTAAGAGCAACACATATATTGATGTTCAAGATATAGCAAGAAGAACTATAAATAAAATAGGCTATACAAAAGGTGAGTATCAATTTAGTGGAGACTCTTGTGGTGTAATCTCTCTAATTCATGAACAGTCGCAGGATATAAATCAAGGAGTTGATAAAAAAGTCAAACAAGATCAAGGTGCAGGTGACCAAGGGATAATGATTGGATACGCATGCAACGAGACTGATAATTATATGCCTCTGGCTTTGGATTTATCACATCAAATTTTAAAGGTTTTGGCTGATTTTCGAAGAGAAAACAATCATATTATGTATTTGAGACCAGATGCTAAATCACAAGTTACAATAGAATACGATGACAATCACAAGCCTATAAGAATTGATACTATTGTTGTTTCTACACAACATGATCCTTTTGATTCTGATGATGATTCAATGCTATCTAAAATCAAATCAGACATTATTAAAATTGTTATACCTAAGGTTTTTGAAAACCAACCCGATTATGTAAAAACGCTATTAAATGATTCTATTAAATATCATATCAATCCGACTGGAAAATTTATTATTGGCGGTCCTCATGGAGATACAGGATTGACAGGGCGAAAGATTATAGTTGACACATATGGAGGTAAAGGTGGTCATGGTGGAGGAGCTTTCAGCGGAAAAGATCCTAGTAAAGTTGATAGATCAGCAGCATATGCTGCAAGACACATGGCTAAAAACATTGTAGCTGCAGGAGTTGCGGATGAGGCTATGATTCAATTGAGTTATGCTATTGGAGTATCTTCTCCAACTTCAATTTTAGTTGATACTTATGGAAAGTCAAAAGTAAATTTTTCTGATTCTGAAATTTCAGAAAAGCTATCAATAATATTTGATTTAACACCATATGGTATTGAGAAAAGATTAAAATTAAGAAATCCAATTTATTCTGAAACAGCTGCATATGGTCATATGGGGCGCTCGCCTCGAAAATTAATTAAAAATTTTGATTCGCCTTACAGTGGAAAGGTTTCAAAAGAAGTGGAATTATTTACTTGGGAAAAATTAGATTATATAAATAAAATTAAAAATACATTTCAATTATGAGTTATAAAATAGAAACTAATGCACTTCATGCAGGACATGAAACTAAACAAACACAGGGAACAAGAGCTGTTCCTATATATCAATCAACATCATATGAATTTAATGATTCAGATCATGCTGCTAAGTTATTTTCCTTAGCTGAGCCAGGATATATTTATACAAGGTTAAATAATCCAACAAATGATATTCTTGAACAAAGACTAGCTGTTTTAGAAGGGGGAATTGCTGCAGTTTCTACTGCTTCAGGAACTTCAGCTATCGCTACTGCATTACTTATACTTCTTAAAAAAGGAGATCATATTGTTGCCTCTAATAGTTTATATGGAGGAACGTATAATATGTTGAGCAATACACTTCCTAGATTTGGAATAACAATTACTTTTGTAGATCCTGATAATCCAACAAATTTTAAATCTGCTGTTAAAGAAAATACTAGAGCATTTTTTGCTGAGTCACTTGGAAATCCAAAACTTGATGTAATTGATTTACAAGCAATTTCTGAACATGCAAAACAAGCTAAGGTTCCTTTTATTGTTGATAATACCGTAGCTACACCTTGTTTGCTTAACCCAATTAAATATGGGGCAAATATTGTTATTCATTCAACAACTAAGTATATTAATGGAAATGGTACTGCGTTGGGCGGTATTATAATAGATGCAGGTACTTTTGATTATGGAAATGGATTATTTCCAGAATTTAATGAACCATCTCCTAGCTATCATGGACTTAATTATAATGAAGCACTTGGGCCGGCTGCTTTTATTGCTAGAATAAGAGTAGAAGGTTTAAGAGATTTAGGAGCTGCCGCAAGTCCTTTTAATAGTTTTCAGACTATACAAGGATTAGAAACTTTACCAGTTAGAATAGATAGACACTCTACAAATGCACTTAGGATTGCTAATTGGCTTGAGACTCAGGAAGAAGTGTCTTGGGTTAATTATCCAGGATTGTCTTCAAGTAAATATAACCAGCTAGCCAAGAAATATTTACCTAAAGGTCAAAGTGGAATAGTTACTTTTGGTCTTAAAGGAAGTTTTGATACAGCAAAAAAAGTTGTGGATAACACAAAAATATTTTCATTATTGGCCAATATTGGTGATTCAAAATCTTTAATAATTCACCCAGCTAGTACAACTCATCAACAACTTTCTCCAGAAGAGCAGGAAACTACAGGAGTAACTAATGATTTAATTCGTTTATCTGTTGGTCTTGAGAATATTGATGATTTAATTGAAGACTTAAAACAAGCAATTGCTTAATTATATATCTAATATTGAATTATTTAAAACTAAATTCTATAAATGTTGAAATTTTAGAGGGACAAATCAAGGTCCCTCTAACTTTTCATTTTTCAGGCCCAGAGATAGGTAAAGCACCTACTGTTTTAATCAATCACCCTTTAACTGCAAATGCTATATTTTCTGGTATTGATGGATGGTGGAATGAAATAGTAGGACCAAATAAAGCTATTGATACAAATATATATACTGTAATTTCATTTAATATACCTGGTAACGGCATTGACTCCTATGAGTGGGAATCTATTGAAAAAATTCATACTGGACATATTGCAAAACTTTTTATAAATGGATTAAAAAAGTTAGGAATTACTAATTTATATGCAGTAATAGGAGGTTCAATTGGAGGTGGAATTTCATGGGAAATGGCAGCGTTATCGCCAAAATTGTGCAAGTATTTGATACCCATTGCCTCGGACTGGAAATCAACAGACTGGCTAATAGCAAATACATTTATTCAAAATAGAATATTAAAAAACTCAAATGACCCTATTAGAGATGCTAGAATGCATGCAATGTTATTATATAGAACGCCGGAATCATTTAGTAATCGATTTTCTAGAAGTAAAAATGTAAAAAGTGATATATTCAATGTTGAAAGTTGGTTGTTGCATCACGGTCAAGCATTAAAAGATAGATTTACTTTTAATGGGTATGTAATGGTTAATCACTTACTTGGGTCTATTGATATTTTAAGAAATAATCAAAGTTTTGATGTTTTAATTAAACCTATATCAGCAGAAATTCATCTTATTTCTGTTGATTCTGACTTGTTATTCATAGCTAATGAAGCTAAGATTACGTTTGAAAGACTTAAAAAATTAGAAAAAATATGCTCTTATTCTGAAATAAAGTCAGTTCATGGTCATGATGCGTTTTTAATTGAAAATAAGCAGGTAGAGACTATTTTAAGTGCTATTTTTAAAAAATAAATAAATTGAAATGAAAGTAATTTTAGAAAGAATAAATAACGATTATTTGTTTGAAGTAGCTAATTCAAAAGGATATAGAGTTTTATTAGACAATAACTCTAAAACTGAAGGAAGTGTTAAAGGGATTAGTCCAATGGAATTATTGCTTATGGGTCTGGCAGGATGTAGTAGTATAGATGTAGTTGCAATTTTGAGTAAACAAAAAATTACGCCAACCTCTATAAAGATGGAAGTAAATGGAGAAAGAAGACTAGGGGCAATACCAGCTTTATTTCACACTATTAATGTTAAGGTTATTTTAGAAGGAGATTTTTCGCCTGAGAAAGCACAACGGGCTGTAGACTTATCATTCAAGAAGTATTGTTCAGTTTCCAAAACTTTAGAGCATACTGCTAAAATTAATTATACTGTATTTCTAAATGGAAAAAATATATAGATAAAGCTAACTTTTAGTTAAATGTTTAAACATCTCTTCAAGTGTTTTGTTTTTGTGTTGAAGGTTAAGTCTTTTTAAATCATTATCATGAGTAAAATCAAAGACTTTAGTTCTTTGTTCCTCATTTGTTTTGAATGAAATTTCGTATTCAAAATCAAAGGTATTCTTAACATTTTTAACAAACGGAAGTCTTGCTAATGCTTCAGTTTCAATTCTGTAATCAAATGTGACTTTTATAATTTGTTGGTCTGGGTTTCTGAATTTTTTTAGAGATGAGTCCAGAATGATTTTTCCTTTATGAAGAAGAATTACCCTAGTGCATATTGCTTCAATTTCTTGTAAAATATGAGTTGAAAATAAAACAGTTTTTTCTTCACCCAGTTTTTTAATTAACTCATGAATTTCTATTATTTGATTTGGTCTAGCCCAGTGATTGGTTTATCTAAAATAAGAAGCTTAGGGTCATGAATTATCGCAACAGCTAAACCAACTCTTTGTTTATATACCTTTGATAGCTTTTCAATTTTATGGTTTTTATAATCATTTAAACCTGTAATAGAAATTATTTTTTCAAGGTTAGTGGTTTTTATTTTATATAATTTGGAAATAAACAATAAATATTCTGACACTTAAAGTTCCTTATACAGTGGGTTGTTTTCTGAAAGATTTGATAAAACTTTTCTATCACCGTATCTTTTTTTTAATATTTTGAATTAAAAGGCACATTATTTTGGCAGTAAAAATATACGATTTATACTAAAAAGACATCTAATTGGATGGTTGTCTATTAATATATTGCGAAATATCAATTAAAAATTTGTTTATTTCAAAAGTGATTTTACATTTGCAGTAATAAAAAAACAAATGAAAACTAATTTTTTTTACTATAACAACTTTTTCTACTTCTTTTCGGAAGAATGAAGGACAATGTTATAAAAAAAATAGATATACATACAGTCCTGAATAAATCAGGACTTTTTTTTGTTATATGGCACATAAAAATAAAATAGCGATTCAAGGAGTAGAGGGCTCATTTCATGATGCAGTTGCTCAATCTTACTTTAATAAAAACATTAATATAGAGTGCTGCAGTACTTTTGATGAATTGGTGAATTCAATTTTAAAAAATGATTCACATCAAGGTGTTATGGCCATTGAAAATTCAATAGCAGGATCTATAATACCGAATTATGCATTAATTGATCAAAATAATCTTCAAATAGTTGGTGAATATTATTATCACATTAAGCACTCTCTATTAGCTTTACCTGATCAAAATATTGAAGAAATTTTTGAGGTTCATTCTCATCCTATGGCACTTTTACAGTGCAAAGACTTTTTCTCAAAACATCCTCACATAAAGTTAGTTGAATCTGACGATACTGCTGAGTCAGCTCGGGAAATTTATAAAAATAGCATATATAAAAGAGCAGCTATTGCAAGCAATACTGCTGCTGATCTTTATAATTTGAATATACTTGAAGAATCTATACAAACTATAAATAATAATGTAACTCGTTTTGTTATTGTTCAAAAGGAATCACCTTCAGAAATAGTTAACTATAATAAAGCTGCTCTAAAATTTATTTTAGATCATAAGCGAGGAAGTTTAGCAACTGTTTTAAATGTTATGAGTGATTGTAAATTAAACTTAACAAAGATTCAGTCTCTTCCAATAATAGAAACGCCAGGTAAGTATTCTTTTTTTGTTGATGTAACTTTTGATTCTTCAACTTTTTTTGAAAAAGCACAATCTATCCTAGAAATCATGGCATTGGAGGTTAAAGTTTTAGGCAAGTATAGTAATGGGAAAAATTAATATGACTGCAAATAGATTAAATAGCGTTAAAGAATATTATTTCTCTACCAAGTTGAGAGAGGTTACTTCACTTATTAAAATGGGAAAACCAATTATAAATATGGGTATTGGGAGTCCTGATTTATTTCCTTCTAAAGACGTTATTTCTTCTTTATTGGAGAGTATTAATCATCCTCAGGCACATCAGTATCAAAGCTATCAAGGTATCTCCGAATTTAGACAAGCCATTTCTGATTTTTATAAATTACATTATAATGTAATCTTAAATTCGGACAGTGAAGTTCTGCCATTGATTGGATCTAAAGAAGGTATAATGCATATTAGCATGGCTTTTTTAAACCAGGGTGATCATGTTTTAATACCTAATCCAGGATATCCCACATATTCTTCAGTTACTAATTTGTTAGAGGCAAAACCAATTTTATATGATTTGAAAGAATCTAACGGATGGTTGCCTGATATTAAGAAGTTGGAGAAAATCGATTTATCTAAAGTTAAGATAATGTGGATAAATTATCCTCACATGCCTACAGGAGCTGAAGCAAAGGATAGTTTTTTTGATGAAATTATTTTATTTGCTAAAAAAAATAAAATTTTAATAGTTAATGATAATCCCTATAGTTTTATACTAACAAAATCACCAAGAAGTTTCTTGTCAAGAAAAGGTGCTTTAGAAATTGGCATGGAGCTTAATTCCTTAAGCAAGTCATTTAATATGGCTGGCTGGAGAGTAGGAATGTTGCTTGGAAATTCTTCCAATATAAAATCAGTGCTAAAGGTCAAATCTAATATGGATTCAGGAATGTTTTATGGTATTCAAAAAGGAGCTATTAAAGCATTAAGTCAAAATAATGAATGGTTTGATAATTTGAATGAAGTTTATATAGAGCGAAGAGAGATAGCTTGGAGGATTGCAGAAAAATTAAAAACCACTTATGATAAAAAAGCAGTTGGTCTTTTTATTTGGGCAAAACTCTCGGATGGCATTCCAAACTCAGATGTTTTAATTGATGAATTGCTTTACAAAAAAAACATTTTTATAACTCCGGGTAAAATATTTGGGTCACAAGGGAATAGATATATAAGAATTTCACTATGTATAGAAAAAACAAAATTAAAAGAAGCACTTAGCCGTTTGTAAGCATGAGAATAGGAATTGCAGGTATAGGTTTAATTGGAGGTTCTTTGGCTATTCAGTTGAGAAAAACGATTAAAAATTTAACAATCTTAGGCTATGATTCGTCAGAGTTACATTTAATTCAAGCACTTGATTCAGCGTTGATTGATGAAATTATTACCGAAAAGGATTTTGTTAACCTAGACGTTCTTTTACTCGCCTATCCTGTTAAACAAATCACTAATCAACTATCGTCCATTTTAGATTCAGTTAGTGATAAAACACTTGTAATTGATTTTGGTTCTACAAAATCTAGAATTTGTAGAACTATTTCATCTCACTCAAAACGCTCTCAATTTCTAGCCACACATCCTATTGCCGGTACTGAGTTCTCTGGTCCAATGGCTGCAAATGAAAACTTATTTAATGGTAAAGTTCAAATAATCTGTGAATCAGATAAAACTGATAGAGATTTATTAAGTTGGGCTTTAGATTGGTTTAAAACCATTGGAATGGTTTTAAAGGAAATGGATCCTGAAGATCATGATAAACATATTGCTTACGTGTCACATTTGTCTCACATCTCTTCTTTTATTCTCGGACAAACAGTCTTAGAAAAAGAAAAAGATGAATCTGCTATCTTTGCTATGGCTGGAAGTGGATTTGCATCAACTGTTAGACTTGCAAAAAGTTCTCCAGACACATGGAGTTCTATTTTTGAAGAAAATAAAGAGAATATTCTTGAAACATTAAAGCATTACCTGTCTAATTTAGAGGAATTTAAGTTTCTTTTAGAAAATGAAAATTATAAAAAAATATACGAGACAATTGAAAAGACTAATGCTATTAAAAATGTATTGAAAGGGATTAAAAACTGAGTTTTAAATAAAAAAAGTATTAAAATGAAAAATAAAACTAATTTAAAAAAATGGCTTACAGATTTTGAACTTGAACATCCTTTAGTTATTGCAGGTCCATGTAGTGCAGAAACCGAAGAACAAGTTTTAAAAATAGCTCATGAACTAAAAGACACAGATGTTACTGTTTTTAGATCAGGGATTTGGAAGCCTAGAACTCGACCAGGGAATTTTGAGGGTGTTGGATCTATAGGATTAGGATGGCTTAAAAAAGTTAAAGAGCAAACAGGTCTTTTGATAGCTACCGAAGTTGCCAATACGCATCATTGTAAGCTTGCATTAGAGGCTAATGTTGATGTTTTGTGGATTGGAGCAAGATCAACAGTAAGTCCATTTATAGTTCAGGAAATTGCAGATGCTTTGAATGGAACTGATAAAATAGTTTTGGTAAAAAACCCTGTAAATCCAGATCTTGATTTATGGCTTGGAGGTATTGAAAGATTATATAAATCTGATATTAAAAAACTTGGTGTTATTCATCGTGGTTTTTCAACTTCAGGTAAGTCGAAGTATAGAAATCAACCTGAATGGCAAATTGCAATAGAATTACAAAATAAATTTCCAGATTTACCAATAATATGCGATCCTTCTCATATT
>Ga0114996_10001804_pt1 | contig 28344 bp, 27 predicted proteins | sample ArcticOcean_MG_C_4_FD_87039 | JGI IMG/M metagenome (GOLD analysis project Ga0114996, IMG submission 87039) | Marine microbial communities from western Arctic Ocean - ArcticOcean_MG_CB4_134 | ecosystem: Environmental > Aquatic > Marine > Oceanic | place: Arctic Ocean: Canada Basin | collected... | reverse complement strand
CCGATGCAAAGGCGTCGCGCTGCGCACCGCGCCTACCCGAAAAACCGATTTGTTCCCATCAAATTGATTCATATTTGTCCGGAATTGCTCTAGCGGCGAAGCCGGCAAATTACGGCTCCTTGGCAACCAGACCCTTAAGGCCGAAATCCGCAACTTTGACATATTCCAGCCGCCCGTAATCGGCGAACAGTTGCACCGTGACGCCGCCATCGGAAACCGCGGCAACGACGCCGACCGGCAGTCCCGGCGGGAAGGCGCCGCCATGCCCGGAGGTGACAATCCGGTCCGATGGCGAAACGCGGGCGCCCGGCGCCACATGGATCAGGCGCGGCCGGCGCGTATTGCCACCCACCAGCAAGGCCCGTCCGCGCGAGCTTTCAATCAGCACCGGCACCCGGGAATTGAAATCGGTCAACAGGATCACCCGCGACGAGCGGCTCGAAACCTGGGCGATGCGCCCGACAAAGCCTTGATCGGTGAGCACCACCTGCCCTTTTTTAATGCCGTCCGAGGCGCCGGTATTCAGAATCAAAGTATTGGCGAAGGCGCCCCCTGAGCCGGCGATAACCCGCGCCGTAACAAACCTGGCGCCGCCTTCGGGCTTGGCGCTGAGCAAGGCGCGCAAGGCGGAATTGTCGGCGTATAATTTGCGCGCCGCCGTTTGCCACTGCAACAGGCGCAGATTTTCTTCGCGCAGACGCAAGTTCTCGGTGCGGATATTGGTGAGGCTGCGGAAATTATCGATGCCGTCTGCAACCGTCTGCGCCGGGCGCGACAGGGCGCCCAGGATCGGCGCCACCGCGTTGGTCACTTCGGCGCGCACCCGGTCGACCAGCACCGCATCGATCTTGCCGAGCAGCAGCATCGAAAAGGCCAGGCCGATCAGGCCCAGATAGGTGAAGCGCTGGAGAAGGCTCTTGAGCGGCGCCGCAATGCGCAATATGGAACTGGAACGCTGGTCGTCCATGTCTGGTCCCGATCAAATTCATCCAAGCGAGGCACGCGGGTTGCGGCCCCGGCGCCATCAGCCTGATGGATAGATGTTAATACATCGTTGTCAAAACGTGGCGCAGCTTCTTCATCTCCTCGAGCGCGCGCCCGGTTCCGAGCGCCACGCACGAAAGCGGATTATCGGCAATCGATACCGGCAAGCCGGTAGCGTAGCGAAGCACATAATCCATATTGGTCAGTAATGCGCCGCCGCCGGTCAGCACAATGCCCTTGTCGACGATATCGGCGGCCAGTTCCGGCGCCGTATGTTCGAGCGCCGATTTCACCGCTTCGATGATGGCGCTCACCGGCTCGGCCAGGCTTTCCGAAATCTGCCGCTCGGAGATGATTAATTCCTTGGGCACGCCGTTCATCAGATCGCGGCCCTTGATTTCCATGGTGCGGCCCTCGCCTTCTTCCGGCGGGCAGGCGGAACCGATCTCTTCTTTGATGCGCTCGGCCGAGGATTCGCCGACCAGCAAGTTATGATTGCGCCGGATATAGGCGATGATTGCCTCGTTCATCTTGTCGCCGCCGACGCGCACGCTTTGCGAATAGACAATACCGCCAAGGCTCAGGACCGCGACCTCGGTGGTGCCGCCGCCGATATCGACGACCATGGAACCGGTCGGCTCGGTCACCGGCAGCCCGGCGCCGATGGCTGCCGCCATGGGCTCTTCGATCAGATAGACGCGCCTTGCGCCGGCGGCCTCGGCCGATTCCTGGATGGCGCGGCGCTCGACGGCGGTCGATCCGGACGGCACGCAGATCACCACCAGGGGCGATGCGAACGAGCGCCGGTTGTGCACCTTGCGGATAAAATATTTGATCATGTCCTCGGCGATTTCGAAATCGGCGATGACGCCGTCGCGCAGGGGCCGGATGGCCTGGATATTACCTGGCGTGCGGCCCAGCATCTGCTTGGCCTCCTCGCCGACGGCCAAGACCACTTTCTTGCCCTTGACGTCGGCGATGGCCACCACCGATGGCTCGTTGAGGACGATGTTTTTGCCCTTCACATAGACCAGGGTATTGGCGGTACCAAGATCGATCGCCATGTCGGCGGACAGGAATCCAAATATTCGCGACAACATATGGTTATTGCACCTGTAATTACTACGTTTTCCAAATCGGTGATCCAGGCACGGGCGAAGCTTCCGCGCCGGATAGCTTGCCAGCTCGCGCGCCACCATTCCAGGCGGCGCGCGAATCAGTAGGCCTTTTTACATCAGCCATCGGCCAAATGTCATGCTGAAAGCGCCGACGGCGCGGTTTTTTCCCTTTTTACCAAAAGCTTGTTGAGGGCGTTGATATAGGCCTTGACCGAGGCAACCATGGTATCCGTGTCGGCGCCCTGGCCGTTGACGGTCTTGCCGGCCTCTTCCAGGCGCACGGTGACCTCGGCCTGGGCATCGGTGCCCTCGGTCACGGCGTGCACTTGATAAAGCTGCAAACGCGCTGCGTGGGCGACCAGGGCCTGCACCGCGTTGAAGGCGGCGTCCACCGGGCCATCGCCAACCGCGTCGGTGCTCATAACCTCGCCGTCGATTTCCAGCTCCAAGCCGGCTTTCGGCGGTCGATGCCTTGTGCCACAGAGGATTTCCAGGGACAGCAGCTTGATGCGGTCGTTGCCGCGCACCACGCTATCATCCACCAGGGCGACGATATCCTCGTCGAACACCTCTTTTTTCAGATCGGCCAGATCCTTGAACCGTTTGAAGGCGTCTTGCACCGCATTGTCGCCGAGATCGTAACCCAGCTCCTTCAATTTTTCGCGGAACGCATGGCGGCCCGAATGCTTGCCGAGGACCAGCTTCGATTCCGAAAGCCCAACCGATTCCGGCGTCATGATCTCGTAGGTCAGGGCGTTCTTGAGGACCCCATCCTGATGGATACCGGCCTCGTGAGCGAAGGCGTTGGCGCCGACGATGGCCTTGTTGGGCTGCACCGTAAAGCCGGTCACCGTGGACACCAGGCGGGACGCCTTGATGATGTCCCGGGTGTTGACGTTGGTGCTGTAGGGCATGGAATCCTGGCGCGTCCTGAGCGCCATGATGATCTCCTCCATGGCGGCGTTGCCGGCCCGCTCGCCGAGGCCGTTGATGGTGCATTCCACCTGGCGGGCGCCGGCGTCCACGGCGGCCAGGGAATTGGCCACCGCCAGACCGAGATCGTTGTGGCAATGCACCGACAATACCGCCTTATCAATATTCGGCACCCGTTCCAGGAGCCCGGTGATGATGGCCGCGAACTCAACCGGCAGCGCGTAGCCGACGGTGTCCGGAATATTGATGGTTCTGGCCCCGGCGGCAATGGCGGCTTCGACGCAACGGCACATGAAATCCATCTCTGTCCGGGAGCCATCCTCGCACGACCATTCCACATCGTCGGTGAAATTGCGCGCCAAGGTGACGCTGTCGATCACCGCCTGATAGACGTCTTCGGGGTCCATCTGCAGCTTATGCTTCATGTGCAATTCCGAAGTCGAGATGAAGGTGTGGATGCGCCCCCGTTTCGCCGGCTTGATGGCTTCGGCGGCGCGTTCGATATCCATGGCGCCGGAGCGGGCGAGGCCGCAGACAACCGATCCCTTGATCACCTTGGCGATCTCGTGGACCGCCTCGAAATCGCCTTGGGAGGCGATCGGGAAACCGGCTTCGATGATATCGACGCCCATCGCTTCGAGCAGCTCGGCAATACGCAGCTTCTCATCCAGGTTCATGGACGCGCCGGGCGATTGCTCGCCGTCGCGCAACGTGGTGTCGAAGATGGTAATACGCGTTTGATCCATTTCCATACTCATTGGACTAGGCCTTTCTGGTAATTCGTTATTTTGCGACTGGGAGCGCGTATACCCCTGAACACGATGCGCCAATTACTGGTGCGTTCAGGGGCGCCTAAGTCGCAGAGCCAGGCCGAGGCAAAGACCGCTGGTGGTGCCTAGATTTGCGCGCAGCGATGCAGCGCCGGAAACCAAGTCCCGGCGGAAGGCAACTGTTGCTCTGCAATTTTGCAGAGGAGCCATCATCGTCTCCACGTATCTATTATCTAAAACCCGCCACAATCGGCGGTACAAAGCGTATAAAAACAAGGGTTTAGCCGCGAAGTCAACAGAATTCGATACGATTGCGGGAAATATTGAATAAATTCATTGTCATTTCTGGTAATAATTTATAAAGTAAGAGTATTACTTATGGAGATTAGTCGCATGCGCATTACATCCAAGGGGCAGGTCACCATCCCCAAAAAAATCCGCGATCAGGCCGGATTGCTTCCGCATACGGATGTGGAATTCCTCTATGACGGCGAAATTGTTCGCCTGACGCCCGCCAAAAAATCCGAAAGGGAAAGCCGGGGCGAAATGGCGGTGCGGCTGTTGCGGGGTTCCGCCACCGCCAGGATGAGCACCGACGAGATCATGGCATTGACGCGCGGTGAATAAGAGCGATGGCGATCCCGGCCTTAATCGACAGCAATGTCATTCTGGACTTGATGACGGAAAATTCCGACTGGGCGGATTGGTCGGACGCCCGGTTAACAGAGATTGCGTCCGAATCGGTTCTGATAATCAATCCGATCATATATGCCGAAGTCTCAGTGGGATTTGAACGGATTGAAGATTTGGACAGCGCCTTGCCGCCGGCGCTCTACCGCCGCGAAGCACTGCCTTACGAGGCGGGTTTTCTGGCGGGCAAATGTTATCTCGAATACCGGCGGCGCGGTGGCCAAAGGACATCGCCCCTGCCCGATTTCTACATCGGGGCTCATGCCGCCTTCGCCGGCTACCGGTTGCTCACCCGCGATGCCCGGCGCTACCGGGGATACTTTCCAGGGTTGGATATCATCGCGCCCGATTAAGGCGCCTTAAATCGAAACCACGTCGAACCAGCCGTCGGTGACTTCTTCGATGGGCAGGACTTTTTTGTAGGCGATGCGGAACGCCCCGCCATCGCGGCTGAGCCGGTATTCGTAGCGGCCGCTGCGGAATTCCTGGCCGCGGCGGTGGCTCCAACTGGCAACCATGAAATTGGCCCCGGCCACGACCAGACCGTCGTCGCCCGCCTCTGTCGTTACGTTCGATATCTGGTGGCAAATGCGCGGCAACTGGATCGAGGCTTCCGAGGTGCCGGTGCGGATCCGGTAAATGCGGTCTTCGAGGCCGGCGCGCGACGTAATGTAAATCAGATTGATGGACAGTTCCGGATCGGTCACCGGCTCGCCCTGCATGGTGTAGGACGGCACCCAGAACACCGCGTCCTCGGCATAGAGCACCAGCCATTCGTCCCAGCGGCGCTCATCCAACAACAGGGCTTCGGTGTATAGGAACTGCGCCACCTCGGCGCTCAAAGCCACGTCAGCCATAGCCAGCGCCGGCGCTCATCATCTTCACCCATTGCCGGTAGACGCCTTGCAGGGTGATCTCGTGGGTGAACTGGTCCGATGACATTTCCGGATCGATGCCCAGCTCCAGCGCCGGGCCGTCGGCGCCGGGCGTGGCGACGCTCATGCCCCGGCTCATATCGTTGGGGTGTCCGGCGGCGGCCATATTGCCCTGGTTGGCCCTTTCGAATATGGCCACGTCGTCGGGGGTCGACATGCCGGTGGGCATGAAAAAGTCTTCGAACTTGCGCAGCCTGGCGGCGCGCAGCTCATTGGCCTCGCCCACCGGCGCCAAACACCACGAAGATATCTCGGTACGGTCGATGGCCAGCGGCCGGTAGGTGCGGATATAGGTGCTGGCCAGCTCGTTCACCAAAAGGTTGGGAAATACGGTCACGTGGCGGGACCGTTCCAGCGCCCACTTCGCGCGGCCCGGCGGCAGGGATTTTTGAATCTGATCCTTCATCGCCCACACCGGATACACTTCCGGCGTTTCCTTGTCGGCCCAGAACGCCGTGTGGCCATTGCCGGGCGCATACATGCCGGCCGCGACGCGCCCCGCCAGCCGCCCGGTCTCGGTCTTATCGAGCCCGGTATTGCCGCTGATTTCATCCCGGTGGATCATGGTGGCGGCGAAGTTTCCGTGCACGGTGGCGGCGTGGTAGGGATCGGGGCCGTTGTCGTGCAGCACCTTCCAATTACAGTTGACCGTGTGGATGGAGGCGCCGGCGACCACTTCCAATTGGTGCGGCGCCGGCGCGCAAAACAGATCGAGAAACGCGGTGACCGGGCCGAGATGCTCCACCAGCGGCGCCACATCCGCGTTTAAGCTGGCGAAAATCAGGCCGCGATAAATCTCCAGCCGCGGCAATGGCTTCAAATCAAAGCGCGACTGATCGAAATCGTCTTCCGGCCAGCCTACCCGGCGTAACTTGATGCCGGTGCATTTGCCTTCAATGTTGAAGCGCCAGCCGTGATAGGGGCAGGCGATTTCGGTCATGGAGCCGGCGCGGCAATCGGTCAGCATGGAGCCCCGGTGGGAGCAGGCATTGATAAAGCCGCCGATGGCGCCGCTCTGCTGGCGGATCACAAATACCGGCTGGCGTCCAATATGGGTGGCCACGTAATCGCCGGGCGCCTTCAACAAACCTTCGGGGGCGAGGAACACCCAGTTTGCTTCGAAGATATTTTTGTATTCGGCTTCCAGGATATCGGGATCGTTGTAGACGCGCCGGCTGACCTGGAAGACGCCGTCTTCGGGCCGGTCATCCACCAAGCCTGCAAATTCCCCGGGATCGTTCGATGTTAAATCCACGCCACCCTCCGGGCGCCATGATATCAGGTTAATCCCCAGTGGCGAGCCGCATTTGTCAAAGCCGCCCGATCGGATTAATATCGACGAAATTCAAGGGGGAGATTTGCCATGCTGTCACCAGAAGAAAACGAGCTTCTTTGCCGCGTCGGCGCCGGCACGCCCATGGGCGAATTGTTCCGCTGCTTCTGGCTGCCGGCCATATTATCGTCCGAGATCGAGGCCGATGGCAGCCCGCGCCGCCTCCGCCTGCTGGGCGAAGACATGGTGGCGTTCCGCGATTCGGACGGCAAGGTGGGCATTCTGGATGCCTACTGCCCGCACAAATCGGCGCCCCTGTTTTTTGGCCGCAACGAAGAATGCGGGCTCAGGTGCGTCTATCACGGCTGGAAGTTCGACCGCAGCGGCGCCTGCCTGGAGCTTGGCAACGAGCCGGCCGGCGAAGACCACAAGAGGCGGGTAAAAATCCGCTCCTATCCGGTGCGCGAGATTGGCAATCTGGTCTGGATATTCATGGGCGACAAAAACAACATCGCCGATTTCCCGCACCTGGAATGGGCGCATGTGGATGCGGACAAAAGCCACGTCACCCGCTGGCTGCAACGCACCAATTGGGCGCAGGGCTTCGAGGGCGAGATCGATTCCTCGCACATATCCTTTCTGCACCGTTCCATGGACGATTCCATGCGCGGCTCGGCGGTCGGCACCTCCACCGCACCGCCCGGCATCTGGGATGACGCGCCGGAACTGACCCTCAAAGAAACCGATTACGGCTTCGTCTATGGCGCCCGCCGCCGGGCCGGCGAGAACCTTTATTACTGGCGCATGACCCAATGCATGCTGCCCATCTTCAACCAGATCGCCAATGATGTGTTTCCCCGCTCGGGCCGCTGCTGGGTGCCGGTGGACGATTACAACGTCATGGCCTTCTCCTACGTCTACAACGCCGACGCACCGATCACCCAGGAACAGAACGACATCTTGGAAACCGGCAGAAGCTTCCCGCCGCTGCGCGATTACGTCGCCACCGAATTGGACGACGGCTATGTGATCGACACTTACATTTCCAAAAACGTGCGCGCCAATGATTACCTGATCGACCGGGATGTGCAGGCGGGGGGCACTTATACCGGCATTTTCGGGCTGACCAATCAGGACCGGGCCATTCAGGAAAACATGCGCGGCCTGCCCGGCACCGGCCCCGGCAAGATCGCCGACCGCTCGAGAGAATATCTGATGACCGCCGACATGCCGGTGATCACGTTTCGCAAGATAATCATCCAGATGGCCAAGGATCTGGCCGACAAAGGTATCCGGCCAAAGGCGGCGGATGACGGCAGCCTCTTTAATGTGCGCGCCATATCCGCCGTCACCGGGATCGAGACGTTCGAGGAATTGCTGAAAATTCATGGACCCGATTGCCTGGGCACGGTGACCCCGGCCATGGCCGCCGAATAGGCGCTGGCGTGGCAGACGCAAGCCCAGCTTTGCGCCTCGGTATCGCCGGGCTCGGCTTGGCCGGCACCATCATGCTGCGGGGGCTGCAGGGGTGGGACGGCGCCGAAGTGGTGGCCGCGGCGGACCGCCATGAAAATCTACTGGCCAACTTCGCCGGCGATTATGAGGCGGAAACCCACACCGATGTGGCCGGGCTTTGCCAGAGCAACCGGGTCGAAGCCATCTATATCGCGACCCAGCACCAGTTCCACGCCGAACACGCGATCCTGGCGGCCCGGCACGGCAAGCACATCATCTTGGAAAAGCCCATGGCCCTCAGCCTTGCCGACTGCGACGCCATTATCGACGCTGTGCAGCAAGCCGGTGTGCAATTGGTCATCGGCCCCACCCATTCGTTCGATCCCAACATCCAATTCATGGCCGAGATTATCGAAAGCGGTGAATTGGGCGCGCTCTCCATGGTCAATACCTGGAACTTCAACGATTTCCTCTACCGCCCCCGGCGCCCGGAAGAATTAGACACAGCCCAGGGCGGCGGCATCATCTTTAACCAATTGCCCCACCAGATCGACAGCATCCGTTTGTTGAGCCGCGATAAGCTGCACAGCGTCCAAGCCGCCCTCGGCGTGCTCGACGGCGCGCGGCCCACCGAAGGCAACGCCGCCGTCATGCTTCGCTTCGAGGGCGGCGCGGCGGCGAGCATGGTCTATAGCGGTTATGACCGTTTCGACAGCGATGAATTTTTCGGCTGGGTTGGTGAAGGCGGCCAGGAGAAATCGGGCGATACCCACGGCCAGACCCGCGCCCGCCTCAAGGGTGCCTCCCAAGAAGAAGAGACGGCGCGGCGCACCTCCGCCTTCGGCTACAAACCAGCGGCGGAGAACTCGGGCGGGCGGCTGGCTCCGCCCGGCAGCCTGCGCGAGGCCCATTTCGGCGTCATGGTGGTCAGCTGCGAAGGCGGCGACATGCGCCCGACGCCGGACGGCATCGCCATCTATGACAATGAAGGCGCCCGCCATGTAGACATCCCGGCGGACCGGTTCTTAGCATCGCGCCCCGCCGTGGTGCAGGAGCTGGCCAATGCCATTGCCGGCACCCCGCCGGTGCGCAGCGGCCAATGGGGCCGCACCAGCCTCGAAGCCGCCCTCGCCATCCAGCGCTCATCGGCGGAGCGGCGCGAAATATTGCTTTAAAAAATTGGCGCGCGCCGGAATTTGACCGCTATGCTGCGCCGGCAGTCATCGGAGAATATGAATGGATATGTCGAACCTGCCGTCCAAGGACGGCCCCTTCCCGCACCCGGACCCGAAAAGCCTCAACGTGCTGGTGACCCGTGATGTGGGCACGCAACTTACGGCGACGTTGGAGGCCGCCTATACGGTCCATCACCGCCACGATGCGGAAGAGCGGGCCGCCTTTATCGCTGCCCAAGGCGGCATAATCGACGTGGTGGTGACCAGCGGCCTGATCGGTATTTCGGCGGAAGAAATGGACCAGATGCCGAACCTGAAATTCGTGCATTCCTTTGCGTCCGGTTACGAGAGCGTCGACGTGGCCGCCGCCAAGGCGCGCGGCATCATGGTCGCCCATATGCCGGGGACCATGGCCTTCAGCGTCGCCGAGCATGCCATGGGTCTGATGATTTCGATCACGCGGGGCTTCATCCATAACGACCGGATCGCCCGCCATACCCATTGGGACGAATGCGCCGCGCAATGGCCCAATCTTTACCACAAGCGCCTGGGGCTGTTGGGCTACGGCAATATCGGCGCCGAGATCGCCCAGCGCGCGCACGGCTTCGAGATGGAAATCGGCTATCACGCCAGAAACCGGCGCGACGTCGGCCACGCCTATTTCGCAACCCCCTTGGCGCTGGCGGAATGGGCCGATTATATCATCGCTGCGCTGCCCGGCTCGGCCGATACCAAACATATGGTTGGCGCCGATGTGCTCAAGGCGCTGGGCCCGAAGGGCTATCTGATCAACGTGGCGCGGGGCACGGTGGTTGATACGGCGGCCCTCGATCAGGCTTTGCGCACCGGCGCCATCGCCGCCGCCGCCATCGACGTGGCCGAAGGCGATCCCGATATCCCGACGGCGTTGCTGGATACCCCCAACCTGCAAATCACGCCGCACGTGGCCGGGCAATCGCCGGAGGCGGTGGAGCGCAAGCTGGGCATCATCAGGGCCAATATCGAAAACCACCTGACCGGCGGCGAAGTGCTCAGCCCGGTCAAGGAAATGGGAACGCCATAGGCCGCGTTTACACCAGAGCCGGCGTCACCATCCAGGAAACGGCCCAGCTATTGTCGTCGCGGCGGTTGAGGCAGGCGACGCCGGCGCGGGCGAACTGGATCGGATGGGCGGCCTCGTCGCCGGCGACCAGGCTGCCGGCGATGCGCTTCAGGTTGGGCATATGGCCGACAATCATGATGTCATCATCGGCAGCGTTAAGCCTTTCCAGCCAGCCTGAAATATCATCATCGGCCATCAGCCCATCGATCTCGACGGCGCCGTCCCGGGGCTTGAAGTGTTCGGCAAAGCCTTGGGCGGTCTCTCGGGTGCGCACGGTGTGGCTGTGATAGATGGCGCTGAGGGTGCCGTCCTTGGCCACCGGCGCGAAGCCGCCGATGCGGTCGATATCGTCAAAGCCCTGCTGGACAATTTTGCGCCCAGCGTCCAGTTCCGGCGATGTTTTGTCTTCGACTTCGGCGTGCAGCGCCAAGTATAGATTCATTCGGAGTCACTCCCTAATCTGCGAATTCTTCGCGCAGATAATGGATTTGCGCCAGCACGTCCCGATCGGTCAACTGGAACAGCTTGGCGTCGCCTGAGGTGGCCTTGTGGGTGATCCAGTTGCCGCGCGGACAGGTGAAGATGTCGTTCTTTTTCCAGGCAATGGTTTCCTCGCCCACCAATGAGACGCCCTCGCCGGTGGCGGCCAGGCAGACCATGTTGGCGTTCGAACGGTAGGCCCGGGTTTCGGATTGGCCCGGCGCCAGCATATAGCAATCGATGCCCGGCATGGCGGCGCCGCCGGTCAGGGGATTGGTGTAGCGAATGCGCCGCGAGCCGTCCTTGGCCGCCGGCGTTTCCTTCAGCACCGCCTCGACGTTCGCCAGCGGATATTTGAACATCGGCGAATAGGGCTGATTCCATTCGGCGGACACCGGCGTGATGCCCGGCGATGCCAGGGCGGCTTCGGGAATCTGCGGGGGAATATCGTTGGAGGGGCCGGCCTCGAACAGGTTGGTATCGAAATGCTGATGCAGGGGCGCGTCCAGCGCGTCCAGCCAGACGGCGCGCGTCTCGCCGGTATGATAATGCTCGTGCCAGCACATGCCGGGGGTCAGCAGGAAATCACCGGGTAACATATTCACCGGCTTGCCGTCGACGGTGGTCACGGCGCCGCCATCGCCTTCGATGATAAAGCGTAGCGCATTGAGGGTATGGCGGTGCGGGCGGGCGCTTTCGCCGGGCATCAGGATTTGCAGATTGACCACCATGTTGAGGCCGATGCCGCGCCGGTACAGATCGTCATAGGCGGGGTTTTCAAGGACCAGAACCCGGCGTTCGGCATTGCCCATATCGGTGGCTTCGACCGCCGCGTCCAGGAGCGGGTTCAGCGTATCCCAGGGCCAGATATGCCCCGCTTCCGCCAGGCCTTCGCCGCCATGGCTGGTACGCTCCCAGAGGGCGCTGATATGGGCCGCGTCCATGTCGCCGTGAAATTGATCGGTCATTGTTTGTCCATCCCGCCGCTGGTTTTTATCCCGCGTTGTGCATTCTGGACTATTGGCGCGGCGCAATGAACCTATTTTTTGTTCCTCTCGGCGGCGGCCCGGCGCATCTCAAGGCGGGACAGATAAACGCCCGAACCAATGATCAATGCTGCGCCGATCCAGACCGCTGTCCCCGGCACCTCGCCAAACAGCACGAAGCCGATGATCGCCACCCAGATCAGGCGCACATACCAGATCGGCGCGACTGCGGCCAATTCGCCGATTTTGTAAGCGCGGGTCATGGTGGCATTGCCGGCGGTGCCAAGAACGCCGAGCATGACCAGCCAGAACCATTGTTCCGGCGTCGGCCAGGTCCAGACAAAGGTCGCCGCCAACAGCGAAAACGGCGCCGCGATGATCAGCGTCCATGCGATGACATGGGGGATCGGCTCGGTACGGGTCATGACCTTGGCGTGTATCTGGGTCGCCGCATAGCCAACCGCCGAGGCGACCACGGCTATGGCGCCGATACTCATGCCATCGATATCGGGATCGATGACGATCACCGTACCGGCAAAGCCGGCCAGCACCGCCATCCAGCGCCCAAAGACCGAGGGCTCGCGCAACAACAAAACGGCTCCGATGGAAACGAAGATGGCGTTGGTCGTCGAAAGCGTTGTCGCAATGGCCAAGGGGATCGTCGCCAGGCCAATATAGAAAAACGCCATGGCCGCCGCCTGCACCACGGCGCGGCCCGTATAATGGGCCAGCTTGGTGGTGCGCATGCCCTGCCAGCCGCCGCGTACAAAAAACGGCAGGACCGCGGCGAGCCCGAACAGGATGCGGAAAAACACCTGCTCGACCGGATGGATGTCGGTGGAGATCCAGCGGATGATGGTCATCATCACCGAATAGAGCGCGCCGGACAGCACCATCAGCCCGATGCCGCACAAATTGGCGGGCACGGTTTCGGTGGCGGCGGCAAGGCGGGCGAAGGCGGACATCTACGCTGCGAACCTAACTCGGACTAGGGCTCAGCCTTGGGCGGCGATCTTATCCCAGACCTTGGCGGCGATCGCCTTATAGGTTTTGGAATGCTCGTTGTCGGGTTCGGTGGCGACTATCGGGAGACCCTCGTCGGAGGTTTCGCGGATGTGCGTATCCAGGGGCACTTCGCCGAGAAAATCGACGCCCAGATTTTCGGCTTCGCGCTTGGCGCCGTCCTGGCCGAAGATGTAATAGCGCTTGCCGTTATCGGGGCACAGGAAATAGCTCATATTCTCGACAATGCCGAACACCGGCACTTCGACTTTGCGGAACATGTTGAGCCCCTTGCGGGCATCGGCCAGCGCAATATCCTGGGGCGTCGAGACAATGACCACGCCGGTGAGCGGTATGCGCTGCGACAATGTCAGGTGAATATCGCCGGTTCCGGGCGGCATATCGACCACCAGAACATCCAACTCGCCCCATTGCACATCGCCGAAAAGCTGCTCCAGGGCGCCGGTGGCCATCGGCCCGCGCCAGATGATCGGCGTCGCCTCGTCGACCATGAAGCCCATGGACATGCATTCGATGCCGTGGCCGATCAAGGGCACGATCTGACCGCTTTCCGATTGCGCCGGCTTCTCGGTGATGCCGAGCATGCGCGGGATCGATGGCCCGTAAATATCGGCGTCGAGGATGCCGACGCGCTTGCCACCGGCGGCCAGGGCCAGGGCCAGGTTGACTGCCGTCGTCGATTTGCCGACGCCGCCCTTGCCGGACGCCACGGCGACCACCGATTTGATCGTCGGCAGCTCCAACTTCGAAGCTTCCGGCGGCTGATCGGGCATCAGTTGCGGCGCCGGGCGCTCGGCGGTGAGGATGGCCGCCACCGCCTTGACGCCGGGCACCGATTTGGCGGCGTCCTCGGCGGCTTGGCGGAGGCCTTCCATTTCCGGGCCCCGGGCCGGATCGACCTCGATGGAGAAACTGACCTTGCCGTCCTTGACGGTAAGCCCCTGCAGCATATACAGATCGACAATGTTACCGCCCCGGTCCGGGTCGGTAACGGCTTTTAAAGCTTCCTTGACTTGTTCCTGGGTGACGTCAGGCATACATAATCCTCCTCGGCGTATGACAGTAAATTGAAGGCGCGCGTGGTGGAAGCGGCTATAATGGCCCGAACCTCCGTTGCAAGGGACCCTTAGCTGTCATATAAGGCACGCCAAGAGACAACAAAAGTCGAAAGTTAGAAACACCGGGACTTCAACAGAAAAGGCGATTGCTCATGGCTTGGAATATTCAACGCGGCGGCGGCCCTTGGGGCGGCGGCGGCGGCGGCGGCGGCGGGCAAGGCCCGTGGGGCGGCGGCGGCGGCTCGGGTCGGCAGAAACCCCCCGATATCGAAGAAATGCTGCGCCGCAGCCAGGACCGCTTCAAACGGTTTATCCCGTCCGGCGGCGGCGGCGCCAAGCGCATCACCATGATTGTGCTCGCGGCCATCGTTCTTTGGCTGGCCACCGGCTTTTATACGGTACAGCCCGATGAACAGGGCGTCGCCCTGGTGTTCGGAAAATTGTACAAAAAGACCGGACCGGGTCTGAACTATAACCTGCCGTCGCCGATCGGAACCGTACACCGGCCCAAGGTGACCATCGTCAATCAGGTGCAGGTCGGTTTCCGGACCGCCAGCGCCCGCTCCGGCGGCGCCACGCGCGCGGTGCCGGAAGAAAGCCTGATGCTCACCGGTGATGAAAATATCATCGATGTGCGTTCAGTGACTTTCTGGGTGATCAAGGACGCGGAAAAGTTCCTGTTCAATGTGCGCAATCCGGAACTGACCGTGAAAGCGGCGTCGGAAAGCGCCATGCGCGAAATTCTCGGCAAGAACCAGTTCGAGTTTATCCGCACCAGGGGCCGCGACCGGATGAGCGCCGAAGCCATCACGCTGACGCAAACCATTCTGGACGATTACCAGTCCGGCATTGAAATAACCGATGTGGTTGTTCAGGACATCAACCCGCCGGCATCTGTGCTGGACAGTTTCCGCGACGTACAGGCGGCGCGCGCCGATATGGAACGCGCCATCAACGAGGCGACGGCCTACCTCAATGAAACCGTCCAGCGGGCGCAGGGCGAGGCAGCCAAGATCACCAACGGGGCCGAGGCTTTCCGGGCCGAGAAAATTGCCATCGCCGACGGTGAATCCCAGCGCTTCATTTCGGTCCTCAAACAGTACCGGAATGACAAGATCGTCACCAAGCGGCGCATGTATCTGGAAACCATGAAAGAAGTGATGAGTGGCATGGACAAGGTTCTGATCGATAATTCCAAAGGCGGCTCGGGCGTGGTGCCCTACCTGCCATTGCCGGAACTGCAGAACCGCGCCAGAACGGGAGGCAACTGATGAAACAGTCTAGCCTCGCCATAATCGGCGTTATCGTCGTGGTAATCGGCATTGCGCTGTTCGGTACATTGTTCACCGTCAATCAGCGCGAACAGGCGCTGGTGCTTCTGGTCGGTGAGCCGCAAAGGGTGCTGAATGAGCCCGGTCTTAAAGTCAAAGTTCCGTTCTTTGAAGATGTGGTCCGCTTTGACAAGCGCATACTGGATTATGACGCGCGCGCCGCCGAAGTGCCGACCCAGGACCAAAAGCAACTGGTGGTCGACAGCTTCGCCCGCTACATGATCAAAGATCCGTTGCTGTTTTTTCAGACCGTGACCAATGAGCAGGGGATGGAGTTGCGCCTCGACCGGCTGATTTCATCGAACCTTCGAAGTGTGTTCGGCAACGCCACCCTGGCCACCCTGTTGACCGACGAGCGCGCCAAACTGATGCGCGAAATCGCCGACCGGGTGAAAGTGCAGGGCAAGGAATTCGGCATCGAAGTGATCGATGTGCGCATCAAGCGCGTCGATCTGCCGCCGGAAAACTCCCAGGCCATTTTCCGCCGCATGCAGACCCAGCGTGAGCAGGAGGCCCGCAAAATCCGGGCCGAGGGCGAAAAGGAATCGCGCACCATCCGCGCCACCGCCGATAAAGAAGCGACCATCATCCGCGCCGAGGCGCGCAAAACCTCGGAAATCCTGCGCGGCGAAGGCGAGGCGGAGGCCCAGCGTATCTATAACGGCGCCTATGGACAGGATCGGAAATTTTTCGATTTCCTGGTTTCCATGAATGCGTTGCGCGAAGGCCTTGGCGGCGAAACCACCAAATTTATCGGCTCGCCCAATGAAGGTGATTTCTTCCGCTTCTTTGGCAGCCAGGAAGGCAGGAAAGCAGAAGGTGCGGATGGCGCCAAACCCTGAAGAGGGCGATTAAGGGCGGCCCGCATGAGCGAATTTGCGGCCGCCCTGGCAACCGGTCTGGCATTGATGGTGGCTATTGAAGGCGCGCTTTATGCCTTGTTTCCGAACGCCATGAAGTCGTTTATGGCCCAGGCCATTGGCCAATCATCGGGGAATCTCAGGCGCGCCGGTCTGGTGGCGGCGGTGATTGGCGTCGGTGCGGTGTGGTTGCTGCGCCGCTAATATCCAATTCCGGGCGCCCGCCGATAGATCAGTCACCAAAATTTTATGAGAACGGGCCGGGAATTTACACTAGTTTCGGCGCGCGTGCGGTATATATATAGTGGAACCGGCGCAAATATGCGCCTATTGATCCCGATGACCAGCGGAAAGCGGAGTTTTATGAGCAAGTTGCAAAACCATTCCATTAAAGGCGTCTTGGCGCCGAAATCGGCGGCACAATTCCTGACGGCGCTGGGCTTCGTATTTGGCTTGATGGCGTTTACCGGGGCCGGCCAGGCGCGCGGCGCCCCCGACAGCTTTGCCGATCTGGCGCAAAGGCTTTTGCCGGCGGTGGTCAATATCTCGACCACATCGGTGGTCACCGGCAACCGCGGCCAGCAACAGCTTCCCCAATTCCCGCCAGGCTCGCCGTTCGAGGATTTCTTTAAAGATTTCTTTGACCGCAATCAGCCGCAGCAGCGCCAGCGCCGGGCAACCTCGCTTGGCTCGGGCTTCATCATCGATGGCGCCGGTACCATCATCACCAACAATCACGTGATCCAGGACGCCGAAGAAATCACCGTCATCCTGCATGACGACACCCGCCTCAAAGCCACGCTGGTCGGGCGCGATCCGAAGACCGATATCGCGGTGCTAAAAGTCACGCCGAAATCAACCCTGCCATCGGTAAAATTCGGCAATTCCAACACTTTGCGCGTCGGCGACTGGGTGGTCGCCATCGGCAATCCGTTCGGGCTTGGCGGTTCGGTCACGGCGGGCATTGTCTCGGCGCGCGGGCGCAACATCAATTCCGGCCCCTATGACGATTTCATCCAAACCGACGCCTCCATCAACCGGGGCAATTCGGGCGGCCCGCTGTTCAATCTGGACGGCGACGTGGTCGGCATCAACACGGCGATCTTCTCACCCACCGGCGGCAGCGTCGGCATCGGCTTTTCGATCCCGTCATCGACCGCCGAGGGCGTCATCGCGCAATTGCGCGCCTTCGGGCGCACCAAGCGCGGCTGGCTCGGTGTCCGCATCCAGCAGGTTACCGATGAGATTGCCGAAAGCCTCGGCCTCGACAAGGCGCGGGGCGCCCTGGTGGCCAGCGTCACCGAGGGCTCACCGGCCGAAAGCGGGCAAATCAAATCCGGCGATATCATTCTGTCGTTCAACGGCAAGCCGGTCGCGGAAATGAAAAACCTGCCGCGCATCGTCGCCGGCACCGAGATCGGCAAACAGGTCAAGGTCGAGGTTTGGCGGGATCGCAAAATGGTGGTTACCGAGCTGGCCGTCGGCGAGCTGAAGGAAGAACAGGTTGCCTCGCGCCCAACCAAAGAAGACGAAGAGACCGGCAAGGCGGAAGAATTATTGGTGGCCGGGCTCGGGCTTTCGGTGGCGCGCGTGAATTCGAGTTTGCGCAAAAAATTCAAACTCAAGGATAGCGCCCGCGGCGTGGTGGTGGTCAAAGTCGAACAAGGCGGCGCCGCCCAGGCCAAGGGCATCCGCCCCGGCGACGTTATTGTCGAGATCAGCCAGGACGATGTGCGCGCCCCCAAAGATGTGGTGGCCCGGGTCAAAAAAGCGCAAGCGGATGGCAGGAAATCGGTCTTGATGCTGATCGAGGGGCAATCGGGGCTGCGTTTCGTTGCCCTGCAACTCGCCGCCAAAAAATAAAACCCCTGCCGATTGGGGCCATTGCCCGCTGGACCATTGGGCGCCAGCGGCTATGATGCGCCGTTCATGAACGATGATGCTAAGACACATCTGGTCCAGCCTTTCCGGGCCTTGAGGCCGGCGCCCCGGTATGCCGCCGACGTTGCGGCACCGCCCTATGATGTCTTGAATTCCGAAGAGGCGCGCGCCCTGGCCGCCGGCAAGCCCAATTCCTTTTTGCATATATCCAAGCCGGAAATCGATTTGCCGGAAGATATGGATGTGCATGCGCCCGAGGTTTACGCCAAGGGCGGCGAAAACATGGCGCGCATGATATCCGATGGCGTGCTGCGCCGGGATGACGCCCCCGGTTACTATATCTACCGGGTCCAGATGGGCGATCATGTGCAGACCGGGATAGCCGCCGCCGGCTCGGTCGCCGCGTACGAAGCGGGCTTGATCCGCAAGCACGAACTGACCCGCCCCGACAAGGAAGACGACCGGGTGGCGCAAATCGAAGCCGTCGGCGCCCATACCGGGCCGGTGTTCACCGTCCATAAGCCTGATGCCGTCCTTGCCGAAATTATAGAAAGCTGCGCTGCCGCGGCCCCTGATTACTCAGCGCAAGTAGGCGGCGTCCAGCACACAATCTGGTGCATCGACAAGGCGGGCGATATCGCCGGTGTCACCGAAGCGTTCGACCGGCTGGGGGTTATCTATATCGCCGACGGCCATCACCGTTCGGCGGCGGCGGGCCGGGTGGCGGCGGCGCGGCCCAATCAGCCCGAGCAGCATTTCCTGATCGTCAGTTTCCCCGCCGACGCGGTGCAAATTCTGGATTACAACCGGGTGGTCCGCGATCTGAACGGTATGACGGCGGCGGAATTTCTGGACAAACTTGCCGGCGCCTTCGATGTGACCGCTGCCCAAGGCCCCGCCAAGCCCGGCCAGCCGGCCAGCTTCGGGCTCTATCTGGACGGCGGCTGGCATGCGCTTCGCCTCAAATCACCGCTGCCGGCGGGCGCCCCGGTGGACCGGCTTGATGTCAGTATCCTGACTGCGGCGATATTGGCGCCATTGCTGGACATCGGTGATCCGCGCACCGATCCGCGCATTGATTTTATCGGCGGCTCGCGGGGCATGGCGGAGTTGGAGAAGCGCGTCGACAGCGATGGCTGGGCGGCGGCCTTCGCGCTGTACCCCACGGCCATGGACGATTTGATCGCCGTCGCCGATGCCAGCCAGATCATGCCGCCCAAAACCACCTGGTTCGAACCCAAGCTGGCCGACGGACTGATCTCGCTGCCCTTGGATTAAGACTGATTCTTGGTTATGATCCTAAGCTAAGCGGGGGAATAATTTTAAGGAGCGGATCGATGGATGAAGGCAAGGTTATCGCGCCCGACGGCGGCAATCTTTACGAGCGGGCCAACGACATGTTCGTCAAGGTGACGGCGGACGACACCGGCGGCGCCTATGAGGTGTGCGAGGAACGCTGCCCGCCGGGCTTTGCGTCGCGGCGCCACATGCATCCCCAAAATCACGAGACGTTCTATGTGATCGAGGGCAGCGCCACCTTTATTCTGGGCGACGAAGAGCATGACGGTCAGGTCGGTTCCATGTTCCACATCCCGCCCGGCCTTGCGCATCAAGTGGTGGCCGGTGATCAGGGCATCCGCATGCTGATGGTTTATTCGCCGGGCACGACCGAGGCCATGTTCCGCGACATGACCGCCCTGACCCCGGAAGAGCGCGCCGATTTCGATACCGGCAAGGCGGTCGCCGCCAAGCACAACACGGTCTGGGTTGGCGATTAGTCCCTCTCCGGCGGGCGTGCCGGCGCCCAATTCCAAACCCGCCCTGATCATCGCCGGGCCGACGGCCAGCGGCAAATCGGGGCTCGCCCTGGCCATCGCCGAAGAATTCGGCGGCACTATCATCAATGCCGATTCCATGCAGGTCTATAAAGAGCTGCGTATCCTGACGGCGCGGCCCTCCGATGAAGATGAGGCAAAAGTGCCGCACCGGCTCTATGGGTTCCAAAGTGCATCCCAAGCCTGCTCGGCAGCCCATTGGTCCCAATTGGCCGCCGCCGAAATGCGCAGCCTTTGGGCCGAGGGCCGCTTGCCGGTATTGGCCGGCGGCACCGGCTTTTACATCAAGGCGATGACCGAAGGCTTGAGCGATATTCCCGCCGTACCGGACGCGGTGCGCCACGAGGTCGAGGCCATGCGCGATAAAATGGGGCCGCAAGCCTTTCACGCCAAGCTGGCCGAGGTGGACGAAGATGCCGCGATGCGCCTGCCCGCCGCTGACCGGCAACGGGTGGTCCGCGCCATGGAAGTTTTTATGGCCACCGGGCGCCCGCTGACCGATTGGCACCAAGGCGCGCCCGTGCCGCCGGTGGCCGAAGCCCGCTTCCTGAGCGTCTTGCTGGACCCGGACCGGGATACCTTGAACGCCGCCTCCGACGCTCGCTTCGATTCTATGTTAGCCGCCGGTGCCTTACAGGAAGCGGCGGCGCTGAAGGCGCTTGGCCTGGATGCGGCCTTGCCGGCCATGAAATCCCTTGGGCTTGGGGAGCTTATCGCCCATCTGGACGGGGATATGAGCCTGGACGCCGCCGCAGAGGCCGCGAGGCAAGCCACCCGGCGTTTCGCCAAACGCCAGCAAACCTGGTTCCGTAATCAATTCGAACCCGATCACAGGGTATTTGCGCAATATTCGGAAAGTTTATGCGATGAAATCTTTTCAAATATTCGCGAATTCCTGTTGACGGCGCAAATTTAAAAGGTTAGTTTCCGCCTCCCTCGCGCCTTAGATACCGCTGTCCGGCTGGCTGCTGGCAAGCCGGACCCTGGCGCGCGGTTGCGTTTGGGGCCTGAAACAGATGGGTCCGCGCATTGCTTTAACAACGACGCGATCCAGGAGGAAATAATGTCCACCAAGCGGTTTATCGGCGGTGAAATCATCATCAAAGCGCTGATCGATCAGGACGTGGAGGTGGTATTCGGCTATCCGGGCGGCGTGACGCTGCCGCTCTACGACCAGCTCTACAAACAAAACCGTCTGCGCCATATCCTGGTCGGTCACGAACAGGGCGGCATGCACGCCGCCGAAGGGTATGCCCGCTCCACCGGCAAGCCGGGCGTGGTCATGGCCACATCGGGGCCCGGCGCCACCAACACGGTGACCGGCCTTGTGGACGCGCTGATGGATTCCATTCCCCTGGTCTGCCTGACCGGACAGGTTACCTCCAACCTGATCGGCAATGATGCTTTTCAAGAAGCCGATACCACCGGCATCACCCGTTCGGCGACCAAGCATAACTATCTGGTCAAATCGACCGATGATCTGGCCCGTATCCTGCACGAAGCCTTTTACGTGGCAACCAACGGCCGCCCCGGCCCGGTGCTGGTCGATATCCCCAAAGACGTGCTCTTGGGCACCGGCGAATATGTTGGCCCGGAAGCCTCGGAGCCGCGCAATTACAAGCCGCGCCTGAACCCGGAAGCCAAAGCCATCGAAGCGGCGGTTGACTTGCTGGCCGCGGCCAAGCGGCCGATCATCTATGCGGGCGGCGGTGTCGTGAATTCCGGGCCGAAAGCGTCCAAGCTGCTGGCCAAACTGGTGCGCGCCACCGGATATCCCTGCACCACGACGCTGATGGGCCTCGGCACCTTTCCGGCGTCCGATCCGCTTTATATCGGCATGCCCGGCATGCACGGCACACTTGAGGCCAACCTCGCCATGCATGACTGCGACGTGATGCTGAATGTGGGCGCCCGCTTCGATGACCGGGTCACCGGGCGCACCGACGCCTTTGCGCCCGGCGCCAAGAAAATCCACATCGATATCGATCCCTCCTCGATCAACAAAAACATCGCCGTCGACGTGGCGGTGATCGGCGATGCCGGCAAATGCCTGGATAAGATGATCGGGCTTTGGAACAAGAAAAAGATGAAGCCGGACGCCAAGGCCCTGAAAGCCTGGTGGCGGACCATCGACAAATGGCGCAGCCGGGATTGCCTCGGCTACGACCAGGACGAGACCGGCCCGATCATGCCGCAATATGCGCTCGAGACCCTGCACAAGACGCTGGCCGGTTCCGATTACTACGTCACCACCGATGTCGGCCAGCACCAGATGTGGTCGGCCCAATATCTGCGTTTTGATGAGCCCAACCGCTGGATGACGTCCGGCGGGCTCGGCACCATGGGCTATGGCGTCCCCGCCGCCATGGGCGTCCAGGTGGCGCATCCGAACGCCTGCGTTGTCTGCGTCACATCCGAAGGCTCGTTGATGATGAACGTCCAGGAGATGGTCACCATTTCCAAAAACAAACTGCCGGTGAAGATATTGAACCTCAACAACCAGGTGCTCGGCATGATCCGCCAGTGGCAGGAGCTGTTCTACGATAACCATGAATCCTATTGCGATCTGGGCGGCGGCGCCGACTTCATCAAGATGGCCGAGGCTTTCGGCTTCACCGCCTTGAGCGCTCAACGCCCGGACGAGACCGCCGGCGCCATCGCCGAGATGCTGGCGACACCCGGGCCGGTGTTCCTCGACATGGCGGTCGCCAGGGACGAAAACGTGTACCCGATGATCCCCGCGGGGGCCGCCCATAACGAGATCGATCTCGGTCCAAACAAGCAATTGGTTTCGGCCTGATGCCGGCCGCAATGGGGAGCCGTGCCAATGGGTGATGACGAAAGCCGCGAACATACTTTTTCGGTGCTAGTCGATAACGAGGCCGGCGTGCTGCACCGGGTGGTCGGATTGTTTTCCGGGCGCGGCTACAATATCGAAAGCCTGACCGTGTCCGAGGTCAAAGAAGAAGAGCGGCTATCCAAGATCACCATCGTCACGTCGGGCACGCCGATGACCATCGACCAGATCCGCGCCCAGCTCGACCGGCTTGTGCAGGTGCACAATGTCGCCAACCTGACATCGGACGGGCCCTCGGTGCAGCGCGAGATGGCGTTGGTGAAAGTCACCGGCTCGGGCGAACAGCGGGTTGAATCTTTGCGTATCGCCGATATATTCCGGGCGCATGTGGTCGACAGCACCATTTCATCCTTTGTGTTCGAGGTGGTCGGCCAGACCGACAAGCTGGACGCGTTCATCGAATTGATGAAACCGATCGGCCTTGCAGATGTATCAAGAACCGGTGTCGTCGCCATCGCGCGCGGCGCCGAAACCTGAATTTAAAGAAACCTTGAGGAACAGAACCATGCGCGTATTTTATGACCGAGACGCCGATATCAATCTCATCAAAAACAAGAAGGTGGCCGTCATCGGCTATGGCAGCCAGGGGCACGCCCACGCGCTGAACCTCCGGGATTCCGGCGTCAAGGAAATCGCCGTGGCGCTACGCCAGGGCTCCGGCTCGATCGCCAAGGCGGAGGCGGAAAACCTGCCGATCATGACGCCGGGCGACGCCGTCGAATGGGCCGACGTGACCATGATTCTGGCCCCCGACGAGACCCAGCAGGATCTCTATAACAACGAATTGAAGGGCCGCATCAAGCCGGGCGCGGCGATCGCTTTCGCCCATGGCCTGTCGATCCATTTCGGCCTGATCGAGCCGCCGGACGATATCGATATATTCATGATCGCGCCCAAGGGCCCGGGCCATACGGTGCGCTCCGAATATGCGCGCGGCGCCGGCGTGCCGTGCCTGGTCGCGGTGCATCAAGACGTGTCCGGCGCCGGCCTTGAAATCGGCTTATCTTATGGCTCGGCCATCGGCGGCGGCCGCTCCGGCATTATCGAGACCACCTTCAGAGAAGAATGCGAAACCGATCTGTTCGGCGAGCAGACGGTGCTTTGCGGCGGGCTCACATCGTTGGTGACGGCGGCCTACGAGACGTTGGTGGAAGCCGGCTACGCGCCCGAGATGGCCTATTTCGAATGTCTGCACGAGGTCAAATTGATCGTCGATCTGATGTATGAAGGCGGCATTGCCAACATGCGCTATTCGATCTCCAACACCGCCGAATATGGCGATTATGTATCGGGCCCGCGCATCATCGATGCCAGCGTCAAGGCGCGCATGAAAGAGGTGCTCAACGATATTCAGGACGGCACCTTCGTCAAGGACTGGATGCTGGAAAGCAAGATCGGCTCGCCCGGCTTCAAGGCCAAGCGCAAGGCCGCCGCCGCCCACGATATCGAAGCGGTCGGCCAGAAGCTGCGCGACATGATGCCCTGGATCACCGAGGGCGCGCTGGTCGATAAGTCGAAGAACTAGAGCGGCGTGCGGGGGGTTAAGCCTCCCGCCCCAGGCTCTCCATCAGTTCCCGCCATTCGCGCTTTGACATGGCGCTGGTCTCTTGGCTAACCGCATCGCCGGCGAGCAATTTCTTGACCACATCCATGGCCGCTGCCGACAATTCCACGGCGCCCATCCGGTATTGGGTGAAGGCATCGTAGGTGATCGGCACCCAGCGCTTGAAGCTTTCCAGCATGGCGTCCGCATAGACGCGGATTTCATACTGGGCGTGGGCGTCGGCCCTTAAAGACAGGAAATGCATGAGATTGTGCAGATCGATCTTCCAGTACCATTGGGTATAGGTATTGAGCGTTAAATTCATGCGCGCCAGTTCCCGCGCCAGGCCGCTTCGGCCTGCATCGACCACGCTGCCGTCCGGCTCTTCGTTCAGCATTTCCACATAATGGTCGTAGGCCAAGCTGGCATCGTCTTGCAAAAGCTGCAAAACCCGCTTCGCCTCATCGCCTTGCAAAACATCGCCGCGCCCTTGGCGGTTGGCTTGTGATTGGGTGGCAAGCTGGTCCGGAGCCGGAATATAGAATTCCCGGTCGAGCATGGAATAGCGCGCCGAATATTCGTTGACGTTGGCGGTGCGGTGGCGGATCCACTGGCGCGCCACAAAGATCGGCAGCTTGACGTGGTATTTGATCTCGCACATCTCGAACGGCGTCGTGTGCCGGTGCCGCAACAGGTAATTGATCAGCCCGGCATCGTCGGAGACTTTTTTGGTGCCGCGCCCGTAAGAAACCCGGGCCGCCTGAACAATGGCCGCATCGTCGCCCATATAATCGACCACCCGGACAAAGCCGTGATCGAGAACCGGCACCGGCTCGTACAATATCTCTTCGAGGGCGGCGACGGTGGCGCGCCTTGTCTGGCTGGATTGGTCCCGGGCGGCGGCGATCTCGGCTTTCTGGTCGTCGGTCAGTTGCATCTTTAGAGGGCTTTCCAATGGCGGGGCGGCGGGGCTTCCAATTTAGCGGCTCCGGCGCCCCGGCGCAAAGCCGCAGGCGTGGGCCCCGGCGCAATCGCCCCCTTCCATTCAAGGGCCGATGAGACTATATTTGATATGCTGGTTTTCCGGCTATGGCGATAAACGCTCTGTGGAATAAGCGTAACGGACCCGGGGGCAGTGCCCGGCGCCTCCACCAAACCTAAGTTTCGCGCCAATTTGGCGCAAAATCATGGGGGCGAAACAGGATCGACGTGCGTGGTAAAGACTTGGTTTTCGCTCGGCATGGTACCACCGTTATCGGGCTAATTTTACAAATGCTAATGATAATGAAGCATTTGCGGTAGCCGCTTAACAGCTAAGCTACCACGGGGTTCGGGGGGCACCTGGCAACAGAAGCCCTCCACTTATTCCGGCGAATCGGTTGCGGCCGATTGGCTCAGTGGGCGGCCAAAGGCGAAGTGAAGACCATGACGGAACGGCCAAGACGGAAATGATATGACGGAAGATGCATTCCCCTACGATAGCTGGGTGAGCGACGCGCTGCAGGGCGTATTGCGAACCGCGCTTACCCATCTCCAGCGCCACGGCTTTTCCGGCGATCATCACTTCTACATCAATTTCGATACCACGGCGCCGCTGGTGCGCATGCCCGGCTTTCTGCGCGCCCAATACCCGGAAGAGATCACCATCGTCCTCCAGCACCAGTTCGACGATCTGGTGATCGAGGCGGAATTCTTCGAAGTCACGCTCTCGTTTTCCGGCCAGAAGCAGCGCCTGCATATTCCCTTCGATGCGGTCAAATCCTTCGCCGATCCTTCGGTGAATTTCGGCTTGCAGATCGGCATGGTGGGCCCCGAGGAAATCCAGCCGGTTGGCGATGCGGCGCCGGCCACAGAGGACGCGCCGGAGGCCAATATCGAAGGCTCCACCTGGCGCACCGGCTCCATCGGCGAGATCGACCGCGCCGAGTTGGAGACGCCGGCCAGCGATAACGGCACCGAAGACGCAAGCCCCGGCGATGATGGCGAGGCCGGAGACGAGGTTGCGGCCGAGCACGAAGGCGCCAACATCATCGCCCTCGACCAATTCCGCAAAAAAAGCCCCTGAACCAAGCCGCATTTTAGGCGCGGTTCCATGTTTCGGGCCCATGTTCCGGCCCCAAGTTTCGGGCCCAAGTTCCGGCCCCAAGTTCCAGCCATGAGGCGCCGCAATCAGCGAGTGAACCAATGAGCCATGATGCCTTCCATCCTTTGCTGCCCGCCCTTGCCGACGATACCGAATACCGGTTGGTGTCACCCAATTATGTGGAACTGGTCGAAGCCGCCGGGCGCGAAATACTGCGCATTGATCCGGAAGGTATCGCGGCGCTGACGGCGGCGGGTTTCTCCGACACCTCCCACCTCCTCCGCCCGGCGCACCTGTTGCAGCTCGCCTCTATCTTGGATGACGGCGAGGCCTCCGACAACGACCGCTTCGTTGCCATGGATTTGCTGAAAAACGCCAATATCGCGGCGGGGCGGCAACTGCCCATGTGCCAAGATACCGGCACCGCCATTGTCATGGGCAAGAAGGGCGAGGCGGTCTGGGTCGATGGCGACGAGGAAGCCGCCATTGCGAAAGGCATCCGGCGCACCTTTGAGACCGACAATCTCCGCTACAGCCAGATGGCGGCGCTCACCATGTTCGACGAGGTCAATACCGGCGACAATCTGCCCGCCCAGATCGAGCTGTATGCGGACAAGGGCGATGCCTACAAGTTTCTGTTCATAGCCAAGGGCGGCGGCTCGGCTAACAAATCGTTCCTCTATCAGAAGACCAAGGCGCTCTTGAACCCGGACTCATTGATGGCGTTTCTCGACACCGAGATTCGCGGCCTCGGCACCGCCGCCTGCCCGCCTTATCATCTGGCCATCGTCATCGGCGGCACCTCGGCCGAGTTCACCATGAAGATGACCAAGCTGGCCTCGACCCATTATCTGGACGGGCTGCCCACGGCCGGCAACGAACACGGCCAGGCCTTCCGCGATCCGGAGCTGGAAGCCCAGGTGCACAAAATGACCCAGGACCTTGGCATCGGCGCCCAGTTCGGCGGCAAATATTTCTGCCACGATGTGCGCGTCATCCGCCTGCCCCGGCACGGTGCAAGCTGTCCGGTCGGCATCGGCGTATCGTGCTCCGCCGACCGCCAAGTCCTCGGCAAGATCACCCGTGATGGGTTGTTCCTGGAAGCCTTGGAGACCAACCCGGCCAAATACCTGCCCGAGGTGACCGATGACCATCTGGAAACCCCCGTCGTCGCCATCGATCTCAACCAGCCCATGGACGCCATCCGCGCCGAGCTATCCCGCCACCCGGTAAAAACCCGGCTTTCGCTGTCCGGCTCACTGATCGTCGCCCGCGACATTGCGCACGCGAAATTGAAAGAGCGCATCGATGCCGGCGACGGCCTGCCCCAATATATGAAGGACCACGCGGTCTATTACGCCGGCCCGGCGAAGACCCCTAAAGGCATGGCATCGGGCTCGTTCGGCCCGACCACGGCGGGGCGCATGGATAGCTACGTCGACCAATTCCAGGCCGCCGGCGGCTCCATGGTGATGCTCGCCAAGGGCAACCGGTCTCAGGGCGTGACCGACGCCTGCAAGAAGCATGGCGGCTTTTACTTGGGCTCCATCGGCGGCCCGGCGGCGCGCCTGGCGCAAGACTGCATCACCAAGGTCGAGGTTTTGGAATATCCCGAGCTCGGCATGGAGGCGGTCTGGAAGATCGACGTGGTCGACTTCCCGGCGTTTATTGTGGTCGATGACAAGGGCGGCGACTTTTTTGCGGAGTTCCGAGCGTAGGCATTAATTTCAATCGACCAGTAATTTGCCAGGAATTATGAGCCGAATTCGAACCAGATTTGTCCATTGGTTGCCGAAATAAACTTAAGGTTTATCATTGGCATCGGCCGCGAATGCTGTTTCTCCATCAACTCACAGTACCCGACTCTTTTCAAAACACCAACTCTATCAACGGTTTCCGAGGATTGTTTGGTTTGAATAGAGCCATCATATAGTCGCGGATTTCCATTTCAGACATTTTGACCATGGCTTTT
>Ga0114996_10001803_pt1 | contig 28346 bp, 27 predicted proteins | sample ArcticOcean_MG_C_4_FD_87039 | JGI IMG/M metagenome (GOLD analysis project Ga0114996, IMG submission 87039) | Marine microbial communities from western Arctic Ocean - ArcticOcean_MG_CB4_134 | ecosystem: Environmental > Aquatic > Marine > Oceanic | place: Arctic Ocean: Canada Basin | collected... | reverse complement strand
GGCGTCTCAAAGACTTTCGCCGCATCGCCACCCGGTACGACAAAAATGCAAACAACTTCCTTGCCGCTCTGTGTCTCGCGGCCCTAATCTGTTACTGGATTTGAATGAGTCTGGACCCTAGAATAGCGATCAGCCATTTGCCTTATTTTATCTTCTATGGGCAACTTCCGTTCCTTCCATTCAGATTAAAATGAATGGATACCAGCTATTGCCCTAGGGAGAAAGGAAGTCAGGTGTGTACCAGCGAAGATAGAAGTGAATTCTTTGTAAATTATGGATATTTATTGGTGGTGATAAATTGAATGAAAATTGTGCTGGATTGCTACACAAAAAATACACATTCTGAATAATACAATATAAACTGTTGAAAAATATACCTTAATTGGTAATATAGTTAAACTCCCGCTAATCAGGGCGCTCTAAGTTTCGAAAAGGCTGCTCGCTTGGGCGGCCTTTTTGCTGCGTGGTTGCGATCCTGAATTCCGGTTGCCGAAAACGTCATTGCCGCTCTTCCTCGATCAGCCGGCCGATCAACTGGCGCATGGCGAGGTGCGGCGCATCGACCTTGATGTCGATGGTCGGCGCATCGGGATGGCGTTCCATGACGCGTTGCTGCGCCTCCAGGGCGCCGACATCGTCCAGAAAGACGTTGTAGAAATCATTGGTGAAGGTCTCGGTCAGGGTTTCGTTATCAAGGCCGAAGTTGCGCACCTGGGCGTAGAACATGAAAGTCGTGGTCTCTGTCTCCGGCGTCGCCGTGATCAGCGCGCGAAAGCCGAGGCCCTCTCCTTGGTCGCCTTCGATGGTGCCGGTTCCGACCGCAACGCCTAGCCCGGCATCGACGACGCAGTGGGTCGGCGCGGTCACCTCGGAGATCTGCCAGCGGTCGACATTGCCCTCAAGGCCGAGATAACTCGCGAATATCGGTGTCGGCGGCGTATCGGGGATCAGACGGGACATGCGTACGCCGTCCGCCAGCCGTTCGGTCTCGATCGGGTATTTTGTAATATCGGGGCCGCCGAGCGTCGTTTCGTGCAGATAGGCGACATGGGACAGATCCAGCAGATTGTCGTTGTTCAGCTCCCAATAGCATTTCATGTGGATCGGCTTGGCGTGATTTCCCCGGGCGGCGACCCAGTCCGGATGGTCCAAATAGAACCAGTCGGGGATTTGCTCGGCATCGGCCAGCGCCGGCTCGCCCATCCAGATCCAGATCAACGCCCATTTTTCCACCACCGGGTAGGATTTTACGCGCGCGCCGGGCGGCAATTCAGTTTGCCCCGGCACTTCGACGCAGGTACCGGCGGCGTCGTAAACGAGCCCGTGATACATGCACCGGATATTGTCGCCCGAGAGGCGGCCCATGGAGAGCGGCATGTTGCGGTGACAACAGCGGTCTTCAAGCGCGGCGGGCGTGCCGTCTTCGGTGCGGAACATCACGACGTCGTCGCCGACGATGGTGCGCGCGAACGGCTCGCGCCCGATCTCACTGTCCCATGCGGCCACGTACCAGCAATTGCGTAAAAACATGATCAAATTTCTCCGGTTTCATCGGTTGCACCCAGGCAGTGCCGTATTTGGCCCAGGGTGCGGCGATGATAGCGTCGCCGCGATCTCAAAGGAATTCGCGCAATTGATCTGCGCGGCTTTTGGTTGCCGACATCATAAATGCCAGATCGTTGCCGGTCAGTATAAACCGCATGCCCATTCCAACATAGCGTTCGATGACATCGGCCTGTGGAACGCCGCCCATGCCCGGCCATTTTTCGCGATTTTTGCAGGCCGCAATGACCGTCTCGTACGCGGCAGCGATACTCTCATCCCCGGTCTGACCATTGATGCCCATTTCCGCGGATAAATCGCTGGTGCCGATCATCACCACATCGACGCCGTCAACTTGGGCAATCTCATCGGCCGCTTCGATGGCCGCCGGCGTTTCCAGCATCACCGTCAGCAGGGTTTCGCGGTTGAGGGTCTCGGTGACCGCCTTGGCATCCATGGCCGCGTAGCCGAAATGGGGCAGGCCGGGACCTATGGAGCGATGACCGACGGGCGGGTATTTCAGCCGGCTGACCGCTTCCATGGCTTCGGCCGCACTATCCACATGGGGCACCACGATCCCCAGCGCGCCGCCGTCCAAGGCGCGGGTCGCCAATCCATAGGCGCCGATGGGAATGCGCACCAGCGGCGCGATGCCGGAATAAAGCGCGGCCACCGAAATTTGCACGGCGATATCGAGGGGCATCGAATTGTGCTCCAAATCGATAAACAGCCAATCCATGCCCGACGTCGCCATGATTTTGGCGATATCCACGGTGCGGGCTTGGCGCAGGCCAACGCCGACGGACAGCTCGCCGTTAAGAAGCCTTTCGCGGGCCGCGTTTTTAAGCTCGCTCATTTATCGTTATTCCTTAATCATCGTTAGTGCTTCGCCTGATAAGCCGCTTCCACCGCTTTGATGGCCGCTTTTGTTTTCTGATCGCGCAACCCCTGATCGTCGGTGCTTTGGGCCGCGTCGATTGCAGCCTGGGCCATGGCGGCGCCAAGCTCCCCGATCATTTTGAAATCGGCTTGACCGTCCGCCAATGCTTTGACATTCACCAAGGCGTCGAAGGAATAATTACTGCGCAGCTTCGGGCCGTCCGGCTCTTCCGTGGCCGGCTTTGGGAAGGCCTCAAGGATTTTGCCATCAAGAATGTTGCGGTAAGTCTTGCGCATCAGCGTTACCCCCCGGTCGGTGCTGCCGAGATGCTCGGCGCCGTGCAAGGGCAGCGTCTGGCCGCCCCACAAAGTGGCTTGGGCCTGGAAATCGTCGGGCGTGCGCTGCATCTCCTCGTAGCTCATGGTTTCGGCGCGGTCCACCTGGCCTTCCATGTCGGTGCGCCCGGGCCCCATCAAATCGGCATCGCCTCCGGGGAACCCCTCGCCGTGGACCCGCCAGCCGAGCACAATATTGTGCTCATCATCAATGGGTACGGTAAACCGCATGTAAAGCGCCCGCTGGTAGTAGAGCGGGGCCGCGCCCAGATCCCAGGTTGACGGAATGAAACTGCAGTTGGGAACCAGGCAGTGTACGAAACGGATCCAAACGGTCTCCGGATCGAGGCGGCGGCCATCGAGGTGCGTGAGCCCGTCGCCGTTATTGGTCAGATCCCAGACGATATGGGGCAGAACCGCCCATGGTTCTCCAAATTGTTCGGTTATCCGCTGGTGCAGGAAAACCGTGTGAACCGGATCGACATTGTTCTCGTGGCTCTGCAGCCAGTTGTTCGGAAATGGCGTCGAAAAGGGCGCAAATTTGGCGCCGGGCACATCAAAAAGATCGTAGTGCGGCGGGTGGGGTTTCAACTCCGGCGGCCCCATATAGGCATGCACAAGCCCCTTGATCTCGGTGGCCGGATAAGCGCCCTGGAAGACTTTATCTTTCAATGTCGAATTCGGTGGCTCGCCGGGCGTTTCAAGCACCGTCCCGTCGACGTCGAAAAGCCAACCGTGATAACAGCAGCGCAAGCCCCTTTCCGAAACGATGCCATTTTCGAGATGCGCGCCCCGGTGACAGCAAAACGGTTGAAACAAGCCGACGCTGCCCGATTTGTCGCGAAAAACAATCAGATCTTCGCCCAGGATGCGGATATTTTTTGGAATGTCGGTAAGCTCTTCGGACAGGCAGATCGGATGCCAGAAGCGGCGAAAATATTCGCCCATGGGCGTTCCCGCTCCAATCTCGGTCAGATGGCGTTCCGGCGCCGGCGGGGTGCGCTGCAAATAGCCGGAATAGGGCTGGGCCGCCGCTTTGCGCAGCGTCGATTTGGGCTTGGCGAGCTTCGTTTCGTCGGGGGCCATCGGCTTGGTCTCTCTTTATGTAATAGCGTGGTTGCGGCGCAGCGATATTTTGCCGGTATTTGCCGATTATACCCGGTGCTGTTGATCTTCGCCAGCTTGTGCCCCAATTTGCGCCCCAGCCGCGCGCCGGCGCGGGTTTTCAAGAGGGCCTTCATGAACATCGTAATTGCCGACGACTATCAGGACATCATTGATCAACTGGATTGCTTCTCGGCCATCGCCCACCACAATGTGACGCGCTACCAAAAGCCGGCCCGAAACGCCGACGAGATGGTCGAACGCTACCAGCACGCCGAAATCATCGTCGCCGTTCGCGAGCGAACCGAACTGCCGCGCACCGTGATCGAGCGGTTGCCCAATCTCAAGCTCATCGCCCTGGTCGGGCGCACGACGCGCAAGATCGACTATGGCGCCTGCAACGAGCAAGGCATCCCAGTCGCCACCGGGAAAAGCAATTCGCCGTCGTCGCCAGCCGAGCTTACGGTTGCGCTGATCCTTGCCTCGCGCCGTCATATAGCAACGGAGGCGGAAGCCATGAAGCAGGGGCTTTGGCCCTCAACCCTGTCGCATCGTTTGCGCGGCTCAAGGCTTGGCATCTTCGGCCTCGGCGCCATTGGCACGCTGGTCGCCGAAGCCGGGCGCGGCCTTGGCATGGAAGTGCTGGTGTGGGGCCGCGAAGGCTCGATGGAGCGCGCCGTCGCCGCCGGTTACGCCGTCGCCGGCGACCAGAACGAATTGTTCGAGACGTCGGACGTCTTATCGCTGCACGTGCGGCTTAGTGCGGAGACAAACGGCATCGTTGGTGCGGCGGATTTGGCGCGCATGAAGCGATCAGCGCTTTTGGTCAACACATCGCGCGCCGAGCTGATCGAGCCAGGCGCGCTTGTAGGCGCGCTTGAAGCAGGCCGGCCCGGCTTTGCCGCGACCGACGTCTATGAGGAAGAGCCGATCGAGGGCGCAAACCATCCGTTGCTGGCGTTACCCAACGCGCTTTGCGTTCCCCATCTCGGCTGGACCGAATGGGACAATTTCGAGCTTTATTTTACAGAAGCGTTCGAACAGATCGTCGCCTATGAGAAAGGCGAGCCTTTGCGGCTCGCCAATCCCGAAGTACTGGAACAAAAATAGCGCAAGCGGTTATTCGGCCGGCACCGGTTGCCGTCCAACCTGTTCGTCCAGGTCTTGCGCCGCCGATGCGCGCCGCCCGGCGTAACGCTCGACCAGGGTACGCGGTCCGGTGACCATATTATCGGCATCGCCCGGGCGCCGCTGGGTGCCGGCCCAGCCGTTGTGGACCAGGTCCAATATGACCCCGTTGATCTCGCGGAATTTGACCTCGTAGGCGGCGTTGTGCCGGTAATCGGGCTCGCCCATGATCCATTCGCCGCCGGCCTGTTCGATCAGCTTTTGCGTGGGCTCAACTTCATCGACCCAGATGCCGAAATGGTGCATGCCGACATAATCCACGCCTTTGCCCTGGGCGCCCTTTTCGTTCTTGAAATTGAGGAGCGCGACGTTGAACAGGCCGTCCGACATGAAGGTGCCTTCGGCAATGCTCGAATCGGTCTCGCCGACCACCTCCCAGCCGAACGCATATTTGAAAAATTCCGCCGTGGCCCAGGGGTCCTTGGTGGAAATTGCGAAATGGCGGAGCTGACCGCTTGTCGCCGCCGTGTCCGGGGGCAGGATGGCGTCCATTTTTGCGGCGGCGGCGGTGCGCCGGTCATCGAAGCGCGCGACCAGGGAACGCGGCTCGCGGACCATATTGCCGGGCTCGCCCGGGCGGCTTTGGGTTCCGGCCCAGCCGTTATGAACCAGATCGACGATGACGCCGTTGCGTTCCCGGTACTTCACCTCGTAGGACGCATTGTGCCGGTAGTCGGGCTCGCCCATGACCCATTCGGCGCCCGCCGCCTCGACGCGTTTGGTGGTGGCGTCCAGATCTTCCGCCCAGACGCCGAAATGGTGCAGCCCCACATGGCCTAGGCCGGCGCCTTGGGAGGCGTATTCGGACTTGAAAGCGAGCAACGCCAGGTTGATGACGCCGTCGGTCAGGTACACCCCTTCGGCGAGGCTGGAATCGGTTTCGCCGGCATCATCCAGGGCGAAAATCCGCTTATAATATTCCGCAGTCAACCAGGGATCGGGAACCTGAATGGCGATATGGCGGATGCTATCCATGGCGTATCACTCCTAACGCTGGGCCGCATTGATGGGCGGCGAGGCAAGAGCATATCGCGTGCCGCGCAGATTCGCAAAGGGCGAAGGGCCGCCGCGCTACTTTATCAAATCCGCCGGAAATTCGATTTCATTGATGCGGTTGCCACCGCGCTCAAACACGGCGTCCTGCAGATTTGAAAAGCCTCCTCCGGCAAGGCGTTCCAGCACCTCGGCAATCATCACGTCGGCTTCGGCCTGGCCCGGCGGCTGGCCGGCCACGGCGCGCCCGCCGATGACCAGAACTTTGTCCCAGGCGGCGGTAAATTTCGCCGATTTGGCCAGCGCTTCCAGGCTCATTTCCAGATCAAGCGGATGGTACGATGCGGCTACCGTTCGGATGGCGCTGTCCTCGGGCGTTACCAGCCACACACATAAAAGCGTCTCGAACCTTTGCGCCTCGGAAAGCGCGCTGAGGGCCTGCATTAAAGCATCGTATGTTTGCGGAATATTGGTAACATTAGCATCGGTCATATTTAATAACTCAAACGAATTTCAATCGGTGCAAAAAGCCGATTAATGGGGATTAGTCAAGAAGTCCTGGCCCCGCAAAGATTGTTTTGGATAGGAAAGATATGCCGTGACCGAGACCGGAAATTTTCTTTATCTCAGCGAAGATACCCTCGAAGGATTGGGCGTCACCTGGCCCGAATCCGTCGCGGCGATCGAACGCCTTATCGAGGGGCACGCCCAAGGGAAAGTCTGGTATGCCCCGAAGGCGGTTATTCAGCCCGACGCCCGATACATGATGGCGACCTTGGCGGCGGCGGATGACCCGCCGATCCTGGCCGTGAAGTCGCTGCTCCTCAACCCCCGGAATTCGGAGCGTGGGCTCAAACAGATCAATGCGCTGGTTACGCTTTTGGACTCAACCACAGGCCTGCCCCTGGCGGTCATCGACGGCAACTGGGTGACGGCGGTGCGGACAGCCGCATTGAGCGCGGTTGCCGCGAAGCGATTGGCCAGACCAAGCTCCGCCGTCGCCGCCTTCATCGGCTGCGGCGTCCAGGCGACAAGCCATCTGCAAGCCTTTGCAGAATTGTACCCGTTGCGCGAGATACGCGCCTTTGGCCGCGGCCGCGCCAATATCGACGCCTTGTGCAAAGCGGGCGAGGAATTGGGGCTTGCCGCCATCGCCAGCCCGGCGGCACGGGATGCGGTAGCGGGCGCCGATATCGTCATCTCCACGGTCACGCTTTCCGCCGATCTCGCACCGTTTGTCGATGCCGGTTGGCTGAAACCGGGCGCCTTCGCGGCGATAACCGATTTTGCGGTGCCGTGGCACGCCGCCGGTATGGCTACGTTCGATCGGATCATCATCGACGATATGGAACAGGAAGCCGGTATGGAGAGCCCATTGGTCGAGCCCGATCTGGTTGCCGGCGATCTTTCAGGGCTGGTGCTTGGCGAGGTTGCCGGGCGCAGCAATGATGCGGAGCGCACCGCCTTTATATTTCGCGCCCACCCCTTGGGCGATCTGGCGCTGGCGGCGCTGGCCTATCAAAAAGCGGCCCAGCAATCGCTGGGGACGCCCATCGGCGCCTGAACTTTTAGTTTTGCCCCTTGGACATCTTCACATGAAACCGGTAAAGGCATGCCAGAAGCGCCACATACGAGAACAGAACCACCGGCACCCAAATCCGGATAAAGCTCAATTCGTACACCCCGGCTACGCAGAATCCCACCAGCCCGGATAGGATGGCGATCCCGTAGAAGCGGGCCGTTTCGTCGGTGGAGCGCCGCATCTTCCAGCCGAGATTGAGGGCGCCTGCCAACAGCGCCAAAAGTGCGATCAGCCCCAAGATCCCTTGCGAGGCCAGCGTTTCCAGATAGAGATTATGCGCCCAAGGGGAATGCATGCCCGGATGCCAAGGCTCAACCAAATTCTTCAGCACGCCCCGATCCGGCAATTGGACATCATAGACATAGGAATTCACCAATAGGCCGAAGCTATGCGGGCCGTGACCGAGCAGCGGCGCATCCAGGAATATGTTCCAGGCCGCCAGCCAAAGGGCAAACCGGTGACCCGCGATTGAGCCGAACTTCGCGAGCAGCGGAAATCCGAGCAAACCATCGGCCAGCAGGCCGAGCAAAATGATCGCCCCGGCTCCAAGGAGCGCCAGCCGGGGCCGGAGGAGCCAGGCGCATACTGCCATCGAAATCAGCATCGTGAGGATACCGGTCCGGCTTTGGTAGAGGCTAATGGCGAGAATACTCAAAACGATTGCCGAGATGGCCGTTGCCCGCACAAATAAATTTTTTTCGGCTCGAAATAGCACCATCGAAACCGGTGCGGTAATGCTAAGGAATAGAAGGTCGTTCGGAACAACAAAAAACGGACTTCCGAGGCTGCCGATCCAAGCTGACGGATTGCCGCCGGGATCGGCAATCACCTTTAGGATAAGCAGGACCGGAACAACGACCGAGACGATAGAGAAGCTGAATAACGTTATGCGCACTTGGGCCAGGCTTCTAAATTGCCCGGCGATCAGAAAAAACACCAGACCCGCCGGCAATAAGGGGACGCTTAAGGAGAGGCTCCGCGTCACATCGACCGACACGGTTGTCGACAATGTAAATGACACCACAAAAAGGCTCACGAATATCAGCCCGGCCGGCCTGGCGGCGGGCGCTTTTCGGAACTCGAATGCCAGCGAGAGGGCCGCGAAGAACAATAATACGAGGAACGGGATATCCGACGTGGATGGAATTGCGAGCCCCAAGATGTACGCGCCGGCGCCAATGGCCGCGAAGGATAATCCGCAGCCTTCCAGGGTGGCCAAAGTTGTCATGCCCGGGCGCATATTCCTGGCGTCACCAAAATAGATCAATATTCATCAGACAGCTTTACATTATCCGCCAAAATACCATAGTGTTCGAACAATTATTACGCGTATATCGATAATATACCGGAGGGTGTCATGTTCAGTTGGAAGTTTGCGCGTTTCGTCATCATCGGTTTTTTCATTCTTGGTTCCGGTATTTTGGTCGTCCGATCGCCAGGCTGGAACGCGGCGCTTGCCCAAGTCGGGTACTACATCAAATACGGCGCCTCAACCACCTTGTGGCTGGACAACAATGCGTGGAGAAACAGCGAACGCTCCTTCCCTGTTTACGCGAATGTCAGTGTAAATAGTTTAACGGCAGCCATTTTTTGTCCCGACCGGAGAGTTGGGAACTGGGATTACCGGACGCCCGGCCCATACCTGGATATTAATTGCTCCCCAAGCGGCAGTACAACATTGTGGTTAATCAATAACAGGTGGTCAAACGGTGTGAAAACTTTTAGCCCTCCTGCCACGGAGCATAATGTCGTTGACGCGGCGGCCAAGGATTTTTGCAAGTCACATAACCAAACCGTGGCCGCGAAGACCCTCCGGAAGCCCGGCCCACACATTGATGTTATCTGCTACAAAAAAGTTCCTTGAAGCCGCGGCGCCGCACCGGCCCGGCGCAATCTTGGGGTTAAGCGCCGGAGGCCGCTTTAACGGACGTCCGCCGCTTATTCCTCGGCCGCCAGCGCCTTGGCCGTGTCGGCGCGCCAGTCGTCGAAAGGGCGGTGGCTGGCGTCGGCTTTTACCAGTTGCTCGGTCATTGCCATGATCTCGTCGTCGGTCGCTGAGAAATCCAACGGATTAGAGAAAGGCTGCGCCACGTGCCAGGGGGTATCGGCGAAAACCTCCACCCGGTTGTCCTCCGGGTCCCAGAAATACAGGCTCCAGGCGTTGCCGTGGGTGCGGGTCTCATACCGGGTGATCTTCGCCTCGGCGGACACCAGCTCCCAATAGGCGCGCACCCCGGCCAGGCCATCGGCGCGGAACGATATCTGGTTGATGGTGGATTCCGAGCCGTCGCTGCGGCCCTCGCCGATAACGAAGGTATGGTGCGCGGTGGGATCCAGGGTCAGGAACGCCACCCGGCGCGCCGCATCGTAGTTGCCTTGATCGGAGATATGAAAGCCGAATATGCGCCGGTACAGGGCCACCATCATATCAAAATCGGTGACCCAAATGCCCACATGATGGAGGGCCACGCCGGGCTTGGTTGTCATGGTAATTTCCCCCGCTGCTAGTTGACCAGGACCCAGGGCGGCAGACGCCCGGCCATGACTTTGCGCTCGCGCATGTTCGACGGCGCAAACAGGACGCTGAAAATATTATGCTCGTCCGAGACCGGCGCCACATTGGCGATCTCTTTCACATTCATTCGCCGTCCGGATCGCAAAAGGGCGCGCACCGGGCCTTGGATCGGGTTCGGCATGGAATTGATGACCGCGTTCGGGAAGTGGCGCGGGCGCACTTTTTGGCTGGCCGCCAGGAAGATGTTCTCAGCCACATCGCCGAACACAAAGACGTTCGGAAAGGCGGCGCGGATGGTGGCCAAAAGGCGCTGGTTGGGCGCATTGTTGGTGTCGTCGAAAAAGGCGTTCATCACCATCGCTCCGCCCGGCGACGCGCAACGGCGCACATCGGTGAAAAATTGCCGGGTCAAAAGATAGTCGGGCACGTTGTCGCCGAGGAAAAGATCGACGATGACCACGTCGTAATCGTGCCGGCAGGCGCGGACAAAGGTGCGCGCGTCCTGGATATCGATCTCGATGCCGGCGCCGTCGAAGCCGAAATGGTCGCGCGCCGCGGTCAGGATATCGGTGTTGATATCGACCACCGTCACAGCCGTACCGGCGCCTCTCATGCGGTTGGCCACAGTGCCGGCGCCGAGGCCCAATATAAGCGCGCGTTTGGAATTGGGCACAAACGCCTTGGCCAGGGCCTCGAGCACATAGGTGTAGAGGGTCTGGGATTGGTTGTCCAAGCCGGTGCGGCTCTGGATGATGCCGTCCTGGATGAACAATCGTTGCGGCGTGCCGATGCCCCGGCGGGAGCGGACATCGACCACTTTTACATTGCCGAAGACCGATGTGTATTCGGCGCGCACCTCAAATATCAAATTCTGATTGCCGCCCGAGGCGACGGTTTTCAAATAGCTGTCCTTGGCGGCCAGAAGGCCGGCGCAAACCAGCCCGACTACGAATGAGGCCAGAATCAAAACCTGCTTGGCGGGCTTGAGGCTCGCCGCCGCCTCCAGGCTATAGGCGGCCACCAATACGCACAGCACCAGCCCCAGGGTCAGTACGGCGCGGAAATTGGTCATGTTGGGGATGAACGCGAAGGCGGTCAGCAACACCCCGGCGACCGATCCCACGGTGGAGATAAAAAACACCCGCCCGGCGCCGGCATCGCCGGCCTCGGTGCGCTGCATGCCGATCAGCAAGGGGTTCATGGCCGATAGCGCGATCAGCGGCAGCGCCAAAATCAACGTCGCGCCGACAAAACTGCCAACGATCAGGTTGAATTGCGACAGGGCTGGAAACAGCACCGGGTAAATCGCCGCCGCGATGGCGATGGATATGGCCGACAAGATCGGCGCCGCCAGGAACAAACCCTCCAACCTTGCAGGCTCGCATCGCTTCGATATGACGCCGCCAAGATGATAGCCCAGCGCCAGGAAGGTGAGTGTGATGGACAGGATGCTGGTCCAGATATAGAGGCTGACACCGAAATAGGGGGTCATTATTCGGGACGCCAGCACTTCCAATGCCAAGGTCACGGCGCCGGTTGCGAAGATCAGATATTCATATTTTCGCATGGCAATTTCTGAAGGCCTCTCCCATCTAAGAGGCGTCTATATTAGAACAACGCGGCCCGCTGGCAATCGGCAAAGTTAATCGGGCCGGGCCCGCTCCATGGTGGCCGCTTGCGCCAACACGCGCCGCGCCAGAATGAGCCAGACCACCAGCCCCGGCGCCGCCGCGCCGAAAAGCTGTCCCTCTGCCCGGTTTTGCTTGCGTGGGGCGCGATGTCTAACTGCGACACTATGACAAAGGCGAGGGCGATGCCGCCTGCGAATTTCTTCATTTTTGTCCAGGGAGGCGGCGATTGCTGGACCGGATTTACCGGACCGGTCAGCGCGAGCGGGCGGAGCCTTGGGTTTTCACCCGGAACTGGTTGTTGGACTGTTTGCCCGATTTGGGTGCGGTCTGCGTCTTGCCGGCATCGGCGATTCCGGTTTTTTCGGCCGCCGGCAAATCGGCGTTGACGGTGATCGTCACCTTGGCTTCGGCTTTTTCGGCGGCGGCGATTTTCTCGTTCAAAGATTTGACGAACGGATCGTCGGCGCCGCGCTTGGCCAATACCCGCTCGCGGCTTTTTTTCAAGATTTCCAGCTGTGTGGGCAAGGCGGCCTCCTCAATGCGATATGGCCACCACTATAACAGGCCACTAAGCGCCGAGATAGTATTCCTTGATCATATCATTATTGGCAAGTTCGTCGGCGGTGGCGCCCTCGAAGGCGATCTCGCCGTGAACGATGACATAGCCTCGGTCCGCAATCTTGATCGCCTGGTTGAAATTCTGTTCGGCCATCAGGATGGTCAGGTTCCTTTGCTCCTTCAATTCCTTGATCTTGGCGATCATCTGGCTGACCAGGATCGGGGCAAGGCCGACCGATGGCTCATCCACCAGGAGGATTTGCGGTTCCGACATGAGCGAGCGGGCGACGGCCACCATCTGCTGCTCGCCGCCGCTTAAGCTGCCGGCTTGTTGTTTTCGCCGCTCTTTGAGGCGCGGGAATGTTTCGAAACAAAAATCCAGATTCTCATCCAGTTTCTGCCGCGCGGCGTCGCGGTAGGCGCCCAATATCAGATTTTCCTCAACCGACAGAAGGGAAAACAGGCGCCGTCCCTCGGGCACCATGGCAATTCCCAATTCAACGATTTCTTCCGTGCTCTTGCCAATAAGATCGGTTTTCTGGCCGTCGATTTCGAGCGAGATCGCACCGACTTCCGGGCTTATTATTCCCATGATGGAATTTAAAAGTGTGCTTTTGCCATTGCCGTTGGTGCCGAGCAGGACCACGGTTTCGCCCGAGTTCACCTCGATGCTGACATGGTGCAGGACTCGAACCGAACCATATCCGGCACTGATACCTTCAATGACAAGTTTACTCACCTAAATAAGCCCTTTCGACAGCCGGTTCCTTAATCACCTCTTGCGGCGTGGCGTTGGCAATTATTTCCCCGGCATCCAGACATATTACGCGTTCCGAAAAACTCATGACGGCGCGCATGATGTGCTCGATCATAATGATCGTTATCTTTGTGGTCTCGTTGAGCTCGACCAAAATTTTTAAAATATCGTCGACCTCGTTGCTCGACAGTCCGGCCATGGCTTCGTCGGATATGAGCAGTTTCGGCTTCACCGCCATGGCGCGCGCCAGCTCGAGTTTCCGCATTTCGATCTGCGTCAGGTTGCTGCTTATATCATTGGCTTTGTCGGCCAGCCCCAACAGGTCCAGAATTCTATCGGCCTCCCCATCCAAACCATGGGGCCCCAGATTATTATCCTGAACGGCATATTCGAGAGGCACCAAAAGATTTTGTTTTATGGTCATGCTTTTAAAGGGTTTCGGAATCTGAAAACTTCGTGCGATGCCCATGCGCGCCCGTTGATACGCTTTCAGATCGTTTAAAGTCTCGCCGTTAAACTGGACTTCCCCGGTGTAATTCTGAATGGTGCCTGAAATACAATTGATCAGCGTTGTCTTGCCGGAACCATTGGGGCCGATCAGACCCAATCGTTCGCCCGGTTCAACCTTCAGATTGATGTCGGATAAGGCGACAAATCCACCAAAATTCTTCGATAAGTTTTTGATTTCAAGCATGAATTTCAATTGCCGCGCTTGAGAAATTTATCGATCAGGCCGAGAAAGCCATTGGGCGCAAATAAAACAATGGCGACCAGAAAAATGCCGACGATAAGGACGTTCAATTCGGACGAAATTGTTACCGTGGCAACCTGCTGCATGGTGCCGAGGACGATGGCGCCGAGGACCGGTCCGAGCCAGGTGGCGGTTCCGCCGATGATCGGCATAGCCAGGGCATTGATCGAAATATCCAGATTAAAGGCCGACGTGGGGTCGACAAATGTCAGGTAATAGGGAAAAATTCCCCCGGTAACACCCATAAACAGCCCGCTCAACGTCGTCGCAATCAGCTTCAGCTTGAGGGTCGGAACGCCCATGCATTCGGCGGCTTCCTCGTTGTCGCGCAGCGCCGCCAGCCCGCGCCCGAACTTTGATTTTTCAATGAAGCTGCAGGTCGCGATGGCGGCCAGAGTGATGAAGCTCATGATGAAAAAGAGGAGCTCTTTGTAATTTCCGAACACGGCGTCTTGCTTGCCGACAATCAGCACACCCAAGATCGTCGGCTTGCGGGTCGGCAGAATATAGGTTCCCGCCGCGCCCCCGACATAATCGAAATTGGCGATCAGCGTCTCCGAGACAACCAACAAAGCGAGGGTCGCAATGGCAAAGTAGACGCCGCGTAATCGAAGCGTTAAATAGCCGGTAAGGAAGCCCAGCAATGCGGAAAACAGCCCTCCGATGACGATTTGGGTAAACAGCGATGCGTTGAATAGCTGGAGGGCGACGATGGCTGCATAGGCGCCCATACCAAAAAACGCGGCGCTGCCAAAATTCACATACCCCACATAGCCGCCCAAAATATTCCAGGCGAGCGCCATGACGATAAATTGGAGAATGGCGAAGCCGGCAAAGAAATAATACTGGTTGGTCATCGCCGTGGTCACCAGATAACTCAATATCAGGACAGCGGCGATGATCAGGTAGAAGCGGGTATCGCGGCGCGCCTTCATCTTGTATCTCCGACGCGCCCGAATATTCCCGTCGGCCTAAACGCCAGAACCAGAATGAGGGCGCCGAAGGCGACGGCTGGCGCCCAAGAAGGGCCGAAAAATGTTGTCACGAGGCTCTCGATAAGGCCAAGCATCATGGCGGCAATCAGCGTGCCGCTTTGCGAGCCAAGACCGCCCAAGACGACAATGGCGAACACCTGGCCGATATAAAGCCGCCCGACGGACGGCTCGATGGGAATGACAATAACCACCAGCGCGCCCGCTATGGAGCAGGTTGCCAGCGAAATGCCGAAGGCGATCCGTTTGATCTTCGCCGGATCGATGGCCACCAGGCGAAGCGCCAGGCTGTCTTGGGCCACCGCCTGCATGGCGCGGCCGAAAAATGTGTGTGACGAAAAATATTGAAGGCCGAGGGTGAGCGCCATGGCGATCACAAAAGGAACAAACATGCGGAACGGCAAATCGACGTCACCGAAGCTCAACTTGAAATCGATGTAATCGGCTTGGACCAAGCGGAAATCCACGCCAAAAAATACGATCAGCGATACTTCGATGATGAACAAAATTCCGAAGAAAAACGCCAGACCCCGCAAGGCCTCGGCACCTGTTTTCTCAAATTTATGGTAATAAACAATGTAAATCAAATTGCCTAAAACATAGAAGACCGGTGTAAAAACCAGCCCCACTAATATGGGGTCATAGCCAAAATTGTTGTTGAAAATGTAACAGAAGAAGGCGCCGAGGATAATGAATGTCGGGTGGGCGATATTGACGATATCGAGCAGGCCAAAGGATATGGAAAGCCCGATGCTCAAGGCCGCATAAAACCCGCCCAGCAAAATTCCTATGACGATGGCGTTGATTAATAATTCAAAAGAAAACACGTCTTACACTCGAATTTCAAAGGAAATGGTAGGCGAGAAACCCTCGCCTACCATTCCTTATTGTTCTTAGAGCTAAACCGGAACTAGCGCAACGAATTGAAGGGCTGAACTTTACCCGTCGCGAAGGCTGCCGGGCCCATGATTTTCCGCACACCCGGCTTTGTGAACTGGTCCAGATCATTCTGCTTTTTGATATTCTGCCATTGAACCGTAAGCGTTCTTGGATGGGCCCATTCACCGTTGGCGCCAAATTTCACTTTACCGACGACGGTCGTGAACTCCGTTTTGTGGATATACTCGGCAATCTTGGCTTGATCTTTGCTGCCGACGGCCTTGATGGCGTCACCCAAGATCTGCAGATAGGCATACGACCAAGGCGCCAGGTAATAGCCCAGCGCATCGACTTTTTTGGCCGGCGCTATTTTCTGATATTCCATCAACAAGGCTTCGACGCCCGGATAGACATTCATGTTCGGTTCCGGAACATAAAAATCGTAGTTCAAGACGCCGTTCAATTTCGGGCCCAGGCCCTTCATGATGCCGGCGAATTGCAGCCCAACCATGCCGCCGCCGAATGCCCTTGCCTTGGTGCCGACTTCACTGACGGCGCGGACCAGACCGGCCGAGCCATTGGGATACGAAGCGACATAGAAAAGATCAGGGTTGGTTGCGTTGACGGCGCGCACGATCGGTGTGTGATCGGCGGTTCTCGGCGGGAAGTTCTTGTTATAGACAATCTTCAAGCCGAGCCGCTTGGCGTTGGTGATGGCACCGTCTTTCAGATTGCGGGCAAATTCCGCGTCGGCGGCGACAAAGGCAATGGATTTCGGTTTGGGGTTCATTTTCATAACCGTCTCAAACCAGGAACTGGAGAAATCGACTGCCGGGTCCGGTCCCGAAGGCAAAATCTGGAAATATTTGTCGTATTTCCATTTCTTATTATTGTTCATGCCAAACAGGCCCATAAAGACCATTTCTCTTTGGATAACCACCGGCAGGGCCGGCGCAATCAAGTTGGTGCCATAGCCGGAGACGACGAAATCAACCTTGTCGATGTCCAGCAGTTTGGCGTAGATGCCGGGAACGGTTTTCGGATTTGTCTGATCGTCATAATAAATCAGCTTGACCGGGCAATTGAGCAGTCCGCCCTTGGCGTTGACATCTTTGGCCCACATTTCCATGGAAACGAGGGCCTGCTTGCCGCCACCGGCGAGACCGCCGGATTGGGCCATCGAGAATCCGATTTTGAGCGGGCAGGCGGCGATAGCCTGGCTCGACGAAGCCATATAACCGGCGACGGCTATGACCCCGGCCGCGGCGATGGCGAATGTGTGTTTACAGAAACGGTTCATTGGTTATTCCTCCCAGCTAAAATTGCGCAGTTGAAATAGGCCGGATCGCACATATCCCCGGTAATATTTACCGATTGAAATCCGGCAGGCGTTATTGCTTGACCAGCACTGTAGCCTTTTCACAAATGGGTGTTCAAGCCGAATTCGACATCGACGCTTTGCGCGCGAATTTCGGCTGGCAGCTGGTGATCAGCTTGCAGCCGGTCGCTGCAGTGCCGACCAAATCCGGTGCGCGGTCATCGGCAGGTCCAGATGCGCAACGCCGCGCTGGCCAAGGGCATGCAGCACCGCGTTCACGGCCGAAGGCAGCGATCCGGCGACGCCCGATTCGCCGGCGCCCTTAACGCCAAGCGGGTTGGTGGCGCAGGGCGCCGTATGATGGCCGAGCTTCATCGCAGGAAAATTGTCCGCGCGCGGCATCATGTAATCCAGAAATGAGCCGGTCAGAAGCTGGCCGCTTTCGGAATAAACGACCTGTTCACCGAGCACTTGACCAAGCCCCTGGGCAATGCCTCCGTGAATCTGGCCCTCGACAATGGTCTCGTGGAGAATATTGCCGACATCATCGACGGCGGTGTAGGCGGCCACTTCAAGGGCGCCCGTCTCCGGATCGATCTCAACCTCACAAATGTGGCAGCCGTTGGGAAAGCTCATATGCTCGGCGGTGAACGTCGCCACGGTATCAAGGCTGCTGGCGGCGAGGCCGGCGGGAAGGTCCTTGGCCGATTGGGCGCGCGCCACAAGCTCTGCAAATGCGATCTCGCGGTCGGTGCCACCGATACGGAAATTGCCGTCCGCGAACTCCATATCCTCGGGCGCCGCCTCCAGAAAATGCCCGGCCAGTTGCTTGCCCTTGGCGATCGCTTCATCGCAGACCAGGACAATGGCGCCGCCGGCCATCATCGTCGAGCGCGAAGCCACCGTTGGCAGGCCGTCCGGCACCTCGTCGCTATCGCCTTGAATGACATGCACATCCTCGGGCTTGAGGCCGAGCCGATCGGCGATCAGACGCGGCATCACCGTCATCTGGCCCTGACCCATCGCCTGGGCGCCGGTGCGCAGCACGGCTTTGCCGCCCGCCTCGAAGCGGAGATCAGCGGTTTCCTGCAAGGGACTTCCGCCGGCCACTTCGAGAAAGCAGGCGATGCCAATGCCGCGCAGCCGGTTTGCGGCTGCCGAGGCCGCGCGGCGGGCTTCGAACCCGCGCCAATCGGCAAGGCCAAGCGCCTTGTCCAGCACCGCTTCGAAGGCGCCGCTGTCATACACCATGCCGTTGGCCGCGTGATAGGGCATCGCCGATGGCGGTATCAGATTGCGGCGCCGCAATTCGGCGCGATCCAAATTCATTTCCCGGGCCGCAATATCGATCAGGCGTTCGATCAAATAAATCGCTTCGGGTCTTCCGGCGCCCCGGTAGGGTCCCAGCGGCGCGGCGTTGGTCAGCACCGTCTTAACGCCGAAGTGGATGGCCGGTATCCGGTATACGCTGGACAGGCAGTTCTTGGTGTTATTGGTTGCGACGATGGCGACATAGGTCGAGCCATAGGCGCCAATCCCGACCAAAGCGCGCGCCCGCAAGGCCAGAAATTTACCGTCTTCGGCGAGGGCAAGCTCGCCTTCGTATTCGCCGTCGCGGCCGTGGGTGTCGGCAAGGAAGCTTTCGGCGCGGGACGCGCACCAGCGCACCGGACGATCAAGGCGTCTGGCCGCGACAAGCAGCGCCGCGTATTCGGGATAGGTTTGCGCCTTCATGCCGAACCCGCCGCCGACATCAAAGGTGCGCACCCGGACCCGGTCTGGCGCAACGTTGAGGGCGTGCTCGGCAAGCAACTTGCGGACCACCGCAACGCCTTGTGTTGTTGCCGTCAGCGTATAGCGCCCGGTGCTCTCATCCCACTGACCAATGGCCGCGCGCGGCTCCAGCGCCGAGGGAGCAACGCGGGTATCATGCAAGCACACCGCCGCGACATGGGCCGCCGATTGGAACGCCGCCTCGACCGCCGCCGCGTCACCATCTTCCCAGTCGAGGGCAATATTATCCGGCGCCTCGGGCCAAAGCGCCGTTGCGCCGTGTTGAATCGCGCCGGCGATATGCGAGGCAGCGGGCAATTCGGACAATGTCAATTGCACGGCGTCGGCGCCGTCCTGGGCTTGGCTGGCGGTCTCGGCAATCACCATGGCGATGGGCTCGCCAACATAGCGAACGCGCCCGGTAGCGAGCACCGGCATGGGGGCGCCGAACATCGCCTCGCCGTCCCGGCCAGGCAGCGAAACGAGCGGCGGAATCGCGCCGATCCCGTCCGCCGCCAAATCCCCGGCGGTAAGAACCATAAGCACGCCTGGCAACTTTTGTGCGGTGGCGCAGTCAATATTCTCAATCTCGGCATGGCCGACATTGGCGCGCACGAACGCCGCGTGCGTCTGGCCGCTTGCGGTGATGTCGTCGGTAAATCTTCCCTGGCCGGTGAGCAGCGGGCCGTCCTCGACACGCAAGCGTGCGCCGGATGAGCCGAAACGGAGTTGATCGCCGGTTGTCACATCTTCCCCCGTCACCAAGCTGCGCGCCGGTGCGTGCCAGTGCGTGCCAATGGGTACCAGCCGGTAGCCTATGAACTCACCATATCGTGATCAAGGGATTTCAATCAAAAAAATGGCGGCGCCCCCGCTGGAGGGCGCCGCCTTAGCCTGAAAATTTGCGTTATTCCGCAGCTTCCTTCATCGCTGCATCGTCCAGGGCTTTCAAGACCTTGGGCGGCGACATGGGATGATCGCGAAGGCGGATGCCGACAGCGTCATAGATGGCGTTGGATATTACCGCCAGCGGCGGGATGATCGACACCTCGCCGACGCCGCGAACGCCATAGGGATGCAACGGGTTGGGCACCTCGACAATCTCGGTCGAGATGTTCGGAACGTCGGAAGCCACCGGCACCCGGTAATCGAGGAAGCCCGGATTTTCCATGACGCCCTTGTCGTTGTAGATATATTCTTCGTTCAACGCCAAGCCGATGCCTTGCACGGCGGCGCCGTGGAACTGGGCTTTGACGAAATCGGGGAAGATCGCCTTGCCGGCGTCCTGGATGATGGTGTAGCGCAGGACCTTAACGAGGCCGGTTTCCCGGTCCACCTCTACATCGACAACATGGGTTGAGAACGCTGGGCCGCCGCCGGTGACGTTGATCTCCGCATGGCCGGCGATGGTGCCGCCCATGAAGCCCGCCTTGGCGGCTATTTCGGCCAGGGACAGGGGTTCAAACTCGCCCACATTGGCGCTGGCCGGGCGGGCGGCGCCGTCCTCCCAGACCACTTCGTCCTCTTCCACTTCCCAGATGCGGGCGGCCACCTGGCACATGCGGGCAATGGCGTCGCGGGCGGCCTTGACCACCGCCATGCCGCCGGCGGCGGTGCCGCGTGAGCCGACGGTGGGGAAGTTGAAGCCGAGCCCGGCGGTATCGCTTTGCTGGGCCCGGATTTTTTCGAACGGGATGCCCAATTCCTCGGCGGCCATTTGCGCATAGGCGGCGCGCATGCCGCCGGCCACATCGACGGTGCCATAAATCAGCGACGCCGAGCCATCCTGATTGATGTTTATGGTGGCCGAGGTTTCCATGCCGAGGGTGTTCCAAAAGGCGGTGGCGATGCCGCGCCCCTGGTTGGGTCCGAGCTTGGTCTTCATATGATCGTGGGCGCGGGCCCGCTCCAACGTCTCCACATAGCCGATGGGACCCAGCTTGGGCCCGAAATGGGTCTGCGTGCCTTCCTTAGCGGCGTTGATGAGGCGAATTTCGATGGGATCGATTTTCAGCTCTTCGGCCAGCTCGTCGATCACCGTTTCAACGCCAAACGCGATCATCGGCGCGCCCGGCGCCCGGTAGGCCGCCACTCTCGGGCGGTTGCAGATGACGTCGTGGCCGACCACCAGAACATTCTCGATTTCGTAACGGGTGAATGCGGTGGGCATGCACAAGGGCAGGGACGAGCCCGGGAAACACCCCGCCTGGTAGTTGAGCTCGGCCTCGGCGGCGGTCATGCGGCCGTCCTTGGTCATGCCGATCTTGATCGTGATATTGGTGCCCGAGGTCGGGCCGGTAGAGCGGAACACTTCGTCCCGGGTCATCGCCATCTTCACCGGGCGCTGGGATTTTTTGGAAAGCTGGATGGCCAGGGGCTCCAGGTAAATCAGGTTCTTGCCGCCGAAGCCGCCGCCGAGTTCCGCCGGAGTCACCTTGATGCGGGATATTTCCATGCCGAGCACCTTGGCGGTTTGGGCGCGGTTCATGTAATGGCCTTGGGTGGAGGTGAACACCTCGGCATTGCCGCCCTCGGTGTAATTGCCGATGCTGGCATGGGGCTCAATATAGCCTTGGTGGACGGCCTTGGTGTTGAATTCCCGCTCGATGACCAGATCGGCGGCCTTGAAACCGGCCTCCACGTCGCCCAGCTTGGCGACCATGCGGGCTGCGATGTTGGACGGCTTGTCGGGCGCCGGATCGATGCCCTTGGTGAATTGCTCTTCGTTCAAGAGCGGCGCGTCCGGGGCCATTGCGTCGACCACATCAATGACATGCGGCAACACTTCGTAATCCACCTCGATCAGCTTCAACGCCGCCTTGGCGATGTTCTCCGAGGTCGCCGCGACGGCGGCCACCGGATGGCCGTCATAGAGCGTTTTTTCGCGGGCCATCATGTTGCGCGTCACGTCGCGGAAGTTGATCATGATCTCACCGCCGGATGCAATCTGCACCGGCAGGTCGGGGAAATCATCGCGGGTGACCACCGCTTTGACACCCTCCAGTGCTTCGGCTTTCGAGGTGTCGATGGAGCGGATATTGGCGTGCGCATGGGGGCTCCTCAGCACCTTGCCGACCAATTGGCCGGGCAGGTTGATATCAGCCGCATAACGCGCCCGGCCGGTGACTTTGTCGGCCGCATCGGGACGCTCGGTCGGGTTGGTTCCGACGACTTTGGTATCTTTTTCTTCGTAGGGAAGCTGGGTTCCGTACGGTGAAGGCATCATTCCCATGGGTCAGGTTCCTCTCATTTCTTGGGCGGCGTCTATTACAGCCGTGACAATATTGTGATAACCGGTGCAGCGGCAGATATTGCCGGCCAACCAGTAGCGCACTTCTTCTTCGGTGGGATCGGGGTTTACATCCAGCAAACTGCGCGCCGCGACCAGCAGGCCGGGCGTGCAAATGCCGCATTGCAGGGCAACATGTTCGATGAACTTGCGTTGCAACGGATGCAGCTCGTCACCGTCGGCCATGCCTTCAATGGTTTCGATTTCTTTGCCGGACGCCTCCAGCCCAAGCACCAGGCAGGCGCAGACCAGCGTGCCGTCCAAGGTGACCGAGCAGGCGCCGCAATCGCCGGTGGCGCAGCCTTCCTTGGTGCCGGTCATCTGCAGCTCGTCGCGCAAGACATCGAGAAGCGTCTGCGTCGGCTCGCACAGGAAATCGAATTCATCGCCGTTGATGGTGGTGGATACGTGGGTTTTTTTCATGGTTACGCTCCCGCCCGTGTGGCTGCGATGGCGGCGGCGCGCTTGGCCAGTACGCCGGCGACTTTAATGCGAAATTCCTTGGTGCCGCGTTTGTCGTCGATGGGCCGGCAGGCATTGCTTGCCGCAGCGGCCAGATTGTCCATGGCCGCATCATCCAATTTGGAGCCGACCAGGGCGGCGCCTGCCGCTTCGACCATCAGCGCTTTTTCGGCGACCGCGCCTAAGGCCACAGCCGCTTCGGTGCAGGTGCCGCCGTCATCCAGGGTCAGATTGATGGCAACGCCGACGACGGCGATATCCATCTCGGTGCGCGGCGTGAAGCGCAAATAGGCATCGCCGGAGCGGGGCGCCCGTTCGGGCAGCGAGAACGAAACCACGATCTCGCCTTTTTTTAAGGCCGTTTGTCCCGGCCCGGTGGTGAATTCAGCCACCGGGATATCGCGGGCGCCGTTCGGCCCAACCACATGGGCGATGGCGCCGGCGGTCATCATTGGCGGCACCGCATCGGCGGCCGGCGAGGCGTTGCAGAGATTGCCGGCGACCGTGGCGCGGCCCTTGATCTGGATCGAGCCGATCAGCTTGACGCCGTCCAGGACGCCGGGCCAATCGGTGCCGAATTCGGGGTGATTGACCATCTCCATACCGGTGACCGCCGCGCCGAAACGATAGCCGCCGCCGTCTTTTTCGATGCTCCGCATTTCGTCAATTTGTTTGATATTGACCAGAAGCGCGGGCTCGATCATGTCGGTATGCATTTGCACCAGAACGTCGGTGCCGCCGGCGAGGATGCGGACATCGCCTGCTTCGGCGGCGATCAGTCCAATCGCGGCATCCAGCGTTGCCGGTTCTTCATAGCGTAATTCGTACATAGCCTCCCCCATCCTGGAATTCCCGGCCGGTCAATGGACCCGGCTCTCAAGGCCGTAGTTTCAACGAAAGGACGGCAACACGCAAGGCCCGTAACGCGGCCCGTAACCCCCCATTGCCGCGATCACTGGCCGCAAAAATTGCTGCTTGGGTACTATCGATTGCAGCATGCGCCTCGCACGTTCGCTGCCGCATTTGGTCTAATTCGCGAAATTGCCGTACACTGAGCGTCAATCAATTTTGAACCAGAATTTTCTCCAGGGGTGCACCATGCGGACACGGAAATTTCGAAGCCTTTTTATTGCGTCGGCGGTTCTGCTGGCTGGCTGCCAATCGGGCAATGTTGCCAACGCGCCGGGCACGCCGACCACCTATAAGGATCCCGGAACGCGCGGGCTGGTGACCGGGGTCGGCATCGAATCCCAGGATATCATTTCGATGACCGACAAGATGATGCGCGATATGATGGCCACGCCGGGATTGGTCGGCCGCACGCCGGCGCCGCAGGTTCTGATCGACGCCACCTTGTTCGAAAACCAAAGCAGCCAGCGCATCAACAAACGCCTGATCACGACGCGCCTTCGGAGCGGTCTGCAGCGGGCAGCGAAGGGACGCATGGTGTTTGTCTCCCGGCGCAATCTTGATGCGGTCCTAAAGGAGCGTAAGTTGAAGCGCAGGGGCGAGACGGATGTGGGTAGGACGGGCCTTACGCGCGCCACCGCCGGCGTTGATTACCAGTTGCGCGGCGAGATCATGGATCAAACCAAGCAGGATACGAAAACCGGCGCCATCGAACGCTACAATCTGATCAATTTCGAAATGCTCGACATGGAACGGGGAACGGTCATTTGGAGTGGCCTCTATGAATTTGTTAAAGCCGGGCAGAACGACGCCGTTTACCGGTAACCGATCAATCATCGGCCATCGGGTTTCCGGTAACCGATCAATCATCGGCCAGGGGGTTTCGGGCCGGCAATAATTTGACCAACGGGAAAGAGTAATGAATCCGAGGATTTTCAAGGGCTTCGCGGCCCTGGCGCTTTTGGTGAGCGTGAGCGCTTGCGTGACCGACGAGGAATATACTCGCGAAACATATGTGCCGCCGGTGCAGATGAATGCGTTTTTGGATGACAAGCCGGCGATGGCCCGGAAGTTCTTTGCCAATATTCCCCGCCAAGGCATCCGCAACGAGGTGCTCAATCACCAGCGCGCCGCGCTGGCCGCCATGCAATTGAATGATTTCGAAAGCGCCGCGGTATCGCTCGACGCCGCCATCAACCGCATCGAAACCATCTATGCCAATAACGAAAAGGCGGAAAAAGCGCGCTCCAACTTCACCAAGGAAGATTTCAAGGATTACCTGGGCGAGCCTTATGAGCGCGCCATGGCGCATCTCTATCGCAGCTTGATCTATATGGCCGAGGGCGATTATCAGAATGCCCGCGCCGTGTTCAAGGGCGGGCTTTTGCAGGACAGCTATGCGGTCTCGGAAACCCACGAGCAGGATTACGCCTCGCTGGCGTTTCTCGGCGGCTGGGCGTCCAAGTGCGACGGCAATGCCGGCATCGCCAAGGAAATGTTCGACGAGGCGGCGGAGCACAACGACAAGCTGGGCGCCCCGCCGGACGGTCATAATCTGTTGCTGATCGCTGATGTGGGCACCGCGCCGACCAAGCGGGCCGAGGGCGAATATGATGAAAAGCTGATCATCGAACAGGGCAAGACCTTCGATAATGCGATCGTCCGCGCCAAGCTGGACGGCGAGGACATACGGCTGACCCAGGCCGAGGATATATTCTGGCAGGCAACCACCAGGGGCGGGCGCGCCGTCGATCATCTGTTGGCCGGCAAGGCGCAGTTCAAGGACAATCTGGATAAGGCGGGCGATGTCATGATCGCCGGTGGCGCCGCCGCCGGGACCATGGCCCTGGCCAGCGGCAACAACGACGCCGCCGCCGTGGCCGTCTTGTTTATCCTCGCCGGCGCCATTGCCAAGGCTTCGGCGGCGGCGGCCCAGCCGGACGCCGATATCCGCTATTGGGATAATCTGCCCGACCGCGTTTATATCGCCACCGCCGAAGTGGACGAGGTTCCCGAAACCGTGAACTTCTCGTTCAGCGCCGAGGACGCCAGCGCCCGCGATTACGAAATGCAGGTGCATAAGGGCGCCAACTGCTCGATCGCCTGGGGGCGGACCCATTCGGCGCTCAATATTCCCGAAAGGGCGCCGGGCAAATGGCTGCCGGCAATCGTGCCGCCCAAGCCGGAGCCAAAAAATTCCGAGGGCGATAAGGACGGCGGCGGCAAAAAGCCCACCTCGTAACCCCATATAGGGTGTAGCAAACAGATTTAGGGATGGACGCATGAGTATGATCAAAACATTGGCGGTGGCCGCGATAGCCGCTGGCGCCCTGGGCGCCTGCCAAAGCGCGGTGGTCGAGCCGAACCCGGTCTGCGATTTCACCAAAATCCAGGAAGCCCGCGACAATCCGAAGAGCGGCCCGGTTCTGGTTTCGCTGGTTCCCGGCGCGCATACCGATATGCCGCTCAACACGGTCAATATCACCGATGTCGCCATCACCAACAAAATCCTTCTTCAGGCGACCAACGCCCAGCGCACCGACACCGGAACCGTTCGGGTTTGGGCGCGCATGGTCAACTGCACCAATTTTAATCTGCAGCTGGAAGGGCGGACCCATTTCCTTAATGCCGGTCAGGCCCCGGTTGAAGGCGTGACCGCGTGGCAGCGGGTACACATGCCGGCGCGCGCTATCGGCACCTTTACCGATCTTTCCATCGCCACCAAGGACGTCGAGACCTATCTCATCGAAATCCGCGAGGGGACTTGAGCTATGCGCGCTAATTTTGCTTTGAAGCCGGCCGGCTATTTCGCAATCAGCGCCTTTGTTCTGGCCGGGCTGGCCACCGTCTGGGTTCCGGGCGCGGCGGAGGCGCAGCGCTACCGGGATGACGTGCCCAACGTGCTTCCCAAACTGCCCAAGAAGGAACAGCGCTTCCAGCGCAACGACCGGCGCCATTTGGATGATTTCTCGGTCAATTACCGGACCCAGAAGTCGCCGCGCATTGCCGTGTTTTGGAACCGGCGGCTGACCGACCGGCTAACCCAATGGGCGTCAAACCAGCGCAAAATCAACACGGCGCCGATAACCCACACCCAGAAACGGGGGAAAAAGATCGATAGCCAGACCTTGCAGCCGGGCATTACAGAAAAACAACGGCGCATCTCCGATATCCAGCGGCAACGGTTGAAAGAAGAGGTTCTGTTTCAGTTCGAATCGGGCTTCATGGAGCCTTTTTTGAACACTGGCGCCCACATGATCGACCGCGCCGCGATTATGCGCCTGACCCAAACGGCGGCCCACCGCAAAGACAAAACCATGGAACGGCGCATCACCCCGGACACCCAGTATGTGGAAATTTCGGCGCTGACCAATTATGCCGACGTGTTTGCCGAAATTCTCTATACGCCTTCGAAAAATTCGGAAACCGGCATCCGCTTCCAGGTGCAGATCAAAGAAGTGCGCTCGGGCCGGATTTTGACCATGGTCCGCTCTACCGGCGCGCTCAAAGATCCGAACGATCCCAAAAATCGCAACCGGAATAACAAATACGTCGATGACGACGACGAGGAAGAGGATGAAAACGCCTTCAAATACGTCCCTGGCAAGGATGGCTATAAGCGAGAGCGCCGCAAAAAGCGGACATTGACGCCGGACGAGCTTGGCCACAATCTGGCCGTCGACACCATGATGGCCCTCAACCGGGTCTGGCGCCGGCTGAACTAAACGGGAATTGGTTTCAGCGTTTTGGCGGCGGCAATTTTTCCGAGCGCACGCCGGGCACGGCTTTGCGCATGACCGGCGGCAGCGCGCCGGCTTCGGGATTGGCCGAAAGTTGTTCCAATATTGGCCGGGAATTTTCCTGGCGCGCGTAAAAGTCTTTATCCAGAACGATGGGCAGCGGCCCGCGGGCGGCGCCATCGATCAAGGCAATGGGCTCCCACGGCGGCACTGTTCCTTGCGCCTGCGCCGCTACCGGGCCCGGCGGCATTGCGAACAAGGCTGCCGCAGCGATCCATAAATGTTTCATGTCATTCCCGATCCATTTGCCGGCGCCGGTTACCCTCGGCGCATCGATCTGTTATACTATCGGTTATTGAATTGAGCGTTACTCTTATCATTCCTGAGGGAGAATTCCCATGCGCAAGAAAATTATCGCCGTTCTGGCTCTTACTTTCGGTTTGGCGGCCTGCGCGAATTCTCAATTCGGCCAGAAACAGCAAGTGGGCTCGGCTGCCGGCGGTGTTCTCGGCGGTCTCGCCGGCGCTCAGTTCGGCTCCGGTAGCGGGCAGGTGGCCGCCGCCGCCATCGGCACGCTGATCGGCGCCCTGATCGGTTCCGACGCCGGCAGAAGCCTGGACCGCAGCGACCAATTGTTTGAGCAACGTCTCGATGATGCCCGCCGGCAGGTTCCGTCGCCGGGCTTTTCACCGTTCGATCTGCCGGGCCGCCAAAGGCCTTCCACATCATCGTCGGTGCCTTCCAGCGCCGCATCGGTTCAGCGCGAAAGCCTGTTCGAGGATCACCCGCCAGGTTGTCGCAAGCTGGACGGCGGTTTCCGCGCCGCCTTCGCCTGCCGCGACGACATCGGCCGCTGGTTCGTGCTGCAATAGAGGCGGGTTGGGCGCCGCAACGCCTATCAGTTCGCAATCTCCGACAATAGCGCCGTTGGACGTTAAGCGATCATGCAGCCGATCTGATTTCATTTGGCAAACGTTCATTTACTTTTTAGCATTTACTTTAGAACGCGAATCAATTTAGAACAAAAATCACAGTACCCGACTCTTTTCAAAACACCAACTCTATCAACGGTTTCCGAGGATTGTTTGGTTTGAATAGAGCCATCATATAGTCGCGGAATTCCATTTCAGACATTTTGACCATGGCTT